>Ga0073936_10010762_pt1 | contig 11172 bp, 8 predicted proteins | sample AliMusrvi5mmetaG_FD_87041 | JGI IMG/M metagenome (GOLD analysis project Ga0073936, IMG submission 87041) | Freshwater lake bacterial and archeal communities from Alinen Mustajarvi, Finland, to study Microbial Dark Matter (Phase II) - Alinen... | ecosystem: Environmental > Aquatic > Freshwater >... | reverse complement strand
TGCCTGCGGGACCAGACACGCGCTTTGTATGACGGGCGGCGCGGGCGCAATCCGGGTAGTCAGCGTGGGAGGCACGGCAGGCGTTACATCGACGCCGTTCATGCGCACGTTGCTCACGGTAACGGTCAGCGTGCCCGCCGTAAGTCCCGTCTGCAGTGCCACCTGCGTGGAGGTCTGCGGGGGCGTAATGGTGAACTGGGTCGCGGAAAGCCGGAACACGGGGTCGACCGTGTTGCGATTGGCCGCCACGCTTGGGTCAAGCGCGAATTGTGGATTCAGAGTGCCGGTCACGGTCGCGGGCGGCGCCTGCGAGAGAGCCACGGTAACGACGTCCTGCTGGTCCAGCTGGATGATCGGAGTGGGCACGATGTTGATGACGGGGACCGGCGGCGGCAGCACATTCAGAGTGAAACTGGCGGTGCCGGTTACGGCCACGGCATCCCGCACGGTGACCTGCACCTGCAGCGGTCCCGTGGCGGGCAGGGTGCCGCTGATGATTCCGTTGGTGTCGATGGTCAGGCCGGCAGCGGAGGCGGTCAGGGACCACGTGAGCGGCAGCGTGCCGCCGGTGTGGGTGAGGGCGACGGCCGGATACGGTTTTCCGCCGATGCCATCCGGAAGGGACGTGGTGGTGATGGCGGGGCGGGGATTGATGGTGAGAGGCAGCGCGGCGGTGCGGACACCGACCGGATTCTCCACCGCCACGCTGACGCGCCCGGGCGTCACGAGGCTCGCGGGGATCACGGCGTTCACGAGGTTCGAGGTTACCGACAGCGTGGTTGTCACCGCAGTCCCGTTCCAGATCAGCTGGGAAGACGCCGCACACGCCGGCGCGGACGGAATAAACGGGCCGCCCGCGATGTTCAGAGTGAGAGGCGCTGTCTCCGTGGTTTCTGTGGGGCTGAGCGAGTTCAGAGTTGGTGTGGGAAGAATGTTCAGGTTGACGACATTCGAGGTAACCGTAAGTCGCGGGTTCAGGACGGCACTGGCGGATGCAGCTTGGGCAGAAGCGGATCGGGGTGACGTTGGGGAGAAGGGGCGAGGGGCGGCGATCGACAGGGTGGACGAGGCATCGCTGACGCTCACATAGAGGGAGTCGATATTCATCAGATAATTGGCCGTGGCAGTTTGCCGCGGCGTACCGGAATCGGTAACGGTAAGCGCTACCGGAATATTCGTGCCCGGTGTGGTGGGAACGCCGGTGATAAGACCCGAAGGACTCATGGTGAGTCCGGCGGGCAGATTGGTAGCGACCCAGGAATAAGGCAGAACCCCGCCTGTTGCCGTGGCCTGTACCGGTGTGTAAGTAAAGTCGACGGCGCCCGCGGGCAACCTTGCCGTCGTGACGGTAAGCGCCGGGTTGATGGTGATGGAGAGGTCGGCTGAGGCGGTCTGTTGCGGCACGGTGGAATCCTGCACGGTGATGGTGGCGGTGGTGACACCGGCAGTGGTTGGCGTGCCGCTGATGACGCCGGAAGCGGGGTTGATGGTCAGCCCCTGAGGCAGCGTCGAAAGACGCCCTGACTTGAAAAAGGCCAGATCGGACCAGGTGTACGGAGTGGTTCCGCCTGTTGCTGTCACGGTGGCGGTATAGGGCACGCCCTGGATGCCGGCGGGCAGGGGCGATGCCGTGGTGATCATCAGCGAGGAGTTGATGACGATCGCGAAGAAACCGGTAGCCGCCTGCGGCGGATTGTCGGCGTCCCGCACGGTTATCGCCGCGAAGCTGGTGCCTGGGGTGAGCGGAGTTCCGGTAATGGTGCCGGTGTTCGGATCGATGGCGAGTCCCGGCGGCAGACCGGTGGCCGACCAGGCGAGCGGGGTTGTTCCACCCGTTGCGCTCACCGTCGCGTTATAGGGCACGCCGATGACGCCGGAGCGCAGGGCGGTGGTGGTAATCGACAGGTTGGCGCGGACATCTACAGCGGTTAAGTCGATAACACCAGGCGTGCCCAGACCGCTTCCTACCAGGGTCACCGACATCTGCGTGGGACTCACGAACCGATAACTCGCCGGAACATTGAGGAACGCGGGGTGGTGCGACTGAATCTGCGTGGTCGGCGTGAAGCCGACTCCGGTGAGCGTGACATTGACGGTTGCCGGATAGGACACCGAAGCGGATAAGTTACCCGGGCAAACGCCGGTAATCTGGAGGGGCGTCTGCGGCATGGCGAGCCGCGAGAGCGCGACGAGAAGAGCGCCGGCAGCAAGGACTCTCATCGGACGAAGTCTCCTTTTCGTGACACCGTTTCCGGTTCGGGGTCCGCGGGGATAAAGACCAGGCGCGGCGTTGCGGCGTCGCCGTCGAAAACCCAGAGGGGCGCGTCGGGGAGATTGTTCAGCCGGAATCTGGCCTGCCCGGACATGCGCGCCATCACGTCGGGTTTGCAGGCGCATTTGGCGACCGTGTTGAACATGCCGCCGGTCAGATCGAGTTCCATGACATCGCCTTCGACAGAGGCCGCGTAGATCTTTTTGTTCGCGCCGGAGATGCCCAGCGCGGCGATTTGAGGCGTGCCCGCGCCGGGGCCGGCGAGCAGCGTGAGTTCGAGAGCGGTGGCGCCGGTGTGGGCGCGGAAGATGCCGGTGGAATCGGCAATCAGGGCGTCGTGACTTCCTTCGGGGAAGGCGATTGCGGTGATGTTGGCCAGGTTGCCGAGTGGGGTGAAGGCGCCGGAGGAATCGGCATAGAAGCCCTGGGAAGCTCGGGAGCCGCCGGGCGCGGCGCCGCCAGTCGGTGGAACCACCCGTTCAGCCGTGCCTGGCGGCTGAGACCCGAGCGGGTCCTCAAAAGCGCAGGGGCCGCCAGACGCGGCGCCAAATGAGCCAAAAACACCCGCACAGCCGCTATCGGCGGCCAGGTCCTGCGCGTGTTCATTAGAAGCTCGGGAGCCGCCGGGCGCGGCGCGCGGATTGGCGGCCGTTTTCTGCCGCACGAACAGGGCGACAGCCGCGCCATCGTCGGACACGGCAAGAGTCTGTATGGAAGATTCGAGGGGCTTCGCGCCGGTCCCCGCCAGCGAGAGGGAGCGAAGGACGCGAGGCTGGTCGGGAAGACCGCCCAACACCAGCAGCATCCGGTCACGCGGATAAGCCAGCACGGCCGCGGCGCCTGACGGGCTGAGGGCGAGCATGGCGGGGCGCGGCGGGGCGCCCGCCACGGTCGAGGTCACGCGGCCCGTGGCGCTGGCGAGAAGAGCGACGCTGCCGTCATTACCGTCCACGGCCAGCGTGTAACCGCGCTGCGACGATACGGCCGCGAGTTGCAGCGGTCTTCCCGCGTCGAGGGCGGGGCCGACCACGGCCGCGCCCAGGGATCCGAGGATCGGCCGGAGCGCGCGCTGATTCGCGTCATAGGCGGTGTCGAACACGGGCGCCTGCGGCGTTTGCGCCATGATTGTTTGAACCAACATGGTTGTGGGAACAAACATCGCGCCGGCGCTGACGGCCAGGAGTAACGAGAAAATTCTTGTTCGCATGATGCCAATCGCCCTTTCCGTTTACGGCCGGGGAGTCACGGTGCCGGCCCCCAGCGATACGGTGGTTCGCCGGTCATTCTTCGTCACGCCATACGCCACCGCCCCGGCGACCGCGAGGACGCTACCGATAAGGAGAGCGCGGTGCGGAACGGAGAGCACCGAACGCGTGACGTTGGTCTGGTGGATGCGCGCGGTGGCCCGCATGCCCATGTAGGAGGCGGTGACGGTCACCTCGAACGGGCCGCTCTGCGTGCCGCGATGATAAAGACGGGCGCGCGCCACGCCGTTCTCGTCCGTCATCGCGGTAACGGCCGACAGGCCGCCGGCGAAGGTGCCATAGCCCGGGGGAATTTCAAAGAAGACCGTGGCGTTGCGGACCCGATTGCCATTCCGATCCTGCACTCCCACGATGAATTCGTCGTTCCTGGGGTAATCGGAAACAACCTGATACCCCTCGCCCCCTTGCACCACGATTTCGATGGTGGACGCCTGGGCGCTGCCCGGAGTCTGCAGACATTGCAGGGTCAGCAGCCAGGCGAGCAGCGCCGAACACACGGGACGCGCTCGCGATATCAGCTTCAGGAAAGCCATTCCGGTTTCACCTTTCTCCCTCGATAACGGCCGCACAGTTCTTAGTGGCTAAGCCGTCGCGAGCATTTCGTGTAAGTTCATCGGTTCTGTTACCTATCGGACAACCGCAAAGAGCGGAAACGGGAGAGTATCTTTCGGCTCGCTGAAGTTTTCCGCATGTTGCTTTTCTCCGGTCAGTTCAGCGACACGGCGGGTCACCCATCTGCCCAGTTCGTCGGAAGTAATCACGCCGTCTTTCGCGGCCTTGCCGCCGATTCCTTCAATCAGCGCCTTGGTGAACGCGCCATGCTGCCATGCGGGATCTTCAATGGAAGACTCGGTTCCTTTGGAAGCCGTGAAGTAAGTGATACCGGTCATCTCATCCCTGGTGTTCTTGATTACTTCCGTGAAATCCGGCACCAGGCTGCGGACGCCGCGGGCGCCCGAAACCGCCCCGGCGTGGCAGGTGTCGACCATCAGGACCGAACGTCCCGCGCCGGCCCGCAGAGGCGTCAGAAGCTGCGACCATGTAACTCCGTCATCCGCGCTGTCAATCGACTTGCAGTCGTAGCTGCAGAAAAAGTAACTCCGGCTGTCGCCCAGTTCCAGGCCGCCGTGGCCCGCCAGAAAAAGAATGCGCGTGTCGTTCTGAGTCCCGCTGGTGCCGAGCCAGCGCAGCGCCGCCAGGATCTCTTTCCGTTTAGCGCGCTCATTTGGCAGCAGCCGGGTCTGCACCTCGCGGAAGAATTTGCCGTTCGCCTGCTGGCGGACCAGCCGCTCCAGTTCTTCGGCATCCTTATCCGCGTAATGAAGCTGCAGGGCGGAATCGGAGTAAGTGGAGATGCCGATCGAGAGAAAATAGAGATCGCCGGCCGGCGGCGGCTCGCCCATATCCGAAGTCAGTTGCAGGACAACGGTGTCGGACGTCGCTTTCCCGTTGCCCGCATCGACTGTCAGCACCTGCGTCTTTTTTGTAAGCGGAATTTTGACGTCGAAATCCTGCCGCATCAACCCGGGCGTGTATTCCCGGAAAGGATGCCCGTCGAGTGAAATCCGGACCAGCGAGACGGGCAGGGAGCCGGTGGAAATCACCGTGCCTTTCACGGAGACCGAAGTGTCGTGGATTACGGCGTTGTTAGTCGGAAACGCGACGTAAATCTCGGGGGGGCGCGCGGCGGCCACGTCGGCGGGTTTGGCGACTTCCTGCAGGGAGGCGCCTCCGCCCTTGTGACTGTTGGCGGCACGCAGGGCGGTGGTGATATCCGCGGTCTTCAGATTCTCTTCGAGGACATCGGGCCGGTAAAAGGTTTTCTGGAAGCGGGACACGCTGTAGTATTTGGCCAGTTCTTTATTACCGCCATTGACCTGCCAGCCCACATACTTATCGCCGTTCAGACTCGATGCGTAATAGCCCTGCGGTGTCCACGCAACCCACTCCTGGTTATCTCCAAGGAAGAAACAAAGCAGGCTCCTGCCGGACGCCAGATCCCAGACGCGCACCGTCTGGTCGTCGGAACCGCTGACCAGATTGCGGCCGTCGGGCGAGACGGAGACGGCCCAGACATTTCCGGTGTGCCCGATCAGATCCATCACCTTGCGTCCGTTGTCAGCGGAATAAACCGCGGCGACGCCACCCAGAGCGCCACTAACGACGTAACGGCCATCCGGAGTCAGCGTGTAACTCAGGTGCCGGAAACCGGTGGTTCGGTCAAGAGCGATCTCGGTGACCTTGCCGCCGGGCTTCAGAATGCGCAGGACGGCGCCGCCGCGATCGGTCGACAGTTCCAGACCGGGCATCCGAACGATTGCCGGAAAGGCGTCGAACTGCGTAAGACCCATGTTCAGACCGACGTGATAAAAGTCTTTGTCGGTTTTCAGGCGGATTTGATATTTGAGCGGACCGCGGTTGTTGGGCACCGATTGCGCGGAGCGTTCCGTGCCGAAGGCGACCGCCCTTCCGTCGCGCGAGAAGACCGCGCTCCAGACGGCGGATCCGGCGCCCGACAGTTTGCGGAGCATGGCGCCGGTCGCGACATCCCAGAGGTAAATTTCGTTCGAATCTCCGCCGGATGTCGCGGCTGTCCTGCCATCGGGAGAGATGGCGTTGGCGGTGATCGGCGCGCTGTGCCGGTCGAAGCTGACCAGCGGCGCTCCCGAGGGGAATGCGAGGACCTTCGCGACAGGACCCTGATTGCGCAGGGACGTCACTAACAGGCCGCTTCCATCGGGAAGAAACGACAGGTTGGAAGGATAAGTGGCGGGGGATTCGGCGCCGGGGAAGGAAGTTACCGGCGAGGTAGTGCCCGCATCCCAAACCCTGACCAGAGCGTTGTCATCCACGGCGGCAAGGTAACGGCTGTCCGGCGAGAACTTCACGGAGACAACGGCGACCGCGGAGGCCGGCAAATCCCGCGCGACCCGTTTTTGCTGCACGTTCCAGAGGTGAGTCACGCCGTCCGCGCCGCCCCAGGCGAGCCATTTCCCGTCTTTCGAGTAAGTGATGCTGTTGACCTGGATTTTCCCGCCGATGTTACTCACGATTCGTCCGGAACCGACATCCCAGATACGAACGCCGCCATCGGCGCTTCCGGAAGCGAGGAAACGGTTGTCGGCCGAGAAGGCGAGGCACAGCGTCACGTTCACGGAACCGAGCAGCACGGCGGAGATTTCACCCGACGGAAGAGAATGGAGCCGGATAGCTCCGGTATCGCCGGGCATCCAGCCGCCCGTGGCCATCATGCGACCATCCGGGGAAACAGCCAGAGCGATGATCTTTCCCTGCTGTCCCGGCGCGATCTCGCCGCGGATTGTCTGTTCCACGCGTCCCGTCCGCGTGTCCCAGATCCGGATCACCTTATCCTCGCCCCCGCTGATGAGAAGTCCGCCGTCGTTTAAGAAAGCAAGGCGGGTAATTCGCGCGGTATGTCCGCCGTTGTCGATCACGAGTAACGGATCGTCGCCGAAACAGGGGACCGCAAGAAACAGCAGCCACGGCCCGGCCAAAAGCGCGGCTTTCAGGACGTTGTTACATCGAAATGGCATATAACTTACAAATGACATCGGCGTATCTTACCGGGTTTATTGTGGATCGACTATATAGCACGATGCCGTAATTAGCAAGAGTTTTTCAGAGTCAGCGAACCCCGTTACAGAATTTTCGCGAGAGTAAGCACAGCCAGGATCATCAGGAGCAGGCCGATGACGATCTCGGAAACCTTAATTTCCGTTTTCGATGCGGGACGCACGATCTGCACGATGCCGAATTCGAAGATCCCGTCGAGCACCACGACCAGACCGAAGAGCAGGCCGAAAATTGCCAGTCCGTTTCTCATTTTGTTATTCTCCCGGAGTTACCGGAATAATTTCCGGCCTCCACGAAGAAATGACTTTCGGCTTCAAAACGTTACAGTTTCCGGACGCCGCGTGAGGAGCTGCGAATGTAAGTCGAAGCGGCTATGTGAACGAGAATACAATTCGTCTTTCTAAGTGAATCCGCCCGGCTTGCTAAGTTTTCTAACCGTGGTATAAAAACGTTTGCATGATTCCGAAAATCGATCAGCGACTGCGGGACTGGGCGGCGCGGATCATTCCCGGAATGCCCGTATCCCTGAGTTTTCCGGTTACTCCGCCGACCGGCAACGGCATCGCGATCTGTCTGTGTGACCTTTCCGGCGATCCGCCGCCGCGCGGCCCGAAGCGGCCTCCGCTGCAGATCCTGCTGCGGTATCTGGTGACGGCATGGGCCGAGGATGTGACGCAGGCTCATGAGTGTATCTTCCGGCTGATGTTCTCCGCGCTGGAAAACGCGGAGTTCGACGTGGAGCGGGAAGCGGTCCCGTTGGCGCTCTGGCAGGCGCACGGCATCGCGCCGCGGCCGGCGTTCTTGTTGCGCGTGCCCTTGCGGCAGGAACAACCCGAGCCCGAAACCAGGATAGTGACGAAGCCTCTTGTTGTATCGCACTCGGGCATGCGGATTGTGGAAGGCACGGTGGTTGGACCCGGCGATGTTCCGCTGATGGACGCGCTGGTGGAAGCGCCGTTGTTCAACCTGGTCACAAGGACCGATTCCAGGGGCCGGTTTCGCTTCCCTGCCCTGCCCGCGCAACAGGCCGCGCATGCCCTTCGCGTGACGGTCAAAGGGCGTGAATTGCACGTCAACACCGAAAACAGCGCCGCCGGCGAAACCGGCGGTCTGCTGATTCGCTTTCATGCGGAGGATCGCAACTTATGCCCACTTACCTGAGTCCGGGCGTTTATGTCGAAGAAGTCTCCACCGGCGCGCGACCGATTGAATCGGTGCCCACCAGCATCGCGGCATTTGTCGGCCAGGCGCCGGACCCCGAAGCGCGGGTGAATCAGGCGTGGGCCGTGAATAACTGGTCGCAGTTCAAGCGCGAGTATGTTCGCGACAGTCCGCGCAGCACGCACTTATCCCAGGCGGTGTTCGGTTTCTTTGAGAACGGCGGACACCGGTGTTACATCGTTAATACCGGGGCCGAGGGAGCGATCGTCGGCGATAACAAGGGGCGCAAGGGTCTCGACTTACTCGAGACCGTGGACGAGGTCGCCATTGTCGCCGCGCCTGGCATGACCGACCCGGAATCGTATGAAGCGCTGCTTTCTCATTGCGAGAAACTGGGTGATCGCTTCGCGATTTGTGACTCTCCGGAGAATGTCCCCGACGTGGAGGCGATGACGAAAGTCGCCACCGCGCCGATACCCGGGCAACCCGCCGCGCCCGCCGGCGAGACCCGCGGTCTGCGGCCGCGCGTGTCCAACTACGGCGCGTGTTACTATCCCTGGATCACGGTGCGGGACGCGCTGACGGGCGCGCTGATCAATACCTGCCCTTCGGGTTACATGGCGGGTATCTACGCGCGTTCCGATGCCACGCGGGGCGTCGCCAAAGCCCCCGCGAACGAGGTGGTCCGGGGGGCGCTCAACGCGCTGCCGATTACGCGCGAAGAACAGGCGCTGCTCAACAGCAACGGCGTGAACTGTATCCGTTTCTTCAACCGGCAGGGCATTCTGGTCTGGGGCGCGCGAACGCTGGCGGATGCGGGCGAGTGGCGCTACGTGAGTGTCCGGCGGCTCTTCAATCAGGTGGAGGAGTCGATTGCGAACAGCACGCGCTGGGTGGTGTTCGAGCCGAACGACCGCACGCTCTGGAAATCGATTCGCCGCGATATTACTGCATTTTTGACTTTATTCTGGCGGGACGGCGCGCTGATGGGGCGCTCTCCGGCGGAGGCCTTCTTCGTGAAATGCGATGAAGAGACCAACACGCCGGAGGTGATTGACGCGGGCATGGTGGTGGCGGTGATCGGCCTGGCGCCCGTGAAGCCCGCTGAATTTGTGATTTTCCGGATCGGCCAGGGTCTGGGCAAGACGGAAGTTCAATCGGGAGGTGGCGCCTGATGCCTGAAGCCGCGGAGAGCGCGCCGGAAGCTCCGGAATCGGGAGCCCAGCCGGGCGTATTTAACGATCCCTATCGGGTTTATAACTTTAAGCTCCTGATTCAGGGAGTCGCGGAAGCGCATTTCACCGCCTGCAGCAATATCGCTATTCGCATCCATTCGATTCCGTATCGCGAGGGCGGTCTGCAGCAGGTGGTCCACCAGATTCCCGGCCGCGTGGAATACGCGGACGTCGAGTTGCGGTACGGCCTGACTTCGTCCTCCGAACTGTGGCGCTGGTTCATGTGCGCGGTGGAGGGCAAGGTGGAACGGAAGCACGTTTCCATCGCGATGCTGAATTCGGAGGGCACCCAGGAAATGATGCGCTGGGACCTGGTGAATGCGTGGCCGCGGGAGTGGCGTGGCGCGCACCTCGATGCCATGGGGAAAGACGTGGCGGTCGAGACGCTGGTGTTGTGTTTCGAAACGCTGAATCGAGGCTGATCCGTTGCCGGTCAGGTCCATCACCCGGGAGCTGTTCGCCGCGGTTGCTCGCGGGGTTGCCCGAACGCTGCGGGGCTGGGCGGAAGCTTTGGCGCCCCTGCAGCCGGCAAGGCCGCAGGGAGGGCCGCCGAGTGAAGCGCCGCGACACGCGCCGGTTCCCGTTCCCGCGCCACCACCGAGGATCGTGATGCTGCCGCCCGACGCGCCAAATTCCCTCCCCGCGGCGGCGCCGACGGCTCCACCTCCACCACACTGGCAGGCGCGCGCCGACATGAGCCCGCCGGCGCACTGGGTGGAACTGGTTCGGCAGCGTGCCCCGCAACTGCTGGACAGTCCGCAGTATACAAGCGGTCTGGTGCCGCCGAAGCCGCAGGTCAGCAGGTGGCAGGGGGACGCGGGGCAGCGCACGCCGGAACCGCTCCCGTCGTTCCCGCCCGCGGCGAGTCAAGCAGGACCACCCGCGCGTCCAGCCCCCGTGGTGGTCCGAACAATCAGCGAGAGTCCGGCGGGCACCTTCCGTCCCTCGGCGTCGCGTGGGAACGCCCGACGCTCACCGCACTTCCGAGTGCGGATCACGCGGCCTGACGCGGGTGGAGTTTCGTTTCCTGAAGTTCGTCCCGCGAATCCCGGGAATGCCTCGTGGCCAGACCGAGACGCCAGTGCGACCGTGCCGACGACATCGCCTGCCGTGCAATCCCCGGCCGCTCAGCCCGCATCACGCCGCGTCGTCTGGCACGATCGCAAAGGCGTTGCTTCGGAACCAGTGGGCTACCGGGAATCGATGCCGTCGCCATCGCCTGCAACGGATTGGCCTGTGCCGGCCGAACCGGTCCGGGCCGCGCTTCCGGAAAGATCCCCGGCCGAAGCTCCACGCACGGCTGCACTGCAGTGGAGTCCCGCCGCCGAAAACGTCTGGCCGGAGTTGCCCCCTGCAACAGAAACAGCCCCCGACACGCGCCGGCTTCTGGCCGCGTTGCGCCATGAGTCGGAACTGATCCGCGAACAGCAAGGGCTCTGATGGAACGGGCAGCGTTTCTCCTCGAAGACACCGGTGAGCGCATCAGTTGCATGCTGAATCCCGACAGCGTGACCATGCGACGTGTTGCGGGAATCCGGACCCGCGAGTCCGCGAGCGGCCCGCTCACCGCGTCGGGTCTTGCGGACGACCCGCTGCTCTTTACCGGCGGCGGCAGCACGGAACTGAGCATGGATCTGCTGTTCGA
>Ga0073936_10010760_pt1 | contig 11173 bp, 13 predicted proteins | sample AliMusrvi5mmetaG_FD_87041 | JGI IMG/M metagenome (GOLD analysis project Ga0073936, IMG submission 87041) | Freshwater lake bacterial and archeal communities from Alinen Mustajarvi, Finland, to study Microbial Dark Matter (Phase II) - Alinen... | ecosystem: Environmental > Aquatic > Freshwater >... | reverse complement strand
TGCTGGACGACTCCACCGACGAGACGCAGGAAGTTGCTTCCAGCATTGTGGCGCGCTATGCGGCGCTGGGCCATCCGATTCTCTATATCCACCGCACCAACCGGCACGGTTACAAGGCCGGAGCGCTCGACGCAGGCCTCAAGGTTGCCAAGGGCGAATACGTGGCCATCTTCGACGCCGATTTCGTGCCCCCCACCGACTGGCTGATGAAGGTGATCCACCACTTCGCCGAGCCGGAGATCGGCATGGTGCAGACGCGCTGGACGCACATGAACCGCGACTACAGCATGCTCACCCAGATCGAGGCCATCCTGCTTGACGGGCATTTTGTTATGGAGCATGGCGCGCGCGTCCGAAGTGGCGACTTCTTCAACTTCAACGGCACCGCGGGCATGTGGCGCATCAAGGCAATTTCCGACGGCGGCGGCTGGCAGCACGACACGCTCACTGAAGACACCGACCTCAGCTATCGCTCGCAACTTGCCGGCTGGAAATTCAAATACCTGCCCGAGGTCGAATGCCCCTCCGAACTGCCCATTGAAATGACGGCATTCAAAACGCAGCAGGCCCGCTGGGCCAAGGGGCTCATTCAAACCTCCATCAAAGTCCTGCCGCTGATGTTCAAGTCCGAAGTGCCCCGGAAGATCAAGGTCGAGGCGGTCTACCACCTCACCGCCAACCTGAGCTATCCGCTGATGGTGCTCATGTCGGCGGCGCTGCTGCCGGCCATGATCTGCCGCTTCTACCAGGGCTGGTTCCAGATGCTGCTCATCGACTTCCCGCTCTTCACCGCGTCCACGTTTTCCATCGCGGTGTTTTACCTGATGAGCGAGCGCGTGCTCTTCCCCAAAACATGGTGGAAGACCTTCTTCTATTTACCCTTCCTGATGGCGCTGGGCATCGGCCTCACGGTCACCAACACCAAGGCGGTGATGGAGGCTCTGTTCGGAATGAAGAGCCCGTTTGTGCGTACCCCCAAGTACCGCGTGGCCAAGAAGGGCGAGAAATCCCAGGCCGCCAAGTACCGCAAGCGGTTGCTGCTGGCGCCGTGGATTGAGCTCGCCCTGGGAACCTACTTCTTCCTGGCGATTCTCTATACCTTCTCAAACCACAATTACTTCACCGCGCCGTTCCTGATCCTCTTCGTCATCGGCTATTGGTACACCGGACTCATGAGCCTGCTGCAAGGCCGCTTCGAGCGCTGGCGCACCGGCGCCACCGCCAACACCGACGAATCCAGTCCCAAGCCCTTCCCGGTGGGGGTGTGATTTGCAGCCCCAGTCGATTGTCTGGGATCCCATCAAGGCTTTGGTCAACAAGGAAAAGCACGGCGTAGATTTCGAAGAGGCGGCCACAGTTTTTCGCGACCCGCTCTTGCTGGTACAGCCCGATGTGGTGCATTCTCTTGATGAGGAACGTTGGTTGGCCCTTGGAAAATCTACCCGGCAGTTGTTGCTGGTGGTAGTTCATGCAGAAAACGACCTGAAAATTCGAATCATCAGTGCCCGAAAGGCCGAACCCAGAGAGAGGAGACGATATGAGCAGCAGCCGTAAACCGGAGCCTAAAGACGACGATATGCGCAAGGAATACGATTTCACACACGCGGTTCGCGGCAAATACGCAGATCGCTTCCCTCATGATGTCGTGATGGTGACGTTAGCTCCTGACGTGGCAGAGGCTTTCCCCAATGCCGAAGCCGTCAACGAGGCCCTCCGCGTGCTCCTCAAAGCCGCGAAGAAGGTGGCCCCGGCGGCTTAAAAAGCAGCCTCGAAGAGGTGTACGTTGCAAGCCAGTCCGATTTACTTGCCGATTCCCTTTCCACTTTTCGCCACCATCCTCTTCACAACAGCATGGGCGCTTATTTGCCTCTTGACCAGCGTATGGAGCCGCTGGCATTCGTTATCCAGGCGTTTCCGCGCTCAGTCTGAGCCCTACGGCGAAACCCGCACCGCCGGTCCACTGCTGCTCACCGTTTACACGCGATTCTTGGGCCACTACAGCGGCTCTGTTCGCCTGACCGCCTCAGAAGATGCCCTCTATCTCGCTGTACTCTTCCTGATTCGCGTCGGCCACCCTCCACTCTGCATCCCGTGGAACGAAATCAAGCTCTCGCGGACAAAGCGCTTCTGGCGGCGGTATGTTGTCCTCACGCTTGGGGAGCAAGAGCAAATCCCCATGCGCATCCCCGAACGCATGGCACGTAAGTTGGGCATTCTGAACCGCATCCCTGAAGGTGCAAACTCCTTGCCTGACTCAACTTCGACGCTTTGAAAGGGAGTTTTACAGCTTCGGAGGAGATGAAACCGGTCTAAACTATCCCTAAGGCAACCATGCAACCCGCCGACAAAGTCCGCACCGCTCTTGAGGCTCTTAGTCCGACCCAGGAGAAGGTTGATCTCGCGGTTAAGACTGCGATAGAGGTGGCACAGCCTTCGCGTGTGATCCTGTTTGGATCCTGGCCGCGAGGGGAGGCAAAATGGGACAGCGATCTCGATTTGGCGGTCTTGATTCCGGATTCCCGTAAGAACGAGATTGGCGACCTGCGCAACAAGCTCTTGCGTGCTCTCGGCTCCATCCCGATGAGCACCGACCTCATTGTCGCCTCTGAGGGTTACGCGGGTGAATTTCAGTCATCGGTAAATAGCGTTTATTACAAGATCCTGCGCACTGGGAAGGCTGTTTATGACAGCGGGCATCGATAGGCAGGCCTAGATTTTGCTTAAAAAGGCCGCAGAAGACGAAGCCGTTCTACATTTGAACGGAGTGCCGGATGGTCCATTTGGCTTCCACGTCCAGCAGGCAATCGAAAAGTTATACAAAGCCCTTTTATGTCAACTTGGAGTCGAATTCAAGTTCACCCATGACCTTGATCATCTTATCGTTCTCCTAAAAGCTACCGGAGAGACTCTGCCCGAACCGATTGTTGACTTTTCAAGGATTGGTGCTTTTGCGGTCACTCATCGTTACGATGACATCCCGGAATTCTACGTTCTCGATCGTGAAGACGCCCTCGCAATGGTTCGTAGCGTTCGAGAATTCGTCAACTCGCGCATCGCGGCCCTCTCTGCTCCCACCGAGCCCCCTCCGGTACAATAGTACGAAGCGCCTGCCGCGCCGGGGACTAGATGCCCGGCCCGCCAGGCGCATCAGAACATATGCTAGCCAAAAATCTGCCTGAAGCCCTGACCTTCGATGACGTCTTGTTGGTGCCTGCCTACAGCGACGTTGTGCCAGTACAAGTAAGCACGCAAACCCAGTTGACCCGGGACATTACGCTGAACACCCCGCTGCTGTCGGCCGCCATGGATACGGTGACCGAATCGCGCATGGCCATCGCCATGGCCCAGCAGGGCGGCATCGGCATTGTGCACCGCAATCTCACCATTGCCGAGCAGGCGGGCGAGATTGACAAAGTGAAGCGCTCTGAGAGCGGCATGATCGTTGACCCGGTGACCATTGGCCCGGACCAGATGATCGGCGACGCTCTTGAAGTGATGCGCCGCTACAAGATTTCCGGCGTGCCGGTTACGCAGGGCAAGCGGCTGGTGGGCATCCTCACCAATCGCGACCTGCGCTTCGAGACGCGCACCGATATTCCCGTCGGCGACGTCATGACCAAGAAAGACCTGGTCACCGTGCCGGTGGGCACCACCCTTGAAGAGGCTGAACTGATCCTGCACAAGCACCGCATCGAAAAGCTGCTGGTGGTGGACGATCAATACAACTTGAAGGGTCTCATCACCGTCAAGGACATCCAGAAAAAGCTCAAGTACCCCAACGCCAGCAAAGATGACCAGGGCCGGCTGCGCGTGGGCGGCGCGCTTGGAGCCACCGGCGACTTTTTAGAGCGCGCGGCTGAGCTTGTCCGCGCACGGGTAGACGTGCTGGCCATCGACTCGGCGCACGGACACTCGTCGCGAGTGCTTGAAGCAGTGAGCGCCGTGAAGAAGGCGTTCCCTAACGTTGGACTGCTGGCCGGAAATGTGGCGACGTACGAGGGCGCATTGGCGTTGATTGGCGCCGGCGCGGACGCCATCAAGGTTGGCATCGGGCCTGGCTCCATTTGCACCACGCGCATGGTAACCGGCGCTGGAATGCCGCAAATTACTGCCATTTCCGAGGCGGCGCGCGCGGCGCATGAGCGCGGAATCCCGGTCATCGCCGACGGCGGCATCAAGTACTCCGGCGAAATTACCAAGGCTATCGCGGCCGGCGCCAGTTCGGTCATGATCGGATCGCTTTTTGCCGGCGTGGACGAAAGTCCCGGCGAGACGATCCTCTACCAGGGCCGCAGCTTCAAGAGCTATCGCGGAATGGGCTCGCTGACCGCCATGAGCCAGGGCTCCGGCGAACGCTACTTCCAGAGCACGGAAGACCTGGCCAGTGCCGACTCAGGATCGGAGAGCGTGGTGCAGCGCGAGCGCGCCAACGGCAACCGGCTGGCCAAATTTGTTCCCGAAGGAATCGAAGGCCGCGTCCCGTACCGTGGGCCGCTCGAGGCCATGGTCTTCCAACTTGTGGGCGGTTTGCGCTCTGGCATGGGCTACCTGGGTTGCAGCACCATAACGGAGTTGCAGCAGAAGGCGCAGTTTGTGCGCATCAGTGGCGCGGGCCTGCGCGAGAGCCACGTGCATGACGTGATCATCACGCGTGAGGCGCCCAATTATCATGTGGAATAGGCGCCGCAGCCTCAACTTCTGGCTGAGCGCCTGGCTTCCGGTTGGCATTGGCATCCTCGCCATCCTCGTGGAGTCCACCGAGTGGCTTGGTTCCGACAATACCAGCGACCCGTTGCAGTGGCTGTATGAGTCCCTTTTTGGGCACGTCAGCGCTGCGCAATGGAAGGTCATCCATCTGGTCATTCGAAAGAGCGGCCACTTTATCGGCTATGGCTTGATCGGGGTGGCTTGGCTGCGGGCGTGGTGGATGAGCCTGCCGCGATCCCAGTTCGCCCTCGACGCCTTTCTCGCCCTGGTTGGAACCGCGCTGGTGGCCAGTGCCGACGAGTGGCACCAAACCTCCTTGCCCAACCGGACCGGCTCGCCCTGGGACGTATTGCTAGACTGTTGCGGCGCGCTCGTGCTGCAACTCGTGGTTTACCTCTTCATGCGCGTCTTCAAGCCCAAGCGGCTGATGCATGCAGATGGATACTAGAGCAGTTTCATACTAGAGCATAGAGCAGTTTCATCATGCGGGAAAAGGGGACAGGATACCTATTCCCCCGTTTTGGTGCTATCGTTCAGGCATGGCACGTCTTCCACGGATCGTGGTTCCGGGGCTGCCCCACCATGTCACGCAGCGCGGCAACCGGCGCGAGGCCATCTTTTTTGAAGATGGCGATCACGAAGTCTATCTCGATCTACTGGCCGAGCAGACGTCGAAGGCCGAGGTTGCGGTTTGGGCCTATTGCCTGATGCCCAATCATGTGCACCTGATCCTGAAGCCAGCGCGGGCCGGCGATCTGGGCCGCGCTGTCGGCGAGGCCCACAGGCGCTACACCAACTTCATCAATGCCCGTGGCCGCTGGACCGGCCATCTGTTCCAGAGCCGCTTTGCCTCGGTGGTGCTGGACGATACCCACCTCATCCGCGCCGTTCGTTATGTCGGCCTGAATCCGGTGCGGGCCGGTCTGGTCTCGCGACCGGAGGATTGGAAGTGGTCAAGCGTTCGCGCTCACCTTTCCGGTCAGAACGATGCACTGGTCACAGTGCGGCCGGTTCTGGACAGGATTCCGCACCTCAAAGAGCTTCTGCAAGCTAACTCAGAAGACGACTTCAGCGACCTTCGCCGTGCCGAGGCCACGGGACGCCCATTGGGCGCGCCCGAGTTCGTCACTGGCCTTGAGAGTCTACTGGGACGCAAGATCGCTCGGCGCGCCCCGGGACGCAGACCGGCAACCGATTCCCTCGCCGCCGAGCAACTGAAATTGCTGTGAAAAGGTATCATGTCCCCCTATTCCCTGATTCCCTGATTCACTGGGATTCCGCCGGATTCCTCGAATATCATTACAATGCTATGGAACCCAAATCCTTTAGTGATGTTCTGATGCGGTGCCCGAAGTGTGGGAGGTGTTCTGTCGGGATGAAGGAACACACACGCCACTGTAGCAAGCGTGTGAAAAAGTGCCCCGAATGTGGGAAGAGTTCGGTCGGAATGAAGAGGCACGAACCCCACTGCAAAATGAAATTGCGTATGCTCCCGCCTCCGGAGCCAAAGCGTATCCCTCATACGGTCTCGGGTGGGCTCCCTGATTCGAATCGAAGACGACACTGATCGCGAATTCCCATCAATCATGGAGGAGGAGCCGCCACAGACCCTTCGGTCGCAGGAACAACGCCGCACGTGCCGACCTTGATGTGCTCGAAAGGAATGTCAATGTGGATTTTCAGCAGATACGGATTCTTCTCAATCGCCTGTGCCGACAAACCAGACGGCACAATCAATCCCGACACGGTGATGGTGAGGGCTAGGCTGCACGAGCACTTGGCAAGCCTGAAAGATCGCTTTCCGAATTCTGAAATAGGGAAAGCCGAGATTCTTAACTGGGACGGTCGGGACTACAGGTACCGCATCATCGTTTCAAAGGCGGCATGGGTGGTGGCGTTGGCGGATTTGGCGACGGAACAAACTTGGTCAAACTTTAAAAACGAGACGAGCAGGTTCTCCCGCGCCAAGAAGATGGCTTACCAATACGTCGATGCCCTGCACGACGTTTGGGACGTAATGCACCGTTTACAGATGCAGGAGACAACCGAGCGCAAGCCGAGAACAGCAAAGAAAGAATGAAGCCTCATGGGTTCCTTTATTCTTCATCCTCATCCTCCCCCTGACTGGGTTCCTCCGTCTCTGTCTTATACGCCTTCTTCTCGAAGTCTCTTCTCTGTCGCCACATCTCCAAGGCTTCGCGGGGCAACGGTTCACGGTCTATTCGCGGTTTTGCGCTATTCGCCGTTGGAAATGCCGCAATCAGAATGCTTTCAACTGCATTCCTCTGATGTGGGTCGTGAATAACAAAGACAGAAAAGTAATTCCAGAAGTTGTTGTACCGTCCACCGGGACGTCTCGCGTGTGAGAACAGCCGAGCCGTGAAATAGCGGTAATAGCGGGACATGATACATATTCCCTATAGCCTTGGGCCACAGGCAGGCATTTACGGATATCGGCTGCCAAGAAACAAGCACGGGCGTCCGCTGCGGCGGACGCCCGTGCTTGCCTTCCTGGCGAAGGTTAGAACCGCCGAAAAAGGTCTGCGTTACGCGGCCTCTTCGCCGCCCTTTTCTTCGTCCTTCTTTGCTTCTTCCATCTGCTTTTCGAGTTCGGCGCGCTTCTTGGCCTTGATCTCGTCGCGCTTCTGGCGCTTGGCGTCAAGCTGCTTCTCGGCGCCCAGCAGTTCGATGAAAGCCTTCTCGGCCCCATCGCCCTTCTGGAATCCGGTCCGCACGATGCGCAGATAGCCGCCCTGCCGATCGCCGTAACGCGGAGCCACGGTTTCGAACAGCCGCTCCACGGACTTGTCGGTCATCAGGAAGCTGAGAGCCTGACGGCGCGAGTGAAGATCGCCCTTTTTGCCCAGGGTGATCATTTTTTCAACCAGCGGACGAACCGCCTTGGCCTTGGCCACGGTGGTCTCGACCCGGTCTTCGATGATGACGGACGTGACCAGGTTGCGCAGCAGCGCGCGGCGATGGCTGGTATTGCGTCCGAGCTTGAATCCTGCATTGCGATGGCGCATGGTAAAGCTCTCTTTCGAATCAGTGGTTAGTGATTAGTGGTGAGTGATTAGTGCTTCCCGGCGCTTCCGGCTAACCACTAATCACTCACCACGAACCACTGTCTTAAAAGTTTTCCGTCTCGGTGGGCAGTTGCAGATCCACTGAATCCAGCGGCTCGTCCTCGTCGTCGTAGTGGCCATAGCTTGCGGCCAGCGCGGCGGCGGGAGGAATGCTGGTTGGTCCGGGGACTGCGTTGCCGCTTTCATCAATCTTCATGCCCAGCGAGAGCCCCATCTGGGCCAGGATTTCCTTGATCTCGTTCAGGCTCTTGCGGCCAAAATTCTTGGTCTTCAGCATCTCGGCTTCGGTCTTCTGCACCAGTTCGCCGATGGTCTGGATGTTGGCGTTCTTCAGGCAGTTGTAGCTGCGGACTGAAAGCTCCAGCTCTTCGACGCTCCGGTTGAGGTTGTCGTTGCGAAGCAGGCCGCGGGTCTCTTCGCCGCGCGCCTCGGCTTCGATTTCCTCTTCGAAGTTGATGAAGATGTTCATGTGGTCCTTCAGCAGCTTGGCGGCCAGGCCGACTGCGTCGGCGGGCAGCACGGCCCCGTTGGTCCACACTTCAAGTGTGAGCTTGTCGTAGTCGGTAATCTGACCCAGTCGGGCGGCTTCAACCACATAGTTGACGCGGCGAACGGGCGAGTGAACCGAATCCACGGGGATGAACCCCAGGCCGAGGTCGGCATCGAAATTCTTGTCGGCAGAGATGTAGCCGCGCCCTTTCTTGAGGCGCATCTCCATGTCCAGCTTGCCGCCTTCAGAGAGAGTGGCGAGGTAAATGTTCTTGTCCAGGATCTCGACGTCGCCATCGGCTTCAATCATTCCCGAGGTGACTACGCCGGGCTGGTCGGCGCGCAGATACAGCGCCTTGGGGCCCTCGCCCGCGAGCTTGAAGGGAACCTGCTTGAGGTTCAGGATGATGTCGGTGGCGTCTTCAACCACGCCGGTGATGGACTGGAACTCGTGCAGCACGCCCTCGATGCGAATCGCGGTGACCGCGGCGCCCTCAATCGAACTGAGAAGCGTACGGCGCAGTGCGTTGCCGATGGTGGTGCCAAAGCCGCGCTCAAATGGCTGGGCGCTGAACTTGCCAAAAATGTCGGTAAGCGTCTCGGCATCCACTGCCAAACGTTTCGGTTTCTGGAATCCTCTCCAAAGCATATGCTGGTCTCTTTTCCCGCGCGGCATGGGCGTCGCGATGCATTTTGCGGCGGCCGCGCAAGTTCTCCTTCGGTTTGAAATGCAGTGGTCAGTTGTCAGTGATCAGTGTTCAGTAAATGCCCGTCCGGGTATTTACTGACCACTGATCACTGACCACTAATCACTGTTACTTCGAGTACAGTTCGACGATCAGCTGTTCGTTGATAGGCAGGTTGACGTCGGCTCTCTTGGGCAAGTGCAGTACGCGGCCCGACATGTTCTCAAAATTCGCTTCCAACCATGTGGGGACCGGGCTCTGCGCGGCATTCTGCACGCCCTGCTCCACGATGATCAGTTTCTTGGCGCTCTCGCGAATGGCGATTTCGTCGCCCGCGTTCACCTGGAACGAGGGAATGTTGACCTTGCGGCCGTTAACCGAGACATGGCCGTGGCGAACAACCTGGCGGGCCTGGCGGCGCGAGATGGCAAAACCGAGGCGGAAAGCTACGTTGTCCAGGCGGCGCTCCAACTGCTGGATGAGCAACTCGCCGGTGACGCCCTGGGCGCGGTTGGCCTTCTCGTAGTATTCGCGGAACTGGCCTTCAAGCGTGAAGTACATGCGCTTGGCCTTCTGCTTCTCATGCAACTGCAGGCCGTAGCCCACGATCTTGGCCTTGCGATCCTTGCCGTGCTGGCCGGGAGGAAAATTGCGCTTCTCCAGCGGGCAACGGTCTGAAGTGCACTTGGTGCCCTTCAAAAAAAGCTTGGTGCCTTCACGACGGCAAAGGCGGCAGACTGCTCCTGTATAACGTGCCATTTCTTCTTCTTCTCCTGACTTCGGATGACGGCCGGTTTACACGCTGCTCGTTGGAGCGGTGCTTCATCCCGGCCCAGTTACAGTGATCGGTGAACAGTGGTCAGCCTTGGTATGCTGCATCCCGCAGCATCAACTGATTCCTGCAACTGCTACTGCAAGTTGTCTGGTCAGTGAATAGTTTTCAGCTCGAACAACTGATCACTGTTCACTGACCACTGACAACTGTGTTAGACGCGCCGTCTCTTCGGTGGCCGGCAGCCGTTGTGCGGCACCGGGGTCACGTCGCGGATGGAACGCACTTCAACACCGGCCGCAGCCAGGGCGCGGATTGCCGACTCGCGGCCCGAACCCGGACCGGAGACCCGCACATCCACCGCGCGCAGACCGTGATCGCGCGCCATGCTGGCCGCGTTCGAGGCTGCCTGCTGCGCCGCGAAGGGCGTACCCTTGCGCGAGCCGCGGAAACCCAGCGAACCCGAACTCTTCCAGCTCAGCGTGTTGCCCACTTGGTCGGTGATGGTGACGATGGTGTTGTTGAACGTGGCCTGAACATGCGCAATGCCAAACGGCACGTTCTTGCGTTCGCGTTTCTTGAACTTCTTGTTCTTCCCGGCCTTGCCGGCTTTCTGTTCTGGCTTCGCCATTAGGTTTTACCCGTCGCTTTCTTTTTGCCGGCAACTGTGCCCTTGCGTGGGCCCTTGCGGGTGCGGGCGTTGGTGTGGGTGCGCTGGCCGTGAACGGGCAGCGACCGCCGGTGGCGGGTACCACGGTAGCTCTGGATGTCGATGAGGCGCTTGATATGCATCTGGACGTCCTTGCGCAGGTCGCCCTCAACATTTCCCTCGTCCTCAATCACCTGACGGATGCGGTTGACCTCGTCTTCGCCAAGGTCCTGGACTTTCTTGAAGGCGTCAACATTTGCCTTCGCCAGAATCTTGAGCGCGCGCGGGTCGCCGATCCCAAAAATGTACGTAAGCGCGATTCTTGCCTGCTTGTTCCGGGGCAGATCGACGCCAGCAATACGTGCCATTGAGAATTCCTTTGCCGCTACAGGTTGTGTGCCTCCGGCCTCAGCCGGTTCGCACGGGTTATGCAGTCGTTCTCCCGGGGTTCACCGCAAGCCTTGATTCAAGCTAACTAGCCCCGATGGTAGTTCACAGTTCCGAGTTCATAGTTCTTAGTTTAGACATCCGCTTTGGACTGTGAACGAAGAACTGCGAAGTACGAACTGCCTCTTGGAGTCTTCCGCCTATACCAGGCCCTACTAGCCCTGGCGCTGCTTGTGCTTTGCGTTCTCGCAGATCACACGCACCACGCCGCGGCGCGTAATGACCTTGCACTTTACGCAAATCTTTTTTACCGATGCACGGACTTTCATTTTTACTGCCCTTCTCCGCGCATCCAATCCTGGCCGCGGTTCATTTTCGATGTTGCTCGGTTCAGCAG
>Ga0073936_10010759_pt1 | contig 11173 bp, 7 predicted proteins | sample AliMusrvi5mmetaG_FD_87041 | JGI IMG/M metagenome (GOLD analysis project Ga0073936, IMG submission 87041) | Freshwater lake bacterial and archeal communities from Alinen Mustajarvi, Finland, to study Microbial Dark Matter (Phase II) - Alinen... | ecosystem: Environmental > Aquatic > Freshwater >... | reverse complement strand
GTTTTGATATCGGTATAAAAACAATAAAAGAAGCAATACAGGCTATAGGGATTGAAACGGGAATAATTACAAAAATATAATCCCAAAATGAATAAATAGCAACAATGTCTACGAGTAAACAAACAATAAACAGACAAATGACTATTGATAGACGTTTGTAAACTGTATTTAACTGGTCGGTTAAATTGAAACCGTAAGCATCTGTATCGCCGGAACGAATTTCAAATAAGGTGTTGTTTGCAACAATTATTTGTATTAGCAACGCTGATATAGATAAGGCAAAAGAAATAACAATAACAATATAATTGGTGAAAAAGAATAAAAATATTAGTACAATTAAAGCAATACCACAAATTACGGAGCAAATAACCGTAGCATTTTTCAATTTAAGCATTGATTTACCGACCGATAGTTTAATCCGTTCAATGGATTTTGTGTTCACTTCAGATTTTGTTTTGTTATTAATTCTTTCACCTCTTAAGATTTCATCAACAGTCACGTTGAAAAGTTCAGCAATTGCAGGCAACATCATAACTTCGGGACAACCGTCATCGCATTCCCATTTGCTTATTGTCTTGTTGGAAACGTTCAGCTTGTCGGCAACATCCTGCTGTGTCATACCGTTTGCTTTCCTAAGAGCGGCAAGAAATGTACCCATACTTTTCTTTTCCATAAAATTATCCTCTTTTCAAAATGCTCGTTCTTTACATGATTTAATTCTACATTGATGGGACAAAGAAAGCAAGCCATTCTTCGTGGAGAATGTCTGCGAAGCGTGGAATTGACAAACTCAGTCCCACCCATTACAATTTAATAGGACAATACCGATGTTGTCACCGAAGTAACCTTTTGGCGTTCACGTCGCTGTTTCTTGTCTTGCTGTCGTAGAATACCGCTTTTCAAATAAATAGCGTCAATTTAATGGTTTATTTATAATATTTCAAATATGCAGTTGATTCTTTTTCAAACGGTAAAGGATTGCCTGCTTTTGTTATCTCGACAATTCCCCGCAAATATGATAAAATATCTCCACACATCAATTAAAGAAGGCGTCGAAACATGAGCAGCCTCGAAAAGCTTAAAGCGGAAATGCAATGCGCGCCTCAGGATACAAAAAACATCTTAAAATATTTGAAATACCTCGGCTATTCGGAGCATTTTGACGAGCCGGCACCTTTGGCGCGGGCATACGCCATTGAGTCGCTTTTTTGCGGCCATAAAAAATATATCTATGAAAACGATCTGACGGCAGGTTCTGTAAGGGGCTTGCTTTTGGATTCTTTTGAACTTACAGACGAATTGTTAACGCATGCCGGCAGGGTATGCGACAGCTACGGCACCAACGTCTTTTGGACCAATGTTGACCACTTCGCGCCGGATTTTGAAACCTTCCTGAAGGACGGAGTCGGCGGCACGATTGAAAAAATACAGCATTCGCTGAAAACGCACGGGCAAGACAGTGATTTTGAAAAGAAAAAGGTGTTCCTGCAGGCGGCGGAAATATCCATGCGCGCCTTCGGGGAAATGATAAGCCAATACGGGGAAGCCGCCGCGCAGAAGGCGGAAACAGCGCCTGAACCCCCGCAAAAAGAAAATCTGTTAAAAATCGCAAAAATATGCAAAAAAATCAAACGGGAAAAACCGTCAAGCTTTCATGAAGCGCTGCAGCTTGTCTGGTTTGTTCACACTGCTTTTTTATACGAAGGCCGCTACGCGATGGCTTTGGGGCGGCTGGACCAATACTTGTATCCGTTTTACGAACATGATTTGGCAAGCGGTGGTTTGACCCGGGAGCGGGCGGTTGAACTGATGGCATGCACCCTTTATAAAATAGGCGAAAAAAGGTATTTCGGCGGGGACGATGTGGTCAATATCGCCATCGGCGGGGTAAAACCCGACGGAACCGGCGCGGTCAACGAGCTTTCTTTCATTATTTTGGAAGCTGTCAGAAATTGCAATATCCCCGGGCCGAACCTTTCCGCGCGGATTTATGACGGTGCGCCGGACGAGTTTTTGGATGCCTGTTTAAAGGTTATCGGCACCGGGCTTGGTTATCCCGCGCTGATGAACGACGAAGTCAATATCCCGGCGCTGCTCCGCCACGGTTACTCCCTGGAGGACTGCAGGAATTACTGCATGGTGGGCTGCATCGAAAACTTTATCCAGGGCAAGCAGCCGCCCTGGTCCGACGGGCGCTACAATGTGCCGAAATACATCGAGCTTGCGTTAAACAACGGCTGCTGTATGCAGACGGGTGCCCGCTTGGGGCCTGAAACCGGCAATGCGGCTGCTTTTGAAACAATGGCTTTGTTTATGGAAGCGCTGGAAAAGCAGATGAAATACGGCGCGGCTGAGTACATGATGTTTTTCCGCAACGAAAACGAACGCTTCAACCCCGCTATGTATACCCAGCCGTTTCTTTCCTGTTTCTGCGCCGACTGTATCGGAAGAGGGTTGGATATCAATGACGGCGGAGCGCTTTACCCCTCGGTGCACGGCGCGGGCTGTATGGGCATCGCGACGGTTACGGATTCCCTTGCCGCCATTGAAGAGGTTGTTTACACCAAAAAAATTGTATCCATTGCAAAACTGAAAGAAGCGCTTGCGGCAAACTACGCCGGTTATGAGGATTTGAGGCGGGAACTTCTGCGCGCGCCGAAATACGGCAACAACCTTGATGCCGCGGACAAATACGCCGTATGGTATGTCCTTTTCACCAACGGGCTTTTCTCAAAATACCGCACGCGTGACGGCGGGGCGATATACACCGCAATCGCGTCCAACACAAGCAACATCCCGGCAGGCAAAGAGGTTGCCGCCACGCCGGACGGCAGGTATTCCGGCGAGCCATTGAGCGACGCCGCATCCCCGATGCACGGCATGGATAAAAACGGCCCGACTTCGGTCATCAACTCCATGACAAAACCCGATTACACGCTTGTTTCGTGCGGAACGGTGCTCAACCAAAAGTTCGGGCCTTCCATGTTTACAGACGACGCGAAGCGGGCCAAGCTGCTCCGGATGGTTAAAACCTATTTTAAAAAGGGCGGGCAGGAAATGCAGATAAACGCTGTCTCGCGCGATGTGCTGCATGACGCCATGGAGAACCCGCAGAACTATAAGGATTTGGTTGTGAGGGTATCGGGATTCAGCGCGTATTACATTTGCCTCGGCAAAGATATTCAGCAGGATATTCTGAAGAGAACGGAACAAACAGAATGAAAGTGAAACTTTCATTCACTTAAAAAACCGCTTGCGGGTCAAAAGCAAGACCCGCATCCGCTTTCGCGGAACCGCGTTTTTTCAGCCTGAAGGAAGGACATGATTCTTAATATGGAAACGATAGGACTTGTCAGCAGTATGCAGCATTTTTCTGTAGGCGACGGGCCGGGTATCCGCACAACGTTATTTATGCAGGGGTGCAACCTGCGCTGCGAATGGTGCCACAACCCGGAAGCCATTTCAATGAAGCCTGTGCTGCTGTATTATGAAAAACTTTGCACTCATTGCGCGGAGTGCGAATCAATCTGCCCGAACGACGCGCATGAGGTATCACACACGAAACATATTTTTTACCGTGATTTATGCAGAATGTGCGGCGCGTGCCCGAAGGTCTGCCACGCGAACGCGCTTATTTTGAGCGGGCAAAAAATGAATGTTTCGGAGATAATGCTGTTTCTCGTTGAGGATATCGATTTTTATCAGATGTCCGGCGGCGGTGTAACCATCTCGGGCGGGGAGCCGCTGCTGCAGCCCGAGTTTACGGCGGAGCTCGCCGGAGCGTGCAAAAAACGCGGAATTCATGTCATTATCGACACGGCGGGAAATGTGGATTTCAGCGCTTTTGAGCAGGTAATCCCGTTTACGGACATCTTCTTTTTTGACCTGAAAGGGCTTAATGAGAAAGATTACAGCGAAAAAGCGGGCGGCAGCTTTAACCTGGCGTTCGAAAACCTGAAGCGGCTGCTCAAAGCCGGGTGCGATGTGACAGTCAGGCTTCCCGTTATCCCCGGTTACAGCGACACACCTGAATATTGCGCCGCGGCGGCTGAGATGCTGAAGAAGATTGGCGTTCAGTATATTGATTTGCTGCCGTTTCACAGGCTCGGCGCGTCAAAATATGAGGCGCTCGGGCTGGAGTACCCCTATGAGCAATGCGAACCTCCCTCAAAAGAAATAATGCGGGAACTTATGGAAATATTTACCGGGTTTGGTTTTGACGCCAAGACAGACGGGTAGGCTATGGTTATAAATCTGAGAAAGGACATTGATTCATATGAGTAAAGCGAAAGCGGCGGTCTTTAACGGGCCGGAACAGCCGTTTATCATCAAAGAATACGAACTTATTCCTCCGCCGGAAGGCATGGCGAAAATAAAGCTTATCGCAAGCGGAATTTGCGGCACGGATATCCATATTCATCACGGAAAAATCCCGGTTCCTTTTCCAACTATTATAGGGCATGAATTTGTCGGGACGGTTGAAGAGCTTTCCGCCGGCGACAGCGCGGCTTTCGGCATCAACGCCGGCGACCGTGTTATCGTCGACATTGCCTGCCCGTGCGGCGAATGCCTGCTCTGCAAAGAAGGCGATGACGCCAACTGCCTGCATATGGGCTTAACAAACGGCGGAGACCCTGAAACCGCGCCCCATTTTTACGGCGGATACGGCGAATACAACTACTCACCCGTAAGGAACCTGATAAAAATACCGGATGGTGTGGACGCTGAAACGGCTTGCGTTTTTGCCTGCGCGGGGCCGACGGCGCTGCATGCTTTCGGGTTGGGAAAAAAGGCAGGCAATCATCTGCAGAAGGCAAAAACTGCTGTTGTTCAGGGGATGGGGCCCGTCGGCGCGTTTGCCGTTTTATACCTCTCTTATTTAGGAGTCAGGAATATCGCAGTTATTACCGGCCGCATGAATGAAGAAAAAAGAGCGGCAGCGTTTAAACTCGGCGCCACGGAAGTTTTCAGCCTTGATGAAACACCTGTTGAAGAAGTGGCAAAGAGGATACAGGAGATTTCCGGCGGACCGGGCGCGGATATTGTTTTTGAAGCTTCCGGCAATCCGGCCGCAATCCCGCAGGGTATGGGGATGCTGCGCAACCGCGGCATATATCTGATTCCGGGGCAATATTCCAACAGCGGAACCGTTGCAATAGCGCCGCAGATGATTACCTTCAACGCGCTGCAGCTTATCGGTTCTTCACAATATTCCATATCGGACGTAAAAGCGTATTTGGCATTTCTCAAAGCAAATCCGAAGCTTCACGAAGACATATTATCTTTGGCAAGCTGTTACAAGGTTGAGGATGTAAACCTTGCTTTTGATGCCGCGAAGTCCGGCAAAAACATAAAAACCATGTTAACAGATTAACGGAAGGAATACGCCTGCATGATAATTAAAGTGACAAACAAAGGCGAAGACCTGTACACAAAAAATGAGTTCCGGGGCGTTTATGAGGATGACGGCGAAACCTTGATGGCGGGCGGCGGCATCAATACGCTGCAAAGCCGTTACTGCGGTCATTTTATTTCAACCCTCGCTTTCGGCGGTTTGGCGACAGCACCCGAATACCGGCGGCAGGGCTTTATCCGCCGGCTGATAGAGGACACTTTCGCCCTCGCGCCGGAAAGGGGCTGGGTTGTAAGCATGCTGCACCCGTTTGCCTATTCGTATTACCGGATGTTCGGCTATGAGAAAATCTCGGACCACAAAACATTGGAATTTCCGATGAGCGCGCTCGGCTGCTTTGAGAGATGCTCCAATCTTAAGCGGCTGAACAGCGAGGAAAGGCTGCGGGACGCGCTTTTCGTTTATGATAAATTTTCGGAAAACATCAACATCATGTTTAAACGCTATGACGCGAAGCATTACAGACTTAACGGCAAAGGCGATGAACCGGCCACATTCATTTGGTACGATAAGCAGGGGGCTCCGGCGTCAACAATTACCCTCAGCGTTGAGAATTACTATTCTGTTAACCGTATGATCAGCGTCAACCTGAACGTTTATGAAATGGTGTTCACCTCGCCGGAATCTTTAACGGCCTTGTTCGGCTTTATGCGGATGTATGAGGGTGAGCTTGAAACCGTCAAAATTCACGACTGTGCCATGTCACCGGAAATAGACCTTGTTTTACGGGAATACATTCTTGTTAAATATACCGTTATGCCGGATATTATGGGCAGAATTCTGAATGTGGAAGAATTTTTAAAAGCAAACGCTTACCCGGAGGAATGCGGACATTTTATTGTGAAAGTTGAGGACACCCTTGAATTCACGAGGGGCGTTTACGAGGTAGAATACGCAAACCGCAAGGCGGATATCAAAAAAATCGCCGACACGGGTAACTTTGACATCAGCGCCCGGATGCCTGCTTTCACACAGATGCTTTACGGCTATGAAAGCTTTAACGCTCAAAGGGCGGGCTATCTGCCGGGGGTTGAACTGAAAACGGACGCCGGGGATTTCTTTAGGGCGTTCCCGAAAAGGAACAACGGCTTGTTTGAACATTTTTAAAAACGGATATTCGGCGTAAGGAAGGCGGTTTAGCCCGTGAGCAGGTACGACATTGAAACCATCAGAAAAAAGCTTGATAAAATGACGCTTTATGTCATTCCCTATACCCATCCCGACTGGTCCTGGTGCCATTCAAGGCAGTGGCATGAGCGCCGCTATATGGCGGTTTTTGAGGAAGTTTTGGCGCTTATGGAAAAAGATGAAGCGGCAACATGGTATATGGACTGCTTCACAACGGAACTGAGACCGCTGCTTGAAAGAAAACCGGAGCTTTTAGAAAAACTCCGCGAAGCGGTGGTATCAGGCAGGGTAGCCGTCTGCGGGGCTTATTCAAATGTCAGGCCGAATATGGCCGCGGATGAGGCTTATGCCAGAAACCTGATTATCGGGCGCAAAAAGTTTTCGGAGATATTTCCGGAAGCTGATTTGAGCGTTCATGCCGACACGGTCGATGTCGCGCTCGGGCATCCGCAGATACCGCAGCTTTTAACCAAGGCTGGGTACAGGTATTTCCGCATCGGCCGCCCGTATGATGTTCTGCGCAAAAAGGGGCTGCCCCACGCTTTTTTCTGGGAGGGCAGCGACGGCAGCAAAATCCTCAGTTGGTGGGCGCAGTATGACGCGCTCGGCTTTAAAAAAGCAGCAGGGCTGATAAACGGGGACGGCAATTGGGAGCAGACAGTCTGCGAACTGTATGACGATGAAATAGAAAAATTTACCGCTGCTTCGCCGGTTGACATCGCGTGGCTGCCGCAGGGCAGCGACGACGGCCTGCCGCTGAAAATATTCAATTCAAATGAAGATATTGATTTTCCGGGTTTTATGAAAAAGTGGAACGCTCGGGAGACTTCGAAAATGCTGTTTTCCACTCCACCCTTATTTTTTGCTGAACTGATGAAAAGGCAGGATGAAATCCCGACGTTCAACGGCACAATCGACCCCTGCGATGTTTGCTACAATGTGGCGTGGGGCGGCGAAAAAGGCCTTGCGCCGCTTCGCTTAAAAAGCGCAGAACACATAGCGGACGCGGAAAAATGGATGACTTTCGCGGCGCTTGCCGGACTCGGCGAATATACCGAAACGGAAGAACTGTGGGAAGACTGCCTGACCGCTTCGGCGCACGCTTCACAATGGGTTTTTGAAGAGGATAAAGAGGAGCTTTACGGCTTTGCCGAAAACAGCTTGCGAAAGGCTGATGACCTGCGCGATAAAGCCATGAAAAAGCTGGCCGAAAACCTTCAACTGCCCGAAAATACTATCGCAGCGGTTTTTAACAGCCACGATAAAACCTGCGAAAAGGTTATTCCGCTGACCGTTACCTGCGGCAAAATCGACGAGCTTGTGCTTTGCGACGGCAGGGGCGAGAAACTTGACTTTCAAATTCTGGAACCCTACGAATATACGGACGATGTTTGGGAATACCGTCTGCTCGTAAAGCTCAAGCTGCCGGAGAACGGCGTAAACGCAATCGCTGCGGCAAACGGCGACATATCCTGCCGGCTGGGCGGTCAGTATGAGAGGCCGGAAAAACCCTTTTCCTGCCCGGCGGCAGAAGCTTTCACAATGGATAACGGCCTGATAAAGCTGATGTTTAACAATGGGAACCTGGAAACGGTTATTGACATCAGAAACGGCGCCGCACTGCCGTCAAAAGGCGTTTATTGGAATACTCTTGAATTCGTCGGTATTGATACGGATAAGGGCGGCCTTCACGCCGGGCCGGAAACCGGCAGGCACAGCGTGAAATGGGACGAATATATCATTAAAGAGTCGGGCCCGGTGCGCTGGCTGTGTACGCTTAAAGGCTCGAACGGGCTGCAGAATTTTACGCAGGATATTATACTGGAAGCCGGATCAAATACCATAAAGTTTGAAACCCATACCGGAGACCAGCCGGTATGCGCGGGATATTTGGCAGCCAGAATACCCGTTGACGAGAACTGCCGGCTTTGGGGCGGGATACCATTCGGCAGTGAGGATAAGGACATTGACCTTGAGCCTTACAACGGCAGGGAAGAGGGCTGGAGCGATTTCCACAGGCAGTGGGACGGGCTTTTCTTTGCCAAGGATTTTGCCGCGGCAAAAAGCGAAAAAGCGACAGCAGCGCTTTGCCATATTTCGGGCGACAGGTACTATATTTATGAAAAAGCCCAAAACTCGCTTGCCTGCCTGCTGATAAACAGCGCGTATCAGTATAAGGACACCTGCGAAGAGTATATGAATATTGGGATGTTCCAAAGCCCGGGGAAGCATGATTTCAGCCACGCGGTCATCATTACGGATGAGGATGCGTCTAAAGAGGAGGTAATCTCCGCTGCGGCTTCGCTTCGCAAAGAGCCGGTTCTTATGCGGCCGTACAGAAGCCTTGGCGGCTGCACAATTCCGGCGTACTGCTCCTTCGCTGAAATCGATATGCGGGGTGTTATGCTATCGGCTCTGTATATGCAGGACGATGAACTTATCGCCCGTGTATGGGAAGCCGAAGGTAAAAACAGGAATGTGTGTCTGTCGCTCCGCGAACCGGTCGCCGGAGCACGGGCGGAAAATCTGATAGGCGAAGAGGATAAAACCGTTTATATAGCAGCCGAAGACGGCGCGGTTAAATTTAAAATACGGCCGCATGAAATACTCACAATGCGCTTGCTTATGCAGAACATATAACCGAAAGGATGATAATTATGGAAAACAGCAAAGATTTCGTTTTAACGGTCAGACCCATTGAGGATAGCGACACCAATCTGATTTACGGTCATTTCTGCGACCTTTCCGCAAGGAGCAGAGCAAAATTCCGACCGCATGAGTTTACGATTGAGGTTGCTCAAAACTTTGCCTGTGAGGGTCTATCAGACCCGGACATAAAACGTTTCATCGCTATTGTGGAACAAAACGGTGTCATTTCCGCGGCAGGATACTGCTTTTTATCAAGTTGGCGGGAGAAATACCCTTGGGTAGGCATTGCGGTGGGCGACAAATGGCAAGGTTTGGGAATCGGTAAAAGAATGATGGAGTATCTTATTATGGTAGCACGCGAGAATGGTAAAAAAGGACTTCATCTCAACACAGATAAAGACAATATCGCCGGACAAAAGCTTTATAAAAGCTGCGGCTTTGTTATTACCGGCGAAGGCGAAGAAGACGATTACAAGATGCTGCTGGAATTATGATGAGAATACGGAAAATCTAACCTGTAAAGTATAAATACTTTACAGAACCCGGCAGCCGGATGCCCTCTTTTTATAGAAAGAAAAAATCTTGCCAATGGATAATTGCAATGATATAATAAAAAAAATTAAGGGGTGGCAATATGGGTATTCTTAAAAATAAGGTTTCGTTTCCGAGAAAGTTAATCAGCCTTCTTCTTGTCCTGCTTTTAATAGCATTATCAGCTTCCCCGTTGGCGAGCGCGAAATCCGAAACGCAGACAGGTACAAATTATCCGTATATTTTTGTCGCCGGCTATGCAGGATTTGGACAATATGATGAAATGAATAATACTTTGTTTAAGTATTGGGGCATGCGCAGCGGCGACCTTTTAAAATATCTGAACGAGCAGGGCTTTAAATGCTATGCTGCTTCTGTTGACCCTGTAAACAGCGCATGGGACAGAGCCTGCGAGCTGTATGCCCAACTGACCGGTACGGTTGTGGATTATGGACAGGTCCATTCCGCGCTTTACAAACACAGCCGCTTCGGCACCGATTACAGCAAAGAACCGCTTATTACAGGCTGGGGCAGCAAAGACGCGAACGGCAGCATAGAAAAGGTTAATTTTGTAGCGCACAGTTTCGGCGGAGCGACCGTGAGGCTTCTCGCCCAGCTATTGGCAAAAGGCTCCCCGGAAGAACGCAGCGGAACAGCACAGGGCAAGGTTTCTGGCCTTTTCACCGGCGGGAAACCGGATTGGATATACAGCATTACCACGCTTGCGTCCCCTCATAACGGAACAACGGTTTATAATTTAGCGATACCGCTTAAACCGCTGTTTCCTTCCGGCAACACTAAAATCGTCGGGTTGCCGATTACCACAAGTTTCGGGATATATAACTATTTGAAAAATTTAAGCAAACTGCTGAACAACGGCATCGGCGAGGATACGGGCGCTTATGATTTGTCTCTTGACGGCGCGGCGAAGCTGAATAAAATGCTGACGATATCGGATCAGATATACTACTTTTCATTCCCTACCGATGCAACCGTTCCCGCTTCCCATTCAGATAATCGAATTCCCGATACAAAGCTGATGGACGCCGGTTTTCTGCCATTCGGCCTTTATATGGGCAGAACAACGGGTGTTACAGCGGGGGGTATTGTCTATGACAAGAGTTGGTTCAATAACGACGGCATGGTGAACACAGTTTCATCAAAAGCGCCTAATGACGAGCCGCAAAAAATATTTGACGCGAACAACATAACAAAGGGCGTCTGGAATATAATGAAAACATTCAGAGGTGACCATGCATCAATTACCGGCGGGTTAATTCGCGAAGTTAATATCGACCCGTTTTATTTGGCGCAGCTGAAATTAATCAATTCGCTTTAACTATTTTAATTTCTTATATTTTTAGTAATAAAAAAACAGCTGAAGGGTTTGCCTGACGCTGTTTTTTTCCGCTAAACAAATGAAAAGTGTTGATTTGAAAAACTGACGGTGTT
>Ga0073936_10010755_pt1 | contig 11174 bp, 7 predicted proteins | sample AliMusrvi5mmetaG_FD_87041 | JGI IMG/M metagenome (GOLD analysis project Ga0073936, IMG submission 87041) | Freshwater lake bacterial and archeal communities from Alinen Mustajarvi, Finland, to study Microbial Dark Matter (Phase II) - Alinen... | ecosystem: Environmental > Aquatic > Freshwater >... | reverse complement strand
GCCAAAACCCGTGTGCGCCAGCCAGATGGCCAGGTAGGTGCCGTTTAATCCGAGAATGGTATAGTCCTGCACAATCGGGACCAGGGCGATCTGGAGGGGGACGACCAGCAGGGCAACGACCACGGTGAACAGGAATTTACGTCCGGGGAAATTGAGCCAGGCAAAGCCGTAGGCGGCAAAGGCGGCGATGAGAATGGGAATGATCGTGGCAGGCACAGCGACGGCGATTGAATTAAGGAAAGCCCCAAACAGATTATCGCCCTGGCGGACGATGTTGTTGCCGTTGGCATCCTTGAAGTTAACGTTATCGCCGCTCAACACATCCTGGTAATTTTTGGTGGTCAGATCAGTGCTGAAGCCGACCCACTGCATGGAAGAGACGTTAATCTGGAGCGTGCGTTTGTTACCGTACCAGGTCAATTTTTTGCCGTCGGAGGTGGTCACGCCGGCACGCAGCTGTTCAAAGGTGTACTGCTCTTTGACACCCGGGATGGTGATGGGACCATTCAGGTCTGCGTTGGGGTCGACCATAATCTGGCCGCTGTCCACATAGGTCTGGTGAGGGAAAACCGTCCACCAACCGGTTGTGAAGATATCCTGGCTGTTGCGAAAAGAGGTGATGAAGATCCCAAGTGTCGGAATGATCCAGATCAGGCAGATCAGAATTAATACGCCGTTGACAATGATGCTGGATACGACCTTATTTTTCTTGAAGCCTTTGGATGTTTGTGTAGCCATTAGAATGCCTTACTTTCCCGGAACTGCCGGAGGTTATAAACCATGATTGGAATGACTGCAACCAACAGCACTATAGCGATGGCTGATGCGCGGCCCGCGTCTCCATAGGTGAAGCGTTGAAGATAAAATTCATTGGCAACCACATTGGTGTTGTAGTTTCCGCCCGTCATGACCCGTACAATATCGAAAAGTTTCAAACTAAAAATGAGGATGGTGGTGGTGACCGTGATCAGGGTTCCCTGGATGTAGGGCACGGTGATGGCGAAAAAGGCATGCATTTCAGTTGAACCATCGATGCGGGCAGCCTCAATTAACTCGGAAGGCACGCCCTTGATGGCGGATGAAATGATCACCATGGCATAGCCGGTTTGCAACCAGACCATAATGATGATCAGGAGGAAGTTGTTCCAGGGGGGCAGCTGCAGCCAGGGCTGGGCCTGCCCGCCCAGGGAAATGATCATGGCATTCAACAATCCAATTTCCTGGATGCCCGAGCCGGTGCCTTTAAAGGTGTAGATAAACTTCCAGATTACACCCGCACCCACGAACGAAATGGCCATGGGCATAAAAATGATGGCCTTATAAAAAGACTCGAAGCGGCTGCGGTCGGCCAGGACGGCGATCAACAGCCCCAGGCCAACACTGAAGGATGTACCAAAGATTAACCAGAGCAGGTTATTGCCAAATGCCGAGAGCATGATGGGGTCGGTAAAGGCATAAATATAGTTGGTAAATCCCACCCAGTTCAAGCTGGGAGCGTCCTGAAAACTAAGTACCAGGGTCCGAAAGGTGGGTATCGCCAGGAACCAGGCCAGGATGGCCAGCCCGGGCCCCACAAAGACAAAGGGTTGCAGGCGGCGCGTCCATTCTGAGGGAAACTGCTCCACAAACCAGTTGGAGACTGCAAAAAGCAGGGCAACCCCCCCCACGCCCCAGATAATTGCCACCAAAACCAGCACAATCTGCGGGGCCTGTGCAGCACGGAGAAAAACAAATCCCTGCCACAGGACAAGAAATGTAACCAGGGGGACAAAAATTGAAACCAGAATCCGCCCAAGTCCGGTCCCGAACCAGGCGAGTACATTATTAGATCGAGGTCCATTCATTTTATTAGCATCCATCTCTGTTTTCCTCCAGTTGGATAGGGTACATCGGTTGGGAGGTTGGAGCAGGAGAAGCACGTTGAAGCTGGCACTCCGGCTCCTGATTAAAAAACCAATAGATAGGGCAGGCTGTTACAGCCTGCCCTATCCGGATTAAAAACGGTTTACTTCTTTGGCCAGGAGGCGTCGATCATTTTCAGCGTATCATCCAAATTGGTGCCGCCGGAAGACACCCAGGAGGTCATACCTTTCCAGAAGGTACCTGCACCAACTGCGCCGGGCATCAAATCAGATGCGTCAAAGCGCACAACGGTGGCATCCTTCATGATGGAAGCGATCTTCTTAAGGGTCGGATCCTGGTACCAATCGAGGCTGGCATCGTTCTGAGGAGCAATGGCGCCGTTGGCTTCAATCCAGGTCTTCAAAGATTCACCCATGGTGAAATACTGCAGGGCTGCGCGCACTTCGGGGCGGTCGTTGAAAGCGGCATAGATGTCGCCGGCCACTTCGAACGGCTTGCCGAGGGACGGGTCGATGGGAGGCAGATAGAAGAAATCATAATCTTTACCGGCCACCATGTCGGAGGGGAAGAAGCTGGTGATGAAGTTACCCTGTTTGTGCAGCCAGCACTTGGGAGGATTGTTAAACATGGGTTTGGGGGCATCGCCAAAAGCGGTTGAAGCGATGGATTTGGTTCCGCCGTAGACCATCTTGTCATTGAACCAGATGGGCTGCATGTAGCTGATGGCTTTGCGCACTTCGGGTGAGTCGAACTTTAATGTGCCGGCAACCCACTTGTCGTAATTTTCGGGGGTGGTGGTGCGCAGCATCAAAGCTTCGATCCAGTCAGTGGCAGCCCAGCCGGTGGCAGCGCCGGATTCAATCCCGATGCACCAGGGCGTATCGCCATCACTGACGATCTTGTTGCTGAGGGCCATTAATTCGTCCCAGGTGGTGGGGACTTTATAACCGGCTTTGTCAAAGGCGGCCTTGGGATACCAGACCAGGTCTTTGCCGTTGGCGCGCGCCCAGATACCGGCGGTGATCATGCCGTTTTTGGGGTCTTTCATCTGGGCCATATCCAGCCAGGATTGTTTGTAATTCTGTTTCAACCAGGCTGCATTGACAATCTTGCCGGCATCCAGAACTTTACCGCCGGCCACAAATGAAGCCAGCAAACCGGGCTGGGGGAAGTCTACGATGTCGGGCGGGTTACCGCCATCCACCTGAATACGGATCGAGGCTTCAAATTCCTTGGAGCCGGCATACAAAATGGTGATACCGGTTTTATCCTGGAAATCCTTGACGGATTGGTTGAACTTTACGGTGTCCTGGTCGGTGAAAGGGCCAGCCATGTTGACGATCTTGCCCTTGTATTTACCGGCGAAAGCATCGGCCAGTTCCGGGCCGACCTTGGAATAATCCGTGGTTGATGCCTGTGCAGCCGGGGCAGCAGGAGCTGCAGGGGCGGCAGGGGCCGGGGTAGCGGCGGGCGCGCATGCTGCAAGCAGCATGGTGAGGACCATTATTACCGAAACAATCATCGAAATTCTTTTGATTTTCATTTATTCTTCTCCTGGAGATTTTAATCAAACAATCAAGTTTTGGGTCATACAAGGGTGTTGGCAGGGTAATTTTTGATTTTTTTTCGGGGAATACAAACAAAGGCGGAAAACAGGCGCGTCAATAAATCAGGACTGTCATGGAAACTTGACAACGTCTATACAATAAGGTATCAATGTAAAGGTTTTTTTTAGCCATGGGCGGTTTCGCTTGTCCGAGCGGAATCGCCCCCTTTGTTTGTTTATCCTGGTTGCTGTTCCTCCTTTCTATACGGTATTCCGTTCCACAACGGTCAGGGGTAAATGGACATGTTGAAGAGAGCGATCAGGGTTATCCAATCGTCCCAGCAGCAGTTCAACCGCCACGCGCCCCGATTCATCCAGGGGTTGGCGGATCGTGGTCAGTTCCATGACTTCGGCCATATCCAGGTCGTCAAAACCCATCACAGCCAGGTCGCCCGGCACTTTAAGCCCCAACTGGCGCGCAGCCATGATGACACCGATGGCCTGCAGATCTGTGGCTGAAAAAATGGCCGTGGGCGGGGTGGGCATACTGAGCAGTTCGCGCGCCACCTGGCGGGCCGTTTCAAGGTTATAACTGGCCAGGCGCACATATTCATCCGGCAGGGCCAGACCCAGTTCGGCCAGGCGCTGGCGGAAGCCTGCCAGGCGCAGGGTGATGGGGTGGATCGAGTATTCGGGCAGGTTGGTATCGCCCAGGAAGGCTATGCGCGTGTGGCCTTTGGATGCCAGGTAACTGGCAGCCATGCGCCCGCCTTCGACATCATCAATTTCAACCGTGCTGAAGCCGCCCTGGGGATATTCGATCAACACGGTTTCGAGCCGGTTTTGCACCAGGTGGTTGGCCTGGGCTTCATTTATTTCCAGGGCCATGATGATCAGCCCGTTCAGGCTGCCCGTGAGCGGCAGGGAGGCGAGGTAGCTGTCCATTTGTTTTTTGGAGTTGATCGTGAAGATCAACTGTTCGTAATTGGTATCGGCCAGGGCCGAAGTAACCCCGCGCAGGCGCTGGACAAATGAAGGGGCCGTGAGAAAAGGCACCAGCACCCCGATGCGGTAGTTGGCGCGCAGGGCGCGCGCGCGCGCATCGGCCTTGGGTACAAAATCCAGGCGATTAATCACTTCCATGATATGGCTGCGGGTTTCTGCGTTGACGCGGGAAGAGCCGTTGAGCACGCGTGAAACCGTGGCCGCGCTGACGCTGGCTTCTCTGGCGATATCATAGATGGTGGGAGAGGTTTTTGACATGATTTTTTATGAAACTGCTTACATAAAACTTGTTACATATATAATACAAACATTTTTCCCACTTGTCAACAGGCAATATTGATTTCCTGGGATTTGCCGTGGTCGGCGGAAGATGTGAGGGCCATGGCCCTCACATCTGGCCAGACCCCGAAAAACCAATAAAAATCCCTGCCCGGGGTATCAGGCAGGGATTTTTGTGTGCAGGGTGTGTTTTGATGTTCAGATTCAACCCGGCGCCGGTAAAACAGGCGCGCAGGTCAGGGCTAACAGGCCGGGGTTATTTTGCGCAGTCATAGAGGCTGCTGTTAAAAGATCCGCCCAGGCTGGCGCTGTCCACCTGGGTGCAGTTTTGCTGCACCCACTGCGAAATGCCCTGCTGCTGGCTGTCATGCTGGCCGCCGAGCACAAAACGCAGCTGGCCGTCCTTCACCAGCGTTTTAAACTGATCGAGTGAAAACTCGGCATACTGCCCGAGGAAACCGCCCAGGGCCAGCACGGGGCGCCCGGTGGCCAGGATATACCCGGCCGCATCCTGGGCCCTGCCGGCGGCCAGCAGGTAAGTCCCCGGCTGCGTATTTTTGAGCAGGTAATTAATCAGGGCCGTGTTGGCCTCACCGCTGCCGCCGGGACCGGCGCGCATGGTGCGACCGTCGGCGGTGTTGGCGGCAAGCTGGCTGAAATTGGGATTCCCGCTGCCTCCCATGGGGCCTCCGTTGGGCGGGCCGGAACGGCCGTCAAACCCGGGGCCCATTCCGCCCTGCTGGGCTGGCCCGGCTGCCGGCAGCTGTTCATTGTTGCCGGTATTAAATGTAGTCAGAAGCGACCAGGTGAGCGGAGCGACCAGCAGGGCCGAGAGGAGCAAGCCCACCGCGGCGGGGGCGGGCCGGGCTTTAAACCTGGCCGCCAGCCCGAGGGCCAAGGCACCCGCCAGCAGGAGACCTGCCCCGGCCGCACTGGCTGCGGCCCAGGCGGTGCTGCCCCACAACAGGTAGGCCTGGAAGGCCAGGGTTGCGGCTGCCAGCAGCAGCAGCAGGCTCCAGCCGAGGCGTGCGCGGCGCTGGATGGTTTGCCAGGCTGCCCAGGCGCCCGCCCCGGCCAGACCGGCAAGCGGCGCGCCAAGCATGATCAGGTAATAAGCGTGCATCAGGCCCTGGCTGTAAGTGAAATACAGGCCTTCCGGGATCAACCAGCCCGCCCACAGGATCAAGGCCATGTGGGCCTCACCCAGGGGGCGCTTCCACAGCGCAGCGGCCGCCAGGAGCAGGCCTCCGAGGGCAAACGGCAGCAGCCACGAGGCTTCTCCCGCCAGGGGAGCCGTCCACAGGCGCAGGGTGCCGGCGCTGCCGAAATCCATCGACCCTCCGGGACCGCCGCCCATTCCAGCGGGTTGTCCGCCGCCGGGTCCGAAACCACCGTCCTGCGCCAGCCCCGTACCGCGAGCAGGCGGGGCCGCCTGGGCGGCATTGCTGCCAGGCCCGCCCGCTCCAGTGCCGCGACTGCTGGTGAGGCGTTCAATGCCGTTATGGCCAAAAACCAGTTCAAAGGCCGAATTGCTGCTGGTGCTGTCGACGTAGGGACGGTTTGCCGCGGGGGTCAGGTCGACTGCGGCGACCCAGGCAAAGGAAACCAGCAGCAGCAGCGCCGTTGCGGCGGCCAGGTGCCGTGTTTTTTTCCAGAAAGTGTGCCTGGCGCCAAAAAAATAGAGCGCATAAAAAGCCGGCAGGGGCAAAAAGGCCTGCAGCATTTTAATATTAAAACCCAGGCCGACGATGAACGCGCCCAGCAGCAGCCAGCGGAGGCTGCCGCTGCGCGCCGCCTCGAGGAAGGCCCAGGCTGCCAGCAGCAGCACAAACACCAGCAGACCGTCGATGGTGTTGTTGCGTTCCGTCACCACGGCTACGGGCATGACTGCCAGCACCAGCGCCCCCAGGAGGGCGGGCCAGGGGCCAAAGGGGCGTTTGAGCAGCCGGTAGACCAGCAAAATGGAAAATACGCCCGCCAGGGCATTCGGCAGGGCCAGGGCAAAACCGGTGACACCCAGGAAATAGGCCGAAACGGCCTGCACCCAGAACCCGAGCGGGGGCTTATCGACACTGACCGACCCGCCCGGTTCAAAGGCGACAAAAAAGAAGTTTTTCCAGGATAAAAGCATGCTTTTAACCGCAGCCGCATAATAGGTGTTGCCGACCCCGCCGGCCCCAAGGCCGTAAAAGCGCAGGAAAGCGCCCAGCCCAAGGATGAGGGCCAGCAGCCCGAGGATGGTTAACTGGCGCCGATCCGAAAAAACGGATTTTAATTTCGAAATCATTTGCTCTTGAATCATAAATACCTCATTGATTGGTCTATTTAACAAGCATACCCGGCGCATATTTAGAAAACGTTTAGAAGTTCTGCGCAACCTGTGAGGGTTTTGCTGGAGCGTTTTATTGCCTGCAGGCAGATTAACGCGGGTTTTACGCGGCCTACACAATTTCGTCACAAATAATGTCACACTTCTAAACAATTGATTTCGATAATACTCTAAGGCCGGCCAAAATAAAATTCATCGCAAAAATAAAGGAGGTTTTATGAATATTCAGGGAATGGGTTCAATGCAAGGGATGATGGAAATGATGGGAATGGGCAGTTCGCAGCAGTCTGCCGCCCTCACCGACGATCAGAAAAATACCGTGGCTTCGATCCTCTCCAAATACAGGGATAAAGTGAACAGTCTAACCACAACGGATGCGCAGAGCATTTTTAAACAGTTCCAGGATGCCGGCATCACACCCACCAGGGGGTTAAAAGAAGCGATTGAATCGGCCGGTTTTAATGCGGACGATTTGCGCACCAAGGCATTTGGCACCCAGGGCATGCAGGGAATGCCACCGCCGCCGCCCCAAACCGGCGGGACCTCTTCTTCGACTTCAATCGAGCTGACGGATGACCAGAAAAAAACGGTGGCATCGATATTATCCAAATATGATTCGAGCAACCTGACAGCGACGACGGCCCAGTCAATTTTTAAAGACCTGAACAGCGCCGGGATCACTCCGATGAAAGGCCTGAAGGAAGCGATTGAATCGGCCGGTTTTGATGCTGAAAAACTGCGCTCGCTGGCAATGCCCCAGGAAACCAGCCAAAATATGTTTTGGGCGTCGCAGAACAGCAGCACAACCGTTAACAAATCATCACTGCAAACACTTAAATCCATCTTGAGCCAGTACGATCTCAGCAGCCTGTCCACAGACCAGGAAACCAGCCTGATCACCCAGCTCAGCCAGTCCGGCCTGCTGCAGTCAGGCAGCACGCTCAACCTTGGCGCCTGAACGATAGCGGGCGGTTTGTTTTTTTTTTGACAAAATAACAGGGAACGGGTGCATATCCATTCCCTGTTCGAATTTAAATACCAGCTTCCAATAAACAAAAAATGGCGGAAGAGCACCAATCCCTGCGCCAATTGAGCCGCCGGGCCGTGCAAAACCGGGCAGCCGGAAGCGGGCGAACGCAAAGGTTTCGACCCGATCAACCGCGCGCCAGAAACGCGACCGCAGGATTTTTACCCAAAACTGTGTTATATTGGGTAAGTTGACTAAAATCACCCCATTCTGGTGGTTTGAAGGAGTTCTAATGAGTAATAAAAAAATAGCAATGCTGCCCGACAAAAAGATTGCCCTTGTGGCACACGACAATAAAAAACGCGACCTGGTGGAATGGGCCAAATATAACCGCGACCTGCTGGCTCACCATAAAATTTATGCAACCGGGACCACCGGTGAAATTCTGGCGCGGGAACTGGGAATTGAAGTGAACCGCCTGCAAAGCGGCCCACTGGGAGGCGACCAGCAAATTGGCGCCAAAATTGTGGACGGTGAGATTGATTTCATGATCTTTTTCTGGGACCCACTTGAGCCTTTGCCGCACGACCCGGATATTAAGGCCCTGCTGCGTATGTCGGTGGTGTGGAATATTCCCATCGCCTGCAACCGGGCCACGGCCGATTTTATGATTTCGTCCCCGCTGATGGACGGCGAATACGACCGCCTGGTAACGGATTACGACGGCTACCGCTCGCGCCCGATTAACATGGGTGGGCCTGAGGAAGAGACAGCCGCGGCCTCAGACGACTCAGCGGCCCTTTAAAAGCAGATCAAATCCATGTGTCTTGAGTGTGTCCCTGCCATACCTGGCAGGGACACATGCTTTAACCGCGGCTGGCTTCACCCGCCGGGCGGGATGAGACGCCCAAAAAGGTCCCGAACCCGGGAAAACAGGGCCCGGGTGCAGCATTTGATTGACATCCGGGCATGGATGCGGTATCCTTATGCCGCGTCCGGGTGGGACCGGCGCGGCAGAGCCTTTCGAACCCCGCCAGGTCTGAGAAGAAGCAACGGTAAGGAAGTCACTCTGGGCGCCGCCGGCAAACCTGCCCGGCGCACTTTTTTTGGAACGCCCCCCAGCCTGTGCACTTCGTGTTGTGCAGCGACAGGGGGTTTGATAAAAGTGAAACCGGACGTTATGGAAACCCCTCCCATTTGCAGTTATGAAGGCTCTGATTACCAGGACGAATTCTGGGAACAGGGCGGGCGTGCTTATGAAGACGCTGTTGAAGCAGTGGCCCTGCGCCGCCTGCTGCCCAAAGGCGGGCGCCTTTTGCTCGAACTGGGCGCAGGCGCCGGGCGTAATAGCCCGCGTTACCAGGGTTATGAGCGCATCGTCCTGCTCGATTATTCGCGCACCCAGCTTGAACGCGCCTGTAAAGCCCTGGGGGATGAATCGCGTTATATCTATGTGGCTGCGGATGTTTACCGCCTGCCTTTTGTCGACGGCCTTTTTGACGGCGCCACCATGATCCGCACCCTGCACCACATGGCCGGGGCTTCGCAGGCCCTGACCCAGGTGCGGCGCGTGCTGCAGAAGGACGCCTGTTTTATCCTCGAATTTGCCAACAAGCAGAATATCAAGGCCATCCTGCGCTGGATCCTGCACCGGCAGTATTGGAACCCGTTTTCGCCCGAACCAGTGGAGTTTGTGGCGCTGAACTATGATTTCCACCCCGCCACCGTGCGCGCCTGGTTGAAGCAAACCGATTTCATCGTCGAACGCCAGCTGACCGTATCACATTTCCGCGTGGGCTTTTTTAAAAAATATTTTCCCGTGGATTTGCTGGTCTGGATGGATTCGATGGCCCAACTCAGCGGGGACCTGTGGCAGCTTTCACCTTCGGTTTTTGTACGCACCCGCGCCGCCGGGGAAGCCGTGCAGCCGGCTGCTGCCGGGACTTTTTTCCGCTGCCCGGCCTGCGGCGGCGCACTGGAGGATACCCCTCCACAGATCACCTGCCCGGATTGCGGAAAGGTTTATCCCGTCGAAGACGGCATCTATGATTTCAGACTGCCGCAAGCCGCCTGAAAGACCGCGAGCGGGCCGGGGGCCTGGTTGTGAAAAAATACACTACTCTCCACCGCATACTAACCCTCAACCTCATTTTTAACCTTATTTTGCTGCTTTGCGTGGTTATCTTTGCGCGAACGCAAAAAGATGCTTTCTTTTTGGGATATACACTGCCCCGCTGGTCATTCATGCTGGTGGAGGCCGGGTTGGTTACCGCCAGCGGCTGGCTCGGTTTTGCCCTGCGCCGCCAGCAGGATGGTGTGGTAAAAGCACAGGGTAACCTGGAAGGTGTTTTTGCCTCAGGAAAGCGCATTTTTGTTTCCTTTTTAGCCATTTTGGTCCTGGCGCTGGCGGAATTAACGGCGCTTGCCCTGCTCGGTGCAGTAAACGCGCCTTACCTGACCCTGAATAACATCCTGCTTAATACCCAGCTGCTCTACCTGTTTGTGAGCCTGGTGCTGACGCTCTCCATCCTGGGCGGGTTGTTATCTGCCTATAAAGCGCTGCTCCTGTCGGTGCCGGCCTGGGGCGTGATAAAAAAACCGCTGCTCAGGCTGGGCCAAAAACTGCCGCTGTATGCCTGGTTCCTTTTGATTTTCCCGATTCTGGCGGCAGGCATTTTGTGGGTGTTTTCACCCGCATTGGGCGGGCGTGTGCCCAACCACGATTCGGGAATTTTTATGTATTTTGGTTCCCGGATTCTCAAGGGCGACATCCCGTTTCGGGACCTGTGGGATCACAAGCCCCCGCTGATCTTCTATATTGACGCGCTTGGATTGTTAATCAACCCTTCCGCCTGGGGAGTCTGGATTCTGGAACTTGCGGGCCTGATCCTTTCCACTTTTTTCCTGTTTGAAGTTTTACGCCGGGAATTATCACTCTCGTCTGTGTTTTTGGCCCTGGCGGGTATGCTGGCCAATGTTGTGATTGTGATTGAAGGTGGAAATTTAACCGAAGAGTTTGGTTTTCCCTTCCAATGCCTGGCTTTGTGGATTTTTTACAGCCAGGTTGTGAGGCCCAAAAAAGATTCGCCCCGGGCCTGGGTTTTAATGGGAGCCAGCATGGGCCTGGCTTTGATGCTCAAGCAGACCCTGATCGGCATCTGGATCGCGATTGTGCTCTATTCGAT
>Ga0073936_10010754_pt1 | contig 11175 bp, 4 predicted proteins | sample AliMusrvi5mmetaG_FD_87041 | JGI IMG/M metagenome (GOLD analysis project Ga0073936, IMG submission 87041) | Freshwater lake bacterial and archeal communities from Alinen Mustajarvi, Finland, to study Microbial Dark Matter (Phase II) - Alinen... | ecosystem: Environmental > Aquatic > Freshwater >... | reverse complement strand
TCCATTGACTTGAAGCATTGGCAGGTGCGGCCAGAGCCATTCTATGCCCCGGGACTGTACAACGATCACGACTGCGCCGACCTGTTCCGCATGGGTGACTGGTGGTACCTGTTCTTCAGCGAGTATTCTGAGCAAGTCACAACTCGTTATCGGATGGCCCGCTCTCTTGCAGGTCCGTGGCTGACTCCGGCCGTCGACACCTGCGACGGCCGTACGCTCTATGCTGGCAAGACTACTGGTGATGGCGCCAACCGCTATCTTTTTGGCTGGATCCCGACTCGCCAGGGCTCAAAAGACTATCATCCGTGGCAGTTTGGTGGAAACATGGTGATTCACGAGTTGCGGCAGAAGGCTGATGGCACACTTGGGGTCCGGCCTCCTCAGCAGGTGCTGAAAGCCTTCGGCGCTGAGCGTGCCTGCGCGTTCCAACCCGGCCTTGGCAAAAGCCTGATCACCAATCACGCAGTACAGCTCGACGCCCCGGGTTCCTTGGCCTGCGCCAGCGCAGGGCTGCTGCCTTCTTCGTGCAAAATCCAGACAACGATCGTCTATGAACCGGATACGTGTGGCGTCGGGTTGGTTTTGCGCACCGGTGGCGACTTCGAGTCCGGCTACTACATCCGCCTGGAACCGGCTCACCAGCGGCTGGTGTTCGATGCCTGGCCTCGGCCGAACGACCAGCCGTTCATGATCGGCCTGGAGCGACCTATTCACCTGGAGCCAGGAACGCCGGTACAGATTACGGTGCTGATGGAGGACACGATTTGCGTGGCCTACGTGAATGGTGAAACGGCGATGAGCACCCGCATGTATGACCTGACGGCGGGGAACTGGGGTGTGTTTGTGCAGCAGGGCGCGGCCAAGTTCACCAGCTTGAGCCTTGCAGGAAGGTCGGAGAGCCATGCTCAACCGTCTTAGAGCCCATCCGAAGCAGGAGATTGGATAGTGAAAGAGGTCAAACTGCGCGTCGGCAAACAAAGGCTTTCCGACGTACCGATCAGCAGATTCATACTCGGAAACTTCATAGAAAGCGGTTTTGGCAGGCAGGTCAGCGGAATGTGGGCTGAGATGCTTTTCAACCGCAGTTTTATCGATGCCCCCCCCTACAACGGCGGGTGGGTCAGGCTGCGTCGGGAGTACTACAACGAGAACGCTCCTTTCTGGCACAGCGGATACGAAGAATTCGATTGGGAACTCATTGATGAACATTCCGCAAGAAGCAGGACGCGTGGTTTTGATAGTTTCAAAGGAATGGATTCCCTTCTGGTTTCTTATGACGGCAAGGGAAAAACCGGCGGCATCAGGCAAAGAGGGCTCTTCGTCAAAGCAAGTGTATTGTACGATTTGTCATTCTTTGGCGGCTTCTCGGGAGCCAGGATTTCCCCAAGCATCAAGGGATTCGCTCAGGTGGACAAGGCGGCTCTTGAAAGCAAAGAAGTCAAGGTGGTCCTGAGGGAAGAAAAGAATCCTGACAGTATCCTCTTCTCGCGAACTTTCGCCTTCACGTGTTTGCAGCAGCAGTTTGGAGCGGAAATCAGCTTGCCGCAGTACACCGGAAGAGCTGTTCTTGAAATCTCTTTTGAGTGGCAGGGGGGAATAATGCTTTCATGGGCTTCGTTGATGCCCCGCAATAATGTCCGTGGATGGAAGAAAGAAGTGGTAGAGCTCCTGAAAGAAGCGGCAGTCCCGATCATACGTTTTCCGGGCGGATGTTTTACAAGTTTCTTTGACTGGAGAAGAAGTGTCGGGCCCCGCTCCGGGCGTGGAGCAATGGAAGATTACAACTGGAGGGTGCTGGAGGAGAACGACGTAGGAATAGATGAATTTCTGGACCTGTGCCATGAAATAGAATGCGAGCCTCAGATATGCATCAACATGATGACAAGTACGCCGTTTAAGGCGGCTGAGCTGGTTGAATACTGCAACGGACCTGAAGATTCCTGCATGGGAAGGTTCAGAAGAGAGAACGGTGCCGTCAGAAAGAACAGGGTCACTTACTGGGAAATGGAAAATGAACCGTTCAGAAAGTGGTCCGCCGTCCAATATGCGGAAAAGGTCGTTGAGTTCGCGGCTGCCATGCGGTCTGTTGATCCATCGATACAGATCATGATGGCGTATTATGCGGGATATGAGCTGGAGTGGCTGCCTCAGATGCTTGAGATTGCGGGGCACAACATCAATTATGTGATTCACCGCTCCAGCGACAGGCCCTTCATCGCCAAAGCGCTCTCGGTCCTGAGGGAGTACAATGCAGAACATGGCACTTCCATCCGCCAGGTTAATACAGAGTGGATCGGAGAGCTGAATGCGCCCGAACCATTTCCTGATTCCGATATTCCCCACGAATGGGTATGGGGCATGGACACAAGCGGGGCCGATTACAAGAAGCTTCTCAGTTTCAGGCAGATCCATTGGTTCTACGCCTTGAATGTTGCTGGGCGGGTCCTTGATCATCTTTCATACGGCGGAGAGTTCTTCTCGGCCAATTTCAATAATTGCGTCAACACCTGGGGGCAGAACATCATCGAATCAGCAAAGGAAGGCGCATGGTTCTCTCCGCCGGGACGGGTGTTCAGGTTCTTCGTTGGGATCGAAGAGAACAAGTATCCATTACAAACAGACCTGGAAGAACAGGAAGGCGTCTTCGCGACTGCGCAGGCCTGTGAGACCGCGGATGGTAAGGGTATCAATCTTTATGTCGTAAACTACGGCAGAGAGGAATTGAAACTCTCGCTTAGCATGTTCGGAGAATACACGGTAGATTCGGCGGAGGTGCTCTCTGCTCCTGACCGTCTCAGCAGGTGCACGCTGCATAGAGACGAAGTGGCGCTCAAAAGAAGCGCGGTCAACAGCCGGATAGCACCATTGATCGAACCCCTGTCCGTAACAACATTGTATTTGAGAGCGTGAAGGATAGACACTACTTGCGGACCGCTCAACAGGGCTGCAGCGACTCCGTATCGTCACGAAAGACCGTGTGGATACAGACGGTCTCGCATGCGTTGGGCTTTGCAACCAGAGGATAGTGCGCCTCGCTGGCCAGCGAAAGCATCTTCCGCCGAATGCCACGTTGTTTGGGAATCGCTGTACCAGGATGGCGGGTGCAGTAGTGCGGACGCTGAACTTGACGCCGCTCGATTACTTATACTCTACGAGAGCAAGTTCTGCTTGAACTCAGCAAAGACGGACTGAACGGGGCATCCTTCACGCACGAACACGGGGATTTCATCCAACGCCGCAGCAACGCTGATCACAGCACCGCCTGCAAATTTCGCACCCGTCCATGCATTCGTCCATGCTGCGCCCTTCGGCAGATAGACTGTTCTACTCCACGTGCTTTGCGTGATCACAGGTGCAACCAGAATATCGGATCCGAAAAGAAACTGATCTTCGATATCGAAGGCATGGCTGTCGTCGGGGAAATCATAGAACAACGGGCGCATGATCGGCGTTCCGGTTTCATGTGCGATCTTCATATGCGACATAATATAGGGACGCAGTTTCTCCCGCAGCATGAGTATTCTGGAGATGATGCCGTAAGCCACATCGCCGAATGACCATACTTCATTCGGCACGTAGCCGACCTCCATCTGCCGATGCACGCGGGCACCATGGAGTCGGAACAGCGGGCAGAAGACTCCATACTGGAACCATCTCACGATCAGTTCACGGAAATAGTCCGATTCGATATCGCCACCTACAAAACCGCCGATATCGGTGTTCCACCATGAGATGCCGCTCATGGCCATGTTCAAGCCGGCTTTCAACTGTTGCTGCAGCGATTCGAACGTCGATGGAATATCCCCGGACCACACGGCGACACCATATTTCTGACTACCCACCCAGGCCGACCGGCTCACCAGAACGATATCCTGTTCGCCCATTCGCTGCATGCCGTCGAAGAATGCCTTTTCATGCATGAGCGGGTATATATTGGATACCTGCGCGCCATTACCCATCGAGTAACGCAGATTGGCCAAATCCATCGGGTAGATTTCTGGTTCGCATGCGTCAAGCCACCAGATCTTTATCCCGTGGCGATAGTAGTTCTTGCTGACTTTTTCCCAGATGAACTCCCGGGCTTCCGGATTAGTCGCATCGTAGAATTGCTGCACTCCGTCCATTTCCAGATGAGCCGGGATGCCGTTTTCATTTTCGACCAGCAATCCCTTTTCCTTCATCTCTGCATAATTGATGCTTCTGCGGTCGACGGTCGGCCATATCGAGACCATCAGTTTCGTTCCCATGGCCGTCAGTTCGTCGACCATTGCAGACGGGTCGGGGAAACACGCCGGGTCGAACTGCCAATCGCCTTGCTTTGTCCAGTGGAAGAAATCGATGACGATCACCGATAGAGGCAGACCTCGCTTATGATATGCCCGAGCCACCCCGAGGACTTCCGCTTGTGAGATGTAGCGGAGCTTGCATTGCCAGAATCCGGTAGCCCATTCCGGCATCATGGGCGGTTTGCCGACCGCCTGCATATAGGCGGTCATGATTTCCCTGGGCGTGTCTCCTGCTGTGATCCAACAATCCAGGCATTGGGCGGATTCGGCGACCCATCTGGTCTTATTGGCGCCGAAGACGACTTGGCCGATGGCGGGATTGTTCCACAAGAAGCCATACCCTCGGCTTGACAGAACAAAAGGGATGCTCACCTCGGTGTTCATTTGCACAAGATCAAGCACGCAGCCTTTCTGGTCGAGCTTGCCATGGGTATGCTGGCCCATGCCGTATATCTTTTCATCGGCATAGCTTTTCAGCGAGTATTCTATTCTGACCGAGCTGTTTCCGGAGTGGTGAAGGTTTCTAGCTGGCGGCCAATGCATTCCAGGCTGTTCGGCCAGAAGCTCCCGGCCGGTTGTCGCATGATAGAAGTGCAGTACGCCATTCTCATTCCGTCCCGTGCCTGCAAATGATATTCTCGCGATTATGCTTCCGTTTTGGATCGTCGCGTTATCCTTGTTGATTTCAATCTTTGCGCTGGATTGCTCTGGCACGGGTGAAAGCGCATCATAGGCATTGGCAGTGCCTGCACCCCTCAGCGTACAGCGAATCCTTAAACTATTTTCATTCCACGGCTCGATGACAAGTTTCTCATTCTGGTGCTGCCAAGTGAGCCGCGAACCTGTCGAGATGCAATTCATGTGCTTCCTCCCGCGTATCGTGACCTCACTAGCGCCCTACCCACGTCGTTCATCGGTGCTCCTGTAAAAGCTTTGCCAAGGAGGCATCGGTCACGTCCAGCCGCGCAGCAAAGTCCTGGTAACTTCGGTTGGCGTCGGGATTCCAGAGTCGTTCGCTCATGGCAGGAAGTCGACGGCGCAGACTGGGCACCTCAATCTCTTCTGCCTGTTCCCAGGCGCACAGCTGGGCTCCCAGCAGTTGGGGGGTGGGAGCAATCGTGATCGGTTTTCCATAGGCCTTTGATTGCTCCCACCAGCTTTCCCAGCGGTACATGTTCCAGCCGTAGATGTATTCCGGCGACCAATTCCGCTGGTTTACCACGTATAGCGGTTGCCACGATGTATTGATGATCGAATAGCCCTGGGCAACCAGATCCGGAGCGATGTTGTACAGGCTCTCGAAGACCATCACTGTCACATCCCGAGGAATGTCTGTCTTCCCATCCTTGTGGAAGCCTTCCCAGACGATCGTCTTCTTCCCGTGCTTCTTCACAATTTCATTCATCCGCACAATGAAATGCCGGTACAGCTCATCGACATCGTCCAATTCATGGCGGGCCATGTACGACTGGCAGTGCCGGCAGTTCTTCCAGGGGTCCATATTGACTTCATCGGCCCCGATGTGGAAATACGGGGTCGTCCGGAAAATATCCGTCATTTCCCCTACCAAGACATCCAACGCGCGATAGGTTTCCTCCCTACTTGGACACACGACATTTCCAGCCTTCGGGTTATTGGCAAAGAGCTCCGGCATCTGCTCGACCATTGCCGCCGCGTGCCCGGGAATCTCCAGTTCGGGAAGAATCTCAACGCCGCGATCCCTGGCAAATACTTCCAGGTCCCGAAGCTGTTCAACTGTATAATGCCGCTGCGGGGTTTGAAGTTTCGGGAATGCTGTCGAAGGAAACGTGAACGATTGGTCGTCCGTGAAATGGATCTGCAATTGGCGGATCTTGTACCAGCGACAGACCTCGACGATTTGTTTGAGCGTTCCCACGCTGTGCCATCGCCGCGCCGCGTCGACCAGCAGCCCCCGAACACTCGCGAACGGTTCATCCTTCACATTCAAGTGCGGGACGACAGGCTTGCCCGCATCCATGGTCAGCAATTGGAGCAAACTGACGGTGCCGAACGCAACGGCGGCGTAGTTGCCGCCACTCACGGTTGCCGTGTCATCGACATTGATCGTGTAAGCTTCGCCTTTTAGGGCTGGCTCGATCCGCAGCACGATGTCACCGGCGCGCGAAGATCCGTTTGCCTCGGACAGTTTCTTGCCTGTCAGCCGTTCAATCTCGTCGCAAAGGATGTGCGCCAAAGGGTTAAGCTCTGGGCTGGCCGATACGATCCTGCCTCCAAGGACGAGCTGTCCCGAACGCATGACGACAGACTGCGGTGTAGGAACTATCATAAAGCCTCCTCTGACGACATCATTTGCACCGTCATTGCGCCCTGGTTTTCAAAGGAATTCGTCTACATTCTCTTTGCCGGAAAAGCGATGTCTTTGTTAGCAGTTCCTGCGGTCTGACGGGACATCCCCGCCCTTTGGGCGAACATTGTATGCTTCTCATGCAATATCCAGGTTAGAATCGACACGGAATCAAGGAGACTTCCTACCGTCTGGAAGAGGTCCTTCGCAAGTCACTATGTAGACTGCGACGTCACAAGCGGGAATATGATCGGAGGCACCGTAGAGACATTGGGTTGTTTTCCAGCCTTCTCGAACAACAAGTGCGTTTGTGGCGAGATGTGGCATACAGTTTACGCTTACGCATAGCCGCATCTGTTTGCCTAGTGGATGCTCCGTTGTAACTACACCAGGGTCATTGGTCCGAACAACATGGCTATCCCCGGAACTGAGCACTTTGTATATACGATGTAGATCAACGCCACTGGCATTACTGAACGGATCGTGCGCGGCGACGAGGTTGGCTTCCAACGGGAAATTCAACAAGTACACAGATCCCTTCCCATATTTCAGATGTATGTAAGCCGGATTGCCATTTTCGTCCACAGCAAGAATATCCTGATCGACTGCATCAAAGTCCAAATAGTCACCGCGCGCCATCGTCAACGAAAAGACGCCTCCAATGTTAAAGTGAACATCAAGTTTTTCCTGGCGATGGATACGATTCTTTATCTTGATGCCAAAATACTTCTCATATTCACCCAGATATGGGCAGTCGAGCGACATATATAAAGTAGCGCCGTTGAATATCTTGTCCATCAATTCGTGATACCGATGCACCTTTATGAATTCATATCCGCCAACAGACGGAACCAGGTAGAGCGGCGCGTCCTTGATTGGATCCTCACAGCTCTGAAATTCGATTGCGAGGCCCGCCCGGCATGCTAATGCATAGGTATTGTAAGCAATGCCCCACGCATCGGTACCCTTGCCAACGAGGCAGATACCATCCTTGATATGGGCTGGCAACTTGTCGACAGGCAGTTTTCCAAGAAAGCCTGCAAATTTCTCCATCTCCGTAAAGATTGTCTTCATTTGATATGCCGTGCTCATCAATCCCAATTCCCGTTCGACAAAGTGCCAATCATACGGGGTCTTGGTCATGTGGACTTGGTCGAAAGCACACCACCATAAATACCCTTCAAGGTTATGCGCCCATGCGGCGAATAATGAAGCCCGAAGGTACTCGGAGGAGCGCTGGTCGCCGCTGATGCATCCCGTCAGCGTTCCCGCTTCTTCCACAAGGCAAGGCTTCTTTCCTATGCCGCTGTAGAAGAGTGATTCCGCAGTAGCATGAAGGATGGGCCGCATGGTGTTTAGGGGATCATTATTGCAGTGCGGCGTGAAGATCGGGTAAGGGTGAGTCGTCAGTATGTCTATCGTTTCACTTTGGTCTTGGATTCTCCAAATGCCATCAAGAGAAAGTCCGTGCAAGCCGGATACCACTGGTCTCGATGGATCTGCTTCGCGTATTGCAGAAGCAATGACGCGCGACCATAGCCACGCCTGTTCCGAATTTTCAAGCGGTGCCATGTTGTTGCATTCGTTGCCCAAATCCCAGGCGATGATGCTTTCCTGGTTCTTGAAATGTCGAACAAAGAAACTGATGAACTTGATCTCCCATTTGATGGCGGTGGGATCGGTCAGCAGATTTCGGCCATAAAGGGCTGGGGGGATGAACAACCTGCCACTCAACCAGCCGTTGATCATTCCTACGATCAATTTCAAGCCATATTTCTTGGCCAGTTCAGTCAAGACTTCAAAACGGCCGATCATTTCCACATCGACGCCTGAGCGACCCGCTTCATCATCAGGCAAGGCTCTTTCTCCAAACGCAAATTCCTTCACTTGGCCGCCGGCGCCGATCAGTGGCGTGATGGGTTGAAAATCGGACCAAACCGGGAACACCCTCAGGGTATTCATGCCGTGCTTGCTTAAGGCTAGAAAATCCGCTTCGACAATGTCAGGCCGCCAATCGCGCCACATGAAAATCGCAGCGTGAGAAGCCAGATAGTTGCATCCCAACAAGAACCCTTTCATGACAACCTCCGATGCCAGGAGCCTATTGGCAGGCCAAAGTACCAACATGAGCTGACTTGTTTACCATCATGCTGACGCGGTCCTGATCTGCCCACGGTAGTGATACCACTCATCATGCAAGTTTTGCAAGGGGTTGAGCAGATCCCTTGAACCTCGCCTAGGAAACGTGTCTCTCAAGGTCAGCTCGATCTGTGCCGGCCATTTACACGGGCCCGCAAAACTCGCCCCAGTGGGTGAACTGTACGGTTGGTACCTTAGCCACCCGGAACAGCTGCAAAACACAACGAACGAACCAGACGTTGCGAGGTAGCTCAAGGGCGCTTCAGCAGCTCAATGCGTTCGCCGGGCGCCGTGGCCAGCCTGAGTCGCTCGCCGCTGACGGTTTCGCGCTTCGTGCCATTTCGCAAGACTTGAACGGCACCGGCCCACGGATTCAAGACCGTACAGGGCCGCCCCTTCTCGCTGATGATCCGTATAGACTGCACATCGCCACCGGTCAGCTCCGCAGAGACCAGGAATGCTCCGTAGGCGCGAAGCCCTTTGAATCGGGCCGGCCGATCCTTCGGCCAGCAGGGGAACAGGCGCAGGAAACCTTCGTGGCCCTGGAGCAGCATCTCGTTCAGACCGTCCGGTATCCCGGAGTTGTTCTCAATCCCGCCGCCGCCGAAGTTGAAGAGGAAATTGGGCTGTATGTATTTCTCCGTCACCCGCTTCATTTGTCGCAGGATCAAGTCAGGGTCGACGCCGACACGTGCGGCGGCAGCGAAGATCGTGCTGAACGAATTGCCATTCTCCCACAAATCCTTATAGAGGATGGTGTCCACACCAGCCTGGACCAATGCGGGATCGGACGACAGACTCACTGCGTTGGCCGGATAGATGTGCTGAATGCAGCACATGTTGACGTCTTCAAGCTTGGTGATGCCATCCTCACACACATCAAACATCGTCTTCCCGTTTCTGTCGGTCAACGGAAAGGCGCTGATGTGATCCAGAATATGTTGCCATTTCCCGCGCCGGTGTTCATCCACGCCCAGCGCCGTGCTCAGCTCGATGGCAGCACGGGAAACCATCCGGATCAGCCCGAGGGACAGCGGGGGATTCTTTTCCTTTGCCCGTTCGAATTCGATGCTGTCTTCCGGCAGCATGATAAAGAATAGGCATTCGCAGACACAATCGTTGCGGCTGACATAACGACCCTTCCTGCCCTGAGCCCTGTCGAAAGGCTCAAACGCGAGATAGTCTTCCCAGAAATTCATGACCTCGACGAGGTACGGATATGCATATCTCCTCGCGTAATCCAGATCCTGCGTGAGGTAGTATCGCATGATCATGTTGCAGGCGAGGAACGAAGCGTTGGATTTCTGCCCGTGAAAATTGAGCCCTTCATCATACGGCGTCGCAGCGATGTCGACATGCAACCCCTTCGGGCCGAAGCCGACGTTACAATAGGCGCCACGCACGTTCAGAAAACGCTTCGCATATGCTTTCATTCTGGGCAGGTAGTCCATGACCGCCTGATCATACGGGTCGGCCAGTTCAACGAGATTTGAGGTGAGAACTCCCCACCAGGCTGCCTCGAAGTTGTAGTTGGCGTGATAGTCACTGCCCCAGCCGGGCCAGTCGTTCGTGATCCACGCAAACAGGCCGGGGGCGAAGTTTCTGTTCCCGCAACACGAGGCCAGGATGTAGTGCGATCCATAGTATCGGTCCTCAAGATATTCGTCGCCTATTTCCACCTTGGCGCATTTCCGCCACAGAGCACTCCACCAGTCCAAGTGTCGGGCCCGTGCATCGGCCAGCCCGGCATCATTCAGCTTCTGCACCAGTGCCACGGCGCTGGCACGATGGTCCGGCGTGTCGTGGTTCGTCACCAGGGCCAGGACGAACGTATGCTTGTGGCCGGGCTCCAGCGTAATCGGTCCGCTATCCAGTGGGCGAGTAGCGACCGTAACCGCGGTTTTCCACAGGAGATTAGGCGTTTCGAAACGCCGCTCGTACCATGCAATCCCGTTGTCGACTCCCCTATCAACGACCGAGTCATTACCGTCCTGGATCTCAATGACTGGTTGAACCGTGATCTTCTCCCGGCCTATGGCTTGCAACTCGACCACGAGCACGTTTTCGCCGCGGGGAGTCCATGCAGTCATGGACAGAATTGCCCCGCCCTTCTCGAACCGGCCACGAATGGTTGCATCATGGATGCATTGTTCCAGAAGATAGGATGCTCCGCTGAGAGCGGGTGCGCCCAGTGTCAATGCACCAATGGTGCGGGCTGCTGCACGGGGTCCGCCGGGCGGCCCGGCCTCCTCCCGCGCCTGCCAGAAGTCGAGCTTGGAGAACCGGAACGTCAGGCTGTCAGCCGCCCCGCCTGCTGCCACCAGTACATCGCCGTTGCCGAGAAGCGCGGCACCGGTGGATGCTCCGGTGGGGAAATTCGCGGGAGGCCCGTTGAAAACACCTTTCACACGCTCGATTTGATGC
>Ga0073936_10010752_pt1 | contig 11176 bp, 6 predicted proteins | sample AliMusrvi5mmetaG_FD_87041 | JGI IMG/M metagenome (GOLD analysis project Ga0073936, IMG submission 87041) | Freshwater lake bacterial and archeal communities from Alinen Mustajarvi, Finland, to study Microbial Dark Matter (Phase II) - Alinen... | ecosystem: Environmental > Aquatic > Freshwater >... | reverse complement strand
TCATTACCGTCCGCGCTGGACACCGTGCCGCCGTTCAGGACAAAGCTGTTGGAGTAAATGGCAGGCGTGTACGTGGATGACGAAACGAACGCCAGCGTGGCGTTGCCGCCGACCGTCACGGCACCGATTCCCAACTCGTGTCCATTCTTGACCGCTGATCCGGTTCCCACCTGAAGTGTTCCGGCATTCACGACCGTACCCCCGCTGAACGTATTGGAACCGGACAGGACACAAGTGTCGGTCCCCGCTTTGGCAAGTGCCAAGGCCCCGGCACCGTCAACAAGCCGGGTTACCAACGATCCTGCGGCATTGCCGTTACCGATGGTAAGCGCGGCGGCAGCCCCATTGTTGATCACGACCCCGCCATTCCCGTTCAACGCCCCAACCCCCAGCGCATAACCGTTGATGTCAACCGTCGCATTCGAGACGGTCAAGGTTGCATTGGTGGAACCGAACGCATTGGCCGTTCCCTGCCGGAGCGTCCCGCCTTTGACCGTCGTTCCTCCCGCGTACATACTGGTACCAGCGAGCGTGAGCCGTCCACCGCCAGCCGAATCAGATACCGTCAGCATCCCGTTCGGACTCGTGAGTCCAGTGGCGAAATTCACGGTCTTGCCATTCAGATCAATTCTGCAATCCTGTCCCACCGCCGAACTGAACCGGGCAGAGTAGTCATTCGTGTTCACCGCACTATACTGGAGCGTTCCACCCCCGAAGGAAATCGCTCCGCTTGCGCCCAGGGGACCCGAAACTCCGGCACTCTCAGCCGAGGCGGCTTGCAAGGTCCCGCCATTGAGATTGACCCCGCCCGTGAAGGTGCTGGCCCCTGAAAGAACCACCGTCCCGGCTGTTGTCTTCGCCGCGGCAACACTCCCACCCAACCTTGCGGACACCGTTCCCGAACGCAGGTCATAGGCGCTCGTGCTGGTCAAGGTTCCCGAGCCCGACACGTTGCCCGACACCTGGATACCCGCCACCGTCTCGTTGTTCGCGGCCAGATCAAAGGTGCCGTTGGACACCACAAGGGTTGCTGTGTCGTCAATCCGGTCGGAAGCCCCAAGACGAACCGTTCCCGAGCCTGCCAGCGTCAGGGTCATCGCGCTGCCACTCACCGTTCCGTTGAGAATCAGCGGATTCACGGAATTGTTGGTCCAGGACTGGCTCGCCACCAGCGCCACGGGCGCACTGAGCGTATTCGTTCCAGCGCCGGTGTTCATGGCGATCCCTTCCGGCGAAATCGTCAAGGTATTGGCGCCGCTGATGGTTGTATTGCTCGGAGTGGCATAGGATAGCTTCTTGATCAGAAAATCAGCATCCAACGTCGTATCGAAGTGGCCGCCATTATCGGCGGCAAAGATCACCTCTGAAATGCTGGCGGGCAGGCTGCCTGCCGTTTCCGTCCCGGCCGGGTTGGTTGCCCAATTGGCGAGTGTATTCCAGGAGGCGCCCGCCGCACCCGTCCAGTATGCCATGGGAGGTGTCGCACCAATAATGGCCACCACAACCGAAAGCACACCACCCGATGCGTCGAGAGTATAGCTGTAGCCTGAAGAAGGCGTGGAGGTCACCGTGAAATTATTGGTTGCGATTCCCGTTGCCCCGGTAATCAGCGGATAGACTCCAGGACCGAAGCCAATGAGGCTCGCCAGGCTGATGGAAATGGTTCCACTGGCCGAATAGGAACCGCCTGAGAGGACGATCTTATCCGAAGCATTGGTCGGGCCGAGGTCGAACGCCAGAATGTTGCCGTCGTCAAGGGTGAGGCCATTCGTCACAGTCAGGGTACCCGCGGTGCCATTCGTCATGCCGAGCAAGGCGTGGCCTAACAGCGTCAGCGAACCGTTGAGCGTTGTGTTGGCCACCAGCAGCGCCGTCCCCGCCACATTGGTCACCGCGCCGCTCGCCAGGGTGGTGTTGTAGACCGCCAACGTCCCGTTGCTCACCGTTGTCGCACCCGTATAACTGTTTGTTCCCGTCAACGTCAGGGTGCCGCTACCCATCTTGGTCAGGCTACCGGCGCCTCTCATGATTCCCGAATAGGTCGTGTTCGCGCTATTACCGACCGTCAGGGCCAGCGTATTTGAACTGGTGTTGCTGAGGTCGAAGCTGCCACTCCCGGAGAGGCCGCCGATCGTCGCCGACGTGATCGTGGAGAACTGGAGCGTATTCACATAATTGTTGACACCACCGCCGGAACTCCCGCCGCTATTGTTTCCGGTCAGGTTGAGGGTGGCATTGGAAAGAGCCGTCGCATTGCCGATGAACAGGAAGGATCCATTCCCGCTCGTCATAGGCACGATACTGATCGTTCCCGAGTAACTGTTGGCGGCGTTCGTGACATTGACATACGAACCATCATAGGTGTACCCGGTATTAAGTCCCGACTGCTGCAAGGTCAGGTTCCCAGTCCCGGAAAGGACGCCGTCCAGCCAGAGCGCCTTGCCTCCGAATGTGCTTCCCATGATACTCGCCGCATTAACCGTGATGGCACCCGTGAAATGATGATTCCCTTCATAGGAATAGAACGCTCCGCCTCCCGTACCGAGCGTAACGGCATTGGTGTATGTATAGACGTTGGCCGTACCTGGCGAAACCCGCGCCACAACCAGGGTGGCGCCATTGCTGACCGTAATGCCGCCAAAGCCAAGAGGGGTACAGATACCGACCCCTGGAAATGAGCCGCCGATCCCGATTTGCAGCGTGCCGTTGTTGATCGTCGCCCCACCGCTGTAGGCGCTGTTGGCGAAGGGGATCGCCATCGTGCCGACCCCAGTCTTGGTCAGCGCTCCCGCGCTATTGCCGAAGTCGGGCGACTGGTTGCGAAACCCGGCTGACACGGTCAGATCCACAGCGGCATTACCGGTAACATCCGCCACGGCGAAAACCGTGTTGGAATTCAGATGGTAATCACGGGAACCGGACATCGTTGACGCGCTCGTTCCACCCACGTTGACAGAACCGCGCAGTTGGAAGCCATAAAAGCTGCCACTGCCGGATCCCGTGCTGGTGATGGTGGCGCCGTTGGTCAGATTCAGTACTCCGACCGTGGTGTAATTGTTGGTGATTGCCACCGTGCCGCCATTGATATTCATAACCGGCAAATTGGCGTCCGCCACGGTATTGTTGCCGAACCAGTTGTTGTTGGGGCTGGCGAGGCTCGCGCCCGAATTGACCGTGATGATCCTGCCCCCGCCAGAGACATTGCCGAATCCTCCGCTCGTGCCGTCGTTCGCGGCGGTCCTCGGGACATTCAACAGACCGCCATTCACAACGATGTTACCGGTGAAGGTGCTCGCGCCGGACAATGTCAGGGCGCCGGAGCCGGACTTTGTCAGATTCTTGCCTGACCCGCTAATCACACCGGGCAACGTCAGACTATTCACATTGGTAACGGCCAGATTGTCGGCCAGCGTAATGGGCACGGAAACGGTGTCGGATGCGCCGCCCGAAGTTGTCTGAGCCAGGGTCGCGCCACTGCCGCTGTTGTTGAAAGTCAGGATTGAACCACCACTGTTGGTCAACGTGTACGAGAAGAAGCTTGAAGTTGGATCCCCAATGTTCAGGGTACCTACCGTGGCCCCCGTGTCCAACGTGACAGAACAGGCCGCCGTGAGATTGGTGGTCAACGATACCACATCGCCAGCCAATGTGCCCGGCACGGCCGCCGGATTCCAATTGCCTGCGGTATTCCAGTTTCCGCTGGCATCAACATTCCAGGAACCGCTCCCGGCCAAGGCGTCCGGCGCGGTAATCATGACCGTACTTGCCACAAGGATTGACACCATCACCCGACGGATCATCGCTACGCCTTCATTTCGATAGATATTCATAAACCCTCCCATTAAGCAGACCACACAACCTAGTGCATCATTGCTTTGTATATTACATAGGCTTTATTGTGATTCTCAACGGCTTTGATGTGAATACGTATACATTTGACATTTCTTGCCACTCTTGCGATAGGTTCGAGTATGACCGCAACAACGCCAACGCGATCGGCAACGCAGAAGGATGTGGCCAAAGCCTTGGGTCTCAGCCAGGCAACCGTTTCCCGCGCGCTACGCAACCTCGCCAACGTGCCCGCCCCCCTCCGGCGCCGGATTTTGGCCACCGCTCGCAAACTGGGGTACCGCGCCAACGCGAGCGCCACAACACTCAGCTACGCGCGATTCGCCCGCCACGCCAAACCCATCCAGGCGGAACTGGCGTGGCTCAACGTCAGAGCCACCCCTGAAGAGCTTCGAGCCAACCCTTTTTTTGACCTCTGCTGGCGAGGAGCCTCCGCCCAGGCTCGCAAACTCGGGTATCAGTTGGAGGAGTTTTCCTTGCACGAGATCGGCTCACTCAAGCGCCTTGAGCAAATCCTTCTAGCCCGCGGGATCGAAGGCATCCTGCTTCCCCCCAAGGGACTATCACGCTGGGATTGCCATGATTTCCAATGGGATCGCTTCTGCACCGTGCGCATGAGCCGAACCGTTACTGAACCACGCGTCCATCTGGTGACCACCAACCAGGTGGCCAATGCCATCCAGGCCTTCCAGGAAATGCGGGCACGAGGTTACGAGCGTATCGGCTTCTTTATGATCGAGCACGGCTCACTTCCCCTCCGCCGCCATTTCGCCTATGGGTACCTGGGTGCGCAGATGGAAATGCCTCCGTCACAAAGGCTGGCGATATTTGATTGCCCCAGCCAGAGCGCACGGGATCTATTTTGCCCTCGTGAGGACGCACAAGACCTCTTTGAACGCTGGCTGATACGGGAACGTCCCGACGCGATCCTGACCGACTGGGGCATTGGCGATATGGTCCGAAAGGCGGGTTACCGGATTCCCGAAGAGATCGGACTGGCCCACACCTCGGTATCGGCGGGGGAGACGAATGCCGGGATCTTCGAGAACCCAAGGGAAATAGGCCGCGCGTCGGTTAACCTGTTGGCATCACTGATCCATGATCAGGATCGCGGCATTCCCTCCATTTTCCACCAGGTTCTCATTGAAGGCAACTGGGTGGACGGGATCACACTTCCGCAACGCAAGTAGAGGAAGACCGGCTCCTGGTCCAGTTTCAGGCGATCCTCCTTCATAAATCGGAAGATGAAGAATAACATTGAAGTGCACACTATTTCTGTGCACAATTTTGACATGAAAAACATTACTCTTTCGGCTGATGAAGGTCTCTTGCAGCAGGCCCGGCGACGGGCAGGCGCTGAACACCGCACATTGAACGACATCTTCCGGCAGTGGCTCGATCAATATGTGTCTCAATCAACCGCCAGCGATACGTATGACGCCGTGATGAAGCGGCTCGATCATGTGTCCGCCGGACAAAAGTTCTCGCGGGAGCAAATGCATGAACGCCGATAGCATAAAGGGACTGTTCTTCCTCGATACAAACGTGTTCATCTATACGTTTGATAGAACCGATGCGGACAAACAGCACCTGGCCCGCGAGTGGGTCAGGCAGGCACTCTTGACACAGCGGGGCATAACGGGATCCCAGGTCGTCCAGGAGTTCATGAACGTTGCCCTTAAGAAGTTCGAGAACCCCATGGGCGTTACCGAAGCGCGAGAATACCTGAACGGCGTTATGCGTCCGCTTTGCCAGCATTTCCCCGTCATGCCAAGCTTCGATCGCGCTTTGCTCATCCGCGAGGAAACCGGCTATGCCTGGTATGACTCACTGATTGTCACCGCCGCCATCGAAGCCAAGTGTTCGTGGCTGATCAGCGAGGATCTGCAGCACGGCCGCAAAATAGGCTCTGTGACCGTTCATAATCCATTCCGGTAACGACAGGCGCCACACGCTGAACCTGCTACAGGAACAGATCATGTCTTCCCGCTTTCCCGCGGATGTTCCTTCACAAATTCAGCCGCTTCCTTCGGGTGTTCGTGGACAAAGTCCTCCGCCACTTCGTCCGTCGGCTCTCCTGCGGTTGCCTGGGCTAGGTGCCGTTCATCGAGTTGGAGCCGAACCTTTTTCATGGTTTCCTCCGTCAAGGGGAACAGGAGGGCCATCAGCAGGGTGAAGCCGGAGAAAACAATATAGATGATCATCACCATCCAGAAGAGGTGTTTCTGGATCGGCATTGGCGGCTGGGATGCCAGAAGCGTCCCGCCCCTGCCCCTGGCAAGCCAATTCTCAGGTCCCACCGAGAGTCCTCGAAGCACGACCGTCCGCCCAGTGTCCCGGGACGCGCACAACTCGACCTTGAGAAAACGCGCCGTAACCGGCGCGAACTTCAGTTCCGCCCCGTCCCCTTTCAAAGCGAACCGGCCAAGGGACTGGAATCCGGAGGTCGGCGTGTTCGTGCTGGCAAACAACTCGATTTCCCGAAGGTCGGCGCTCTCGATCTGAACCGAATCAAACGTTGCGGGGGCCTTGTCCTTGAACCCAAAGACCGCGACCTCGCCCACCGGGAACAGGATCGTCGCCGCGCCATTCGTGACCGTGCCCAAGGCCACCAATTCCCAGCGTTGGTTGATTTTCATATCCACGCTCGCCCAAGTGACGATATACCCGACCAGGATGATCGCCAGCGAGATTTCGAGTTTGGCAATGAAGGCCATCACCGATGTAAACAGGCCCTCACGCCGCTGTCCGGTCTGCACCTCGTCCACATCGCAGATGTCGGGCAAAATGGCGGCGGCGATGGTGCCGCTGAGCACGAGCAACGGTGCCGCGAGAAGTCCGGGAATGATACTCCAATAGGGATGCTCAGGGGTCGTAATAAACGGGTTCACCAGCGCACAGGCAAATCCGAGCCCCGCTCCCAGGATCAGCGCGCCGCGTTTGCCAATCCATCGGCTTGCCGGCTTGACCAGCGGCAGCACGGCAAAGTTCCACACCGACCCCAGCGTCGCGCCGATGCCGGCGATGCGCATCGAGAGGTCAAGATCGCCCCGGCAGGTGTAGTACACGCCAAGATAGAAGGTGAGGCCGATCACCAGACGCCCGCCCATGATCTCTCCGATCTTCATCAGGATCAGGGTGACAAAGGGACGGTTCTTGATGGTCGCCTTGATGGCGGGAATCAGGGCGACGTGCTTGCGGTTCGCATGCGTGAAGCGTTCTTTCGTCGAAAACGTGCAGATCAGCGCGGAGATAATCACCGCCACTGCCGCCACCGCGCCAATCCACCGCATCCCCCACACCACCCCGCCGAATACCGGGCGGAGGGCCAACCAGTAGATCCAACTGTACAGGGGCACCATCACGGCGAGAAAGAAACCCTGAACGGCCTGGACCTTCGATCGTTCGTGGTAGTCATCGCTCAGTTCGTAGCCGATGGCATTCCAGGCCATCGTGAAGGTTCCATAGCAGATATAGAGGCACATCCCGACGAGGCCGAGGAACAGGAACTGCACCGTCGGGTTCCAGTCCGGGCTCGCCCACCACAGGCCGGCAAGAAAGAGGGAGCCCATGAGCGCCCCGCCGACAAGAAAGGGCTTTCTCCGCCCCCACCGGGTATGTGTGTCGTCGGACCAATGCCCGATCATCGGATCCACGATGCCATCCACAAGCCGTGGCAGCATCATACACCAGCTCACAATCACCGGGCTCAGCCCAAACCCGACCGTAAAGATATTCATGGCCTGGCCGAACATCGCGACCAGCGAGAACTCCGCGACGCGGCCAACCCCCCAGCCCCAGATCTGCTTGTCGGGTGCCGTGAAGGGCTTGCGCACCGTCCCGGTGGTTTCGCCTTCAGGTTTCATGCAGCACCATCCTCACTCCAAAGATGCCTGGCACCCTGTTCTGGAACCTCACGGTGACGCGGGTTTTGCCGGCTGTCAAAGCGGGCGGAATTCCGTACGAAAAGTCAACAAACTCGCCTGGCCTGTGTGTCTGCAATTCCGGGGACGCAACCTTCGTGCCATCGACCAGAATGTCGAACAGGCGCTTCTCCCATTGGCCACCCCAGCAGGTCACCACAAGGTCCGCCGGCTTGACCGGATCGACGGCCACGTCGTAGGAGAACCACTCGCCCTCGCGGTACTTCCGGTTATTCAGGTCTCCGGTCTCACTGCGCTCGCATCGGAGGTTGTGCTCGACCTCCGACTGCTGGAATCCGGGTTCGACCACGTCGAGCGTTGAGGCATCCCGCCGCACGCGTTGTTCCTGTTCTGCCCGGAGCGCCGCCTCACGCTCCGTCCACTCCGGACCGGTCAGCACCGGGAAATACACGGCGTACGGCTCTTCGTAGACCTTGTAGAGGGGCACAAACTCCAGTGAGTCGGGCATTGTTTTCCCATCCACCAGAATCGGCGGAAAGGCGTCTGTCTTGCCGCGAGCCAGAAGGTGATCACCAAAGCGTTCCGTAGCCGGCGTACCCGGAACAAGACCGGCCATTACGGTCGGTCCCTTCATGACGGCGACGATGCGCCCGCCCGAATGCGGCAAAGGCTCGAACCGCGGCGTCATCGGCAACCGGACCTCGATCCTGTCGCCGTTCCTCCACACGCGATCGTACGTCGTCTTGATCTTCCCGCACCAGGCCGGTTGCCTCAGTTTCAGTACAAACCGGACTGGCTCACGGCACGCGACCGTAAACGTGACTGTGTCATCCTCCGGAAATCGCGTCTCCTGCCGGAGGGTCACGCCGGTCCAGGTCACCTCGCTGGCCATAAAAAGGTTAACGTGCAGCGTGTCGCCGGCCTGCCGGTAAATATGCTCGCCGTACCGGGTGGGATTTTCCATGCCGGTACCGACGCAGCACCACCACGCCTCGAACGGCTTCGAGAACACCTTCGTCGCGACCGAACCGAGGGCGAGGAAGTAACCGTACTCGCCCGGTTCACGCCCGATGTTGGCCACCAGGTGATTAAGCAAGGCGCGCTCGACAAAGTCCATGTGCTCGTCTTTCGGCGCCCACGCAAAGAGATGCCCCGTCAGTTTCAGCATATTATAGGTATTACAGGTCTCGCAGGTGTGGGGCGTGAGTTTCTCCGGAAACTGCTCAGGAGGGAAGAAGTGCTCGCTCGCACCGTGGCCGCCGGTGCAGAATGAACGGTGATTCACCACGCGATCCCAAAACGTTTCGACGGCGAGCCGATAGTCCGGCTTCCCCGTAAGTTCGTAGAGGCGGGCCAACCCGATCACCTTCGGGATGATGGTGTTGCCGTGCAACCCGTCGAGTTTGTCTTCGCCTCGCAGCAGCGGATCCAGCACGGCGCGGTGGATGAAGAATCGTTCCGCCATATCGACGCATCCGAGATCCGCGAGCACCTCCAACATCCCGCCATGCTCGCAAGCGAGGAACTGCTGAATCTGATCCGGGGTCAGCGGCGCAAGGATCCCGTTGAGCCAGCTCAGGAGCCGGTGTGCAATATCCAGCGCCTTCGGCGTGCCGGCATCACGCAGCCCGGCGATCACCTTGTGCATCGTGTACAGGGGCACCCAGACCCCGTTGAGCGCAAACCCGCTCGCCTCGATTTTCCCGGCGCGAACCTCCTCGAAGATCCGCTTGGGAGCAGTCATCACATATCCGTCGCGGTCCTGGCAGGCGGCAAGCTCATCCACGATAGTGTCCACGCGGTCCGCCATGCCGGCCCGCGCGACGGCAGAAAGGTAATGGCCGAGGCTGTGGCCGTGGATATCCTTGGATTCCCAACCGCCGTACCGCGACGCCTTCACCGGCAGTCCTGCCTGTTCGCGAAAACCCGCAAGCAACCGGTCTGGTTCAACCATGGCCAGGAAGCGTTCGTTGATCTCCTGCCGCTCCTTGAACAGGCCGTCCAGCAATCGCACCGAGGTAATCGGAGAAATCGAATCAGACATGCTCATCTTGGGTGAACCCTCTTTTGTTTTTGGATTGTCATGGAAAGGGACTGCCTCCTACCCGCGTGCGCCGTGTCCAGTTCGCCATACAATCGCTTTATGGTCTCATAGGCCTGTTTCGGTCGACGGTATTCATCCACGACCCCCTTGTTGTTGAAACCACGGGCGCGTAACTGCGAGTCGTAAGTCCGAATATCGCAAAATTGCCAGATCGCCAGGCCGGCGATGAACACGCGGCACCAGTGGTGAACGCCGTCCAGAACCAGGCGATGCCGCGCCGTGTCCGCAACTCTGACGGTCATGCGATACGCGGCGAGACCGCGCTTGCCGGCATAGGCGGGTGTGGCATCGAAGCATCCCGGAACCATCATGCGGTCGCCATATGAAATCGTACGGATATCGAGGGCATCCGGCTCGACAGCCCCCAGGAACGCAAACTCCCAAATCCCGCTCAGGTCCCGCACCTGCCGACTGCTTTGCTTTCGGTCAGTTGTCATGTCTTCTCCAGATCCTTCATATACCCGAATCGACATCACACGGCGTATGGTCATCACTTTTCACTCAAAGGCGTCAACTGAACACCGAAACGGAACACACTGGGCAACAGACGATACTTGGGCCACGGGCCAGGACCGCAACTGGCGGTCCCGATGCCCTGATGCGCCAGATCCAGATTGAGCGTGATGAACTCGCGCGGCACGAGATCGGTCGTGTGCCGCGCCGAATCAAGATCCTGGGTCGTGAAACGGTGCGCGCTGAAGTTCGGCACCCCGCTGGCGCGGAAGCCGAGCCCCCGTGCATTCGCAAACTCGACCCACCGCACGTCAGTCCGGTTGCCGTTCTCCTGCGGATAGATATACGGCGTATAGAGCTCGTCAACCGTCGCGGTCCAGAGTCCAAGCCGCTGCGCCTGCTTGCTGTCGCTGTAGGCCTCACCCGGACCGCGCCCGTACCAGGTCACGCGGTCCATCGAGCCGGCCAGGGTCAGTTGAAGGCCGACCCGCGGCAGCGTCGAGGGCATCTCCCCCCGGGGCACAACCATGGACTCGATCTGGATCTCCCCGTTCCCGTCGATGGTGTACGTGTACACACACTCGAAACCATGGCGGTGGATGGGCGGCGCAACGCGCACGCGGGCCGTAATCCTCACGCCCTCCTCACCGATCCGTTCGACCTCGACGCCATCGGTCCGGTGCTGGAGCCAGTGCAAACCCGCGTTCCGCCAAGCCTTGTCGGTCGCGTTTTCCCCCCAGGCAATCCGGTCGTTGTCGGTCGTGGCGCGCCAGAAATTCAGACGCGGCCCCGTTCGCAATATCCGCGTGCCGCCGAGCCGCCACTCGGCGATTACCGCCCGCACCTTGTCGAAGGTAAGCGTGAAATCCGCCCCCTCGATCACGGC
>Ga0073936_10010749_pt1 | contig 11178 bp, 9 predicted proteins | sample AliMusrvi5mmetaG_FD_87041 | JGI IMG/M metagenome (GOLD analysis project Ga0073936, IMG submission 87041) | Freshwater lake bacterial and archeal communities from Alinen Mustajarvi, Finland, to study Microbial Dark Matter (Phase II) - Alinen... | ecosystem: Environmental > Aquatic > Freshwater >... | reverse complement strand
GGCGAAACTAAGATCTATATAATTGAGCGCGACAAGGTCGAACTCAAGGATGAACAAGCATCTGGACAAATCATCGAGTCCAAAACGGACAAGGGCCCAAACAGGCGCCTCGGCGTCATCACGTTACCCTCATTCTACGCCGATTTTGATGAAGGAAAGGTGCGCTGCTCCGTGGATGTCGAACGCATTCTGCAACGCCTCATTGAAGAGAAAATTGACGGCCTGATATTGGATCTGCGCAACAACGGCGGTGGCTCACTGGATGAAGTGCGACGCATGACGGGATTTTTTATCGAGCGCGGGCCAGTCGTCCAAGTCAAGGGCAACCGCGGTAAAATCGATGTCAAGGAGTCAGAAAACCGCAAACCTATCTATGAAGGTCCAATGGTCATCATGACGGACAAGAGCAGCGCCTCTGCCAGCGAGATTTTGGCCGGAGCACTTCAGGACTTCAATCGTGTCATCGTGGTGGGCGAGTCATCCACTTTCGGCAAGGGCACCGTCCAGCAGCCCATGCCCATCGCCGAGATGATGCCGTTTTTCGCCGCCCGCGATCACGCCGGTTATCTGAAACTGACGATTCAAAAGTTCTACCGGCCGTCGGGATCATCGACACAGATGGATGGTGTGGTGCCACAAGTGGTGTTGCCGAGCCTGATGGATGGTTTGGAAATCGGCGAGTGTTTCTTGGATAATGCGATGCCCCATGATCGTATCAACCCGGCAGCGGGTTTTAGGCCGCTGGACGAGAGTGCCCTGTTCATTCCCCGGCTCAAGGTGCAGAGCCAGGAGCGGGTCAATGCCTCCAAAGACTTCGCTTATATCATTGAGGATGTGATGAAGAACAAATTGCGCGTCAAGGAGAACAAGGTATCTCTCAACAAGACCACTCGCGAAAAGGAACTCGCCGAGGCCGAGACACTTCGGCGCGAGCGCAACAGCGAGCGCCGCGAACGCTTCGCTAAAATGGCTGCCGCTGATAAGAAAACCTTCCACTTCTATAAACTGACCCTGGATGATCTGGACAAAGGCGCTGATATGCACGAGTACGACCCGGCTGCCGACAATGTGGATTACATGCGCCGCGCAAAAGATGAAACAGCCGATCTCGATGACTCTCCTAAGTGGCCCTCAGCTCTCGATCCGGTGAAACGCGAAAGCATCATGTTACTCAAGGGGCTCGCCGATCTAACCGAGGAATCGCGCCTGGCGGGAACGCCTAAGAAATCCTCTGCGGAAAATTGATGGCGGCGGTTGCTGATAATCTCGCGGCAGTGCGGGAGAAGATTCACACGGCATGTGATCGGGTGGGTCGGGACGCGAATTCCGTCGAGTTGATTGCCGTCTCCAAAACCATTCCGGCCGCGATCATCCGCGAGGCCCATGCTGCAGGGCAGACGCGCTTTGGAGAAAGTCGCCAGCAGGAAGCTGCGGCGAAAATCGACGCGCTGCCAGCCGCCCTGAGCTGGCACTTCATCGGGCGCGTCCAGCGCAACAAAGTCCGCAAGTTGCTGCCCGCGTTTGAGGCCATCCATGCCATTGATTCGTTGCGCCTTGCTGCCTACACCGACGAGCTTGCCGGCGAACTCGGACTCTTTCCTAAGGTTTTCCTTCAAGTTAATGTCGCCGGCGAGGCCGCCAAGGGCGGCTTTGAGCCGTCCGTCTTACTCGCCGAAATGGCGGCTCTCCTTCAGTTACCACGAATTGAAATCCTCGGCTTTATGACCCTCCCGCCCGCCGGAGACAATGCCGAAACCGCCCGCCCTTGGTTTGTTAAACTTCGGGAATTGCGCGATGCAATTGAGCGCGAGTTTTCCGTGTGCCTGCCCGCTCTGAGTATGGGCATGAGCGGGGATTATGAGGTGGCTATCGAGGAAGGAGCCACCCATGTGCGTGTAGGTTCAGCCATTTTCGGCAACCGGACTTATCAAGTTGAAGGCGAACTTGGATAGGCCAAAGACACAAGACGGCACACCTCTATGAGTCATTTCATGCCATTCGCCTTTCACTATTGACCTTTCACGATTCGCCATGCCCCAAGCCCTCAGCCACGCTGCCATCATCGGCAATGAACTCGCGCTCTCGTTCTCCGACGGCGCAGAAATCTATCTCGAATTGCCCCTGCTGCGCCGCGCATGTCCCTGTGCAGCCTGCCAAGGCGAACCGGATGCCCTCGGCCGGGTCGTTCGCCCTCACGTCGAGCACGGTCCCAAGGCGTTTGACTTGGTGAAATTCGAGGCAGTCGGTGGCTATGCCTTGCAGTTGCATTGGGCCGACGGCCATGCGTATGGTATCTACACATACCCCTATCTGTTCCGCCTTGCCGGGCTATAGCGCTCTGTAATGCACTTGCTCTCAGACGTCGCCCGCGAATTTGCCTCAGCGCATGTTTGGACTTGTCCGTTTCTATGGCTCCCGCTAGTTCATAAGAGTCGTTACGGTTTGAGTTTTCACAATGCATCTACCCCAGCCCGCCATGTCTGCGAAACAATCCAAGAAACAAAAGTCCGCCGAGATTCCGCTGCCGCCGGCCAACGATTGGCGCACCACTGACCAGGATGAGATCCTGCGCCGCGTCCAGCGTGCCCGTGATGAGAAGCACTCCATCATAAATCTCGAACCGGAACACCCGGTATATTCGCAGTTCCGCGTAGGCTCACCGAGTGGTATGATCTATCAGGTCGAAATCCGCGATCTATGCGAGCGGGCATTCTCCTGCTCGTGTCCCGATTTTCGCATTAACGGCCTGGGGACTTGCAAGCACGTTGAGGCAACCCTCATTTGGCTCAAGCGGCGCCACAAGGGTGATGTCCGGGCGGCGGAGCAGCTTGGTTCTAACAGAATTGACGTCGTCCCTGCCGAAAATTCCCTGCGCATCGAACGCAATCTAACCAGTCTATCGCCGTCGCTTCGCGTGCTCTTCGACGGCACTGGACAACTCCTCGATGAACCCGTGGCAGCGTTGGAAAAACTCCGCCGCCATAGTAAAATCCGGATCTCACAAGACGTCGCTCCATTCCTTGAATCCCGCCACCGTGCCGAAGAGCGCCTGATCCTCCGGCGCGACTACGAGACCGGCGTCATCGAAGGTCGCCACCCTGAACACGTCACCCTGTGCCCGCTTTATCCCTATCAACGCGAGGGCATGCTCCACCTAGCCTTCGGCGAACGCGTGCTACTCGCCGACGAAATGGGCCTTGGCAAAACCATCCAGGCCATCGCTGCCTGCGCGCTGCTCCACCATCTCGGTAGGGCTCACCGCGTCCTCGTCGTCACCCCCGCTTCACTCAAAACCGAGTGGGAGGAACAAATCCGCAAATTCACTACCCTCACCCAGCGCCTCGTCTTCGGCCCGCGCAGCGTCCGTGCCAGATACTATGCGGATAATAGTCCGCCGTTCTTCACCATCGTCAATTATGAGCAGGTAGTCACCGACAGCTTAGACATCAACGCGCGGCTCAAGCCGGATATTGTCATTCTGGATGAGGCGCAGCGGATCAAGAATTGGGCCACCAAGACCGCCCAGGCCGTCAAGCGCCTGGTGAGCCGCTACGCCTTTGTGCTAACCGGAACCCCCATTGAAAACCGCATCGACGAACTCTACTCGATTGTCGATTTTCTCGATCCCGAGCTGCTAGGCTCCCTGTTCCGCTTCAATCGCGATTTCTATCAATTCGACGAAAAAGGCCGCCCATCCGATTATAAGAACCTGTCAGCCCTGCGAGAGCGAGTGCGCCCCGTGCTGTTGCGCAGGCGAAAACACCACGTGGAGACCGAGATACCCGACCGCAGCGACCGCAACCACTTTGTGCAACTCACGCCAGCCATGCGTGCGGAGTATGATGACTACAAGCAGCAGGTATCCCAACTCGTCCAAAAGTCCCTGCGGCGGCCACTGACCAAGAAGGAGCAAGACCTGCTTATGATTTTACTAGGCATGATGCGCATGATTTGTGATACGCCATCTATCATCAAGAACCATGATTGCCAGGACTGCCCAAAGCTTGACGAACTTGCCCGCGTACTTGACGAGTGCTTATCCGACCCGGACGTTAAAGTTCTGATATTTTCCGAATGGGAAGGCATGTTGAAAAAGGTGAGTGCCTGGGCGGATAGGAACGGAATAGGATACGCGTGGCATACGGGCAGTGTTCCGCAACAGCGCCGCCGCGGTGAAATCCTCGCCTTCCGCAACGATCCGGATTGTCGGCTTTTCATCAGCACCGATTCCGGAGGAGTCGGCCTTAACCTACAGAACGCCAGCGTCGTTATCAACTGTGACCTGCCATGGAATCCGGCCCGCCTCGAGCAACGCATCGCCCGCGCCTGGCGCAAGCATCAGCGCCGCGCTGTCACAGTCGTCAACCTCATCGCTGAGGGCACCATCGAGCATGCCATGCTGGCAACCCTGGCCAACAAAATGACTCTCGCCGAAGGTGTCCTCGACGGTACCGAGAAATAGCTCAATGAAGCCAAGCTCAAGCGAGGCCGCGAGGCCAATCTTGCCCGTCTCCAACAAATCCTCAGCATCGTCCCGGACGCGGCACCCGTGCCCAAGCCCCAGCCCGCCGATCCGGCCCTTGCTTTCGCCCAGCGTGCCGCCGAAATTGTTGGGACACATCTCGTGCATTGTGAGGAAGTCATCTTACCGGGTCAAAGCACGCCCGTGGTGGTTGCCGTGCTCCGCAACCGCGAGCGGCAGGCCGACCTCGAGGTGATCCATCGCGAGATTGATTGGCGCGGCAACACTCCGGCACTTCACCTACTTGACGAAACCACATGGTCAGCCATCCAACAACTTGTCGCCAGTGGCCTGCTCACGCTCAACACCCGCGCCACGCGTCCTCTAAGCGGCACCGCCGCGCAAGCCCGACCCGCTCTAACTGCTGAGCAACTCCAGCGCATCCAGGATCTCAGGGCCTTCGCCGCTAAACAGGAAAAAGTCGCTCAATTCCTCGTTGCCGAAGAGCTTGCCGATGATGCTGCAGTCCATCAAAAAGCCGCCGTAAAGGCACTTGCCCAGGCCAGTGCCATCGAGAATCATGAGCCGGAAGTATGAGGAGAGGCTTCAGAGCCCAGTGCTCAACCTCGAAAGAGCTGCGGGATCGCGCAAGAATATCTGTCTCTACCACCACTGAAATGTGGCGGCTCCTTAGCCCTGGTGAGTAGGAAGGGTAACAGATCTATCGGACAATTCGGTGTCAGAGGTTTTCTCCAAAAGGGCGCGGGCAGTCTCCAGCTTCACTAACTTGTCCGCCGAAACCTTGGGATATTTCAGGTTTAATTCCTGGATAGCGGTGATCACAATGTCTGCCACCAGTGCATGTGCCACGTACTTGCGGTCGGCAGGAATGACATACCACGGAGCGCGTTTTGTGCTGGTCGCGCTGATGGCCTCCTCAAACGCTTGTTGATAATCTTTCCAATGTTCGCGTTCAGCCATATCGGCTTCCGAGAATTTCCAGTGCTTGTCGGGATTTTTTAGCCGATCAAGAAAGCGGCGTTTCTGCTCGCCTTTTGACAGGTGGAGGAAAAATTTGAGTATTAGCGTGCCGTTGCGAGTCAGGTGTTTTTCGAAGTTATTGATATCTTCATAACGCTTCTCCCAGAACTTGTCATCTGGGTTGGAAGGTTGGCCGGGCCCGAGCCATTCTGGATGGACTTTGACGACGAGCACGTCCTCATAATACGAGCGATTGAAGATACCGATGCGGCCGCGCTCGGGCAGCGCCTTCATATAACGCCACAGGAAATTGTGATCGAGTTCCTCGGTGGAGGGTTTCTTGAAACTATAGACTTGGCACCCCTGCGGGTTGACGCCGGACATGACGTGGCGGATGGTGCCGTCCTTGCCGGCGGCATCCATTGCTTGGAAAATGAGAAGCACCGAGTGTGTGTCACTCGCATAAAGCAGCTCTTGGGCAGCTTCGAGCTGCTTATGGCTTTCGGCTAAGATTTCCGCTGCCCGTTGCTTGATGACGTCCTTGCCAAGTTCCTTGGCTGCGTCGGTATCCGTCCCGTCGGTCACGAAATGCTTGAGGTTGACAGTGGTGCCGGGTTCGACGACGAATTGTTGGATATGCTTGGACTTGATCATGTCAGTAGGGAGTTTTGGATGGAAATGAGTCAACGAAATGAACTTGGCGGCAGCGGACAGTGGGAATTCATGGTTGATCGGTAGGCGCGGACAGGGGTGGGAATCTCATGTCGATAGAAGACTTGGATTTTCCCGGAGCAGTGTCAAGATCCATAATGCGGAATTGTTCATGGAACCTGTTGACGCTGTCGGTAGATTCGTCTTGCCATGTCAGGTGGCTGGGGGCAATTTGGCCGCCGTAATGATGAATCGGTTACTCATGAGTGAATTAGAGACGGCAAGAGTGATATTGATTACGGGAGCTAACGGTAGCATAGGAGAGGCTTGTGCCCGGACCTTTCTGGAACGCTGGCCCATGGCGAAAGTTTTTCTTGGTTGCCGCGCTGAGCGGGCTCAGGCGGAGGCATTGGCAGCGGAGTTCGCGGGACGTTGCGAACTGCTATCCTTGGAGGTGACTGATCCCGAGGCTTGGGACGCGGCGGTGGCACACATACTCGCGGATGCAGGCCGCCTGGATGTGTTGGTAAACAACGCCGGACACTACCGTGATGCATTGTTGGCCACCATGCCGCTGGAGGCCTGGCATGATGTATTGGCCACCAATCTCACCGGCACGTTCTTGGGCTGCCGGGCGGTCGTGCGCCCGATGCTGGCACAACGCTATGGACGGATCATTAACATGGCATCGTTAAGTGCCCTGATGGGACCCGCCGGACAGGCTAACTACGCGGCCGCCAAGGCAGGGGTTGTGGCTCTAACGCAATCGCTGGCAAAGGAAGTGGCACGCTCGGGCGTCACGGTGAACGCGATATGCCCGGGCTATGTGATGACCCGCGAGTTGGCTAAGGATGGCGTGCGGATGGCTGAGTTGGCCAAGCGTGTGCCAGCCCGGCGCATAGGGCAGGCCGCAGAGGTGGCGGGTGCCGTCATGTATCTGGCTGGGGCGGATGCCGCCTATACCACGGGAGCCGTGCTCAAGGTGGATGGCGGTATTCTGTGAGCAGATTTAGTGCTTGCCTTTAGTTGGGGGTAATTCCAGCCTCACTGCCACCCCATTGTAACACGAATCATTCCATGCACGACGATTTACACACCCGTATCAAAAAAGTAATGGTTGAGGAGTTGATGCTACAGGTATCACCTGAAGAAATCAGCGACGACGCGGCGATTTTCGGCCCTGACGGCTTGGGCCTCGACTCGGTGGACGTGTTGCAACTTGTGATAGCGCTGGAAAAGAATTTTGGTTTAAAGATTGCGGAAGGAGATGCCGCTAAGGAACTGCTGAAAAATGTCAGGAGCATCGGGGATGCGGTCCGGGCGCTTGGGTGAGTGACTGGGAAGGAACCCAAAACCGGGAAACTGCCGCAAATGACCCGCAAAAAACGCTTGATTTGGGCGCTGCGCTGGTTGGTGAGCACGGGCTTGCTAGTGTGGATTCTGACACGTCCCGAGTTGCGGCGCATGGGCGCGGAGGTTAGGCACTTGAATCTGTTCTGGTTGCTAGGCGGGTTACTGTGTGCGGGATTGTCGCTGGCACTTGGAGCCTGGCGCTGGCAGGTGTGCCTGCGGGTGTTGGGGATGGACATTCCCTTGCTGTGCTTGTTCAAACTCACCTTGGCGGCGACTGCGGCCGGCTGTGTTTCGTTCGGCAGCGTCGGAGCGGACCTGGCTAAAGTGGTGTTGGCTGGGCGGCATCTGCCCGGCCGTCATGGGGGTATTCTATCGTCGTTGGCGTTAGATCATCTCAGCGCGTTACCGTGTGTGATCGTGATGATACTGGCCGCGACGCTGGCTCACGGCACACTTCCCCACATTGAGGCGTCCGGTGCCTGGTTGGCATTGGGCGTGGCGGCGGCCGTGACGCTAGCGATAGTGATCGGGTGGAAAATCAAACCCCTGCAACTGGCAGTGAGGCGGAGGGTGGCAGACCGAGCCACATGGTGGGGAGTGTTGCACGCGGTGTTGCGGTCGGTGCCGATGTGGTTAGCCTATTGCGGGATTTACTATTGTGCTGCGCGGGCCTTCGGGGTGGTGGTGCCGGTTGTGGGATTTGCTGGAGTGATTGCTATTGCCGACGGGGTGGCTTCATTGCCGGTGACTATTGCAGGGCTCGGGGTGCGGGAGCAAGCGTTTCGGGTACTCCTCGGCCATTGGTATAACGTGCCGCCCGCAGTTGCAGTGGCCATGTCCCTAACCGGGTTTTGCCTTTCATTGGTGTGGGCGGCTGTGGGAGCGCTCGGCATCGGTAATGGATCGGTGAAGTCACCAAAACTAGCCATCTTGTGACAACGCCGCCTTATTCGCCTGCCCGTGTCTTGTTGGTGAATTTTAACACCTACGAGCAACCGTACCCGGTCTATCCGATCGGTTTGGCGTATATTGAGGGAGCCTTGCGTGAGGACGGGCATGAGACGGAGATTTGGGATATGGTGCCGCCCGGAGAATCCATGGAGGCGGCGGTTCGCAGGTTCCAGCCGGAATTCATCGGCATTTCCATGCGCAATATCGATAATGCCCAATCGCACAATCCGCGATCGTTCACGGTGGATTTGCTAGCCTGCGTGACCCAATTGCGGGCCGTGTCCGCTGCGCCGTTGATCTTGGGAGGCAGTGGTTTTTCCATTTTTCCTGAGCAAATTTTCGAACTTTCCGGTGTTGAGTTTGGGATAGTAGGGGAAGGCGAGTCAGCCATCCGCCGCCTGTTGCGCTCGTTGCGCGGCAACGGCGAGGACCTGGGTGGGATTGCGGGTTTAATGTTTCGCAATGCGCAAGGAGAAACGGTGGCGGTGCCGCGAGTGACGGGTGCGGATGGCTTTGCCGAGGCTCCACATCACGACCCATTGCGACTGGCGGCATACACGCGGGAAGGTTCGCCGCTGGGATTGCAAACGCAGCGGGGCTGCCCGTTGAAGTGTTGCTACTGCACCTATCCGATGATTGAGGGGAGGCGCAGTCGGTTTCGCACAGGCGAGGAGGTGGCGGAAGAACTCGTGCGGATGGCGGCGGGCGGGGTGCGCCAAGTTTTTTTCGTGGATTCGGTGTTCAATACGAGTAACGACCATGTGAGCGACGTTTGTGAGGCGGTGTTGCGCTCCGGCGTGAAGCTCAACTGGGAGTGTTTTTTGCGGCCGCGCAAGGGCATCACCCGTGAATTGCTGGAGTTGATGCAACGGGCCGGGCTCAATCACATTGAATTCGGATCAGATAGTTTTTCAGATCCGGTGTTGCGGCGTTACGGCAAGAGTTTTGATTTTGAGGATATCCGGATGTCTAGCGAATTGGCCAACCAGCTCAAGATCCGCTATACCCATTTCATCATCTTCGGCGGGCCGGGTGAAACCTCCGAAACAATGGAGGAGACGCTGGCACGCGCCGCCGCGCTGCCCAATGCCTTGTATTTCGCCACCATTGGTATGCGCGTTTATCCAGGTACGCCGTTGTGGCAGGTGGCCACCGGTCGCGAGCCAGCCGATGCGGCAGGGGATCATTTGTTCGAGCCCTTGTTCTATCTGGAGCCGCCACTGACGGTGACGGGTATTCACAGTCGGCTCAAGGACGTGCAGAAGAGCGCCAGCAACTGGGCTGTCGGGGACCCGCCGCCGGCCTTTATCGAAACCATGGCCAAGTTGCGCCGTCGCGGCAAGGGAGCCAACATGTGGGAATATGTCGAACTTATGCAACGCCTTGGCAGCGGCCTGCAAGGAACCAGCCCCGCCGCGTCCACCCACCCACAAGTCACGCCATGAAACAAGGGCGACTGGGAGTGACGCGCTTGGCACTGGTGACCGTGACCAGTATTATTTGTTGGATGCTTGGCGCGCTGTGGTTCCTAGTCATGGGATTGCTGTTGCTGCCTTTTCGCAGGCAGCGCGGCGTGCAGCGCCTCGGCCAGTGCTGGCTGCGGCAAGCATTCTCGCTTTATGTCGGAGTTCTAAAACAATTTGGTATCGTGACGTGTGAATATACTGGCTTTGAAAAGCTGGCGCAGCAAACAGGCGGCTATATCGTAGCACCCAATCATCCGGCAATGTGGGATGTTGTGTTTTTGCTGAGCCGGTTAGACCCGATGACCTGTATATTCAAAGCCAGTCTGATCCGCAATCCGCTGTTTGTGGGCGGTGCGATGTTGGCCGGTTTGATTCCCAATGCTCCGGCCATCCGCATGGTCAAGCGTGCCGTCGAAGTGCTCGGCAGTGGCAGGCGCATGTTGTTTTTTCCAGAAGGTACCCGCACTCGCAAGCTGCAGGGCTCGCTTAATCCGCTACAGGGCAGTATGGCGCTGGTGGCCAAACACGCGCAAGTGCCGGTGTGGCCGGTATTCGTCACCACGGACAGCGACTATTTATCAAAGGGCTGGCCGGTGTGGCATCTGCCGCGCTGGCAGACACACATCCGCATGCGCGTCGGCGAGCCGGTGTGTTGCGGGGTGGACGAGTCCGTCGAGGCATTCAACGACCGCTTGCGGACCATTTATCTCAATTCGAATGCATGAAGCTGTTGGTTCTCATTCCATCCTATAACAGCGGAGCCCGCCTGCTACTGGACACGGTTCTGGGAGCCTTGGCGCAATGGCCGGACGTGTGGGTGGTCATTGACGGAAGTAGCGATGGTAGCGCAGCGGCGCTCGCCGGGCTGGCCACCGCCTATCCGCAATTGCGGGTGCTGGAATTGGCCACCAACCAAGGCAAGGGTGCGGCGGTTAAACACGGTGCCGGCTTGGCGCAGGCCGCAGGTTTTAGTCATCTACTGACGATGGACGCGGATGGCCAGCATCCGGCAGAATTTATTCCACAGTTTGCCGAATTGGCGCGGGTGCATGACTGGGCTGCGGTGTTCGGTTGCCCGGTCTTCGGCGCAGACGCGCCGCTGTTGCGGATACGCGGCCGTAAGATTTCTAACGGTTTCGCCGCTGTGGAAACCCTCGGTTGGGGACTCGGCGATTCGCTGTTCGGAATGCGTGTCTATCCGCTAGATAAGTTATTGGCCGGTTTTGCTTCGACGTCCTGGGCGCGGCGCTTTGATTTTGATCCGGAGATGGCCGTGCGTTTGGCATGGGCCGGCGTGCCCATGGCAGTGCTGCC
>Ga0073936_10010746_pt1 | contig 11183 bp, 6 predicted proteins | sample AliMusrvi5mmetaG_FD_87041 | JGI IMG/M metagenome (GOLD analysis project Ga0073936, IMG submission 87041) | Freshwater lake bacterial and archeal communities from Alinen Mustajarvi, Finland, to study Microbial Dark Matter (Phase II) - Alinen... | ecosystem: Environmental > Aquatic > Freshwater >... | reverse complement strand
TACCGTCGAATTGCCCAATCCGCTCCCCTTTGATGGCGTGACCTTTGAGCCCCGGCAAACGATGCGCTATCACAGCAGCATCGATGCATCCAAGCTGATCAAACAGGCCAACAAGGATCTGGCGAAGGGCTCCGAAGATCAGAGGGAGCAGTACAAAGTGTTTCTCTTGGGCTTGTGCGCCGGGCTGCGCCGGAACGAAATCGACAAGCTCGAATGGTCAGCCTTCGACTTTGAGAACCACTTTATTTCCGCGTAAAAGTTTGGAACTAAAGCAAGTCTCGGATAATCAGGCATCGAAAACGCCGCAATGTTACACATTGCCGCCAGATTCCGATGCCGAACCAATCCGGGTTACTCCGATATTATCTTAACAGAAGGGTGCCGAAAGCCCTTTGGCGGCTAGATGGAAAGAAGGACATTGTCCGAAGATCGTTAGGGGCGCCGGATTATTTCACAGCAATCAGACGCCTCACTATGAGAGTAATAAACCATCCCCGCCGCAAGCGGACGAAGTATTTTTGTGCCTCACCGCTCAAACTCACGCCGCAAGCGGCGGGAAACTGACCCGGGAGAGATTAAAGCGCATCCCGCAAATTACTCGATCCATTAAGGAGTAGGGCTCTGAGCGGGTTTCTTGAAAAACGAGTGAAAGTCGTCGTCGCTGTTGTTTGAACCCTTGGACACTGGCGTATAATAAGTGTTCAGCTTAGCGATGAATGCAGCAGGGCCACCCTGGAGATAACCTGTCAGGCGTCCCAGTTCCTTACCATCTTTGTCCAGCAAAACAAAAGAGGGATAACCGTGGACTTGGAATTGGTTTTTGAGCTGGTGATTCTTTTCTTTTTCCTGCTCTGATTGGGCTTTTTGCTTTGGAAAATCCAACTCTACGAGCACAAGGTTTTTCTGGGCGTAGTGTTTGAACTGGGCAGTGTCCAGCGTCTCCTGCTTCATTTTCATGCACCACCCGCACCAGTCCGAACCGGTGAAATCGAGAAGAATCGCCTTGTTTTCGCTTTTGGCTGTCTCGATGGCCTTGGCATAGTCGGTTATCCACTGGGCTTCCTGGGAGAAGGCGGTGGCCACAAGTGATAACAAAACCGCCGCAAAGAATTTTGGGAACGTGATTTTCATTTTACCCTCCAATTCGGAGCCTCCATCTCTCTGAAAAATGGCGGATAGGTCAAGTTTTAAATGCTACAAAACCGATTTTTCACACTTTAGACACATGCCAACCCGAGTTGAGTTCGCGGGGCACGATAATCTTGAAAATCAGAGCATAGGACAGCATACTCTCCCCTACTGATGGCACTTTGGCATGACCGCCGCAAAATTAGAATCCTATCCACGTATGGAAAGCTCTGCTTCTGAGCGCCCAAAATACAAGCACACCCGAACAGCGCATGCAGGCAGATTGGTATTATTGGCAATCGTTGCGCTGATTGGCTTCACAGGGAGCTTCGCCATTGCAGAGGGCAAGGTCAAAGATGAGGTTATCTCTGGAAACACCGCTCCGTTGGTGTCGGGATCGGCAGTCAAGGAAGCCATCTCGCTTTGCACGTGTTACTTACAAACGGTGTGTAAATCAAACGGCCAATTCGTATACACAGTTAACCTGCAATCCGGCAGCCAGTCACAGAAATACAACATCATACGGCACGCGGGGGCGATGTATGCGCTCGCCCGGGCTCATGACTTTATACCGGATCAAACCACCACCGATGCTTTGGTTCGGGCAGGTAATTTCCTGCGCACGAATTACATTGCCCCAGATTCAAGCTCCACGGAAAAGACGCGGGTCCTCGCGGTATGGTCGGAGAAAGTGGGAACGCAAGAGATCCCCCAGACAACCTTGGGGGCAACAGGTCTTGGCCTTGTGGCGCTCTCTCAACAAAAGCAAATCGCTCCCGGATCCGCGCCGCTGGAAGATTTGCAGGCAATGGGCCGGTTTTTGCTCTTTCTCCAAAAAGACGACGGAAGCTTTTATTCAAAATACGCCGTAACCGAAGGAGGGAAGAGCGATGCCTGGGAATCCCTGTATTATCCCGGGGAGACGGCTTTGGGATTTCTTTCGCTCTACCAACTGGACTCTTCCAAGGAATGGCTCGCCGCAGCCGAAAAGGCCCTTCTTTACCTGGCAAAAAGCCGATTATCGGTTAAGCAGGTTCCACCCGACTGCTGGGCTTTGATTGCCACGGCAAAACTTTTCGCCATATCGGATGAAACAGGGATTCCAATTAGCCGGGAACCGCTGGTGCATCATGCCGGACAAATCTGCGAATCAATTTTAAGCGAACAAATCACCAATGCATCGGAGACCAGGCTCAACGGGGGATTCGACCCAACGGGCCGAACCACGCCAACGTCAACCCGATTGGAGGGCTTGCTTGCAGCTCTTGAGTTCCTTCCCAAAGATGAGAGCGGATTGCGCTCCCGGGTCGAAAAGGCGGTTCACCAGGGAATCGCTTTTCTGTTGCAATCCCAGATTCATTCCGGCCCGTACGCCGGAGGAATCCCAGGATCAGTCAGCGGAACAGCGGCGGACGGAACAATCAATCCAATCGCTTCCAAAATCCGCATTGATTACGTCCAACACGCCCTTTGCGCGCTAATCGCATACCAACGACTTTTCAACCCCGTTTTGCCGCAGAAATCGGAGAGATGATGTGAACGCGACCCGATCCAGATTTTCACGGTGGCGCTTCTGCTTTTGCTGGATGCTGATTGCCTTTTCCGGCGTCGTTCCTGCCAGGGCGGATCAAAAGCCTCTGGTCAACATTTCATATCCGGCTGACGGATCGTTGATCCGGGCAAACGTGCCCGTGTTCGGAACGGCCTATATTCCGGGAGATCAAGGGAAATTCAAACAATGGTATCTGGAATTCGGAGCGGGCCGCTCGCCCTCCCTGTGGACGCGCATTAAACAATCCGAACAGCCGGAAAGTTACGATCCGTATGGCAACGGCAAAGTCGTGTGGAATCTCAATAAAGAACCGGCGGGGAATCTCACGAACTGGGCTGTCGGCCTCGCCTCCTACAACTACGCAAATTGGGGGAAAAATCTGAACGGCATCTACACGCTCCGGCTAGTCGCCGAAACTGACGCGGGCGAGAAATCGGAAACGCGCCGGGCCTATTATGTCGGCGAGGCGATTATCCGGCTTTATGGCGGCACGGGCATCAGCTCTGATCTCAAATGCAGACTCTCCGTGCCGTCTTTCGCCTTTGGTGGCGAGCAGGCGCGAGTCGTCGCCGTTGTGAAGCAAATGCCCTCGACGGATTTTGCGAAATGCAAAACGGTGACCGGCGTTGAGGAAACAGATAAGTCCGCAGCGGAAATTTACACCTCGGTTCCCAGCGATTTCCAACTCCAAAGCGCCATTTATCGCATCTATCCGGCTGGGCTCAAAACCGATCCCTCATCAAGCCTTCAAATCGATTTCGATCCACAAGAGTTCTCGCTCATCAACGCACACCCAGCCCCGGCGGAAAGCGGGACTTTATATCAGTGGGACCCCGTGACTCGTCTCTGGAGCCCGCTGAAGACGGAGTGGTATGGGAATACCGCGAAAGCGGAGGTCCATAGCCTCCCCGATTATTTTTCCTACGTGGCCTTGATGACGCGGGTGAGGCCGGTATCAGCCACGAGTATTTCGTGGCAGGAGATTTCCGCTCTCTCTGGATACTGGGTTGGAAAAACCAACCCGTCCACTGCGGTCAGCGTCATTTCACGGGACGGGCGTACCGCGAAATGCGAAAGTGACACCAGCGGAAATTTCCGACTTCCCTTTCGGCTTAACCCGGGCTCCAACCCTTACCGGATCGAACTCACGCCGCTCGAAGGCAAGGCATTTGCGCGCAGCGTCGATCTCTTGCAGAAGAGCGGCGAAGTCGTGACATCTCTATCCCCGTCCCTTCGAATCCTGGGTGACTCCACCGTTTCGGTAAAAAACAAGCTCGTCATTCTCTGCCAAGACACTTCGCTAAGCGATGCCAACGTGAAAGCCAGACGAAGCATTGTCGCCCAGGTACAAACCAGCGACTTTTCAAAACGGTTTACCGTAGAACTGGCGGAAACCGTAGCAGGAATGGGAAACTTCATCGGCTGCATTTTACCGCAAGGTTCCCAGGATACCCAGCAATCAACCGTGGCTTCGTATTTCCCCTCGCATCTGGCGGAGGGAGACAAGCTGAACATCTCCGTAGGCAGCGCCATGCTGAACATGAGAATGAAGGATACCGAGCCGCCCAAGATATCACTCTCCAGCGTAACCCACCCCTGCATGCTCTTCGCAAATCCGCAAGGAGAAAGCGCCTTGGCAAGCTCGCAACTTCACTCCCAATGCAATGTCACCATAGCAAATAATGCGTGGAAGCTTGCCGGGGTCGAAGGCGACCGTCCATCGGCAAGAATTGCGAATTGGAATGCTCCAGCCTTTCAGATAGCCTCCTGGCCATTCATCGGGTTTACCTATAAGCTGTATCACCAAGCACCTTGGCAATTGATCCTTCGCGGCGACAAAGGGATTCAGTCGTTTCACTTTGCATGCGAGGGTGCATATTTTGAACCTTATGCCTTCACTGATCCTTTAATCGCAGATGGAAATTGGCATGACTGGCAACGGAGCCTGACGGAAGGCAAGTTCAAACAGATTGATTCCGTTTCGTTCGGGTCCTGGATCAAGACCGGCTATCTTCGGGTTGAACCGGGATTCCCAGATGCCAGCCGCGACACGATTCTCGTGAAAGACCTGTGGATCGGGCGCAGCTATACCGACAGACTTGTCGAAATGGAATGGCACATCGAGGATGATTCTCCTCTTGGCCGTCTTGACTGGTGGGTTGACCAACAAGTGGATTCGCCCGGTCCAGAGGCCAAGGCGCCGCTTAAATCCCTCTCGGAATCGATGACGACACCAATCCAGCCGGACGGGAAATGCGTGTTCAAACTTCTCGATGACGGAAAATGGTTCTTCCATATTCGGGCGGTCGATCTGGCAGGTAACGCATCACCAGTCATTAGCTATCCACTCATCGTCTATTCGACCCTCGGGAAAAACGAGGCTGCAGCCGACCGGTTACTGAACGTCGCCGCTACGCAGGACGTGTCGTGGAACCAGCCCGACGGAACTTTCCAAGTCAAGCTTCAAGGCTTCGGTGCGTCGCTTAACCCGAGCAGTTTGTCCCTGCGTATCGGATCGGTCTCCTATCGGATGGCGAAGGTTAACTGGAATTCGAGTTCGGAGGCGCTCACGATTGGAGCCACATCTTTTGGCAACTCCATCCCGCTTGGCTTCGATAAGGAAACGCTTTCCGCGAAAATTGAGGGATTAGACATGACGGGCAAGCCGATCCTCAATCTCCCCGACCTAAAAATCCATATCACCTCGCAATTTAGTTGGAGCCAAACAGATGGTGTCGGCCTCCTAAAACCCGCAAGCTACAACCCGGACAACCAATGGATCGCCTTTTGGAAAAATCCGATTCCACCATGGATGAGTTTTTTCCCTAACTGCGTCAATAACGTCTTGGTCCTCACAACCGGGAGAAGCAAACAACAACCGTCGCCGCTCCATTGGGAGCGTCCGATGGCGTTTGCCAGCGATGACACTCAGAATGTCCTCTGGGAAGAAAATTGGACCGACCCGACTTCAAAACCGGTTCCGGTTGGCAAGACCCTGGATAAATTGATCTTTTCTTTCAACGGAACGCCCGCCACGATTCCCGGGCGATTCGCGCCTCGCGATCTGGATAAAAATGCGTGGGTTTATATGCAAACGCCTACCGATCCTTTTGAACCGGCCACCCTCCGTATGATTTCCCGCCCAAAGGAAGGGGAAATGGTGATGTCCCGCGCATCAGCGGCGGATGTAATAGGGGAGATCAACAGACAAGGGAGAAACATCATCCGCCTGGACGGATGGATTTCCCAGAGCGGAGGGTTTATTTACCTCCGGGCTCCGGGTAAACGCAAAATCCAGTTTGCCACCGGCTCTGATTCGTCCTATCGGTTTCTCCCAGGGCAGGAAATCCGAATTGATGCGGCGGAGGAATGGACACGGTTCACTATCTTGATTACTCCGGCTCATGATTACAAAACAACGGGTGGCGGAGCCGCGCAAGGGAAGTTCTACTGGTAAATAATTTTAGATATGAAACAGAAGTTACTGCGGTTCTTTATCTTTATTTTGACGGCCCTCGTATGGCTCCCATTCCACGCTCACGGCGACGATGCGGATACGCTGTTCAACCAGGGGCATTGGCGCGAGGCGCTGCAGTCCTACCAAGCTCAGTTCGGCGCAGAATGCCTGGAAAGAAAAATCATCAATTTGAAACCCGATTCCTATCAATCGAGCGTTATTGAATCTGATTCTGAGTCTTTGCTGAAGGCCCACTGTCTTTTTGAGCGCGGCGCACTGGCCTTTCTGAAGAAAGACAATGAACAGGCCGCCCGTCAGTGGGCAGCGTGCCTCGATGCACTGAAGACTGCTCCGAATGGAGGCGATCTCTACCTGCGCCGGGTAAACATGGCCCTGGCCCAGATCTGGGTTCAATCGCTGGGCTCCAAGGATCTGAAGTTTTTCCACGAGGGATTGACGGAGATTTGCCAGACAATCGACGAAAGACCGTTGCCCGAAAGCACCGCCGGGTTCCGCTGTCAATTCCAGCAGGAATATCGGTTCCTCTTTGCTAGGACAGTGCTTTCCACGATCCCGCAGTTGAACGCTCAAAACGAGGCGCAGTCGGTGGCGGTTATTTCACAAAAGCTCACCGAGCTCTGGAGCAAGAAAACCCTTTTCAAGCTTCTGTCCGACGAATCGGTGAATACCGAGAAATCATACGAAGCCCTGGTTGATCGGGTTCTCTTTGCGGATAACAACCATGAGATTTCCACCAGCCTTTTCAAAAAGCTCTCGGAAGCATCCAACGCCGTTCCAGCTCCTGCCTATTCCGATATGGCCTCGTTGCTATGTGCCTGCAATGCCGAAAGCATACTCGATGGGAACATGGATACGTTTTTCGGCAGCGGACTTGACCACGCGAAGCTGGATCGGAACCGGTTTGGTAATGTCGTTTACCAGATACTCAAGATCGTGTCTGGCTTTCCTGCGGTGAATCGTGACCCTCTTCTTCAAGGCATCGCCAAACATCTGGACCTCGTTTCATGGCCCGACCCAGAGGTATGCATGGAAATGGCCGCATGGATGGCGAAGTCAGGATGCGGAAAGGAGGCGCTGAACCTGCTGCAAACGCTCAAGGAAGTCCGTCCCGGAACGCCAATGTATCCGCGCCTCTGTATGGCGCTCACGCAGATTTATTATTATGTGGGCGACTTCAATGCGTCGCTCTCCGCTGCGTCCACTCTTTCGGAGAAAAGCAGTGATACTCCAGCCGAGATTTTATACTGGCAAGGACTAAGCTACGCCAAACTCCGGAAGAACGCCCGAGCAATCGAATCGTTGAAGTCGTTTGTTTTCAAGGCTCCGACAGCCGAAGAAGCCCCCGAGGCTTGTTTTTTCCTAGGCACCCTTTGCCTCTCCTCTGGGAAAAGGATGGAAGCTCAGCATTACTTTCAACAGACGATTGTCTCCTACGGCGGGACAGTCTATGCCGAGAGGGCAAAACAGTTTACTGGCACATTAAATAGGTGACCTGATTGGGCTTAAGAGCGTTTCGCTTTCCTTGAGACGAAAAAGCAGGTTGCGATAAATCCGAAGCTGATGTGGAGAATCAGCACCAGAAAGACTAGCGGAATGGAAGCCAGGTAAGTATCTGTTGCCTGCTTAACAATATCGTATTGCCGGAACGTCTCGAACGATTTCAAGTAGCCGCTCCACCCCCAATAAGCCGATATGAGCGGGCGGGTAATCCAACTAACCACTTCCGGCAAAGCTAGCACGGCACCTGATAGAGGCAACTGAAGCCCGACCAAGTAGATCGCAAGCAGGGAAGCCCGTTCCGCCGAACGGCTGTACGCCGAGATGGCCAAGCAAATCGCGCTCATTGCCAGTGTCGAGGCGAAGAACATCCCGCTCTGGACCGCGAAGCCGCCCGGGAACCCGCAGATGCTTTTTACGAACCATGTCATCCACCATGCCTGGACGGCGCTAAAGAATGAGACTTGGATGAATTTAACCACAGTATAAGCCCACGCTGAAAGCCCAACGCGCATCTCCTTGTCCAAGATTCCACGTTCTTTCGCAATCTCTCGGGAACCGTTATTGGCCCCCATAAGAGTCAATAGGATGACCTGGAACATCGCCAGCCCCGAAATCAAAGACGCGGCGTGAAAGGACTCCTTTAAGTAGAGAAGTTGCTCCATCAGAGTCCGTACGACATTGGTCTCGATGCCGAGCGATAGATTCCGGACTCGGGGAAGTCCCCTGTATGCGAAGATGGCCACGAGTATCGGGAAAGTCAGGACGAGGGTCAGTTGGAGAAATAACTGACCGCGGTCACGCACCAGCAATAACCACTGGCGTTTCAGAAGGGTCGGTATTTGCATGAGCCCTCCCGGCGGACGCGCTGTTTGCAACGGCTGGGGAGCCGGAGGCGAGTCGGGCAATTCAGCAACAGCAGGTTCGGACGGAAAGTCCTCCTCCGTCTTGGCATATAGCGTCTCGATATCGGCTGCCGCATATTGGCAGAGGAGAGACGTATAATCACCATGGAAACGCAGGCGCCCATGCGACATGAAAAGAACGTCATCGCAGTGGTGGATATTGTTGAGGGAGTGTGTAACCAACACGACAGTCTTCCCAGTTTTGGCTGCCAGTTCATCGAGCCAAACCATCATTTCTCGTTCGGAATGAGGGTCGAGCCCGCTGGTCAGTTCGTCCAGGAAGAGGAACGGCGGATCGCCAATCAGTTCCTCCGCAAGGGCCACACGCCGCATTTGTCCGCCCGAAAGTGTCCGGTAAGACTGATCCAGGAAGGGTTCGATTCGCGCGAGTTCAATGATGTAGTCGAGCCAGCTCCTGCGTTTCTGCCGGTTAACCAGCCGGGGAAGCCGGAGCGCCACGGCAAAGTTCAGAATTTCCCGAATGGTCAGATCCTCGTGGAACGCCGCGAACTGCGGGAGGTAACCGATGGCCAGCGGGAATTGCGCCTTAAGCCGGGCTACTTCGTATCCAGCAAGAAAAAGCTGGCCTTCGCTCGGCATTACGATTCCAGCCAACACGTTAAGCAGGGTGCTTTTGCCGCATCCCGATGGTCCGATGATCGCGACGAATTGCCCTCTTTTTACGGAAAGGTTGATTTCCGAAAGGAGCGAAACAACACCGCAACCCGCGGGAACCCTGAGACTGACGTTCCTCGCAAAAATAACGTCCTGCAATTCTGCGTCCGCATTCATGGGCGACTCAGATTCAGGAATCCTTTTTCAAAATCGTTTCGCTAACGCGCTTCATTCCGTCGTTGGCAAGCTGGCTCGCCGGGTAGAATTTCTGGGCGTTCACGTACCAGTTCAGGCTGTAGCCAAACTGCCCGCGCGTCTCGGCGTCCTGCGCTTTGTTGAGCGCGCTCACAAATTCCGCTGATCTCATGGCGAGATCGGCCAGCCGCTGATTGAGCTTGCTGTCCTCGGGCCAGTTTTTGGCGGCCATCTCCAGCGCCTCCCAAGCGCCGAAGGGATCGCCACTCCGCTGGAGCACGTTCGCTTTTTCCAGCGCCGTCTCACTCTCCTTGACCTTTAAGAGCGCGTCCTTCAACTGATCCTCTCGCTTGGAATCGCCCTTGATCGCCGCTAAAAGGGGAAGCTGCTTGTCAAAAATCCCCCGGTAATTCTGCTCGGAAACCAAGTGGTCAAACTCGACAGCCCCTTGATTCTTGACATCCTGCGACTCGAAAAAAACCGACGCGGCAGATTCCAGGTCGGGATTTGCCGGCCATGCCTCCGCCGCAGCCTTAAATTCTTCCATGGCTTGGGCCTGGTCCCCCTTCTGAGCAGCGAGCTTTGCCTTGCCCATCCGCATTTTGCTTTCGAGTTTCACCGCGTTGACCAGCGAAAGCGGCTTAGCCGGTTCAAAATCCGCAACTTCCTTTGTCATCTCCGCGACAAGCGGCTCCAGCGATCCAAAGTCCCTCGCCTCGATCAGGTTCTGCATTCGCTGCACTTGGAACGAATACTTGGCGACTTCCCGCTTTGAATCACGAGGAACGCCCCGCAACGCAGGATCGAGATCTCCGATCAAAAACGCGCTCTGTAAGGTCCTGGATGCAGCGGCGGTTTCTCGGTTGCGGATCTGGTAATCAAAGACGCTCACCCCTTCTTCAATCGAGTTCATGTTCTCGACCGACTTGTTGACCTGGTTGCCCATGGTCACGGGATAATCGCCGTCACCGAAGAGCTGCCGGTAGAAATTGGCCGCCATGATCACGTGCCGATAACGCTTGCTAGCAAAGAGTGTCGAAACCGTATCCGCAAAATCCGATTTGGTCTGGGCGGCGATCTTGTCCCCTTTAAGCTCGTTCTGTTTGATTTTTATTTTCGCCTCCAACGACTTCAAATAATACTCTGTCGCCTGAAGTTTTCCGGGGATGTTGGGAAACTGAATATTGGCGGCAAGCGACGCAGGATCGGTGGAATTGGTGTCCGGCTTCGGGGTCTGCTTGGGAACAGTTTTAGGATGGGCCGTGGAGGTTGCTCCCACATGCCCTTGCTCATCCTGGGAAAGGCTGTCGGCATTCCAGTTCGCGTTACGGATCGCATCCCGCAGAGCGTTGTTATTGGAACTGATCCTGTTCTGCACCTTGCCAGCATCCCAGATCGACTCGATTCGGTTGCCCAACTCCGCACTAACTCCCCCATCCCACGGATATTCATTGAGCTTGTAGAGAAGCTGCCACGCAAGAATGGGATTATTCTGGCGCAAGGCGTCGATGACCGCCTTGTAGGTCTGATTATAAGCCTGGATCTGTGCGAGATCGGATTCGGGGCTATTCAGGTATTTCTCGAACCTCTGCCTGGTCACAGGGTCCTCGAACCCGGGCTGGTTCATCGAATCCAGGGCCTTGATCTTGTCCTCTATTTTGTTACTTAGATCGCTAGCCGTCTTTGCCGCCGTGCCATCCTGCGGTTTCTTGTTGAAAAGATAGTCGAGAGCCGTCGGATTGGCCCCCTGCTTTTGGGCATCCGAGTAGGCACTGGCCGCCGCGCCTTCCGTCTGGGTTTGAGTTTGCTGCTG
>Ga0073936_10010745_pt1 | contig 11184 bp, 5 predicted proteins | sample AliMusrvi5mmetaG_FD_87041 | JGI IMG/M metagenome (GOLD analysis project Ga0073936, IMG submission 87041) | Freshwater lake bacterial and archeal communities from Alinen Mustajarvi, Finland, to study Microbial Dark Matter (Phase II) - Alinen... | ecosystem: Environmental > Aquatic > Freshwater >... | reverse complement strand
CTCTTCAATGTTCGTGATGTTCATGGTCTGTCCAGAAATGGCAGTTTCAACTTGAATTCTCTTTTTCCGATACCGTGGGCTTCGTACCAATGAATTTCCGCAAGACGCTCGGTTCCATCAATGAGACGGACTTTCGCAATCCCTTTTAGTTTACGCCAATTCCCATTGCCGTAACATTGCCGCAACCGGCGACGGTCCCTAATGCCGATACCAACGGCGATGGTATCCATAGTGGTAATTTCACCAAGAATTTCAAAGTCCACGCTTCGTCCTCTTTCAATTGGATGCAGTTAGGCGAGCCAGGTAGGTTGGGCAACGGCCCCATCGTTGCCCAACATTCCAGCGCCGGATCACAAGACACCGTAGCATTTGCCCAAACCCATTGGCATGACCAACCGTCAGAATGTCGGGCGTCCGCCAAAGAGACGCGCCCGACCTGGCTGAGCAAGTCTAGGCCGGACGGGATATGTTATCCCGTCCGAAACGTTTTGTACCGTGCCGAATAGCGCAGCTTGGCACAAAACGGTGGAGGCTTGAGCCGTATGATCGGCCCATCCTGCTAACCCGCCATTAAGTTATCCTCCATGTGATTGTAAAAGATACGGCAATGCCGTATCATGACGCAAATGTTCACTCTTATCGAATCCCCGATTTTTTCAAAGCGTTGGCCTGAATACTGGTCAGAAGAGGAACGTGGCAAATTTGCTGCGTGGCTCGCGCAAAATCCGGAAGTAGGTGACGTAGTTCCTGGCTCAGGGGGAGTTCGCAAAGTCCGCTGGTTTAGCGAAGGCCAAGGAAAACGTGGTGGCGTAAGAGTCATCTACTATAACCAGATTGAAAAAAGTTTGATTTGGCTTTTGACCATTTATGCAAAATCCCGTCAAGAGAATGCCCCAGCGCATATCCTCAAAGCACTTAAAGAGGAACTTATATAATGATAAAGAATGAAAATGAACTGGTTGAGCGCGATCTAAAACGCGATATATGGCAGGAAGCATTAGATGCTGTGAGAAGCATTAAAGCGGGAAATGTCGGCACTGTCCACATTCTCGATATTAGAGCTTCTCCTGTTGCCGAAGCTCGAAAAAAAACAGGGCTTTCCCAAGCAAAGTTTGCGGAGCTTCTCGGCGTTTCGGTTAGAACCCTGCAAGATTGGGAGCAAGGTCGAAGGCAACCGAGCCGGGCAGCCGCATCTTTGATTCAAATTGCAAAAAAACGCCCAGACGTACTCAATGAGATTTTTGGTTAGAACTTCATTGTTACGCAACTGCGTAGGTTGTCGCCTATTGTGGAAATGCCGGGGTAGTTGTAGGTTGGGCAACGGCCCCATCGTTGCCCAACATTCCAGCGCCGGATCATAGACACCGTAGCATTTGCCCAAACCCATTGGCATGACCAACCGTCAGAATGTCGGGCGCAACGCAAAGAGACGCGCCCGACCTACTATGCTCCGTCCGTGCCAAATGGCGGATTGTCGCTTACGCTCCGAATCCGCCTTTACGGGTTGACTTTCAAGAAGGTTGCCCAAACTCCCAGTAGGCGTCTTTCTTTTCAGGAATCGGATCAGGATACCTGAACACCTCGAGTTGATTAGGTGGAATGCGATCTTTGTAACAGTCCTTTTTTACGACAGTCTTTTTTCCTGGTTCAATATGACTTACATCAAGCCATGCGCTGCCAATCAATATTTGTTGATTAACATCCCTGATTCCAATAGTTAAAAATGGTAATGTCATTGTTGAAAGATTTTCGACTTCGAATAAAGCATCGCCATCAGCAGCAAAGCCTATCATACTCCATTGGAACAATCGCCTAGATTCTACTATTGACAATTCGTCGAATGAAAATTGGGGAGGGCCATCAATAATTCTTCTCCACTTTTTTGAAGAATATTTCGCCTTAGCCCAGTCATAAGCAGATATGAGCCACTCGGAGAAATCAGAATATAGTTCGGTGGCCTTATTTCTCGATACCGAATATACTCTAGATTGACCATCCTCCAGTATCGATTCCTCATCAAAACAAACATGCTGATAACCGCGATCACCAAATCCAATATATGTTTTACCATTTTGGCAGATATGGCATCGGTAGCTCTTTAGGGGATAAACTGTCACAACTGGAGAATCCCTATGGTCTGTAAATAGTTTTGCCCAACCGAATTCATCTAGAAAGGCAAGATAGCTTCCCTTTAGGATACACGCACCACGGCTTCCTTCATACGAAAGATCGTCTCCATAAACTGATTCAAATATGTGAAATCTCTTCGATTTAATCAATTGAATTTCCAGTCTCAACCACTCAAATTCAGGGTTTTTACTTGTAGCCATTAATCTTATGCCAATTCGTGTGCTCAGAGGGGGTTAAGGGCGTAATGTTCGCTGGATCAGTTGGGTCTCCACCCTTCGATACTGGAGTGATGTGATGCCCGTCTTGATTACCGCCCGGTCGGATTTTTTCAGTCATTGGGTTTTTGGGCCATTCCCGCCCATATAGCTTCTCCCACGCTCTTCTCATTGCTGGTGTACAACGTCCATTATGCACCAATTTCCCATCAATCCCGACGAAATAAGTATGCCCATTCGCAACTTCCAAGTTGAATACCGGCAGCACTTTCTTATAGGTGTGAATATCAACGATAGTGGCCGTGCTATCGGCATCCGATTCCCCATCCCCGCCTTTGAGCAGCAGCTTGCCACCCTTCTTGAGCATGATGGCATCGCGCCAACCGTCGGTAGTCTTGAATGGGTGGCCTTCCGTGGCGGCAAGGGTTTGTCCGCCGTCCAGCGTCAGGTAAACAATTGTCTGCACCTTATAGCTAGTGAAGATATCGGTGACTTTCTCGTAGGAGAGCCGACCGTCCTTTTTGGCCGATTGGCCCTTGTCTTTCCATTCGGCGAAGGCCAGCACCTCGTCGCCGACTTGTAGCTGGCTGATCGGCCTGAGAACGGCCTTCCCTGTTTGGGCATCGGCCTTATCGTCACCATCGGGCTTGGCGTGCACCAAGGTGTCGGGTGCGAAGCTGTTTAAAACGCAGGGCAGCTTTTGAAGTATCTTGCCAAAACCCATGAACAATGCGCAGCCTATCGCGCAGTCCTTTGCACTTTGACAGAAATTATTGCTTGCCCCAGAAGCGGCATTAACCGCGACATCAATCAGCATGCACTCGGCCATGCACACGGCAAACGGGACACACCAAGGACATTCGCCGGTCGAGTCGCTGACGTTGAGCGGATCGGCCTCGGCATAGCGATATAAGTTGTCGCCACCCGCTAGTCCAATCGGGTCTTGGGTAATGTAGCGCCCGGTCTCAGGGTCGTAGTAACGACGGAAGTTGTAGTGCAGCCCCGTTTCCGCGTCTTCGATCTGCCCTGGCAGGCGCAGGCTGCTGGTGATCGTAGGCTGGTCGGGCGTGGCGGCGGGCGTGGTGATGGTGGCTTGGCCAAATACGTTGTAATTCGCCGCCCAGACTACGTTGCCGTTCTTGTCTGTGGCTTGGATGGGCGTGTCGAGATGGTCGTGGTGGTAGTAGGCGAAGCTGTCTTGGCCGTTGCTGTTTTTAGTCTTGACGAACAGTATGCCGGTGGTGAACTCGGCATCGGGGAGCGGGCCGTATTGGGTGGCGATTTGCTGCGATCCGGCTGCAGTGGTGCTGCCGTCGGCATTGAGGGTGATGCCTTGGGTGGCTTCGGCAATCAAGCCTTCGTCGGCATACAGGTAATCACTGCGCATGGCTTGGGCCAAGGCATTGCCGTTTTGATCCTGGTATTGCTCTTTCCAGAGGCGGCGGTCAAACGGATCGTAGCCGTAGCGGGCTATCAGGTTGCCGCCGCCATCTTTGACTTGAATGAGTCGGTTTTGGGTGTCGTAACCGTACTGAGTCACCTGGCCGCTGGGGTTGGTCTTTTGTGTCAGGTTGCCTGCGTCATCATATTGATAGTAAGTGGCGCTTCCCGCCGCGCCGCGCTGGATCAGTCTGTTGTTGGCATCGTAAGTCCAGGCACCTGCAACTTTGCTGTGGGCGATGCGGTTGCCGACTGCGTCGAGGGTGAAGTCTTCGGTGTCGCTGCTGTACCCACTGCCCGTGCCAGTGATAGATTGGGTTAGTCTGGTTTCGTCGTCGTAGGTATATTTGCCGGTGACCACGCCACTGCTGCCATTAAGAGTGTCAGTGCGATTGCGCGTGGCTAATTCTTGGACATTGCCGTAGGTGTTGGTGAGATTGAGAACGGTCTGCTGGCCCGGTGTTTTGACCTTCAGGCTTTCGAGGTTGAGCAATCCGTCGTAGCCTTTCTCTTGCACCGTACCGCCAGGAAGGGTGATCTTAGCCGGGGCCAGCCATTTGAATTGGTTGACGCTGATGCTTCCCTCGCCTGGGATGGTGGCGCTTGCCAATTCCCCATGGCTACTGTAATTGTAGTCAATAGCTGTTCCATCAGGCCAAGTTAATCGAGTTTTGTAGCCCGCCGCACTGTAGTCGTAACCGTAGGATAGCGTGTATCCATCAGGATAAGTGACAGTTTCGGATGTCTTACGATTGGCGGCGTCGTAGATGGAGGCCGCGCTGGCGGTTTGAATGCGGAGGTTGTCGGTATCGCCCCAGCCAATGAGGTTGTCGGCATCGTCCCATGTGAATGTGGTGGTGTGAGACAGTTTGCCATCACTTAGGTACTGCTGGGCAATTACCAAGCGGTTGGATGCATCGTAATGGTAGGTGATTTTGTAGCCGTTAGGGTCGGTCTGCTGGCTCAGGTTGCCGACACCATCATACTGATAGGCAGTGGTTTGGCCTAACGGCAGGATTTCCTTGACGAGCCGGTTGTTGCGGTCATATTCAAAGCGGTTGACATTGCCGTTGGCATCGGTGATTTGCAGCAGATTGCCGCGAGCATCATAGAGCGCCTGTGTCTTGTGGCCTAGGCTGTCGGTGATTTCCACAAGCTGGCCTAGGGCATTGTAACTGTTGAAACGGGTCTTGCCGTTGGCATCAGTTTCGCTCGACACTTTTCCCCTCGCATCATAAGCGGTGCTGCTGACTAGCCCCTCGGTGCCTTGGGCGTTGGGGTTGAGCAAGGTCTGGCTGGTGGGTCGCTCACGCTGATCGTAGCGGATGTTTTGGGTAAAGGTTGGATATTGGATTTGGGTGGGTTTGTAAAGCGCCCCCAAGGTTCCGGCGGCGGTTCCGTCTGGGATGGTATAACCGTAAGCAGTTTGATTGTTTAGCGCATCGGTGATCTGGGTCAGGCGCAGGAAATTGTCGAACTGGGCTAGACTAGTACGGCCGTCTTCATCGGTATCCGCTATCGGTAGTCCTTGTGCGTTGAATTGCCGTTTAAAGATGCCGCCGAGTGGGCTAGTAATCTGTGTGCGACGGTTCATCGCATCGTAAGCCGCTTGCCAAATTTTGCTGCGGGCATCGGTGTATTGGGTCAGGTTGCCCACCTTGTCATAGGCAAAGCTCTTAATGCGGCTTAGTGCATCGGTGATTTTGACCAGATTGCCGTCGGCATCGACTCCAAAAAGGCTGGTGTGGCCTAGCGGGTCGGTGGTGCTGACTAGGTTACCTGCCCGGTTGAAAGCAAACTGGCGGATATTGCCTTCGGGGTCAGTGGTTTTGCTGATCTGGCCTAATCCGTCGTATTCGATTTGCCACACTGCATCCGCCGTCACCGTGCCATTGGTTTCCGTGCGGCCCTTGCGGGTGAGTTTGATCGTATGGCCTAGGCCATTGACTTGGTATTCGGTGACGCGCTCGTCGGCGGTACCCGCCGCTTCGATTTTCTTCAGCCGATTGCCCTTGGCATCGTATTGATACTGGGTCTTGACACCGGCCTCGTCGGTTTTTTCGGTCATCTGCAAGTTCAGGGCCGAGTAAGTGCGCTTAACCGTCGTAGCGTCGGGCTGGTCTACTTGCACAACTTGTTCAAATTCGTTTCTGGTGATGCGAGTGGAGAAACCACGGGCGTTGGTGTGGACTTCCACCCGCGCCTTAATGTCGTAGCCCACCTCTTCATCGGTGCGGCCATTGACGATCAGGCGGGACAATTTGGCCGAGCGGTTGTGGGTGTAGTCCTCCACCCTGCGACCGGCGGCAGTAGTGGGGCCGGTGATTTTGCTGGCATATTGTTTGTTGGCATCATCGTAGCTGAACGCATAGTCGGTCACACCGCCGTCAGGGGCGGTGCGCTTGGCAACCATGTCGCTGTTGTAGGCGAGTTGTTCGGCACGGCCTTCCTGATCGGTGATGGTGGTGATGTGGTTGGCGGTATCGTAGCCGTAGCGGCTGACATTGCCGCGCACATCGGTCACTTGGGTCAGGCGGTTATTGCCGTCGTACTGATATTTGACGCTACGTTGCGGCAGATCCAAGGCATTGCCCGCAATGGGATAGTCGCGGACTTCGGTGAGCAGACTGCCGGTGTAGTGCAGGGTCAGCAATACGCGGCCATGGGCATCGACCACGCCGTGAACCATGCCGCCGGTATCGCGGGCCAGCCAGACGGTATTGTCGTTCTTGTCGCCGTAGGCCACGACTTGGCCTTGGGTGTTGTAATCAATCCATGAGCCTTCCCGGTCCAGCCACCGGAAGCCTTTCAGATTGGTGACCAGTGTCAGGGTGATACTGCCAGTGGCAAGCTGGGTATTGAGCACTGCCGCCTCTTGCGTGGGCAACGCCTGCACTGCCCGCTTTTCCAGCGTGTAGCGGTTGCTAAAGGCATAATGACCGCTATTGCCAAGGTAAAGCTCGTTCAGACGGCGGAAACCCTCAACAAAACTGATGGAGTTGGACAGGCCCGAACCAGCGCACAAATTGGCGTAATCCACCATGATCTGAACTGGCGACGGGTAGTCGGTGGCGCTCCCGCCCATGGCTCGGTTGAATGGTGTGGTACGTTCCGGCTGCATCGGGGCGTTTGCCGCCGCAGGCTGCCAGCCCTCGTCCACCCAAATCGAGCAATCAGATGGCGCTGGTCCCGCCCCAAGCAAACCGCCGCCATAAAACACAAGGCTGCCACTCGTGGTGTCGGCGGTTTGGTTGCCGGTCAGGTTTTTCCAGCTTTGCGAGAGACTTTCCCAGTGCGGATTGAACTTCCATTCCTGGCCGTCCCATAACCGCTTCCAACGCACGGGACCCGCCGTGCTTTGCACCTGCAAGTCCTCGACATGGACATTGGCGTAGCCATTGGGAATGGTCACGGTCAGGCCATTGTCCCCGGCTTGTGCGGTGGATAGCCCAGCAAGCAGCATCAGAGAAAGCAAAGCCATGGCCCAGCGCAATGGCGGGAATGAAAAGAAGGGTGCTGTCACAGACATGGCGGATACCCGATTTCGTTTTATGTTGGTCATGTTGCCGTTCATGGGCATGGGTTCGGTTCACCATCTCCCCTAGGCACAGAAGAGCATTTATTGCCGGGGGTTGCCAGCGGTGTACTGGCACTGCCACCACCAAAGCTACCGCCACTGATGCCGGCCCCCCCACCGCCGCCGCCACTCGGTCCGCCAGTTCCGCCGCTTGGGCAGGTACTGTTGCTGCCGTTTGGATAAGAGGTACACGTTTTCAACTGAGTCCATACTCCATTAACGCATACATATTCGCCGAGAACGCAGGTTTCGTTGTAGTAGTTATAGCAACCCCCACCCGAAGCCGTGGCACTCCCGGCGGCAGCATCCAGCGATTGCAGTGCCACCACGCGGTAAGGAAGGACGACGCTCTGTTTGGCTTCCAAAGTTGAAGGCACTTCACTCAAGAATTCGAAGCGGAAGTAGGCATCATTCTGCGGCAATTGTTGGCGTACTTTGTCTGCGCGGATGAGGCCATAGTTGGTCAGCCTCAGTTCGCCTTTGAACATCTCGCCCACATTCATCTTGGGCAAGTTGACGCTGGAAGGTTGTAGCACCACAACCGCCGCAGGCACATCGGTCTCGAAAGTGGCGTTGAGGATGATCTCATAGCGGTCTTCGATGGTGATCTCGCGCACACTCCAATCGACGGTGATGAGGTTGTAGTCCAAAAACACAGGCTGGTTGAAGGTGATGCCGGGTTTGATCTGGAAGCGCCCATCTTTGTCCTGGTGGTTGCTGGCAGTTGCCCGGAACGTGTAGATGCCCGATGGCAGATTCTGGAACAGTGCTTCGCCCAGGCCATCGGTCGCCAAGTTGCGGGTGACGGTGGCTACGTTTTCGTTCTGCACGGTGACGGTCGCGCTTGCAAGTCCGGGAATCAGCTTGCCGTCTTTGCCGACTGTCGCCGTGTAGATGTCCGATGCCTTGAACAATACGTTACCCTGGCCGCTTTGGGTCAGGCTGACATAGACGTTGAGCGACTGCGCCGGCACATTGTCGCCTAGCACATTGAGCTTGAACTGATAAACGCCATCGGGCGTGTCGGACGGCGGGGTAAAGGAAAGATCAATGGAACGCTCCGCACCTATAGCCAGCGTACCGTTGGCTTGACTGGCAATATTGACCCAGGCCGGTGCCGGGCTTCCGTCGGCATTGGTCAGCGTGAATTGCAAATTCAACGCATCCTGCAAGCCTTGGTTGCTGACCGTCACTGACTGGACTTGGCTACCGCCTTGCGCCATGCCCGTTTCGACAAAGCTGGGGGTGCTGACCAGATAAGGTTTGGCATCGGCTAGGGTGTAATTGATCGTGACTTGGCCCAGTGGCGCGGGATGTTCGTCGCTGAGGAAATCCAGGATCAAGCTGCCATTGGATAGTGCGCTATTGTCGGCGGTGAAGACCACGGGCAGATTATTAGTCTGCTGTGCGGCCAATGTGACCGGCGCGGGCAGTTGCGCAGTGATACCAGTGGGCAACTGGCCGGTAAGCTGGCTAGCCGCATTGAGGGCAAGGCGCAGGTTCGTCGCCGTCGCTCCCGGTCCTGTCGTGGCAACCAACGGGATGGTGAACGGGAAGTTTTTCGACAAATTCAGCGCGTAGGGTGTGGGGGTGACTCCCACCCGCTCGATAGTGAAGGATTGCTGCTCGGGCCGGTCGGTGGAAGCAGGGTTCACCGCGCTGACCTTGTACAAACCCATATCTGTTAGCGTCGGCGTGAAGGTGTAGGTGAACGTGCCGTCGCTGCCGGTCAGCACACTGTACACGCGCTCATAGCCCTGCTGGTTGAGGATGAGACTCAACAGGGTGTTTGGCAAGGGTGTCTGGGTGGCACTGTCCAACGCACTGCCGGTGATGATGACATTTTGGTCGCCGAAGGAAATGGCCGGGCTGGCGGAGGCAACCCTGCCGTAAAAGGCCAAGTTTTGCAAGGAAACAACCGTTTCGGCGTTGCTCCCGGTGATGTCGATTTCATCCGGCTGTCCGGTGTGGTAACGAATTTTGTCAACCTCCAGCCTGACGTGCAGGCTGTCCGGGCTGGACCCAGGGATGTTCAGTGTGAATGGATCAGACACAACATTCGAATGCCCAGGGATTTTGGCCACGGTCAGGCCATTGCTCAAGGTCACGACACTGGCACCCAAAGCCTGTTGGTAAGGCTGGGTGGCCAGCACGTTGCCGTCGGCATCCAGCAACTTGAAGCGCAAATCGGTCGATGGGCTTTGGCCGTTGTTGGTGGCGGTCAGCAGTTCGACCTCAACATTGCTGGTGTTTTCGACGGTGAGCCTGAGCGAGCCAGTGCCGCCACGGGTGAAACTGGCGGTGGACATGCCGATTGTCAAGCCGCCGTCGATCACCGCCAAGGCTTGTGTGTTGATGATCTTGACCCGTTCGCCGGCATTCGGGGCGATCACCACACTAACCTGCGCTTGCACTGTGCTAGGCAGAGTGGCGTAACCGCCGACCACCACCGTGGCTTGCAGGGTTTGGTTGGCATCCAGGTTAAAGCTGGCCGAGGTGAAGTCTTGGAACTGGGTCGCCGCTTGGTCAATAGGCAAGTGGATGACCACGCTGACATTGCTCAGCGGACTGGCCGATTGGTTGGCGACTTGGACCTGTAGCGAATTCATCACCCCGCGTTGGATCGGCAAACCGCTAACAATGCTGGCCTGAACACTGGGCAGCAGCAGGCTGCTGGGCATTTCCACGCCAAAGGCATCCACTGATGAGACGGTGTAGTTGCGCCCGCCGCCGGTGTAGCTGGTGTCGGTGAAATACAGCGCGGTGATCGGCGCGGCGGTCAGCGGGGTCAACGCCGCGCCGGGAATCACGTCGGCGAACACTTGGTAAGCCGCGACGGCGCTGTTCGGCGCATTCCAACTGAGGACAGGCGATGCGCTGCCGATCTGGTCGATCTCAAAGTGGGTCACCGGCAACAGGCTGGCATCCAGATAGACGGAGTTGGAGATAGCCGACTCGTTGCCGACCGCATCCAGCGCGGTGACGGCATAGGCCGCTTGCGTGGGTGTCGGGTTCGTGTCCAGTGCCGTTGTGTGGCTGATGCCAGTTTGCAACGGCGTCAAGCCTTTAATGCTAGTAATGTTGGCCCCTCCCGCCCGATACAGCTTATAGTTTGCCACCTTGCCGCTGCCGGGTGCTTGCCATGTGGCGATGATGCCCTGGCCTGTCAGTTGCAGCGTGAGGTTTTGCGGCGCACTAGGCGCGGTGGCACTGGCGGCCACCGTCACCGACGGGCTAGGCCCGGAAACCGCCTGCTGCCCGTTGGCTTGTCTGACCGAGGCCACGGCGTAAGTATAGCTGCCATCCTGCAGGGTTTGGTCGGTGTAGTGGGTTCCGGCGGGGTTGGTCAGCGGTTGCAAGCTGGCCTGTCCCGGTGCCTGGCGGTAGAGTTGGTAACTGGCCACGCCATCCACCGCCGCCCAAGCCAAGTTGACCTTGCCGCCCGGTATCGCTAGTGCGGTGAACGCCTGCGGCACATCCAACGGCGGCAACTGGCCTTGGTAGACTTGGAAGCGGTTGGAAGCCAACACTAGCGTGGAGACATTGCCCACCGCGTCTTGAGCCTGGAAGCTGAACGTCAGCGTTTCCGGTGCGGCTAGTCCGGCATCGGCGGGCAAGGTAAAGTTACTCGTCCAAGTGGTCGGGTTGACCGACACCAGCCCGTTCAGTGGCTGCGGACTGCGTCCCTGCCCGGATAGCAGGGTTTGCACTGTCGGGGCTGTGGCGGGCGGTTCGCTGAAGCTCAGCGTCGCCGTTACCGTTTGGGTGGTGGTGTTATTGATCGGAGAAACCGGGTTCAGCGTGATGCCGGACAGTGCCGGT
>Ga0073936_10010743_pt1 | contig 11186 bp, 11 predicted proteins | sample AliMusrvi5mmetaG_FD_87041 | JGI IMG/M metagenome (GOLD analysis project Ga0073936, IMG submission 87041) | Freshwater lake bacterial and archeal communities from Alinen Mustajarvi, Finland, to study Microbial Dark Matter (Phase II) - Alinen... | ecosystem: Environmental > Aquatic > Freshwater >... | reverse complement strand
GGCCACGCGCTGGATCAAGGCCAACCTCCCGCACGCCCGCGTGAGCGGCGGCATCAGCAATGTCTCGTTCTCGTTCCGCGGCAACAACCCCGTGCGCGAGGCGATGCACTCGGTGTTTCTTTTTCATGCGATCCAGGCCGGGCTCGACATGGGGATCGTCAACGCGGGCATGCTCGGGGTTTACGAAGAAATCCCCGCCGATCTGCGCGGCCTGCTCGAGGACGTCCTCCTCAACCGCCGCGAGGATGCCACCGAACGCCTGGTCGCGTATGCGGACACGATCAAAACGAAATCCGGTGGCGGCACCGCCCCGACCGCCGACCTGGCCTGGCGCGAGGGCGCGGTCGAGGAGCGTCTCAAGCACGCGCTCATCAAGGGAATCGTGGATTTTGTCGATGCCGATACGGAGGAGGCGTTCGCCAAATACGGGCGCGGCCTGCTCGTGATCGAGGGCCCGCTCATGGATGGCATGAAGGTCGTCGGCGATCTCTTCGGTGCCGGAAAAATGTTCCTGCCCCAGGTCGTGAAGAGCGCCCGCGTGATGAAAAAATCCGTCGCGTGGCTCACCCCGCACATGGAGGCCGAGCGCGCCGCTGACCCGGATGCCCGCGCCCAGGGACGGGTCCTCATGGCCACGGTCAAAGGCGACGTCCACGACATCGGCAAGAACATCGTCGGCGTCGTCCTCGCCTGCAACAACTACGAAGTCATCGACCTCGGGGTCATGGTTCCGTGCGAAAAAATCCTCGCCACCGCGCGGGAGAAGGGATGCGACATCATCGGCCTCTCCGGGCTGATCACCCCGTCGCTGGACGAGATGATCCACGCCGCGAAGGAAATGCAGCGCGAGGGGTTCACGATCCCGCTCATCATCGGCGGCGCCACCACCAGCCGCGCCCACACCGCCGTGAAAGTCGCCCAGCACTACGCGCCGGGGGTCGTCCACGTGCTCGACGCCTCGCGCTCGGTCAACGTCGTCAGCGCCCTCCTCAGCCCGAAACAGAAACCGGAATTTCTGGAGAAACTCGCCGCCGACTACGAAATCCTGCGCCAGGAACACGCCGGCAAGCTGGCCGGCCGCCAGCAGCTCACGCTCGTCGAGGCCGCGGCCAACAAATTCCAAGCCGCCTGGTCGGAGATCGCGACCCCCGCGAAACTCGGCGTGATTCCCTCCGATGTCCCGCTCGATGAACTCGTCCCCTATTTCGACTGGTCGCCATTCTTCCACGCCTGGGAGCTGCGCGGCCGCTTTCCCGGGCTCCTCGATGATCCCGAAGTCGGACCCGAGGCGCACAAACTCTACGACGACGCCCGGCATCTCCTCGACGAAATCGTCGCAAAGCAACTCTTCCGCCCGCGCGGAGTCATGGGGTTCTGGCGCGCCGCCAGCACCGGCGAGGACATCCAGCTATTCGACGAATCCGGCGAACCGCTCGACGTCCTCCACTGCCTCCGCCAGCAGCAGAAAAAGCCGGCCGGCCAACCGAATTTTTCGCTCGCCGACTTCATCGCGCCTGACTCCTCGGGCGTGCAAGATTTTGTCGGTGCATTCGCTGTCACCGCCGGGCGCGAAGTCCACGATGTCGCCGACGGCTACGAAAAAAACCACGACGACTACCTCTCGATCATGACCAAGGCGCTCGGCGACCGGTTCGCCGAGGCCTATGCCGAATGCCTCCACAAAAAGGCGCGCGACCTCTGGGGATTCGGACAATGTGAGGGACTGACCCCCGAGGAAATGCTCCGCGAAAAATACCGCGGCATCCGCCCCGCCCCCGGCTACCCGGCGCAGCCGGACCACACCGAGAAATGGACCCTCTGGAAGCTCCTCGACGCGGAGCGGCACACCGGGATCACCCTCACCGAGAGCCTCGCCATGTGGCCCGCCAGCAGCGTGAGCGGGCTCTACTTCGCCCACCCGCAATCGAAATATTTCGCCGTCGGAAAAATCGGGCGCGACCAGGTCGAATCCTACGCCGCCCGCAAAGGGATGCCGTTCGGGGAAGTCGAAAGGTGGCTGCGCCCGTATCTCAACTACGACCCAGACAGCACCCTCCCACACCCGTGCCCGCCGGGAGCAAAACAGGGAGCACAGGCCTCCCGCCAAACACGGTCAGGCTAGCCCGCATCTCTCACACTCCGGTTTGGGAGGCCGCTGGGAATCCCCTCCGCCTCCGACCGCGTTCCAGTTGTCGACCAGCAGGTCGAACCGCTTCGAGTGGTTGGCGTAGAACGGGTATCTGGCACTGTCGGTCTGGGGTTTGTAGCGCCAGTGTTTGTAAGCCCAGAGCCAGCATTCCGGGTGCTCGTGGATGCCGGGTTCGAGCGCGTTCCAGCAGCGCTGGACGATGTCGCGCGGGTTGGCGCCGGGCGGGCATTCGATCGGCGGGTGGTGGATGATGCGGTATTTTCCCTGGGGGCCGGGACGGCACTCGACGGGGACGATGGCGGCGCCGGTCCTTTGCGCGAGTGCGGCATGGGTCTGGGTGACGCTGGCGAGCAGGCCGCCGAAGGTGTCGATCAGGACGCTGCCTTCGCGCGGGTCGAGGTTCAGGTCGCAGAGCATGCCGAATTTCCCGCCGCCCTTGAGGTATTTGAGCATGCGGAGCACAGCGCGTTCCTGGGGGATGACCTGGTTGCCGGTGCTCGTGCGCAGGCGGTCGAAGACCGGTCCGAGAAGCGGGTTCTTGAAGCGCTGGGCGATGACCGGCCCCGGGCAGATCGTGTAGGCGCCGGCGAGGGCGAGCCACTCGAAATTCCCGAAATGGAAGCAGGCGTAGATCGCGGGCCGTTTCGGGTCCTTGCGCACGTAATCCGCGTCCCAGCCCTCGAAGACGACGTGGCGGTCAAAAAATTTCTCGTCCATGTTCGGCGCCCAGAAGAGCTCGAACATCGTGCGGGCGAAGGTGACATACGAGCCGCGGGCGATCCGCGATTTTTGCGCGGCGGAAAATTTTCCCGGGAAGGCGGCCTCGAGATTTTCCAGAGCGACCGCGTGGCCGCGCAGGTCCAGCCAGAAGACGAGCGAGCCGATTGCGCGGGCGAGAGCCGGCAGGAAATTGAACGGAAGCCGGGCCACGAACCACGCGCAGGCCACGAGCCCGGCGTATTCGATCCGTTCACGCATGGAGGGAGAGGTCATTGGATGCTGTGCAAAAATGCCATGGCAGAATCACTCCACCGCCAGACGCGCGTCGGTTGATCCGGCCAGGAAGCGGGCGCACACCATGCCCCCGCCCCGCCCCGCCCCTCACCGGAGATCTTTGAGTTGATCGCATTGGATTGGGAGAATACACGTCCGCCTCCGCTCTTTCCATCCTCTTTCGCGAGCTTGCCGCTTTTGAACAGCCTGACAGTTCTCCCGAGGACGGAGTTCCTGCTCTGTCCTGGGAGGGCGAAGCTCCGTCTGAGCCGTAATATATGGGCTCACACGGAGGTTCGCCCTCCCATCGTTGGCGTTACGCGCGGATCAGGGAGAGAATGACGGATTTGACATAAATATGCTTTTATGTGAACTTGTGCTCATGCGAACAACCTTGGATTTGCCGGATCCACTTTTCCGTGAGATGAAAGCCCGGGCTGCCCGGCAGGGCGTGAAAATGAGGGAACTGGTCGCCGCGTTCATCGAGAACGGGCTGAGAAGCGGAAGCCCGGTCTTTCCCTCGACCCGCAGCCCCCTGCCAATCGCGCGACGGGCGACAGGCAAGACGATCCGCGCGCTCGACAACGCGCGAATCGCCAAAATCCTCGACGCCGAAGATGCCTGACCTGCCCGACATCAATGTCTGGCTCGCCCTCGCCTGCGAGGACCACCAGCACCACCTTCGCGCCCGCCGGTATTGGGAGCGTGAAAGCGCGCCGCAACTCGCCTTCTGCCGCGTGACCATGCTCGGTCTACTGCGTCTCGCCACCAATGCCACCATCATGCAAAACCGCCCGTTCCTCGCGACGGAGGCCTGGAAAATCTACCGCGACTTTCTCGCCCTCCCCGAGGTGGGTTTTCTTGCGGAACCCGCCGGCATCGAACGCCAGTTCGCCGCCTACACCGACGGCTTTCCCGCCAACCGCTGGACCGATGCCTACCTCGCCGCCTTCGCCCACACCACCGGCTGCCGGGTCGTCTCGTTTGACCGGGATTTCAGGAAATTCCCGGAACTGGAATTCCTCCACCTCAAACCCGCACCGCTTTAAATCCCGCCCGATTCTTTCCCGAAAATATCAATATTAAAATTGAGATTCACGGTGGAAAGGCAGAAAGGGTCAGGAGTATTTTCTATCCGCAGGGGGAAACTCGCACTGCAACGGTTTTCCTTTGCTTGTTCGATAAACCGTGAAATCCGTGCGGTCCACGGTCAAAATCGTGGCAGATCCTTCGCGGAGGGTCTCGTAAAGCCGCACGAGACAGGCATCGGCCAGATCCATCGGCTGGTCGGCATACTTGGCGCACAACTGGCCGATGTGGCGGGCCTCGCGTTGCAGATCGAACCGACACACGATCAATTTCTGGTCGATGGCCTCCATCAGGCGCACGGACGAGCCCAGAAGGTGAGACGCCTCGGTAATCACGGCCTCGCAAGTCACCAGCGGGAGCGGCAGCCGCCCCAGCAATTCCTCGGCCCAAGACTTGTATTTTGGTTCCCGGCGGGCAAAAGCGCTCACCAGCGGCCCGGTATCCACCAGATACGTCATGCGGCTCATTTCTTCATGGAGCGCCGCACCGCGTCATTCGTGGGCGCGGAAACGTCAACAGGCACAGACCCAAAAAAGCCGGAAAGAGGGGAGGAAGGGCGGGGCGAGACTTCATTCATTTTGCCCCGGATTGCCTGGCGGACAAATTCGTTGACGCTTCCTCCCTGCCGGGCGGCCATTTCAAACAACGCCCGCTTGTCTTCGGACGGAAGACGGATCGACAGTGTTTCGCTCATGAGTTGTATGTCACACATTCTTTCCTTGCTGTCAATCAGGCATCCTGCCGACAGGCCAGTTTCCGATGCGCGGACGGGATGCCCGTGCCGCAGTTTTGCCGCGTGAAGCGGGCTGCGGCTACGCCCGTTCGATGCGGGGGAACACCGGAACCGGTTCCCCCAGTTGGTGGCCGTCGGCCAGCAGGCCCCACGCGCATTGGGCAAGGGTCACGGGACCGTCCCATGCCAGTTGGGCCCGGATGGCGGCGGCCGATTCCGGGATGATGGGCGTGATCAGGACCGAGACGATCCGCAGGGCCTCGGAGAGCGAATAGAGCACCTCGTCGAGCTTGTCGGCGGATGCGGGATCCTTCGCGAGTTTCTACGGGGCCGACTCTTCCACGTAGGCGTTGCAACGGACGATGATCTCCCACGCGGACTCGATGGCGGCGTGGATTTCGAAGGCATCCATCCGTCTCGAATAGGCCGCGCATTTTTCCGCCACGAACGGTGCGAGCGGGGAGACGGATTTTTTCAAAATCCCGTTCCGGTAGCGCTTGGCCATGCTGAGGGAGCGGTTGAGCAGGTTGCCGAGGCTGTTGGCGAGGTCGGTGTTGTAGCGCCCGACGAGCCGCTCCTCGCTGAAATCCGCATCCCTCCCGGTGGCGATGTCGCTCAGCAGGTAATACCTTGTGGCCGCGACGCCGAACGTGTCTGCCAGCACGGCGGGATCCACGATGTTGCCCTCGCTCTTGCTCATCTTCGATCCGCTGAAGCTCCAAAATCCGTGGACCAGAAGCGTCGGGATCTCGTCGTCCGCGAACCCGCAGGCCTTGAGCATGATCGGCCAATAAATCCCGTGCGGCGGCACCAGGATGTCTTTGCCGATGACATGCAAAGCGGGCCAGCGCGAGCGGAACAGCGAATTGTCCGCGCCGGGGGCCGGGTCGTAGCCGGCGAAGCTCACGTAGTTCGAGAGGGCGTCAAACCAGACATACGTGACGAAGTCCTTGTCGAACGGCAGTTCGATCCCCCATTCGAGGCGGGATTTCGGGCGCGAGATGCAGAGGTCGCCGGTCATTTTTTCCACGGCGTTGCGCAGCTCCGCGACACGGAAATCCGGGACGACAAACGGTGTTCCCGCGGCCGAGCGAGAGTCGATGAGATCGAGCAGCCACTGGCGGTGGGCGGCGAGTTTGAAAAAATAGTTCTCTTCTTCGATGAGGACGACCTCGCCCCATTCCGAGCCGAATTCCCCGTCCGGCCCGCGCTCCTTGTCGGTCAGGAACTGTTCTTGGCGGACGCTGTAATACCCGGCCTGCTTGGCTTTGTAGAAATGGCCGGTGTCCCAGAGGAGCTGGAGCATCGCCTGCACGCAGCGCTTGTGGACCGGTTCGACCGTCGCGGCCCAAGCGTCGTAGCTGATGTCGAGCGTCTTCCAGAGGGCGAGAAATTTCGCCGTGACGCCCGCGACAAATTCCGCCGGGGCGACGCCCTGTTGCTGCGCGGACTGCTGGACTTTTTGCCCGTGCTGATCGACGCCGGTGAGGAAGAAGACATCGTTTCCCTTGAGCCGCTGGTAGCGGGCGATCGCATCGGCGAGCACTTTTTCGTAGGCGTGGCCGATATGCGGCGCGCCGTTCGTGTAGTCGATGGCTGTGGTGATGAAGAAATTCATCAGCTCCGGGGTTTTCCGGGAATGCTGATCTTCGCATCCTCGCGGCTGACCCGCAGCCACTCCGCAAACAGCATGCCGCGCTTGTTCTCGATCAGGCTCTGCCGGATTTCCTCCCGCTTGGCCGCGAGTTCCTTGTCGGCCAGCGGCCCGCGGGATTGCAGGAAAACGCAGAGGCCGCCCCACGGGGCGGATTCGAACCCGGAAAGCTCGCCGTCCTTGAGCTGCAGTGTCGCCTGGACGACGCGGCGCTGGTCGGGGGTGAGCTTGTCCCCCATCGGGACGATGTTGTCCAGCGACTCGACCGCCAGGCCGGCATCCTTCGCGGCATCGGCAAATTTTTTGCCGGAGCCGAGAGCGGCGCGGAGGGCTTTGATTTTTTCTGCGGCGGAGGAATGGAGCGCCTGGCCCGCCTTGGTCTCGCGGAGGCTGGCCTCGATGGAAGGGGTCGCCTCGGCGAGCGTGAGCGGGCGGGCGGGGTTCAGCTCGGAAAGTTCCACCACATAAAATGCGTCGCCCGACTGGACGACATCGCTGACTTTTCCGACCGCCGGGAGAAGAAATGCGTGGGGCGCGAGCGCCGCGATGACTTCCTTCGGCGCGATCTTCGAGAGGAGGTCCTTGATTTGCTTTTCGGCATCCGCGCCGACTTGCGTGACTGCCGGGAGGGTGCCCGCGCGGTCGAAAGCCGAGGTGCTCTTGACCGTGAGCCCCGATGAAGCGGCGGCCTGGTCGAACGGTGTGTTCGCGAGCGAATCCGTGAACTTCGTGGCTTTCTCGGCGAGCTTCTGAAGCTCGTCCACTTTCGCCCGGCCCTCGAGCTTCGTCCCCGGCGGCAGCTCGAATGCCACGTAGCGGACCGCCCGCGTCTCTTTCGTGTTCAGGTTGGATTTGTTCCTTTCAAAAAACCCCGCGATTTCCTCCGGGGAAACCTGGACGCCCTTGGCCGCCTCTTCCGCGTTGAAGCGCACGAACTCCGCCGTCACCGGCTGGAGGACCCGCGCGGTTTCGCGGATTTCTTTTTCCCCGACGGCGACGGGGGACTCGACGACCGCCTCGATCTTCTCCAGACGCAGCGCGTCGCGCATGACCTCCTCGATCTGCCGTTCCGAAAACCCGCGCGGGGCCAGCTGCTCGCGGAGGAACGCCCCGTATTTCAGCGGGTCAAACTGGTTGTTGGTTTGAAAAACGGGAACCGCTTTGATCCGGTCGGCCACCTGGAGATCGGTGGGCTCGACCCCGAGAGCGCGGGCCTGGTGCTGGAGAATGATGAGGTTCCAGACAAACTCCGACATCGACGCGGCCTGGTCCTCGCCGGTCCCGCCGAGCTTCGAGACCAGGTCGTATTGCCCGAGCGCGAGCGTGAGCTGGTAGTTTTTCGCCTGCCGGTCGAGCGCTCCGGGCGTCAGCGTCTGCCCGTAGATTTTCGGGCTCCGGGTTGCGGCGAGATCGTCGAGCGGGCCCCTGTTGTAGAGGAAGATGAAGGCGACAATCGTGAGGACGGCGATGACGAGCATCAGGCCACGCTGGTTTTTGCGAAAGATATGGATCATGAAATTTACCGGGAAACAGTTGATTTGCGGGGGAAAAGTGATTAAAGCGTTTGGGCGATGAAAGCAAGCGTCTCCCCAGCGGCGGCAATTTTTGCGTTTTTGGTCCTGGCATCGGTCTCCCCGATTTGCCGGGCTCAAGACGTTGTCGTGCAGAAGGACGGAGGGCGCCGCGAGGGCCAGATTCTCGGGGTGAAGGCGGATTCCATCCGAATCAAAATCGGCCCGGCGGAAACCGGGATCCCCATGGCAAACGTCGCCTCGGTGACCATGGCGGCCCCCAAGGCCTTTGCCGACGCGCTGGCCCTCTGGCAGAAGGGCGACGCCACAAAAGCCCTTTCGGTGCTGGCCCCGCTGGCCCAGAATTTCAAAGGGCTCCCGACGATTTGGGCCCAGCGGGCGAGCGCCCTTCTCGGCGAAGTCTATCTCGCCGCATCGCAGACCGACAAAGCGGAGGCCGCGTTTGCAGACTTTCAAAAACTTTACCCGGATGCCGGGAGCAGCGTGGATGTGGGGCTCGCGGAGCTGGCCATCGCCAAGAAGGATTACGGCGGCGCCCGCGCGAAACTGGACCCGATTGTCGCGAAGGCCAAAGCCATCAAACTCCCCGATTCCGACACCAGCGCGGTTTACGGGCAGGCGCTTTACCTGCTCGGGCAGGTCCAAGAATCTTCCGCGGAAAATGCGGAAGCGCTTGAAAACTACCTGCTCGCTGTCACACTTTTTCACGAAGACCAAGCCGTGGTTGCAAAAGCGACCGAACGCGCTAATGCTCTCAAAGAAAAAAAAACCATCGTCCCCTGACGTTTTCCAATCCAATCCACCATGCACCAAATGAAACCAACCCGTTGTATCTCCCGCCTGTTGCCCTTCCTTCTGCTCGCCCTCGCCAGCCCTCTGGCCCTTGCCGCGGAAGGGGGGCGCGAGGAAAACTTGAACATGATCCAGACGGTCCTCAAGGGGGGGCCGCTGATCGTCTTGATCTGGATCGGCATTCTCGGCACCTCGATGACGATGCTGACGTTCATCATCCAGCTCTTCATCGTGATGCGGGACGAGCAGCTGGCGCCCAGCGCCTTGGTGGAGTCGCTCCAGAGCACGATCCGCGCGGGAAATTACCAGGAAGCCTGGGAAATCTGCCGGGCTAACAAAGCCTACATCGCGCTGGTTCTCAAGGGCGCCCTCGAACGTCTCGGCCGCGGCAAAGAGGCCGTCGAAACCGCGCTCGTCGAGCACGGGATCCGCGAAGCCCAGACCCTCAAAACAAAAAACAGCTACCTCTCGGTCATCGGGGTTATCGCGCCGATGATCGGGCTGCTCGGGACGGTTATCGGAATGATGGGGGCCTTCGCCGTCCTGGGCGCTTCCGGCGTGGCGGAACCCCGCACGCTGGCGCTCCGCATCGGCGAGGTGCTCACGGCGACCGCGAGCGGCCTCTTCATCGCCATTCCCGCGTTCATTTTCTACTACTATTTCCGCAACCGCGGGACCATCGTTCTGGTGAATGCAGACGACAAGTTGAACCGCCTGATCGAGGACATCCCGTTCGAGGAGCTGGCCGGGGTGCGCATCGGCGAGCATTTTGAGGCGGGAGCAGGCGCGCCTGGAGCCGCCCAGGGTTCCCGGAAGGTCTCGATGGCCCTCACCACCAACTGCCCGGTGTGCAACGGGGCGATCCAGCCCGGCCAAAACCCCTGCCCGCACTGCGGGGCCACACTGGACTGGGCCTGACCTCCATGTCTGAAACCACCCACAAGCACAAAAAGAAAAAGCGCAAGGCGGATCCTGAGATCGATCCGGAATTCCAGATTGCGCCGATGATCGACATCCTCCTCGTGCTGCTGGTGTTCTTCATGTCGATCAGCACGACCGAGGTTTTGCAGGCGAGCAAGAACGTGACGCTTCCGGTGGCCAAGGAAGCGAAGGATGCAAAAAAGACAAACGACGGCCAGGTCATCATCAACGTGACCTACGCCCCGATCAACAATACCACCGGCATCGAGGTGAACGAAATACTCTACAAGTCGCCGGCGGAGCTCGTGGGCCTGCTGAAAAACAAGGTCTCCACAAACCCGCTGGTCCGGGTTTTGATCCGGGCCGACAAAGAGGTGAAGTACGAATACATGCGCCAGCTCCTCGAGGCCGTCGGCGCCTCCGGGGTCAGCAATGTCACCTTTTCCGTGGTGGACAAGGACAAACCCGGGGCGAAGCACACCTGATTTGCACGGAAGCCATTTGACCCACTTTCAACCTTAACTCAAAAAACTATGGCAGCAGCAGCATCAGAAGATGGGGATATCGGGTTTCAAATCGCGCCGATGGTGGACGTGGTGTTCGTCCTCCTGCTTTTTTTCATGTCCTGCGCGGGCCAGCAGATCATCGAGAAAGAGCTGAACATCAACCTGCCAAGCGGGAATTCTCCCAACGTCGGGAGCATCCCCACGACGCCGATCATCATCGACATCTACCCGGATGGAAAAGTGCAGAGCAGCGGGAAGGTCTATGATTCCCCAGACAGCACAGACCTCCCCCAACTCAAGGAATGGTTGAAGGACACGATCACGAAATTTGGAGACAAAGATCCGGTGATCATCCGCCCCGATCCCCAGACGAAGCAACAGCGCATCATGGATGTGCTCAACGCCGCCTCTGCCTCCGGCGTGACCAAGCTGTCGTTCAGCTAAAAGGGACCCGGCACCGGGACCCCAGCCGATGCGAATCTTTTGGATCACGGCCGGCATCGTCCTGACTGCGGCTGTCGTGGCCCTGGTGGCGGGTTCGATGTGGGTCGGCTCCTATGTCCGCAGCGATGCCTTCCGGGCCCTCATTGCCGGTGCCACCGGGGCGGCCTTCGATGCGACCGCGGGCTTCGAACCGCTCCGCTGGAACGGGTCGTCCGTGTATTCCGAATCCGCGAAACTCGAGGGAAACCCCTGGGCGTCCCTCAACAAAATGGAAGCCCGCCAGCTCCGCGCGGAGCTCGATTGGAGGGCGGCCTTCTCGGGGGTCTGGCGGGTCGATGAGATTTCGATCTCGCGCCTCGACGGGGAATGGATC
>Ga0073936_10010740_pt1 | contig 11189 bp, 6 predicted proteins | sample AliMusrvi5mmetaG_FD_87041 | JGI IMG/M metagenome (GOLD analysis project Ga0073936, IMG submission 87041) | Freshwater lake bacterial and archeal communities from Alinen Mustajarvi, Finland, to study Microbial Dark Matter (Phase II) - Alinen... | ecosystem: Environmental > Aquatic > Freshwater >... | reverse complement strand
GGCAAATACCAGCCGAACCCATGGGGATTGTATGACATGCATGGCAACGTCGCGGAATGGACATTGTCGGACTACAAGCCATATCCCTACAATGACACCGACGGCCGCAACGGACTATCGCCGGATCTCAAAAAGGTGGTTCGCGGCGGGTCGTGGCACGACCGGCCCCTGCGCTCATCTTCGTCCTTCCGCCTGGGATTCCCGACCTGGCAACGTGTCTATCACGTCGGGTTCCGCGTGGTGGTCGAAAAATAGGATGCTCTGCATGCCATCGCCGCCCGTGCCGCGATGGTGAACATTAACCATGATAAGAAACTCGGGTTAGCTTTGCGGAAAGATTTCGATTTGCGGTGCCTCGAATTTGCGTAGGGCGGCGCGGAATTCGTTGACGGCGGATTGGCGTTTGATGGCTTCGAGGGCGGCGTTGATTTCAGGTTTCGCCTGATCGAAGGTCCGCGGTTGGACGGGTTTGCGGCCGGTCACTTCGACCAGATGCCAGCCGAGGTGGGATTGCACGAGCGTGGGCTTGTTCAACTCCAATGCGAAGACCGGCGTGGCAAAATCAGCGGGCAGGCGCTCGCGGGTCATCCAACCGAGTGCGCCGCCGGATTCGCTGGTGGCCGGATCCTCGCTGAGTTCCCGGGCCAGGGTTGCGAAGTCCTTGCGCTTGGCCGTCAGATCCGCCAGCGCTGTCGCGAGTTTCGCCTGCGCTTCCTCCGGCGGGTGTTCGAGGGTGGCGATGAAAACATGGCGGACCTCGACCCGCTCGGGGATGGCGCGCGCTTGCAGGTTGGCGTCATACCATTGCCGTGCTTCCGCTTCGGTGACCACCGCCAACGACCCGATGCGCGATTCGGCGTATTTCTCCTGGCGGAGGCGCGCGGCCGTCATGGCACGCAATTCGCGCTCCCCACCGATGCCTTGTGATCGCAGCGCGGCGAGCATCGCCGCGGGCGTATCGAACCGCCGACCAATGCGCCGTAGCCGCTCATCGAGTTCCGCGTCACTCACCGCAAACCGCGGGTCGTCCGCCCCGGCCTTGGCCCGCAATAACTCGTGATCTATCAAATCATCGAGCGCGGCCTTCCTAACAGCATTGCGGTCTTCCGCCGTGAGGTCACCGCTCGTTTGTCCCTCAAGCCACAACCGTTCGCAAACAGCGCGTTCGAGCTGGCTGCGGGTGATGGAATGCCCGCACACACGGGCGACGAGATCCGCCGAGACAACCGCGCGGGTTGCCGCCGGCCGGGGCATCAGCCAGCGCAGGACCGGTCCCTGCACCATGCCGTCACAAATCAGATAGATCCCCAGCGCCGTGAGGGTGAGGAGGGGTAGGTGCTTGGCAGGTGATGTCATGGGAAAGACTTTGAGACAGAAGACAGAAGACAGAAGACAGAAGACTGAAGACAGAAGAGAAGAAAGGCCAATGACATGATAACTCTTATCTTCTGTCTTCTGTCTTCTGTCTTCCACTCTTCTGTCTCTTATCTAATCTCCACACTGGCGCCGGGGCGGATCAGGTTCGGCAGGCGGATGGCGTCCCAGTTGGCGAGGCGGATGCAGCCGTGGCTGCGGGCGCGGCCGATGGTTTCCGGGTTGGCGGTGCCGTGCAGGCCGATGCCCGGTTTGCTGAGGCCGTTCCAAATGACGCCGACCGGGCTGTTAGGGCCGGGCGGGATGTTGAGCGAGTCCTTGCTGCGCTTGCCGGTGTCTAACAATTGTTGGTCATAGCGCCAATATGGCAGTTCGATCATGCCGCGGAGTTCCCAGGTTCCGTATTTGATGAATTTCGGTTGGCCGGGCGTGATGGGGAACGAGGCGATAAGTCCGCGGTTGGCGCGGGTGACGATGTGGGTGGGGGCGTCGGCACCGGGTTCGGCCACGACGAGGGCGGCGGGCATGGCCTCGAAGATGCGGACCTGGTTGATTTTGGTATCCACCACGGCGTGGCGTTTGCTGAGGACCGGATCGGCCTCATGGCGGATTTCGGCGAGTTTTTCGACCTCGAAGGGGGTGATGTTGGGCACCATGATCGAATCCCTCACCTTGAGGTTTTCCATTTTTCGTTTGCCGTTGACGGTGATGAGGTAATCCTCGCTGCAGTGGTAGCGTTCGGACATGAATTCGCAAACACTGCGGTAACTCATGCGCTTTTTCTTCACCTGCTGGCTGGGTTTGGTCGGCAGATCGGGATCCAGCCATTCCTTGACGACATCGGGCACCACGGCGACAGCCTGGGGATTGGGCACGGCCTTGCGGGCGGCGGTGTTGACCGCGACCCAATCCTCGACCGGAAAACCGTTGACCTCGTTCCAGGCATAGACGGCGAGTTCGGTGAAATGCCCGGGTTTGGCATCGATCACGCCGGGACCGAAGTTCGCTTGATCGAGGAAGATCTGCAGCCGCAGGGCGTCGTCGCCGGTGGGTTTCGCGTCGAGCGGGCTGGGCGGCTTATCGGGTGGCGGCGCGACCGGCGGTTTGGCGGCGGCAGGTGGCAGCACGTTGGCGGGCTGCTTGGAAGTGGCGGCGGATGCGGTGAGCGCGGCGGCAGCCGCCTTGGCGATGGCGGCATCGTCACCGCCGACAGGCTCGGCGCGGAGGACGGGACGCTTTGCCGGCGGCACCGTGGCCGCTTGGCTGGCAGCGGATTGACCATGGGCGGGAACGACCGCCGCAAACAGCAAGGCAAACAGGAATCTGAGCATGTGTCGAACCGGGAATGGAATCAGATGGATGGATAGGCGAAAGCTTCCAGTCGCCCCGAAATGGTCGGCGGAACGACGGCGCGGATGAGTATATCATCGCCATCGTAATCCGTCGAGAGCACCTTTGCCTCGCGATGGAGCAGACTGACGAGGTCCGCGCGCTGCTGGGGAATGCGGTAATCCTTGCGGCCCACCCGGTGAGCCATCACCTCCGCGCAGGCATCGAGCAGCAACTCCAGCCCTTCGCCTGTTAGGGAGGACACCCGCAGCGCGTCGGGAAACGTCCATTCCAGCGCGGTCAGCGTCGCGGGATCGGTCACCAGGTCGATTTTGTTGAGGACGGTGACGATTTCCTTGTCTTCCGCGCCAAGTTCCTTGAGCACCTCAAGGGTGGTGTCGTGGAAACGTTCGACTTCCAGAGCCGTGGCATCCACCACATGGATCAGGAAATCCGCCAGCACGGCCTCTTCGAGGGTCGCCTTGAACGCCTCGATCAAGCGGTGGGGCAGGTCACGCACAAAACCCACGGTGTCCGTGATGAGCAAGGCCTGCCCATCGGGCAGGGCGATGCGCCGGGTGGTGGTGTCGAGGGTGGCGAACAGCATGTCCTTGGCCATCACGTCGGCCCCGCTGAGAATGTTGAGCAGCGAGGACTTGCCGGCATTGGTGTAGCCGACAATGGCGGCCAGCGGCGTGCCGACACGTTCGCGTTCCTTGCGTTGGGTCTTGCGCTGCTTGCAGACGGATTCGAGTTCCCGCTTGCAGCGTTCGATGCTCAGGTTGGCCAAGCGGCGGTCCACTTCGATCTGTTTTTCACCCATGCCGCGGGCCGCGCTGCCGCCGCTCTGGCCGCCCGCTCCGCCGCCCTCGCGGTCAAGGTGCCCCCACATCCGCGTCAACCGCGGCAGCGCGTATTGCATGCGTGCCAGTTCCACCTGCAACCGCGCCTCCCGGGTTTGCGCGCGCTTGGCGAAAATATCGAGAATCACCTCCTCGCGGTCGATCACACACAGGTCGGCGAGCCGTTCCCACTCGCGCTGCTGCGATGGTGCCAGGCCATTGTCGATCACGATCACGTCGCATTCGTGAGCGCGGGCCAACTCGGCGATTTCCGCGGCCTTGCCGGTGCCACAGAGGAATTTCTTGTGCATTTCGCGGCACCGCGGCAGCACCGACTCCACCACTTCGATGCCCAGCGTTTTGACCAGTTCGCCGAGTTCGTCCAGCAACGACTCCGCCTCGACCGCCTCACTCGGGTCAAAATAGAACCGCACCAGCAAGGCGCGTTCGACCATCTCAGGTTTCTGTCTGACTTCAAACATCCGCCGCACTGCTACCACGATCCCCGCCACCCGGCCATGGGAATTTTTTCAGCCGACCACCAAAGTTCCGGCATTGGCAGGGGGTGAAATGAATCTCCGTAAGGGTCGCGCCCTTGCTCCCCCTCTCCAGTTTCTCATTTGGCGTTGGCGGGGGCGAGCAAGTGAAATTTGGCTAGTGTTGAGTCTCCAACTGTCATGAGGCATCAGGCATCACCGCCTGTTTGTTAGAAAGAACCGTCCAGGGCAGGGGCTATCCGGTCGCGGGGATGGCTTTTGTTGGGCAACGTCAAAGGTGATGCGGCGGCGCTGTGGACGTTGGTTCAACTATGGGGCTTCTCGCCGTCGCATTCACCGACTTCTGCAATTGTTATTTGTGGGACATCCAGTCCTCAAAACGTCCCGTATATAGGAAACCATCTTCGATTCCATCGAGAAAAACACAACCAGCTGGAACGCATCTTTGGAGACACGTTGCGAAATCTGGCAGACTGACAGAATGCTCCGGAAACATGATGTGAGCGAAGCGCTCAATTGTGATCGATCTATCGCTCAGAACCTCTTCCAGCAGATAGGTGGAGTGAGGCGCATTCGCAATTTTGTCCAGGACTCCGCAGTCGTCATATCCCGGAAGGAAGAATGGGAACCTTTCATCTGAGGTAGCGGCTAGATTGTAATCACCGATTCCCAATCCACCAAAATGGGTTAATGTCATCATTAGGTCAGATGTGGTAGACCCTGGGCCATAGAATATATCTAAACAATGCGGCTTACACGCCTTCGTCACGCTATCTATCTCATTCAGGTCAACAATGTTTCTGTTCGCGTAATGCAGATAGAACTTGCCGGTTTCGACTTGAATCATCGGTGACCGTTGATTCGCCTCATCTTTGACGCGCTTGGAACATCCAATCGCAACAAATGCGAGCGCTGTTATCGCGTGCAGGATAAGTCCTTTCATAGACATTCCCCGTTGGTGGTTGCTGCCTTCTTCATTTCTCTGCCGTACCTGTGTGTTGAGCCGCGCGCGGCAATTGCCCTTCTTATACAGCGTGCGGCATAATAAGGACAATTGCCGCCTGGACGGGTGGACTTCGTCCACTGCGGTTCTACGGAGAACGTCCTTTCAGCGAAAGTTCTAGCTTTTTTTCCCGGGCCGGACAAGGGGACTCGGCGAGTCGCAAGCGAAGAGTTAAGGACGAGGGGTCGTCGAAGCCACCCCATTTGTAGGGGATGCCGGTGTTGACTTCGCCGGGGACCCACCATCCGCCGCGGTTGTTGGGTGTTTCATTTGCAGAATGCGCGCAGTCATGACCACCCGTTTCCGCCTCGCGTGTTTTGTCGTCCATGGTCTGGTGCTCGGCCATGCCGCCGCCGCGACCGTGCCGAAACCCGTCCCGCGGGTGGCCTTGGTCGTTGGCAATGCCAAATACGAGTCGGCGGTGGGTTCGTTGCGCAATGCGGTGAACGATGCCAAAGCGGTCGCCAAAACGCTGCGGGGATTGGGATTCGCGGTCATCGAGGAGCACAATGTCACGCGGGATGAGCTGTTGAAAGCGGTGGCCGGTTCGCTGATCGCCTTTGCCACCGATGCCGGACGCACCGCACAGGATGGCGAGGGTGTCAACGGGCTTTACACCGAGGAACTGCTCAAGAACCTGCGCACCCCGGGCCTTACAATCGAGCAGGTTTTCAAGCGCACGCGGGCCGGCGTCATGGACCGCTCCGCCGGTGGGCAAATCCCCGCCGAGTATTCCCGCCTGGTCGGCGACGATATCTTCCTGGCTGGTCCCGCGCCCGCAGCCAGCCAGCCCGCGACCACCACCACCGCACCTCCGGTCCAGCCCGCCGAGCGGGCGATCAAGGCGATCCCGGTGCAACCGCCGGACGCTGCTTGCCTTGGACCGCAGAGATGAGGCCAAGGCCGACTTCACTCTAGCCGCCAGTTCCAAGTTCAAACAACCGAAAGCCCGCAAACTGGCGCAACAGGCGCTCGACGCTATGAAGTAAAACCGGGCCCCGGACAGGGCCTGGAAAAATTCCGTGAATATTCCGCCCCCCATTGCGTCCAATCGGTTCGGTGATACCGTTTCTCGTCAAAAAAACCATAGCTCTGCCGATCATGAACCGGGGAATTCCGCTTGCCATCGCCTGTCTGGTCTTGCCGCTTGCCGCCGATATCCGCCCGGCACGCAAATCGCTGCTGGAATCCGATCCCAACGTGGTCTATCTGGATCAGACCTTGAAACAACCGATCGAGCTGAAGGTGATCAAGGATGCGCCGGTGTTTTCCGACAAGGAGGGTAAAACCCGTCTGGGCACCCTGGTGGCCGGACAATCCGTGCGCTTGGAAGCCATGACCGAGAAAGTTTATCGGGTCCGCGGCCAGGGAACCCGCGAGGGGATTGTCGGTTGGGTTTCCCCCGGAGTGTTCGCCATCAACGACCCGGAATTCGTCACCCGCCTCAAACAGCTCTATCAGCGACAAATCCAGGTGCGGAAACTGCTGGATGCCAGGAAAATCGCCATCGGCATGACGCTCGAGGAGGTTTCCCAGGTGTTGGGAAAACCCACCAAAACCACGGTCCGCAACACCGGCAAAGGGGAATCCGGCCTGTGGGAATTCGTCGAGTATGTGGAAATCAAACACTATGTCACCCGGGTCGATCCGGTCACCCATGAAACCTACCGGCAGTTGTCCTATGTCACCAAAGAGGAGAAAAACCGCACCAACGTCGAGTTCGAGGACCACACGGTCACCGCTATCGAACACAGCGAGGACAAAAAGGGCGGCAACGCCAGCGTCATCGTGCCGCCAATGATCGTCGGTTGGTAAGACATCTATGGGGTCCTCGCATCGTAACATTCACCGGTGCAGCGCCTCCAGCACGGCTTGCGGGTGGGATTCCGCGACACGCAGGAGTGCACGGGCGGTGCCTTCGGGACGGCCGTGGCCTTGTTCCCGGATCTGGAGGGTGCGGGGGCTGATGCCGATGAGCGCGGCAAACTGAACCTGGCCGTCAATGACGGAGGGTTGTCAAATCCGGATCGTCGGGCAAAGCGTTGGCTTTGCGCGACGCGTCCACAATTTCTTGGATTCACGTCTTCCCCACGACTTCCGCCGGCGGCGGACAAGTCGGCGCGGCGAGGCCGCCGCGCCCTACCGTGATCCTTCTGCCCCACAATTCATCATCGACCTCCGCAGATTCCTTAAGTATCCCTCCTTTATCGCACCGATCCCATGAAGTCCCGACCTCACCCCGCAGTCACCGCCGCGTTTCTCCTGTCCTCATTTCTCGCCGCGCCGCTCGATGCCGCACCTGAGGCCGCCGCAGCCTATTACACCGGGGAGAAGATCTATCAATCGCGGCCGGACCCGAACCGCGACACGCCATTTGGTTGCATCGGCACCACCGGCCTGATGACGCGTGTGTACCCGGGCGTGACCGTCAAGGTCGAAGGCATGAGGCCCGGCTCGCCGGCCGCGGGAAAGTTCAGCAAGGGCGAGATCATCACGGGCATCAACGGCGTGGCGCTCAAGGGTCTCAATCCCTTTGTCGCATGCGGTGAAGCGCTCACCAAGGCGGAGGCCGGCGACGGCCGGATGGTCTTCGATGTCACTTCAGCGGACGGCAAGACGACACGCAAGGAATCCGTTAGCATCCCCGTGCTTGGCACCTACAGCAAGACCTGGCCTCTCAACTGCGACAAGTCGAAGAAGATCATCGAACAGGCCGCCGGCTTCTATTCCGACCCGGCGAAGTTCAAACAAGGTGGCATTCCGGGTGCCCTGGCCTGCCTGTTCCTGCTTTCCACGGGCGACGACCGCTATCTGCCGCGGGTGAAAGCCTATTTCGATTCCTTCCCCAAGGATGTGCGGGCAATCGGTGATCACACCTGGAACAATGGCTACAACGGAATCGCCTGCGGGGAATATTACCTCCGCACCGGTGACGCGTCGGTGCTGCCGATCCTGCAACACTATTGCGACGACGCCAAGGCACGCCAGAAGTTCGGTTGCGGGTGGACGCACTGGGGGCAAGGCGTCAGTCCCGGTTATGTCGCCGGCGGCTTGATGAACCCGGCCGGCGCGCAGGTGCTCACCACGCTGCTCTTTGGCAAGGAATGTGGTGTCAACGTCGATGAGGAAACCTTGCTCGGGGCACTCCGGTTTTTCTATCGCTTCGCCGGCCACGGCACGGTCGCCTACGGCGATCACCGCGGCGAAGGCGGCCTCGGCTCCAACGGCAAGGACGGCATGATCGCCGCCGCCATGCAGATCGCCGCGGGTGCCAGCGGCGATGCCGCCATCTACGCCAAGGCCCGCCAGTATCTGGCCCTGTCGATGATTGAAAGTTACCCGCTGCTGGTGCAGGGGCATGCCGACGATGGTCGCGGCGATGGCATCTGGCGCGGCATCACCACCTCCTATCTGATGAAGGAAAAACCCGCGCTTTTCCGTCAGTCGATGGACCGCGTCACCTGGTGGCACGATCTGAGCCGCGAGCCGGGCGGCAGCATCGGCATCGCCACACTGGCCTGGGGCAATGGTGAAGTTGGTTCCTCCGGTCCCGGCATGGGGTTGTCCTTCACCGCGCCGTTGCACACGCTGCGTATCACCGGCGCTCCGCACTCGAAATACTCGAAGCCCTACAAGCTGCCCGAAAACCTGTGGGGCAACGAGGCCGACAAGGCCTTCCTCTCGATCGACCACAACCCGGCCTACTTGAAATACGGACCGGAAGAACCCACCCATGTTCCCTTTTATGCCCTGGGCGGCGCCTATCATCAACCGGAGAAGGACCTCAACAGCCTGCCGCGTGAGACGCTGCTGAAAAACGTCTATCACCGGAACTATATGATCCGGACCCAGGCGGGAAAAGCCCTGCGGACCGTCGGCGCCTACGATGAGTTGGAAAAACTCCTGCGCGATCCGGACCCGCGCGTGCGGCGTGCCGCGCTCGACGGAATGATCGATTACAACTACTGGTTCGGCATCGGCAAGAACCCGATCCCCACGGACAAGTTCTCCCCCGCGATGTTGGAATCCATCACCAAAATGGTGACGGATCACAAGGAGTCGTGGTGGGTGGTCGATGGCGCGTTGATGGCCCTCAAGTTCGCCCCGGAGAAGGACATCCAGGCCCGCGTGCCGCAGATCCTGCCGTGGACGAATCACGCCGACTGGTGGCTGCGTGAATCCGCCTTCATGGCCCTCTCGGGACTCGAGAAAGACGATAGCCTCTATCTCGAAATCCTGCCCAAGCTGTTGACGATGGCGACCCGCGAATACCACACCCAGCCACGCGAGCGGATGATGAACCACCTCGAAGGGGTCTTGAAACGCAAGACCCCGGCGAGCCCGGCAGGCAAACTGATCGTGGAAGGGTTCCGGAAATCGATCGCAGCCAGCGAGATCAAGAGCGGCCCGCGCTCGCCGGAGGGTGCGTTCAATGTCATTCAGGCTGCCAAGGCATGCCTGCAGACCGACCCTGCATCCGCCGTGGCGGTCGCGCACCTGGTGCAGGAACGCATGGGTGATTTCGAGACCGGCGATCTGATCAACCTGGTGGCGGCACCGAACGCGAATCCCGAGGGCCGGCCCTACGGCCTTTTCACCACCCTTGAGAAACTGCCTGCCGCGCAGCGCGAGGAACTCACCGACGTTCTCTTCAAGGTGTACCGCGCGGAACTCATCCAACGCATGAACACGGAAAAGGGCGAAACGCAGCCGCTGGTGGACACCATCATCGATCTATCCAAACTCAGGAATCCCGCCGCCGGCTGGAAACCCCTCGGCAAGGTTCCGCCCGCGGAACGCAACTGGCGCTTCTTATCCTTCGATCCGCTCACCGAAAAAGACCGGCTGCACCCCCGCGAGAAAAGACGCTTCCGGGACATCGCCCTGGCCGACAACCTGAAAGGCTGGCAGGCACCCGGCTACGACGACAGCCAATGGAGTCAAGGCCGCGCCCCCATCGGCACCGGCGAATTCAAACGGGGCAGCGTGTTCTTCCCTAACAAGTCCGACTGGGGCAAGGGTGAGTTTCTGGTGATGCGCACGACCTTCGATGTGGATGCCCTGGATTACGATTCCTACCGCCTGAGCATCCTCGCCCGGCAAGGCTTCCGCGTGTTCCTCAACGGTTACGAGATCGAGTCCTACGGCTGGTGGAAGGACATGCCGCACTACCGCCCCATCGTCCTGGGTGCCGGTCAAATCAAGCACCTCAAGACAGGCACCAATGTGCTGGCAGCCTATGGCAACGTGGAATACAACCCCAAGGACCAGACACCCTGCGGCCAGATGGATCTCTGCATCGAGGGCCTCAGGAAATCGGACCTGAAGTAACATGAAACCATCACGATTTCCAAACGAATGAAAACCACCGCCGCCATTCTAACATCCGTGCTTCTCGCCACCACCGGCGTGGAAGCGAAACCAATGAAAGTCTTCATCCTCGCCGGCCAGTCGAACATGGAGGGCCACGCCAAGATCGAGACCTTCGACTACATCGGTGACGACCCCGCCACCGCGCCGCTGCTCAAGCAGATGCGCGGCCCGGATGGCAAACCCGCCGTTGCCGACCACACGTGGATCTCCTATCTGACCGGCCATTACGAGGGCAACGCCAATGGCGAGGGCAACGGCAAGCTCACCGCGGGATTCGGTGCCCGCGGCGCCAATCCCACCCAGGACGGCGGCAAGATCGGCCCCGAGTTCACCTTCGGCCTGGCCATGGATGCCGCGCTCAAGGAGCCGGTCCTGCTCATCAAGACCGCGTGGGGCGGCCGGAGCCTCAACACCGAATTCCGCCCGCCCAGCGCCGGGCCCTATGTGTTCAGCGAGGCGCAGCTCGAGCAGATGAAAAAGCAGGGCAAGGACATCGAGGCGGAGAAAGCCAAAAAGGCGAAGGAATGCGGCCGCTTCTATCACTTCATGATCGACCACGTGAAAAGCGTGCTGGCCGATCCCAAGCGCGTCTGCCCGGCCTATGTTCCTGCCGAGGGTTATGAAATCTCCGGCTTCATCTGGCTCCAGGGCTTCAATGACCTCGTGGACGGCAACACCTATCCGATGGGCACGGATGGCAAGACCCGGGATTACTCGAAATACAGCGAGTGGCTGGCCGATTTCATCCGCGACGTGCGCAAGGACCTCAAG
>Ga0073936_10010739_pt1 | contig 11190 bp, 10 predicted proteins | sample AliMusrvi5mmetaG_FD_87041 | JGI IMG/M metagenome (GOLD analysis project Ga0073936, IMG submission 87041) | Freshwater lake bacterial and archeal communities from Alinen Mustajarvi, Finland, to study Microbial Dark Matter (Phase II) - Alinen... | ecosystem: Environmental > Aquatic > Freshwater >... | reverse complement strand
CTTTGGCGAGATACGAAATACGTTTACCACGGCAACAACATGCACCAAACGGCGGGTGGACGAGTTCGGCAATGCGTATGACTGCGATGCCGATGACACCGCCTACTCGCTGTTCGAACTCGCCAACGGCCTCACCATCCAGTGGCACTCCAGTTGGAGCGTGCGCGTGAGCCGTCGTGATCTCTGGTCCATCCAAGTGGACGGCCCTCGTGGTTCCGCCGTGGCGGGGATGTTCGATTGCCATACTTTGAGCGATGCGCAGACGCCCCGCCCCGTCTGGTGTCCGGACGAAACGCCGGCCATCGACTACCTGAATCTCTGGTCTCCGATGCCCAATCGCCAGACCTACGACAACGCGAACAAGACGCAGTGGGAGCTTTTCCTCAAACACGTCGTCATCGACACGCCGTTCCGCTGGAATCTGCTCGTTGGAGCCAAAGGCGTGCAACTGGCCGAAAGATCCCGTCAAAGCGCGAAGGAACGCCGCTGGGTCGAACTGGAGAAACTGGACTAGCTGGGCCGCCGTCAAAACTGCTTATCCCTTGAAATGAAACTCGGAGTCGCGACAGCCTGCTTTTCCTACATGAGCCTTGAGGACGCCCTCAAGTATCTTCAGCCGTTCCAGTTCGAATGCATCGAGCCCTCGGCGGGCGGGATGCTCTCACGGACTCATGCGGACCCGGAACTCCTGCTTGGAAGCTCCACGGAGTTCGATCGCTACTGCGACCTGCTCAAGCGTTACAACACTTCTGTCAGCAACCTCAAGGCGCACGGCAACCTTGTTCATCCCGACCCGGGCATCGCCAATGCCCACCGGGAGGATTTCAAACGGGCCATCCTGCTTTCGGAAAAGCTGAATTTAAAATATATCCACAACTTTTCCGGCTGTCCCGGCGCGCCGGACGGCGGCAGGTACCCGAATTGGGTCATCCAGCCATTCCCGTTGGAGTTTCGGGAGGTTTACGATTACCAGTGGAACGAAGTGCTGATCCCATTCTGGCAGGAGATGGTGAAGTTCGCGGCGGATCATGGCATCGAGAAGATCGGCATCGAAATGCATCCCGGATTCAGCGTGTATAACCCGGAATCTTTCATGAAGCTGCGCGACGCCGTGGGCGATATGATCGCCTGCTGCTTCGACCCTGCGCACCTCATGTGGCAGGGCATCGACCCGACGGTCGCCATCCGGTTCCTTGGCGATGCCATCTGCCACGTTCACGCCAAGGATTGCAGCGAGGACAAGCATAACATTCCCCTGAACGGACGCCTCGATCCTAAGATGTATACCCAAACCGCCAGGCGCGCCTGGATATTCCGCACCCTCGGATATGGCCACGACGAAAAACTATGGCGGGACATCTTCACGGCGCTGACCGCGATCGGCTACGATGGGGTCGTGAGCCTCGAGCATGACGATTGCATGATGACCACGATCGAGGGCTTCGAAAAGGGCGTCCATTTTCTGAAGAATATAGCGGTGAAGGAAAAGGCCTCCGGCCTTTGGTGGAACCACCACTAATCCCGCATCAGCTTTTCGAGCCGAGCACCCAGCTCGCGGTCTGAGCCAGCAGCAGCCGATAGGGCGGCAGATTCCACACCTGGCCGTCGTGCCCCGGTGCCACGTAGCCGATCCGTCCGCGGCCTTCGGACCGCGTCCAGACCATCGGATGCGCAACCCCCCGGTCCACCGCCACCATGTGCGCCGCCACTCCCGGCTCCATGTCGTGAATATATAATTCGTCGCGCCCGCAGAACATGCCCACGCCGGCGGTCACCGGATGGCTCGTCGCCATCGGGCGAACCGCCACGTCGAAAGCGGGAGGATGACCGAGAAACGTTCCCCCGATCAAACCGCGCAGCAGCGGGCTGCTCTGGCAGGATACTGTCGCGCAATGCACCGGAAGAAAAGCGCCGCCACCAGCGACCCATCTCACCAGCGGCCCGGCATGGGCGTCGGTAAAACGCACTGGCGCCAGCGCTCCATTTTCCAAGGTCTCGCTGAAGCAGGTGTATTTGACCACCAGGTCAACCCCTTCCTCCTCTAACGAATTCAGGCGGTCGAGTTCGCGGGTGCATTCGATCCGGCACCCGAGCGGCTTCAAGATCGTCTGGACGAACTCGGAAAAGCCGTCGAAGTCATGCCAAGTTCCGCCCAGCAGGAGGAGAGTTCGTATCTCTTTCATGGTGTGCCGTGTTTTCTTACCAGGGGAGGGGAACGCCTTTGTAGTCCATGTAAATCGGATCCTCCATTGTCCACGCCCGACCAGCCAAAGTATGGATGCCCGATGCCGGCACGGCCGGGTCCAGCAGAGCGCCCGGCCCTCCCGCATCCGTCTTCATCCAGCCCGGCTCGATCGCGAGCACCTTCATTCCCATAGGCGCGAGCCAGTTCTGAAGGATCTTGCAGGCCATGTTCAAGGCGGCTTTCGACATGCAATACCGGTAGTGGTAATCCCGCTTCATCGCCCCGATGCTCCCCGCTTCGGAGGAGATGTTGATGATCAGCTTTCTCCGTCCGCATTCCAGCAAAGGCAGCAGAGCCTGGGTGACGCGCAGCGGCCCAAAGGCATTTACCTCCATGACTTCCGAGGCGCGCCCCACCTCCAAATCCAAGTCCGGCAGCCTCGCCAGCGCGCAACTCGGGACGATCCCGGCGCAATTGATCAGCACGTCCAACATCGATTCCCGCACGTCCACCTGCTGGGCGGATGCCTTGACCGAGGCGACGCTGCTCACGTCTTGCGGCACGACAATTACCTCCCCTCCGGACTCGCCGGCCAGCGCACACAAACCCGACCCGTTGGCATAGCTGCCCGCATAAACCCGCCAGCCGGATCCATAGAACTCGCGCGCGAGCGCCAGCCCCAAGCCTTTGTCCGCACCGGTAATGAAGACGGTTTCATTCATAAGCGTGTTTCAACTGGATTTCGCCGGGCAGGAAACATTTTGCTTCTGCGCTTCTCGCGACCATATTGAGATTGTTAGTTAAAAATATATGCACAGCGATCGGTAGATATTCAATAGGAAACCCCGGACAACCTGCGCGGTCCATCGTCGATCAGAGAAGGCTTAACACTCACGTTGACTGTTTGCCCGCTGCCAGGTGGAAGCATGTTTTCCCGGCGTGCAGCGATATTATTATCGACACCACGCTGTCAGAGAATCTAAGTTGCACAACTATGCACATCCCAACTGGAATGATGAACGGGGCGGTTTGTCCGGTGACAGCCGCCGTGGCCGCCACAGGAATCGCGGGAGCCGCATGGGCCGCCGCCAAAAGCGAGATCAAGCCGGACGCGATGAAGTTCGCTTCGGTCAGCGCTTTGATCTTCGCCGGGCAGATGATGAATTTTCCGATCAGCGGCGGGACCTCCGGCCATTTGCTGGGCGCGGTTCTTGCTGCGGCGCTGCTCGGGACTCCGTTTGGCGTGCTGGCAATCGCCTTGGTTCTCGGCGTGCAATGCCTGCTTTTTTCTGATGGCGGACTCGCGGTTCTTGGCGCAAATGTCCTGAACATGTCGCTGATCGGTGCCGGGATTGGCGGACTGATTTCCGGCCGCCTGCGCGACCGCTCACCGTCGTCGCTCGCGCGCCTGGGCTTTGCCGCATGGATCTCGGTCGTTCTTGCCGCCCTTGCCTGTTCGGTCGAACTGGCGCTTTCCGGAACTGTTCCCTTCTCGCTCTCCGCTCCCGCGATGCTGGGCACGCATGCCGTCATCGGACTCGGGGAGGCACTGATCACGGTCCTCGCCTTCTCGCTGCTCCGCGCGCCAGTCGCCAATTCGAAGAGGAGCGGCTTGGTTCCGGCTGTCGCCGCAATTCTGATCGCTCTCGTGCTCAGCCCGTTTGCGAGCGGATTCCCGGATGGCTTGGAATCGGTGGCCGGAAAACTCGGAATTCTGCACGAGTCGGCGCCCGCATTTGTGGCACCGCTTGCGGGTTACTCGATTCCCGCGCCGTTGCCTGCCGACATTTCAACCGGTCTTGCCGGGCTGGCCGGAGCGCTGGTTGTTTTTGTTTTGGGCTGCGCGATTGCCGCGGCTTGGAATTCCTCCTGGCGCTCCCGCGTCGCTTGACGTCTCCGGGAGAGCAATCCGTCGATCATGGTGTGGCGGGAGCTGGAGTCGCCGGTGTCGCTGTCGGCACCGGAGTGGCGACCGGGAATGCGGCCCGGCGTTGGGTGTTGATATCGGCAAGAACCAGCTTCATGGCATCGGCGATGGGAATTTGCACACTCCCCTTCGAACGGTCCACCCAGGCGTAGGATTCCAGCTTCTTCGCATTGTCGGCGCGCAATTCCGCCAGAGTCTTGATGCGCAGCTCGGCGCGCTGGGCTTCTTCGGGATCGGCATCCCCTCCCTGCCAGCGGGTGAGCCAGGTGTTTGCTCCCCAAAAAAGAAGGAGTAGCAACATGGCCCATGCAAAAAACGGCCGGAGCACGGGCGGGCGCTGTTCGTGCACAATACGCTTGGAAATTTCTTCGGGCATCAGTTTTTGAGGGCGATGGATTGGGGAAGGCGGGGGTCGCGGAGCGGCCAGAGCGGGGCGTCACCAAGGCGTTTGAGGAACACGGCCGCGAGCGTGCAGCCGACGGCGGCGAGACAGGCGAAGTCCATCCAGCTTACGGCGGCTCCCGCCTTATGCAGCGCAGGCAGCACGACCACGTAAATGTCGAGCAGATGCATCAGCAAAATCCAGACCGCAACCCCGCAAAGGAATGCCGGCTTCCGCTTGCCCGGATTCGGGAGCAGCAGCAGGAACGGCACGAAGAAGTGCCCGACGACAAGCGCGGTGCTCAGGGCGTGCCAGCTTCCGGTGTTCCGGCGAAGGAAGTAGATCGTTTCCTCGGGGATGTTTGCATACCAGATCAGCATGTATTGGCTGAATCCGATGTAAGCCCAAAACACGGTGAACGCGAACATCAGCTTGCCGATGATGTGGAAGTGCTCGATCGAGATGATATTCCCGAAATATCCCGCCCCGCGCAGGGCGGTGATCAGCAGGACCAGCACGCACAGCGAGCTCAGCGCCGTCCCGGCGAAAATATACACCCCCCACATTGTAGAGAACCAGTGGTAGTCGAGGCCCATCAGCCAGTCGATCGCGCCGAAGGTGAGGCACAGCGCAAAGAGCGGGAGGCTGGCGAACGTGATCCTGCGGTTCATGACCGTGTGGCGCGCCGCACCGTCCTTGTCCTGCAGGACCGAATTTCTGCGCAGCCAGGTCGCCGCCACCGTGAAAAAGAAAAAGTAGAACGCCGCCCGGCCCCAGAAAAATGCGGGGGTCAAATACGGCCGCTTTTCCAGAAGCATCGGGTCGTGTGCATTTTCCGGGCGCATCCACTGCCAGACCTGGGGCGCCACAAAGACAAGCGGCACGAAGAGCAGGCCCAGGATCGGGAGCAGGCTCGCAATGTTTTCCAACTGACGGCGGACGACCACGCTCCACTCCGCATCGACGGCGTGGTGAACGAGGATCCAGAAGAGCCCGCCCACGCAGATTGTGAAGTAGAATGTGAACGCAAAGAGATACGAGAAGGCGAACTGTTCCGGGTTGAATGCGGCTCCGACAAAGATCGCGGCGAAGGCGACAAGCGCGGTGGCCACGAGACCGAGGAACCGGCTTCCGACATGCTTGTAGTCGAACGTCCGCGGAGAGTCTGTTGGGTCGTCGCTCATGATCTATTTCTGCGCCTCCAGTGCAGCCCGTTCGCTTGCGGGCACATCCTCGATCGTGGCCCCGCCCTGGGATTTCTGCAACGCCCGCACATAGGCGATGATCGCCCAGCGGTCCTCAACCTGAATCCGGTCGCCATACCCCAGCATCGTGTTCTTGCCGTTGGTGATCGTATTGAAAATCTCTCCCTCAGTCATGATCCTGATCCTCTCCTGATGAAGGTTGGCAATGGCGACCAGTCCGAATTTTCCAGCGATTCCGGTGCCGGCGGCGGTGGCGCCGTGGCACGGCGAGCAGTTGATCGTGAAGCGTTCGCGTCCGCGCTGCATCAGCCCGGGGGTGATCTCAAATGGCATGCCCGACCCCCATTGGTCGCCGATCTTTCCCGTGTCGAAATAGACCGGGGCCGAGGAAAAATAGATCTGCTTGTAGGGCCCGCCGACCTCACCGACGGAATCATTAACCGGTTTGTGCAGCGGGATCGCGTAGCCGATCGGCACGGTGTATGCAACCGGCCCCCTGTCACTGCGGGCGTCGGAAAAGAATGAGCTGGCCACCTGGGCTTTGACCTTCGGCTGGTGGTCCATGTCAGGAAAAATCTCGATCGGCGAACGCCGGGATTTTTGCCCGCGGAACCCGGCGATCGAAACCACGAGGACCACGAGCAGAGCGAAGAGGATGAAGAAATACTTCAGCATGGCTGAGCCTCCGGGATCAGGGAAATGAAGGACCCGTGGCATCGGCTTCCAGCCGATGCAGCCGATGCGACTTCACGCATGGGCAGGATGCCCATGCCACATGTGGAGATGCTCCTAGTCTCCATGGATGGTTGTGATGTTTGTGCCCCCGAGGGATTCGAGCAGGTCCCGAACCGAGCGCTCGGAAAATTTCGGGTCGCCGGATTCGATCGCGACAAAAAATTTGTCCTCGGTGACTTTTTTGAATCGGTCCCAGTTGAACAGCGGGTGGTTGAGCCTCGGAAGGCCGTTCATGATCAGCATGCCGAACACCGCCGTGAACGCCGAGATCAGGATCGTCAGCTCGAACATGATCGGGAAAAACGCGGGCGCGGTGAACAGGTTCGTCGGCTTGCCGCCCACGATGAGCGGGTAAAAAAATGTTGTCGGGGCAAACTGGAGCGCCCCGGCGAGCAGAAATCCGGCGAGCCCGCTGAGAAAAACAATCTTTCCGAGCAGCGAGCGACTCATCCCCATGGCTTCGTCCATGCCGCGGATCGGAAACGGCGAAAAAACATCCCAGCGCTGGAACCCCGCATCCCGGATCTTTTCCGCGGCATGGAAGAGATCCCGCGCGCAGGAAAACTCCGCAGCGACGCCGAAAACCGGGGAGGCTTTGTTGCCGGCTGTCTTCATCTTGCCTCCTCGTGGTGCGGGTCGGCCGCGGGCAGGACCGCCTTGACTTCAAACATGCAGATCATCGGCAGAAACCGGATGAAAATCAGGAACAGCGTCGCGAAGAGCCCGAACGTCCCGGCAAACGTGCAGACGTCCACCCATGTCGGGTGGAACATCCCCCACGCGGATGGCACGAGGTCGCGCGAAAGCGTGGTGGCGACGATGACGAAGCGCTCCAGCCACATGCCCACGTTCGGGAACTGCACGATGACCCAGACCCACACGAGATGGGTGCGGAAATATTTTGACCAGAACATCTGTGGCACGAGGACGTTGCAGAGGATCATCGCCGCATACGCCCACCAGTAGGGGCCGAACGCGCGGTAATAGAACGCCGCGCGCTCGAATGGGTTCCCGCTATACCATGCGGTGAACAGCTCCATCAGGTAGGTGTAGCCGATGATGGCACTCATGAGCAAAATCACCTTGCACATCCTGTCCACGTGATCAGCCGTCACCAGGTCGCGCAGCGGCTTGTAGAGCCCGCATGCGGGGATCATGATTGTCAGCACCATCGCGAACCCGCCGAAGATCGCTCCCGCCACAAAATAAGGCGGGAAGATCGTGGCGTGCCAGCCGGGGATGACCGACGCGGCAAAATCGAACGACACGACCGAGTGGACCGAAAGCACGAGCGGGGTCGAGAGGCCGGCGAGGATGAGATACGCCTTTTCGTAGTGCCGCCACTGGCGGTTGCCGCCGCGCCAGCCGAGCGCCATCACCCCGTAAACAAACTTTTTGATCTTCGACGTGCATCGGTCGCGGACCGTTGCAAGATCGGGGATCAGCCCAGTATACCAGAACATAACGGACACCATGAAATACGTCGAAACCGCGAACACGTCCCACTGCAGCGGGCTGCCGAAGTTCTGCCAGATCCCGTTGGAGTTCGGCACCGGCACCAGGAACCACTCCATCCAGACACGCCCGACGTGAAGCGCCGGATAGATGCCGGCGCAGACGACGGCGAACAACGTCATCGCCTCGGCCGCGCGGTTGATCGATGTGCGCCATTTCTGACGGGTCAGGAAAAGAATCGCCGAGATGAGTGTGCCGGCATGGCCGATACCGATCCAGAAAACGAAGTTCGTGATGTCCCACGCCCAGCCGACCGGATGGTTGTTCCCCCAGACGCCGACGCCGGTCGCGACGAGATATGCGAGGCACGCGAGGCACATGAGCGTCATCGGGACCGTGACCCCCATCGATACCCACCACCAGGTCGGCGTCTTGTCCTCGACGATCGAGCTGATGTAGCTGCTGATCCAGCCCATCGTGCGCTTGTTCAGCACCAGAGGCGGACGGATGATCTGCTCGTCGGTCATGGCTGGCGCGCCTCCGAAGGGTTGGGAGTCGAGCTCACATGGGACTTATTGGCCGTATAGGACCTATTCGCCGCGCCGACCTTGTCGGCGCCCGGCATCTTCGGATTCGGATTTTTGATCCTCGTGAGGTAGGTGACGCGGGGGGCGGTGTTGAGATAGTCAAACATCGTGTATCCCCGTTCGCTGCCGCGCAGGCGGGCGACCCGGCTTTGCGGGTCGAGGATGTCGCCGAAAACCAGGGAGTCGTTCGGGCACGCCTGCTGGCAGGCGGTTTTGAACGCGCTGATCGGAGTTTTGCTTTTCGGCGTCGGCCCGGCCTCGACGAGGCGAGAGATCTTCGCCTCCTCGATCCGCTGGATGCAGAACGTGCATTTTTCCATCACGCCACGCATGCGGACCGTGACGTTCGGGTTCTTCGCCATCTTGAGGCTGTCGGCCATGCCCTTCTTGGCGAGCGGCCCCCAGTAAAGCTGGTCGAGCGGGCGCTGGTTGTAGTCGAAATAGTTGAAGCGGCGGACCTTCCACGGGCAGTTGTTCGCGCAATACCGGGTGCCGATGCACCGGTTGTAGGCCATGAGGTTCAGGCCGTCTTCGCTGTGGACCGTGGCATTCACCGGGCAAACGGTCTCGCAGGGGGCGTTCTCGCAGTGCTGGCACATGATCGCCTGGGCCAGCATCTCGGGCTCGTCGGGCTCGCCCGCAAAGTAGCGGTCGATGCGGATCCAGGCCATGTCGCGGTTTTTCCGCACCTGCTCCTTGCCGACGACCGGGACATTATTCTCCGCCTGGCAGGCGACGACGCAGGCGTTGCATCCGGTGCAGGTGTTGAGGTCCACCGTCATCCCCCATTGCTCGGCGGACGTGAGGGCGGCGGGGGTGTAGAGAGAAATGTTTTCCGGATTGTGCGCGTCCATCCCCATCTTTTGGGCGAAGGCGGGATTTTCCTTGTAGCGTTCGATCGTCCCCTCGCGGACAAGATCCCGGCCTTCCATGCTCCGGTGCTCCTGCGTCTGCGCCAGCGGATACGTTTTTCCCGTGACCTTGATCGACACAGCGGTGGAAAGCCGCGGGGAGGACGCGGATCGGAGCGGGTAGGCATTGAAGCCGACATTCTACATCAAGGCGGAAACGCCTTTGCGCCCGTACCCGAGCGCGATCGACAGCGATTCATCGGCATGGCCGGGTGCCACGATCGCGGCGGCCTCGATCGTGTTTTTTCCGTCGCTGATCTCGACGATGTCGGCGACCAGATCGTAGTCGATCTGGTTCCCCAACTTCTCCGCAATCTCCCCGAATTTCCCAAAATTGTTCGCCTTGATCCCGAGGGCTTTCGCCGTCGCCGGGCTCCCGAGAACCGCGTTGTCCCATGTCACTTTGGTCACAAAATCCGGGGTCTCGAGCAGCCAGGAATTGTTGGCGTAACGCCCGTCGTCGACGCTCGGGCTCTGCAGAAACACAAGTTCCAGACCGCCGGCGGCGGGCGTGGCTTTTGCGGCGATGGCGGATGCGGACGCATCGGAAAAATTGAGCGCCGTTTCCGCGAACCCGGTCCCGGGAAGGAATCCGATTCGCAAGAAGCTGTTCCAAAGCAGATCCGGCCCGCCGGCTTCGGCGACCGCTGCATCCGGGGCGAGAGAGTCGAATGTCGTCCGCACGAGATCCGGACCGTCCACGGCGGCTCCGCCGATAAGCTTGGAAAGAACATCCAATTCCGACTGGCCTCCCCAAAGCGGGAGGATCATCGGCTGGACCGAGGTATATGTGCCGTCGTAGGTTCGCACGTCTCCCCATGTCTCCAGGAAATGCGCGGCTGGCACATGCCACCGGGAGACGCGGGACGTCTCGTCTTCAAACAGCCCGAGCTTTACGACATCCGGGATCTTCGCCAGCAGGGATACAAAATTCAGGTCGGCCGGCGCGTTGTAGGCAGGGTTCCCGCCGAGGATGAAAAGGGTTTTGACCGCGCTGCCAGCCATGGCTTTCGCGAGGTCGGTGATCGTCGCCGCAGCGGGCACGGGATTGATGGTACCCAAAAGCGTCGTGCCCACGTTGCCGAGCGCGTTGTTGATGGCATGGACGAGAGCCTGAACCGCTGCCGGCGTCTGCGGACCAGCAAGGACGAGCGACCGGCCGGGGTTGGCGAGAAGGTCATTCGCGCAGCCGGCGATCCATTCCTCGTCGAGCCGCGCCTCTGCTTTCGGGAATGCCCCGAGAACCGCGGCGAGGCCCGGATCATTGGTCTGCCCGGCAATCACCAGCGCAATACGCCTCGCGAATTCCCCAAGATCGGACACTTTGCTGCGGAGCCTGTGGTCGGCCATCCCGCCGGTGATCGTGTAGTGGTTCTCGACCACATACAGGCGGTTCATCGGAGCCCCTTGCTGGTCGGGGTTCCGCCGGGCGGAGAATCCGGCGGCATACCCGATCCCCGTCTCGATCGGATTCAAAAAGTCGCTGTCGAGCGCGAGGATGACGTCCGCCCGGTCGAACTTCGGCAGCAGCCGCGTCCCCGCACCGAATGCGGCCGCGGCGGCGGCCTCCGCCTCGCTGTCGCCCAGCGGTTCGTATTCCGCCCAGAGCACGCCGGGGAAATTTCTCTCCAGGTCGGCGCGCAGCCGGTCGCGGGTCGGGGAGTTTTTCTTTTCAACAAGGAAGGCGACCCCTTTTCTCCCACCCTGGCTCACGGACTGCAGGAACGCATCGAACGCCGCGGCGGCCGCATTCGGTGCGGGGACGCGGCTGCTGCCGAAGTTCGACCGGGCGGCCGTCATCCT
>Ga0073936_10010734_pt1 | contig 11197 bp, 7 predicted proteins | sample AliMusrvi5mmetaG_FD_87041 | JGI IMG/M metagenome (GOLD analysis project Ga0073936, IMG submission 87041) | Freshwater lake bacterial and archeal communities from Alinen Mustajarvi, Finland, to study Microbial Dark Matter (Phase II) - Alinen... | ecosystem: Environmental > Aquatic > Freshwater >... | reverse complement strand
TATTGTCTAGCCTTCGGCGAAGAACGAGGGTTGCGGCAGCATTGTTTCATGACGCCCAATCGCCAGCACAACCGCCACCTGCCGCCCAGTCGCGTGCGAGGCGGGGTTAATGTGGAGTTGTTGTGGCTGGACTGGCGGCCTTGACAATGCATTCAAAGGGACCATGGAGGAACTACGGGTGTCGAGCACCGCGCGCTCCACCAACTGGCTCTGGGCTGAGTTCATGAACATGACATCCAACGGCGCGTTCCAGACGTACGCCGCGGCCATCAGTGCCAGCCTGCCGGAGATTGCCAATCTGGGTGTGACTAACGTGACCACCGCCGCGGCGTTTCTGAACGGTTCGCTGTCCACGGGCCTGAACGCTACCGCCGTCTCGGTGTACTGGGGCACGAACGACCAGGGTACGAACGCGACCTGGGCCAACACCAACACCTGGGCCGCGCCGCAGGCGCCGGGCGGCTTCAGCTTTCAGGCGACGCCCCTGATGTCCGGCATGGACTACTACTACACCTATGCGGCCTCGAACGTCGCCGGTTTGGCCTGGGCCATGCCGTCGCAATACTTCATCACCGGCCCGCTGACGGTCCAGGCCACAGACGCGGCCTTCGGTGCCGCCTCCAACGATACCGCGACCGTCGTGGTGACGCGGCCGATCACCTGCACCAACGGACCGATTACGGTCTATTACACGACCAGCGGAACGGCCACCAACAATGTGAACTACACGGCCCGTCCGGCGAGCGGGAGTCTGGTCATTCTGGCGGGCCAGACCGACGCCACGATCACACTGACACCGCTCTTGCCACTCAACTACGGCGCGCCGCTGAACGCGACGGTCACCCTGTCGCCTGGGGCCTACCCCATCGGCGCGACTAGCAGCACGATCTGCACGCAACAGACCGTGGCTTCGCAGTCCTACACGTGGGCGAAGGTATCCGGCAACTGGAGCGCGGCCTCGAACTGGACGCCGGCCGGCGGCCCGCCGGCGGCGGCCGGCGATTTCGGCGCGATTACCTCCGGCACGGCCACGGCGGATGCGGATCTGGGCACCACCCCGCCTTACTATCCGACGATCACCGTCGGCACCGGCGGCACGCTGGTGGCGAGCGCGAGCACGCTCAACACGCCGGTGACATTCAATGGCGGCGTGCTGAATGGCACGGCGAATGACACGCTGGCGGGGAATGTGACATTGGCTTCCGGCGGCCTGACGGTTACCGGCACCGCCGCCTACACGATCAGCGGGGCCTTGCGCGGACCGGGAAACCTGACCCAGAACGGCGGCACCCTGACGCTGAGCGGCATCAGCAGCAACTGGACCGGTAATACGACCATCCCGGTCGGAAAAGCGGTGACCATTTACAACAACATGGCTTTTGGCTGCGGCGGGGTTGTCACGAACCGGGGGACGATCAACGTCTGGGCTTCGCAGCCGTATGCGACAGGGTGCAATCCGCCTGCCTTGGTGCTCGATGGCGGTGCGTTTTCCTTCACTCCTATCGGGGTCGGTAACAGTCTGGGGGGCGGTGTTTTCCCCTACGCCATGTCTGTCACCTCCAACGGGGGCGCCCTTGTCGGCAGTTCGTACTATGCGAGCGGGGAGCAGTTCACCGGTCCGCTGAGCGTGGCCGGCCCCCTAACCATCGACCTGTGCGCGGGCGGCGACTACACCTTCGCCTTTTCAGGGCCCGTGTCCGGAACAGGGACCGTGCAGACGGTGCATTACCAAAGTTTTAGAGGGATCGGCGCCCTCGGGCTTTCCAGCGCCACCAACACCTTCAGCGGAACCTGGCTGGTCAGTGGCGGTTTGCGGGCGCTCGCGGATCAGGCGCTGGGAACCGGGGGAGTGGTGCGGGTCGTGAGTTCGGGTATCTGCACGTATTATTCCCACTTCCTCTGGGGCGGACTGAGCCTCGAAGCCAAACAGAACTACCCGGCCGGCCAACAGCCGTTGATCCGCGTCGAACCGACCGGCACGGTGTACATCGCCACGGACAACACCGTGACCCAGTCGGTTGATCTGACTCTGGCCGGCGGCGAACTGTCAGGCCGCTGGTCTCCGTCCGGCGCCGGCGATCCGTCGGGGTACAGTCATTGCCTGACAGGAACTGTGACGCTCACGGCCAACTCCTATCTGGGCGGTACGGAGGCCAGCGGCAATCTGATCGTGCAGAGCAAGATCACCGGCGGCTATTCGCTGACCCGCCGGGCCGCCAGCACCGATGGTTTTGCCTACGGTGCCGATTACTTTTCGCTGGACGGCGCGGTGACGCTGGCAAACCCGCAGAACGATTTCACAGGCGGGCTGGGCGTCAGCTACCGCACGCTGACGATCGGCGTTCCGGGCGCGCAGGGACCTGGACTTGTGACGGTGCTGGCAACCAACGCCACGATGGCGTTCACCGCGCTGACCGGCCCACGTAACTGGACCGTGACCAACGACCTGTCCGGCATCGGCGCAATGCTGGTTGAGACCGGCACCAACCGCCTGACTCTGGCCGGCGGCACGGTAAACCCCGGAACCAACAGCACGTCCACCACGACCAACTCCACGGGCGTGCTCACGGTCAACGGCCGGTTCGCGTTCGCCGCGACCAACGGCGCGGCCGCGAGACTGGCGATCGACGTGGCGGGCGCCAACGGCGTGGCGGGCGTGGACCATGACCGGCTCGCCGTAACGGTTGGCGACGCAGCGCTGGCCGCGAGCTTGGCGAACGGCGCCCTGGTGGTCAATGTGGCCATACCGGCATGGCAGTTGATCAACGCGCCGCCCATCACGATCCTCACAGCCACCAACGCCGATTTCCGCGCCGCGACCTTCGGTTCAGTCGTCATCAACGGCGCCGCAGGGCAGGTGCTCTACAACAACGGCAGCGTGCAACTGCAATTCCGGGCCAAAGGGACGGTGTTGCTTTTTCAATAAGGAAATCAGCAAAGACAGGGAAGCAACATGTTCAAAGTAAGCAGGATTGGTTTGTCAATAGGTGTAGCCATTCTGTCCGCTGCCCTTCAGGCGGCGTGGAACATGATCGTGGGCGCCACCAATGGCGCGACTGCAGTTGTCATGTTGTTGTTATTTTCCACCGCTTTGTCTCCCGCAGATTCCGCAGGCAAAGACACTGACGGAATCATAGTGAAGCCCATTCCAGGGAAGATGGTTGTCCTGACGTTCGACGACAGTTGCATCAGCCACGCGACGTATGTCGGGCCATTACTGAAGAAGTACGGTTTTGGCGCGACGTTCTATGTTAACGAATGCATGGATCGCAAAACGTCTATGTCGTGGGGTCAGATTAAGGGCCTGGAAGACATGGGGTTCGAGATTGGCAACCACTCCTCGCATCACGGCAACATGGGCAAAATGAGTACGGAGGCGTGCATACCCGAAATGACCGGAATCGAAGAAAATTGTGTGAAAAACAAGATATCGAAGCCGACCACGTTCTGCTGGCCGGTCTATAGCGTCAACAAGGGCCTCTTTCCACGCATGCTTTCAAATGGGTATCTCTTCGCACGTGGCGGAGTCGAACGACCGTACGTGCCGACAACCGACAATCCCTTCGATGTGCCATCGTTTACCATTTACAACGACATATTGCAGAAGAGTCCGAATGCATTCGCAGAGAGGGCCATGCGTGCCGTCCCTGGGACATTCGTGGTATTCTGTTTTCATGGGGTGCCTGATCTGGGGCACAAAGGAGTCAGCACCGACCCCGTGCTTTTCGAGAAACTAATGGAATATCTGAAAGTGAACAACTTCACAGTAATCGCCATGCGGGACATGGCGAAGTACGTGGATGCAACGAAGGCCTATCGACTGATGGCCGTCGGTGACGACCATCAGTAGCTTGGGAACAACCACTCGGTCAACGAAGGAGACAGCGTCCGCTGCGAAGTTTCGCCGAGCGAGCAAATCGTGCTGCAGGTCGACGTCATTTTAGTTATGGTGAAATAAGACATGAAGTCGAATAGTATTCTGTTATCAGAGTCGCAGGTTGTTGAGCGGATCCTGCAGTTACTGCGTGCCTTTCCTGACGCAGGCGACGCCCTTCCCAAGAACGGCCTGACCAAAGCCTACTGGCGCCGTCTCTTTGCCAGGAACGACCAAACACGGCGCGTGTTGGAGTTGTACCGAGAATTGCCCCTGTTGAGCGGTATCCGCCAGCCCTCACCGCAACGAGCGGACTGGATCGCCTTGATGAGGAAGGACTTTGCGATTCAGGAAAGCGTCTTTCAAGGCGGCCGCCGAGAAATCCCGTCGGTTCCGCCGGACTTCTGTCCCACGCAGGCACGGGAGGTCATCCGACGCGCACTGGCGGCTTCAATGAACCTGCCCCAGCCCGCCAAGGCAATGTACTGGCGCGAGCATTTCGGCCGGGACGAAGTGATCCAGCGGATCCGACCGGAGGAGTCGAACGCGTATATTCCCAACCCACACCGCGGCACCACGACCTTCCAGCGGTTCCAGGGTGATGCACCCTACTCGACCTGGCTCTGGTGCGACGCCGAGGGGCCGACGACATTCGACCCCGGCGCGCCTGTCCGCGATAATGTCAAGTTCGTGCCGCGCACCACGCTCAGTTACTGCCGTTGGCCCTGGCGCTGGTTCGAGCCGAAGAAGGGTCAGTACAATTGGAAGCTACTGGACCTGGCGCTGAAGACCGCCCGGGCGCGCGGCCAGACCCTGCAGATCCGCATTGAGCCCTTCACGCGGAAGATCGACTACCGGCAGGAGCCGATCGCCGCCACACGCCATCCGCCGGAAATGTCCGTGGATGTGCCGGATTGGTATTGGGATACGGGCGCAGCCTGGATCGAAAGAGGCCCGTATCACCGGAATGAACCTGACTTCAATGACCCGAACTACCTCAAACACTTCGTCAGTTTCATCCGGGCCGCAGCGCGGCGGTACGACGGTCACCCCGATCTGGAAAGCGTGGATGTCGCCGTGGCCGGAAAATGGGGCGAAAGCGGGGGCAACGCCACGCCCGAAACCAAGGCCACGCTCGTGGGGGTCTTTCGCAAGAGTTTCAAGAAGACGCAACTCATCGTGATGTTGGGCACGCGGGCGTTGCTGCGGCCCGACGATCCGGACGGCCGCGGCGGCTTGCCCGAGGGGTTCCGCGCCGACTGTTTTGGCGACCTACGAAAACGACATGGCATGGGCGTACCGCCCGATCTGTGCTGGAACCAGACGTTCGACGTCTATCCGATGATCATTGCACGGCCCGGCATCGTCGAGTCGTGGAAGACCGCCCCTGTCGTCATGGAAAGCTGCGGAACTGTGGCTTCCTGGTTCATGGACAGCTATGACATCGATGTGATCGTGAGGGAAGGCTATCAGTACCATACCTCGGTGTTCATGCCCAAAAGCGTGTTCTATCCCGCCGCCTGGATGGACAAGTTGATCGAATTCGACAAGAAGATCGGGTATCGCTTTGTGGTGAGGCAAATCACAATGCCTTTGAAATGCAAGCCGGGGAAGACAGTGTCCGTGCAATGGTTCCTGGACAATGTCGGCTGTGCGCCGATCTACCGTCCGTACCGGCTGGCCTTGAGGTTCCGGCAGGGCAGGCACAATGACATCGTGCATCTGAAATCCGATATCCGGAAATGGATGCCGGGACACACTTGGTTTGAGGAACCCGTCATGGTTCCGAAGGGGTTGAAAGCGGGCGAAGTGAAGATTGATATGGTCATTGTGGGTGATACCGACAAGCCCAAAGTGTGGTTCGCGATCGATGCGAAGACGGACGACGGCTGGCATCCGCTGACGAGTCTGGAGGTGACGACATGAGAAGGATCATGGCCGGCCTCTGGAGTCTTGGCGAAATTGCAGCAGGGGCGATCTGGATCACAAGAAGACTGGCCAGATAACGATAGGACGGTCTCCGCGCATGATGTTCCTGCGTCGCGAAGTGTTGGCGTCATCGTCCGCGCCCATGTCTCTGCCCGAGGGCGCGGTGGAAGCCAAGCCGGTGAGAATCGAATCTTCCGGGCTTCTACTTCTTCTGCTTCTTTGCCCACTGCGCCTTCATCCGCTTCATCTCGCCGTTCAGCGGCACCTTGCGCCCCGGGCACTGGTTGCGCGGGTCGTACAGCCAGTTGCGCTGGTTATCGCGCAACACCGGCAGGCGCTGTGCCATTGGCGGCGGCTGGACAATCTTCGTCGGCCTGTCTGCGTACCAATATGCCACGGAGGACATCTCGTTGGCCAGATGGTTGCCGTGGCCATGCTCAATGGTGGCCTTGATCTCCTTCTGAAACCGGACGGGATTCTCCAGGTGGAAGACGTAGCTGGTCTGATAGCCGTTCGTGTGGTGCTCGAAGATGGAGGACCCATTACGGAGAAAGGCGTTGGGCTGCATCCCCCAGGCCTGGTTCAGGTAGTCCTCGCTGCCGGTGCCGTGCAGGTCCGGCGGCCACTTGTAGCCGTCCACCCAGATCATGTCGTCGCCCTCGCCCCACCACGTCCCTTGAAAGTTGGTAACCGACAGGTTGCAGCCGATGTAATGCCCGCGCCCCTGGGTGTCGAGGATCACGTAGTTGTTGTCCCACGCCAGCTTGCGGGCGTTGACGATGTCCGCCTCCGGCGTATTGACGCGGATCTCGTGTCCCCAGCCTCCGAACGGATTCGTACGCCGGAACTCGGCGTGAAAGTAGCCCAGGTCCTCCGGCACCTCCTCCAGCGTCTCATAATCCACGTAGAAATACTGGTTGTGGGTCTCCCGGCTCTGGTTCACCAATTCCACGAGTGCACGCTTCCGAAACGGCATGGCCGCATAGCAGTTCAGGGCGCACCCCTGATTGAACCTGTTGCTATTGGCGGCATTGACCGAAGCGGTGAAGAGTTGCGACTGGAAACTGTTGACGATCCCGTGCCCGAGGCAGAAGAAATCGCCCAGCGGCACAAGCACGCTCGGCGATTTCGCGTCGTCCCACGTAATCTTGAGGAGGCCTTCGCGGTAGTGATTCCCCTGCGTCATCCAGATGTGGGTGATCTGCCCGGGGCCACGGATGTCGGCCAGGACCGCGGTCTTGCCGGCTGGAATTTTCCAGGAATCCGCGTTGCGGCCGGAGACGTCAAAGGACGAGCAGCGGCCGGTCTTGCGGTTGCGGATACGGGTCAGGTCTTGGATCATGAAAACTCCTTTCGTGATGCATCGAACAACCAAAGACTCACACCACGGCTGGCGGCCGCGGCTACAAAAATACCATTGCACCCATCCCTGGGCTTTGAAAAGAACATCAACTGGCTCTTCCGGCTCGGAAGATCTAGTTGATTTCCAGCCCATCCCGGCCGGGCAGCGCCGGGAAGGCCGCGTGCGGCTCAGTCTGGTACCAGAACGCCGTGGAGGCGATGTCGTCCTGCAGCGGCAGATATCGTCCGCCCGCGCGCCAACCAAGCGCCTGGATGGTCACGCGCAGGTCTTTCTCGAACCGCACCGGATCCATGATGTGCCAGCGATAGAGGCTGAAGCGCTGCTGCGAGCTGTAGAGCCCGTCCGGCCGCACCACATGCGCCAGGCCCGTGTAGGCGGTGGTGAACTCCTGGTACTGCTTGGTGGCCCTGTTCTCGAAGTTGTATGAGCCGCAGAAGTAGTCCTCCGTGCCCGTACCGCAGATGGTCGGAAACTCGCCGTCGCCGTCGAGGAAGAACTTGATCTCGCCCTCGCCCCACCAGCCGTTGCTGTTCACGCCCCAAGCGAGATAGGTGCCGACATACTGCCCCCACCCCTTCACGCCATCCAAGATCGTGTAGACCGACTTGTATGGCAGCGGGTTCGTGCGCCGGAACTGAGCATGGAAGTACGCCGCGTCCTCCGGCACCTCGGTGAGCGTGTAGTCCACCTGATAATAGAGCGTCATCGCCTCGAACCCGATGTTCTCCATGGTGATGCGGCACTGGCGGCGGAAGGGCATCTCCCAGTAGCAGTTGAAGCCGTTGCAGGGATTCACGCACACCGGCAGCGAGTTGATCGGTGCATAGACGTTGAGGTTGGTGAACGCGCTGGCGAAAAAGTCCGCCACCGGACACTCGACCGACGGCGTGGTCTCACTGTCCCAATAGATGCGCAGGATAGCGAACCGGTAATTGCAGGTCGGCGTCATCCAGATGTGCTGGATCGCGCCCGGACCGCGAATGTCGGCGATGGTAAATGTTGTCTTCGGCTCGATCTTGACCGAGGGGAAAATCTTCCACCCCTGCCCAAGCTCGCAGGCGCATTTCGCGCCCGTGCCGTCCGTCGCCATGCCGGCCTTCCCCTTTTCGCCGGTGAAGTTTTCCGCGCTGATCGAGCGCGTCTGCGCGCGCGACAGGCGCGACAGGTTGCCGAGGTTCATTCCAAGACCATTAAAGCTCATGCGTTCTCCTCCCGTATGCGTCCATGATATGAACTGGCGCCGGTGAGGTGAAATGGGTATTCTTATGCTTTTTTTATCTTATCTTATTGTTTCTGATGCACATCCTGAGACAATTTTTTACCGCTCCTCTTCCAGCTAAATCCGCGTTTCGCATACGCGGCATTGGCCTGCATGAACGCATGCGCCCCTGCCTGGTGGACCGACGCACCGGCACGCCGGATTATCTTTTCATGTGCTTTCACGATGCCGTGCGAGTCTGGGAGAAGGACGCGCTGCACACCGTTCCGCCGTCGAGCCTGATCATTTGGGAACCCGGAAAGCGTCATTTCTACGGCAACACGGAACAGGTATGGGACCATTCCTGGATTCACTGCGAAGGCCCGTTTCTGGCGCGGGCGCTGCGGACGGTCCGGTTGCCGCGTAACCGCGTCCTGCCGATCCCCGATCCGCTGATCCTGGAAAAAGCTCTCGCCGAATTGCATGCGGAGTTGACCCTTCACCGGCGGCCCGACCCGGCGATCCTGCAAAACACCTTCGAAATCTTCCTGCGCAGCCTGGCGCGATGCCAGCGCGCGCCGGACGCGCCTGCGCCCGTGCCCGCGCGCTTTCTGGCAGTCAAAGCCTGGATCGACTTCCATTACGACCGGCCGGTAACGCTGGCTGCGCTGGCGCAGCAGGCGCATCTGTCGGTCCCGCATTTCTGCAACGAATTCAAGCGCTACTTCGGCGTGCCGGCCATCGACTACCTGATCCGGATACGCCTGCAGGCCGCCGTGCATCACCTCGGCGACTGCAACCGCAGCATTACCGAGGTGGCGCGGTTGGCCGGGTACGAGAACTTGTTCCACTTCTCGCGGCTGTTCAAGCAGCGCTTCGGCGTGAGTCCCCGCGCCATGCGCGCACGGATCGTGAGGCCGCAATCGTTAACAAGGCGCGAACCCACCGGCGCCCCAATGGAAAAGACACGCAGCGGTTGACAAACAAACTGGAAGGCGGAGCTCTGCGACGCCTCAAGCAACTGGAACGTACATGCAAAGGCTCGCGGAGCTCGCCCCTCCAAAGTGTTGTGCAGGCCCAAATGGATGGCTGGCCGCCGCCGTGGCTGGCGCGTGTTTTGTTTACGTTCATCGGCGAGCCCGTCGCAATCTCCCGCAGAACGAGCACTGACATCCCCGCCTGAACCCTGTATAGTTCCGACTGTCGTTCTTCACTATTCACTTTTCACTATTCAATGGATTTTCTGACCTGCCATGAGCGCATGCTGACGATCCGCTTCTTCGAGGAGGCCGTGGAACGGCTTTTTCACGAAGGGCGCATCGGCGGCACCGCGCATACCTGCATCGGACAGGAAGCCGTGGCCGTGGGCGTCGCCGCCGCGCTGCAGCCGCAGGATGCCGTCACCAGCACCCACCGCGGGCACGGTCATTTTCTCGCGCTGGGCGCCGACCCCGGCCGCGTGATGGCGGAACTGTTCGGCCGCGCCACCGGCTATTCGCGCGGGCGCGGCGGCAGCCAGATGATGATGGACACCGGCCGCGGCTTCTACGGCGCCAACGGCATCACTGGCGGCAGCATCCCGTTCGCCGCCGGACTCGCGCTCGACGCCCAAATGCGCGGCATGGGTCGCGTCGCGCTCTGCTTCTTCGGCGACGGCGCTTCCAACCAGGGCGTGATTCACGAAACGCTCAACTTGGCCGCGCTCTGGAAACTGCCGCTGGTCTTCCTTTGCGAGAACAACGGCTATGCCATGTCCACGTCCTCCAAACGCGGCCTTGCCAACCCCCGTGTGGCCGACCGCGCCAGCGCCTACGGTATCCCTTCCGCACACGCGGATGGCAACGATCTCCCAATCGTGCAACAGGCGGTCGCGGAGGCCCTCCAGCATGCGCGCAGCGGCAAGGGACCGGTGCTGCTCGAATGCCGCACCTACCGGCTCAGCGGCCATTCGCGCGGCGACAAACGCGAATACCGCCACGCGACCGAGGAATCCGAGGCGTGGCAGCGCGAGCCGATCCGGCGCCTGGAGGCCATCCTGCTGTCGCAGAAACTCGTGGACGAGGCATCCGTGGCCGCGCGCCATGTCGCAGCCAAGGCCCGGATCGAAGCCGCCATTCAATTTGCGGAAGCCAGCCCGCTCCCCAATCCAGCCACCGTGACGGAAGGCGTGTTTGCGTGAGATCCGTAACCTATACCCAGATGCTCCGCGAGACGCTCGATGACGCGCTGCGCCGCGATCCGCGCGTCTTCCTCATGGGCGAGGACATCGGCGTCTACGGCGGCGCGTTTGGCGTCACGCGCGGACTGGTCAAGGAGTTCGGTTCCGAGCGCGTGCGCGACACGCCGATCTCGGAACAGGCGCTGGTCGGCACAGCCATCGGCGCGGCCGCGGCCGGTTCGCGGCCGATCGTCGAGATCATGTTCATGGACTTCATCACGCTGGCCGTGGACCAACTCGTCAACATGGCCGCAAAACTGCACTACATCTACGGCGTGTCCTGTCCACTGGTCGTGCGCACGCCCAACGGCGGCGGCCGCGGCTATGGCGCCACGCATTCGCAATCGCTCGAACGCCTGTTCACCGGTGTACCCGGACTCCAGATCGCGGCGCCCGCCACAGCCACCGATGCCTCGGCGCTCCTGCAGACCGCACTGCAGGGATCGAACCCCGTGCTCTTCCTCGAACACAAGCTGCTTTATCCGATGCGCTGGGAAGTGCCGGAGGGATTGCCTGCGCCGCAGCCGTTTGGCCACGCGCGCGTGGCGCGGGAAGGCGCACATGTCACCATCGTCGCCTGGTCCGGCATGGTGCCGCAGGCGGAACGCGCGGCCG
>Ga0073936_10010733_pt1 | contig 11197 bp, 6 predicted proteins | sample AliMusrvi5mmetaG_FD_87041 | JGI IMG/M metagenome (GOLD analysis project Ga0073936, IMG submission 87041) | Freshwater lake bacterial and archeal communities from Alinen Mustajarvi, Finland, to study Microbial Dark Matter (Phase II) - Alinen... | ecosystem: Environmental > Aquatic > Freshwater >... | reverse complement strand
CCTGAGGAGTGCGACGACGGCAACTACGATCCCGGTGACGGCAGCTTTCTGAGCATCGCATTATCCCAATTTCTCACCAAAAAGGGCTATGATTATTACAAGGCACAGTCGGATATGAATTCCGCCGGGTTGCAGAACAACCCGTATTTCGTGTCTAGCGGAATGAGCGGCGACATGCCGTCCGCCGCCGTCCGTGACGGAATCCGACGGCCGGTCAAGCACCCGGATCTGATGAAACGGGAAATGGGCCCTGTCGCAATCACTCCGGCACCCTCGGGCCTGCCAGGCGAGGTTTCCTTCCAGACCTGCGATCTTTCACTCGCTTGCCCGGCCGGGCCGCCGCTCGCCTGGGTGCGTACCTACCGGTCGATGAAACCGCTCAACTCGGGTCACGGTACGGGCTGGGATTTCTCCTATAATATCTGGATCGAAGCCCTGCCGTCATCCGCGGGTGCCAGCGCCTCTCGCGTGGTCATCCATGATGGCGGCGGCCGCGCTGACATCTTCTTCCGCCAGGCTGACGGCACCTATCGTTGCGAGGGCATGTTCCGTGAAGGACGATTCACCGGGGAAACTTTCACCCTCACCTTCGCCGACAAGGGCACTTGGGCGTTCAGGCCGTTAGATAGCTCGCCGGCTGCCGGTAAAATCGCGGCCATCACCGATCGCAATGGCATAGCCCTCACATGTGCCTATGAGTCCGCCACCGGACGGCTCGCTTCTGTGAGCGATTCGTTTGCTCCGCCGCGCAGTCTCAACGTGGCTTGGGACGGGGCGGGCTTGATCACCAGTGTCGCGGACTCCAGCGGACGCAGCGTCCACTTCACCCCTTATGGCGCGGCCGACCCGGATGGCAGCGAAGGCGATCTGAAATCCGCCTCCAGCCCGCAGGTTGGCGGGACTCTCTCCGTCGTCGGGGCCACGGTTTACACCTATTCCACAGGGAGTTCAGACCCCAACCTCAACCACAATCTGCTTAGCATCACCGATGGTGCCGGACGCTTGTTAGAAGCGTTCACCTACTCGGCGCAAAGCGATCCGCTCCATCTCGACTACGACACCTGCGTTTCCCACAACCGTTACAAGAAGCTCGGCCAAGTCACCCTGAACCGGCGCGAACTCCTGCCGCCGGGCAGCTCGCCCGAGGGTGGTTACACGATCTTTGAAGTCGATGAGATCGGTCGCCTCACCGAAACCGTTTGCGACCGTCTGCACCGCGTGGTCAGCCTCCGCGAATACACCGGATTCTGCGTGCCTGGAATTCCTGTGACGTCCACCGACAACCGTCCCACCGGACCCTTGCGTGCCGGCGATCCGCCCTATTTTGAAACCACCTGTGACTACAATGCGGACAGCCTGTGTGCGCGCATCACCCATCCGGACGGCAGCCAGGAACTCGTCACCTATGATCGCGACTTCCGGTCCGGTTGCCCGGTGCGCGAGCGTGCCAATCCCCGCGTGATGACGCTGCGCTCCCCCGGCGGCGAGGAACGCACGGTGACCTGCACCTATCAACCGGATCATGGCAACCCGGAATCCGCCCGCCCGGGCAATCCAATCGGCGGCCTCTGTGTCAAAGGTGGCAGGAACCCCGGTGGTTTGGGGTTGGCCCGCCCGGGCAATCCAATCGGCGGCCTCTGTGTCAAAGGTGGTCCGCATAGGGCAGACGGCCTAGCCCAAGACAGGAAGGGCGGCATGGTCAACGGGAACATTACTATCAGCTCCGCCAACCGTCAGGCCACGGCAACGGTTTTCAAGAATGAGGAAGGCGGACGCCACCCGCCGTTCCAGAACAGATCCAGCATTGCCGGAATCACCGCAGGTGCCGTCGCGGGGATCGTCGTCTCCGCGCGTGCCGCAGGCGAAGATGAGGATTGCGATGGCACGGCCGATGATGACGAGCGCAAGATCGGCCCGAAACAAAAAGCCTGGCTGTGCTCGAACTTCCGCCTCTCCATGGCCAGCGCCCACGGCCAGACTTCCACCTGGAGCTATGATGAGCACGGCAACTGCACCAACTCCCTCAGCCCGCTGCCTGGCAAGGGCGTGCTCTATCAATACAACACCCGCGGCCAGTGCACCGGCAGCACCGTGCTCAACGGGCCAGCCTCCTCGTTTCATGACGAATGCACCTACGATGATGCAACCGGACTGCCCAGCAGAGTGGTCTGCGACAGCGCCGGCCTCCATCTGACCACCAGCGTCGCGCACGATGCGTTAGGACGTGTCACCGGCGTGACCGACCCCCGCGGCAACGACTGGCTCTATGCCTACAATCCGCTAGACCAATGCATACAAGCCCAATCCCCGGCCATGCCGCAACGCATCTCGATGAACTTCACCATCGACGCCGGCGGCCGCGTCGCCCGCAGCGACCTCGATCACCTCGCACCGAATGGAACCGCGGATGCCACAAATCCCACCTACTCGACTTTCTATGTCTATGACGATCGCGCCCGCCTGGTTCAGGTGGCGGAAGAAGAACGCCCGGTCAATCCCGCGCCCGGAGCCCTCACCCCGGACCCGCTGAAACTTGGAAGTTATGCCATCTGCGACCTCGCCTACGATGATGCCGGCCAGGTCGTGCGCGTCAGCACCCCCGCCGCCTGCCGTGAGCAGGCCACGGATCTCACCTGTGATTTCACCTATGACGAACGCGGCCTGCCGCACCGCTGCATCGACGGCGGCACCGGCAATCCCGACGCCGTCACCACCGAATGCGATTACGATTTGTTAGGTGCCTGCGTCCGCTGCGTCACGCTCGCCACTGGCGGCGTCACCAACCCGCAAACGCTCTTCACTTATGATGGCTTCCACCGCCTCGCGTCCGCCACCGACCCGATGGACAACCTGACGATTTTCGAATATGGGAATGATGGCTCCGTGACCACCTCCGTTTACGGCCAAGTCAATGATTTGCCTGGCGCCAAAGGCAATGTCCTGCTGGCAAAACACAAAGCCCAAATGAGCGATGTGAAATCCAATCCAATGTATGCCGGGAGAGCAAGCTATGGCTTCGACTCCAAGTCTTCCGGCCACATGGTGGAGAGGGCCGCCTTCTTCACCGTGGAAACCGGAAACGACACCTTCATCGTCGAGCGCTTCAGCCCCGGCGACTCTGGAACCCATGCCACCGAAGTCACCGTGGTGGACCGCTCGCCCGCCGGACTCGTGCAGGCGGTCACCTGCAATGGCGATCTGCTGCTCTCCTGCGAATATGATAGTGCCGGACGCCTCATTCGTTGCCAGGACGGCACCTGCGCGGCGGCGCGAACGTTAGATGCCTGCGGCAACGTGACCTCGGTCACCCGCACCGACATCTCCGGGGCACTCGGCGTGCCTAACAAAACTTTCACGGTCGCCAGCACCATCGATCCGCTCGGTCGCAGCACCCAAACCACCGATGGTACCGGCAACACCGCATCCTTCGCCTTCGATTCACTCGGCCGCTGCGTGACCGTCACCGAACCCGGCGGGTTGGTCGTGCACACCACCTATGATAGCGACTCGCCCACCGGTCCGTTCAGCATACAGATTTCGGCGGATGTCGATGGTGATGGAACTGCCGAAGTGCTGTCCAGCACGCTGGTCCGTTGCGGCGAGTGCCGCAGCGTGACGGACTCTAACGGAAACAGCACCGTGTTCAGCAGCGACGCCCTTGGCCGCGTGGTCCGCTGCGATCATCCTGACACTACCTATGAAGAGTGGAGCTACGACTCGCTCGGGCGCAACAATGTTTGGAAATGCCAGGACTCATCCCTGCGCACGACCACTTTCGACCTGAATGGCCGCCCGACATCTCGCGCTTGGTCCAACCTTGCAGCCGGCGTAACACCCGTGCCGAATACCACCTATCTCCACGATGGTCTCGGCCGCTGCGTGAGTGCCGGGCAGGGTTCCTCTCTCGTGACCTTCAGCTTCGACTCCTGTGGCAATCCCACCAGCGAGACGCAGGATGGATTAACGGTTTCCCGCACCTTCAACCACCGCGGACGCACCAGCATCACCTATCAGGATGACCGCCAGTTCGTCGAAGCCCGCGACGCGACCGGCCTGCTGCTTGCCGTCTCCGCCGTGAATGGTGGCAAGCCGGTTACGCCACCGGTGGTCGCGTTGGATTATCTCGGCCACCGGGTTTGCCGCAGCACCCAAGGCAACGGAGTGGTCACCAACTGCAGCTATCGTGGCGATGGGGACGCCCCTCTAGCAGGTGGCAGCGACGCGTCCTTCGATGCCTGCGTCCGCATCACCGTTAGCAATGCCGCGTCCACCCTCCTCAGCGACACCATCCTGAGCCGCGACTCTAACCAACGGGTGATCCGCGAACGAACCGCCTTCGCCGCAGGGACCGGTACACCCGGCCGATCCAAATCCTTCACCTTGGATCGCCTTGGCCGCGTCACCAACTGCATCACCAATCGCCGCGTTGTTCCCAATGGGGAACTCATCGTCGAGAGCGATATCAGCTACACCCTCGACCTCGAAGGCCGCCGTCTGAACGCCACTGGCGGGGCCAATCCCGGGACTTACACCCAGGCAAGCACGCTGCCACCCGGCGACCAACAAATGAGTCAATACACCTCATGGCCCCGTGGTCCGTTAGAGTGGGATGACAACGGCAATCTCGCGCTCATGACCACAGCCACCGGATCACTCACCTTCGTCCACGATGCCGAAGGACGACTCGTCGCGGTGAACGATACCGCCACCGGGTCTTCCTTGATCAGCTATGACTACGATGCGCTCGGCCGTGTGATGATCCACAAAATCCACCATGGGGGTGGTCTGCCATCCATCGACTCCCGCTTCGTTTATGACGGCAGCGTCTGCATCCAGGAGTTAAGTGATGATGGCAGCGGTGTCCTCAGCCCTGACATGACTCTTGTCTGCGCCGACGGCCTGAAACAGTGCATCTCCACCCGAAACGGCGCCATCTACTACCCACATGGTGGTTTGGGAAACGCCTTGATCCGCCCCGGCCATCACAAGCCTGGTAGTTGCTCGTTCATCACCCTCATCACCAATGCCACTGGCGTAGCGATCGAACGCTTTGATTGCGACGACGCCTGCAAACCGATCTTCCTCGATGCCAACGGCACGCCTGCTTCAGACACGAGTTCGTCCATCGGCCTGCGCTGGCTGACTCCGGAAAGTTCCTGGGAGCCGGAGATCGGCATGTTCCATGGCACCGGCGGAACCTACAGCCCGGACCTCGGGCAACAGGTTTCCCGCCGCCGCCCCGGGAGCAATTGGAAGGGCGGATATATCATGCATGTCACATTGCTGAAGTGACACACCGGGGGGCTGCGTCTCAGCAGTTCCGAGCATGATATTGATATTGGGCGAAATGAGCGGCGGGATGGCAGTTAGAGACGTGGGGAAGGTCACGCCGATGCCTGAACCATCCGCATCCGCTCCAGGGCTGGGTTAGGCTCAGGCAAGCATAAGGTGCAATTCGGTTTCCGGGGTCAGCACAATGGGTTCGGCGAACGTGATCAACGCGCGATTGCCTGTCAGCTTCAAATCCGTCCGGATCGGCTTCACCGCCAACGCCACTGTCGCGGTGGAAACACTCACACCTTCGGCAAGAGTCAGCGCGAGAGTCTGCAAGTGCAGTTTCCCCCAGCGCAACTGGATGCCGCACCTCGTTCGTCCTTGGTCCCGTTTCTGCCAGAATGTGCCCCAGCCTTCGGCTGCGGTGAATGGGGCGCGGAAATTTTCCGGGGTGAGGCGCGGCGCGAATCCGATGTGTCCTTGCGGACCGTGATACTCAAAACCACTGGCGGCGATCAACAGTCCATAGCTGGCCATCCCGCGGGAGTAATGGTCGCCACATTCGACTTCATTCCACGGATTGCGTCGCGATGCGTGGTAGCGGTCATGGATCACGCGCTCAACGGCCAAGCCTTCGAGCACCAAACCCTCGCTGATCATGTGGCCTGCCACCTGGTGTTCGTAGCCGGCCATGCAGGTATTGAGATATCCCACGCCCACAGCCATGTCTCCGCTCACCACCTTGGGGAGTTGGCGATCGCCATGGGGCCAGGTGGTCATGATCGTGCCACCTTCGCCGGGCATCGCATACCAGCTTCCCTCTTTGAAAACCTGCCGGTAGGGTCCGACATCGGGAGTAAAGTTGTATTTCCAGATCGCGCGCAGCGCGGATTGGGTATGCCGGATAGGCAGGATGCGCCCGAGGCCGACCTGGAAGGCCCAGCCTTGCCCGAACACCTGATCGATGTGACAGCCGTTGCCGATGATGAAACTGTTAGGCTGTGCGGGGTCGGGTTTATGGATAAAGTATTCGCCATTCCAAAGTCGCTCCACCAGGTTCTTGGCACCGGCATCCGCGATGGCTCGCGCCGATGCCGCGAACTCCTGGTCACCCAATTCCCGCGCCATCGCCTCGCCGGCACGCAACGCGGCCAAATACAGCGAGCTGGTCCACGACATGGCGCCCCACCACAGGCCGGTATCCAGAGTGGTGGATTGCCTGCCGTCGATGATGCCATCGGCGTTGCCGTCCTCGCGAATGAGCCACTGGAGGATTTTCTTGATCTTGGGCCAATTGCGCCGGAGGAACGCCGAATCATTCGACATCTGATGCGTGCGATAAGCGCAGAGAACATGGCCCGCCTGACCGTCCAACACAAAATCGCCGCGATATTCGCCGCGGGTCCAGACTCCGCCGGTCTTCGGGTCGAACCCGATGTCATCGACAAAGTGCTGCGTTTCATCGATGGACTGCTCGATACTGGGGAAGAGGCGGCCCGCGCCCTGGGTATAAAACCATACGCTGGTACAATTTCCCGGACAGCAGTAGGAGCCTTCGAAAAACCAATAGCGACCGTTATCGAAGCGATGACAGGTCGCCGTGGCCAGCACGGAAACATTCATCAACATGCGGTCTAACAGCCAATGCGGCAAGGTGGAATCATACCAAGTGTCGTGCCAGCGCTTCGTCTCGCCGGAGAGGCGGGCGAAATTCCCGGCGACGTAAACCGCAACATCGGCCGCATCGCGGAATCGTTTGGCGTAATAACGGCTGAGTTTTTCGATGTCGCGAATCCTGGCCCATTGCTCGTTCAACAGCAGTGGCGTGAAACCCGCTTGCGGGAAATGCCATGTGATCACATACGCGGCTTTACGCTGTTCCCCCGGTTTCAGCGTCCAGCGCCGTCCCACCGCGCCGATGAGCCGGGCGGGCAGGGCCTTTTCGGCTTCTGCTTTATCACCCGAGTCCAACGCTTGGAACAGCGCGTCCGGCTGCCCATCGCTGACATCGGCGCAGGCGCGGTCGGTGGCTTCGGGAGCGAGCAGCGCCAGGCTCAGCGTACCGAAATCCGCAGCGGTCATGAGCACGTCCGGCGGTAGCGCCACATCGGAAAAAACAATGTAATCCACGCCGATGCATCCCCACCCCCCGCGGTCATCGTCCGCGATCTCCAGCCGCGCCTTGCGGCCGATGAGGTTTCTTGTATCGAAGAAATCCGTTCGCAGTCTGTGAGCGGTGTGGCCTGTGGCCGAGCGCTCGATCTTGCCATCGATGATCAGGCGCAGGCCTAACTTTTCGGCATTCGCACCGCCTCCGATCAGAAAGCGGATGTAATCGCGAGAGATCGTAAACTCAGGGCTGGTGAGTTTGCCCGTAGCGCGTTCTCTTGAGCCGTCGATCACCGGAGCCGAGGCAAAGCTATTGGCCAGCGCCTGGCCATGCGCGCCGATTGCCTTCGGGGATTGGATCTCGAGAAGTTCGGTTAGTTTTGCCGGGTGTGACCCGAATGCCGTTCCTTCCACGGTCCACGCCCCATAGGTTTCCTCTTCGAAATCGGCGAATACGATGTCAGCGCGAGCGGGGGGGCTGGAGCCGCTTGCGCGCACATCCGCGTGGGCGCTGGACTCCACACGCAGCATCCCGCTGTCGCGTGCCACCTGATTGCGCCGGATTGCCAGGGCGGATTTGCTGAACGCGCAGACGGCATTTTCGAGCCAACCGGCGAGTTCCACCGCGAGTGTTTCGTTCGAGGTGTTCGTCACCGAAAACTCCATCACCGTCGCCGGCAGGCCGGAGTCATCCGCGTTCAATGGAATAAAAGGCGAGTACGCTTCCAATTTCACATCCACCGGGCAGCTTGGGTCGTGGTAGTTGACGGTGCCGATGGGATATTGGCCGCAAAAGGTGACCCCGGGGAAACCACTCTGATCCAGCCGGTGGATAGCCGCCTTGCCATTCGCGGAAATCCGGAGTGCGAATCCCTGTTCGAGCGGCGCGGCGGGTTTCGGCGGATTGGCATAGTGTGGGCCGCGGTATAAGTTGAACTCGCCGGGATTGGGCGCGTTGAAAACATCCCAGTGCAACAACCTTCCGTCACCGCCGAGATAAAGCTGGCCGGCGCAGATGCCGCCTATCGGCATGCCAATGAGGTCGAGCTCCGCATTGCGATATACTGTGGGTTCGCCACGGGCAAACAGTGACTTTACCCAACCGGGATCAAGTTTCTTGTCCAATGGTACCCATTTCTCAAAATCCTCTTTCCGGAACGGTCCCGCCATGGCCATCATGCCTGGAAATGCCGTGCCTGCGGCCAGAAAAGCAGCCAGTTGGAGGAAATCCCGCCGGGCAATATCAGGAGAGCAGTTGCATTGGGAAGTCGGGCATTTGTTCATGGGCATGCGGGGTAGGAGCAGGGAAGGGATCGTGGAGACTCTGATCGCGGCTGGGCAAATATGTCAATATCCTCTTCCCATTTCCCGTCCGCCCCGCGCAGGTGCTTGAGTATCGGTGCCTTCGCCGGATCCTTCATCAGCGTCTCAAGGTTGCCATGCCCATCATTGCAATCCTTCCCCCCGATATCCACGACGGCCGGGCCCTCCATGTTTGACTGGCCGGCCAGCACAAACACCTTCACCGGACTCCTGCCCTCCTGTTTGGCGGCAGGCGGCGCATCGGCGGCGGGGCAGTTGAACGATGCCGCCAGCAAGGCTGCGGCTGTTAGAGACGTCAGTTGTAGGTTACAGGGTTGCTTCATGCGACCCAAAGCCTACCCGATAACCGGGAAGCAGGAAAGCGGGAATTTCCATGGCCGTCTTCCGACGGCCTTTCAATTTCTGTGTTTTTTCAAAATACGCCAAAAATGCCGGAAAAGCCTTGGTTTTAAGCGCTTTCGCCCCTCCCTGACCCGGTTTCGTGGGGCGTGACTGGGGGGGCCGAAAGACACGCATATTCCAAACGGCAATGACATAACCTTCGCCAACACGCTGCAAACCGGCACCCTTCAAACCGGCGCAATCCCCAAAGTTGGCACCGGCATGCTGACATTGGCCGCTACGAACCTATACAAAGGTGCCAACGTCACCGGTGCCGAGTCTGGCGATTATGTCAATATCAGCGTTGCCGACGCCTACACCATCTGGATCAAATCCCCCGCCTTCGCCATCCCCGCCGACCAGCAAGGCCCCAACGATGACCCGGACGGTGACGGTGCCAGCAACCTCGATGAATTCGCCTTTGGCGGCAACCCCAACGATCCGACGAACAAGGGCCTGATCTTCGGCATCCAGACCGGTAGCTCCGGTGCCGACGGTGCCAAACAAATGATCCTCACCATCGCGGTGCGCAACGGCGTCACCTTCTCCAGTCCCGTAATTCCCGAAAGTCCCGCGGTTTCCGCTGCCACGGTGGATGGCTTGAATTACACGATCCAGGGAAGCTCCGATCTAACTGACTGGACGACGCCGGTCACTCCCGTGCCGGTGGTCAACCCCGGCTTGCCGACACTCCCGCAGAGCTATCAATATGTGAGCTTCGTCCTCAGTGGTTCCGACGGGTTGCCAACCCGGGGATTCCTCCGCGCCATGGTTGAACGACCGTAAAGTGCGGATGGCGGATTTCTCGCCGGTGGGGGCGTTAGATGACAACTCGCGGAAATCCACTAGTGGCACCTCGCCGTGGATGTCGATCCGGTCTAGAAAAAGATCGCTAATTCTTTGTCGGTACGTTTCGATTTGGTGCGGCGAGCAGCGGCACTGGCGTTTCATGTCGCCATAAAATCCGCGCGGGTGCGGATACCATTTTCGGTGATTTAAGCATGAAACCAGATAACTCATTTGTAATCAGCAGATTGTATGACAGATTCAGGCCCGCCCAGAAGGGCGAAAACGCTCAAGAGACTGCACTCGACTCAAACCGGCGACAGAATATCGCAGAATCAGCCAGCGTGTCCAGTCCGGCTGTCCAGTCCGGCTGTCCTACCACAATCCGCGCAGATACTTGGCGTTCACCGGCACGAGGGAGGCTTCAATTCGGTCCGGCATTTCTAGTGCAAAGGACTACGCCGGATGAGTGGTGGTCACCGCCACGGCCTGCTTGCCCGCCGCCTTCGTCGCACGGATGCCGACCAGGACGGCCCATGAGCCAAAGATCGAGCAAGTCAATGAAGCGGCGTTCAAAATGATGCAAGCTCAGAAGGAAACAGATGCAAAGCTTCAGAGGAAAATGCAGCAATTGGGAGCGACCTCCAAACAACTTGTCAAACGACTGGAAAAGGCGACCGCCCCCGTAGTAGCGACAGTCAAAATGGAAGTTGGCAAGGCGGCGCAGGCGGTCCAAGCAGAAATTCCAACCGTCACCGATGCGCTGGTGGAAGTGAGAGCACTTGGATTCATGCCACACGCTGGTCACCGACGACACGTCACTAATAGATCCACGGGATAAATCGGCGAACACGCCGCTCATAATCCGCATAGCCGGGAAATCTCTCCCGCAACCAACGTTCCTCGTGGAGTGCTTTGGCGTGGAAAAACGGGATCAGCATCGCGGCAACCAGCAGTGCTGGCCAGCTTTGCCAGACCAAGGCCCAGCCAATCGCCACCGCAATGACGCTGGTGTAGAGCGGGTGACGGATCACCGCATAGATACCTTGCCGCACCAGTTGTGCCGAGTCCGAAGGCTTGGGAAATGGGGTGAGGTTTCTGCCGAGCGCCATCGCTCCGGCAAGCGCGACGCCCGCGCCCACGATCATCAAAGCCACTCCCGCCATCACCACAATGGGAAACCCGCCACTGCGAAAGCATACCGCCAGCAGTGCGACCGCCGTGAGCAGTATCCCCTGCACAACCACCCAGGCGCCTCCGCGTTGGAAAAAGCGATTCATGAGGGAATGTTAGTCATTCTGAAGGAAAACATGCAGAGCTTTGG
>Ga0073936_10010732_pt1 | contig 11198 bp, 10 predicted proteins | sample AliMusrvi5mmetaG_FD_87041 | JGI IMG/M metagenome (GOLD analysis project Ga0073936, IMG submission 87041) | Freshwater lake bacterial and archeal communities from Alinen Mustajarvi, Finland, to study Microbial Dark Matter (Phase II) - Alinen... | ecosystem: Environmental > Aquatic > Freshwater >... | reverse complement strand
GTGCGGCGTCGTGCAGCGTCGTGCCGCAGGCTACACCTTTCGTTCGCCAGTGCGTAAAGGAGCTTTGGGGGCTGCCGTGTCTGGAGCTTACGCCCCGAACCCTGCGTGGTGTCGGCATTGATTATCCTAAACCGAACAGCATCGGCCCGGATCGTCTTGCCAACGCGGTGGCCGCACACCACCGCTTTGGGGCGCCGGCAGTGGTGGTTGATTTTGGCACCGCGGTGACTTTCGATGTCGTGGACCGCGCGGGCAATTACGTGGGTGGTGTCATCGCTCCGGGCCTGGCAGCAATGACCGATTATCTACATGAGAAGACGGCGCTGCTGCCGCGAATCAGGATTGGCGAGGTAAATAGCCCCATCGGCAAGAGCACCGAGCAGGCGATGCTGGTCGGGGCCGTGCATGGCTATCGTGGCCTGGTTCGCGAGCTGATCATGGAGTTGAAGCAAGAACTCAAGACCCGGCGGCTGCCTGTGGTGGCGACGGGTGGTTACGCGCAGCTTATCGCCTCCAGACTGCCGGAGATTACCACCGTGGATCCCCTGTTGACCTTGGAAGGATTGCGCCTGGTATGGGAGGCTCACCAGCGCGCGTAGGCGCGCAGAAGACTGCACGCCCTACCTATGTGAAGGCTAGCGAAGCTAAAACCATTGAATCTTTGGTAGGATTGAGGCATCCTGCGGCTACATGAATCGCATTGTCGAACGATTCAGCGGGCTGAACCGTGAGCATCAAAAGGGTTTCGTTGTGTACATCGGCGCCGGCGACCCGGATCTGGAGGCCACGCAACAACTGGCGTTGGCCTTCGATCAGCTTGGCGTGGATGTCCTGGAGTTAGGTGTGCCTTTCAGCGACCCGCTGGCGGATGGTCTGGTCAACCAGCTCGCAGCACAGCGCGGGCTTGAATCAGGCACCACCCCCCCGAGGGTCCTGCAAACGGTGTCTGGCATCCGGCGGGAGTCGCAAATCCCCATCGTGCTCTATATCTATTTCAACCTTATCCATCGCTATGGAGTCGAGCGATTCATCCGGGAAGCGGCCCAGGCGGGTGTGGATGGCTTGCTGGTGCTGGATTTGCCACCCGAGGAGGGCGATAGTTACGAGGCGCTCATGCGCCAGGCTGGGATGTGCAACATCTATCTGGTTGCGCCGACTACACCGGAGGACCGCATCGAGCTGATCGTCAAACGCGGCACGGGTTTCATCTACTACATTTCGCGCGAAGGCGTCACCGGCATGCAGGCAAAGGTCGCCGATACGATCGCTGAGATGACTGCGAAGATTCGCGTCCACACGGACCTGCCCATCGCGGTCGGGTTCGGGATTTCCACGCCCGAGCAGGCGGGAATCGTAGCGGCGAACGCCGAGGCGGTTGTCGTAGGCAGCGCCATCGTGAACCAGATTGCCCAACACGGCAAAACGCCGGATCTGATCAAGCGGGTCGGCGAGTTCGTAAGACCACTCCTTGAAGCGGTGAAGAAAACATGAGGACCAAACCTGACGCTAACGAACGTTTCGTGATCATCATGGCGGGGGGCAGAGGAGAGCGCTTCTGGCCGGTTAGCCGCGAGAAGATGCCCAAGCAACTCATTACGCTCTTCGGCGGTCGGTCGTTCTTGCAGCAAGCCGTTGAGCGCGTGCTGCCTTTGGTGCCGACAAGAAACATCCTCGTCATCACCAACGAGATCCAGGCCCCCGAGGTGCGCAAGCAACTGCCGAAGGTGCCGAAGGAGAATGTTATCGCCGAGCCGATCGGCCGCGACACGTGCGCGGCGGTCACTCTGGGTGCCGCGTTGGTTGGTGCGCGTTCGACCACGGGTGTCATGGCGGTGCTGCCGGCTGATCATGTCATTCCCGAGGAAAAGAAGTTTCAACAGGTGCTGTCGGACGCGTTCGATCTGGCTGGTCGCGGGCAGGCCATCGTTACCATTGGCATCAAGCCGACCGAGCCGGCTACTGGTTACGGGTACATTCACGTCGGCGAAACGCTGCCACCGCCCCAAGGCGTTAAGCCTTACAAAACCCTGTTCCACCGTGCAGTGCAATTTGTAGAAAAGCCGTACCATGAGAAGGCGGAGGAGTATGTAAAGAGCGGTCAGTACCGCTGGAATGCGGGGATGTTCATCTGGTCATTCGTGACGATTACGGAGGGCCTGCAGACGCACCAGCCGGAAATGTATGATGCTTGCCACCGTTGGTTCAAGGTGGCAGCGAACCCCGCCAAGCTGAAGAAGGTGCTTGCCAAAGAGTATCCGGAGCTCAAGAAGATCTCGATTGACTACGCGCTGATGGAGCACGCGCACAATGTCGTTGTGGCCGATGGAGCGTTTGAGTGGGATGATCTAGGCTCTTGGACCGCACTGGCCCGGCATCTGAAGCAGGACCCGGAGGGCAACTGCGCCGTGGCCGACTTCATCCATGTGGATGCGATGCGGAACATCATCTTCGACGCCCGCTCCAAAGACCGGCGCACGCCCATCGCCGTGGTCGGCCTTCGCAATTCCATCCTGGTTCAGACCGACGATGCCACCCTGCTGGCGCATCAGAGCCAGTCGCAGAAGGTCAAAGAGCTGGTCAGGAAGTTAGCTGAGGACCCGAGACTTAAGAAGCTCGTCTGAGGTGTCTCCGGTGTTGCCTAGAATACGTTGTCATTACCCACAAGTCAGACGCGCTCAGATTAGCGCGGCTGTTTGGCAAGCTGGCCTACCACCTCGAAGGTGGAATGGCGCTTACTTGAGGTTCCGCAACAGCAAGGGCCTTTCAACGGTCGCTGAGAACCGGGGCGAAGGCGCCCTCGTTGCTTCCCAGCCACGGAGCCGGTACGCCCCGATTCCCGAGCCTGAGCCCAAACTCGCTCCCAACTACCTCCAGGCCGCCCGCAGGCCCCCTCCAGGCGTATTACTGGCCAACCAGTAGCCAACGGGTAGGCAACCACTAGGCAACCACTCCGATGTGGATCCGATCCACATCGGAGTGGTTGCCTAGTGGTTGCCTACCGCTTGGCCAGGCCCAGGCTTGGACCGGGCCTCAGCTAGGCCGGCAGCGGGCCGATGCGGCAGTTCCGTCGCCGACGCCCGCGGCGGACCACCGTCGGGCCCAAATGGTCGGGATGACCTGCGGCCGGATCAGCCCGGCTACGGCAATGCGACGGGCTACAGGCCACCGCCAACGGGGTTTCAAAACGTCGGCCCAACTTTCATCATCAATTGCTCTCAACCAAGGCCGTTCCAGACGTGGGTAATGACAAGGCCTAGAATACTTCCTCCGGGTGTGCCTGCAGCCACTCTGCCAGTCCTGTCAGTCGAAAGGAAAGGAGCTTCTGGGCTTTGGCACAATCAAGCGAGGTGTCAGGGGCGCGCGGGGCACCGACGTATTCCTTGAGCGAGCCGGGCACGATTTTGGGTTGCAATCGCGGCCAGCGGGCGGCGAGGAATTGGCCGATTTGCCACCGGGAGAGCCGTTCGCTGCCGGCAATGTGATATAGCCCGGGCACATTGAGGGCCGCCAATTCCCAGATCGCACGTGCCGTGACCTCAGCCGGAATGGGGGAGCGGAACTCGTCGGTGAACAGGCTCAGAGTCTGTCCAGCCTGCCAAGCCCGACGCATTTGCTCGTTGAATCCGCGGTCACCGGTGGGTGAGACACCGCCATTGAGCGACGTGCGAATAATCGTGTGATTCGGATTACTCAGCAGGATTTCCTCCGCCGCGACCTTGGTTGCCGCATAGGTGCTCAGAGGATTGACGGTCGCGGTTTCGTCATAATGGCCGGTGCTGCCGTCGAAGACCAGATCGCTGGACAGGAAGATGAACGGAATCTCCGCAGCCAGTTCCGCGAGCAGGGTGGTTACTTCGACGTTGAGTTTGCGGGCTAGCGCGGGGTTTGCCTCGCATTCCGGGCTTCGGCTCAACGCGGCGCAGTGGATAACCCGGTTTGGCTGCTGGCGGCGGAACTCGGCGCGCACGGTGGGAAAGTCGGCGAGGTCAAGACGCTGGCGCGTGAGCGCAGCCACAACGGCATCGGGCATGAATTGCGGGGCGGATCGGACAAGATAACTTCCGATCAATCCACCGGCGCCTGTGATCCATACTGTCTTCAATCAATCATTCGTTTGGTGAGACCCTCGTAGGCGTCGATTCGGCGGTCGCGGAAAAATGGCCAATGAGTTCGTGTGTCATCCACCTTGTCGAGGTCTAGTGGAACGACCAGAGTCTGGTCACTGGCCGCGTCGGCTTTGGCGAGCAGCTCCCCGGAGGTGCCCGCCACGAAGCTCTGGCCCCAGAACTCGATGCCTTCGCCAGCTAGCCTTTCAAGCCCGACCCGGTTGGGCACGGCGACATAGCAGCCATTGGCGATGGCATGGCCGCGTTGGACGGTTTCCCAAGCGGAATGTTGCAGCTCGCCCAGGTGCTTCTTCTCGTGAGGATGCCAGCCGATGGCGGTGGGGCAGAACAGGATCTCCGCGCCTCGCAGCGCGGTCAGGCGCGCAGCCTCGGGAAACCATTGGTCCCAACAGATCAAGATGCCGATTTTGGCGTAACGGGTATGCCAGGTGCGGAAGCCCAGGTCGCCCGGGGTGAAATAGAATTTCTCGTAATAAAGCGGGTCGTCCGGGATATGCATCTTGCGATAGATGCCAAGAAGCGAGCCGTCAGCGTCAATGACCGCCGCCGTGTTGTGGTAGAGGCCCGAGGTCCGCTTTTCGAACAGTGACGCGATCACCACAACCTGGCTCGACTTCGCCAGTGCTTGGAAGGCTGCCGTGGTGGGGCCGGGAATCGGTTCGGCTAGTTGGAAATGCTTGTGATCCTCGGACTGGCAAAAATACTGCGAGCGAAAAAGCTCCTGCGTGCAAATGATTTGGGCGCCATTCCTGGCAGCCTGTTCCGCTGCCGCCAGCGTCCTTTCCAAGTTCGCGCCGGCGTCCGGCGAACAAGCGGCTTGAATCAGCCCGATGTTGACGATTTGCTCACTCATTTCTGGAACTCCGCCGTAGCCAGCCCGCCAACTGCAATTCAATTCTTGTCAGCACTGGACGATGTGGGCCGGGAATGCCTGGCGCTACCTGGAACAGTCTGAAAGGTAGGCGGGGGCGTCGCCTGGCCAAACAGCTCGCGGATGAACCTGCCCAGAGTCTCGTTCGTTGGACCGTACCCCGAGTGGTAAATATAATGCTCCAGATCATAGAGCAGCTCGTCTGCCGCAGGGTACCGCTGGTCCAGGTCGCGGGCCAGCGCGCGGTGCAGAATCTCATTCAGCCGGTCATCTATGCGCGAGTCGAGGGATCGGAAATCGGGGATGGGTAAGTTCATCATGTGCTGCCGGGACTCCTCCGCCGTGGCACCCTTGAAAATGTTCTTTGCTAACAGGAGCTGCGCCAGCACGACGCCGGCAGAAAAGAGATCCGACCGCTGATCGGTGATTTGGAAGTTCGCCTGCTCGGGGCTCATGTAATCGGCTTTGCCAGCCACCACCTCGCCTTCGTTGTCCACCAGAAAGCCCCGGGCCTTGGCAATTCCGAAATCCATCAGCTTCACATCGCCTTCGAAGGCGATCATGATATTCTTGAAACTTACGTCGCGGTGGACCAGTCCGAGAGGCCTGCCGTCCTTGTCGGCCTTGGCATGGGCGTAAGCCAGTCCCCGAGCCACACGGCTAACGACGAAGACCGCCAGTTCCTTCGGCAGAACGCGGCGCCGGTCCGCCAACTGCTGGGCGAACTGTTCCAGATTCACCCCGCGGATCAGCTCCATGGCGATGAAGTAAACCCCATTTGTCTCGCCCAGGTGATAGGTCTGGGCGATGTTCGTATGGATCAAATCGGCTACGAGTTTGGCTTCGCCGATGAAATTCTCGATGAATTGCTTCTGGTCGGCGTAGTTCTGGCGAATTACTTTGATGGCAACTCGCTTGACAAATTCCCGCGTGCCGAGCTGCTCGGCTTCATACACAACGCCCATGCCGCCCTCGAATATCTTGCGCACGATCTCGTACCGAAACTCGTTTTGAATGCTGAAGAGGGACACCATTTGATCTTGATTGAACGCGGTTTGGTGTCAAGCCCAGGGTGCAAAAGCGCGCTGATCCTGGAGGCAAGGAACCTCCTCGAACGCCCGCTTTTTCTAGGAAAAGTATCATTTTCCACTTGCACGGAAGCAGCAAACGGCGTTAATTCGAGGCAAGTCGATAGACTTTAGGCAATAGGCATTAACCAAACAATATCAAACACTATACGGACTATGGCAAAAGCACTCTCTAAATCACAAATCGCTGCTGTAATCGCAGAGAAGAACGGAATCACGAAGAAGCAAGCTGTCGAGGTCCTCGCTTCTATCTGCGAATTGGCCTACAAGCAAGCCAAAAATACTTTCACCCTACCGGGGCTCGGCAAGCTCGTCCTAGTGAATCGCGCCGCCCGCACTGGCCGCAATCCGGCGACCGGCGAGCAGATTCAGATCCCGGCCAAACGGGTCGTGAAATTCCGGGTCGCCAAAGCCGCAAAGGACGCCATCCTCGGCGCCAAGTAACCAGACGTTTTTCCTGCAGGCACTCTGACGCGCTCAGGGTGCCTTTTTTATTGGGTTGTGAGAATCGCGGTCGTTGGCTGCGGAGCCGTCGGGAGCTTCTATGGGGCCAAACTGGCGCGCGCCGAGCACGAGGTGCATTTCCTTTTGCGCTCGGATTACGAAATCGTTCGGCGCCAGGGCGTTTTTATTAACAGTCCCGAGGGCGATTTCCAGGTTCGACCTCGATGTGCCCGAAGCCCGGGGGAAATCGGTCCCGTTGACCTTGTCCTCATCGGGCTCAAGACCACGGCCAACGAGCGTTTCGCCGAACTGCTGCCACCCGTGGTTGGATCCACGACCACTGTGCTGACGCTCCAGAACGGGTTGGGCAACGAGGAACAATTGGCACGCGTGTTCCGGGTTGGCCAAGTATTGGGCGGGCTGTGTTTTGTTTGCCTAAACCGCGTCGCCCCAGGGGTCATTCGACACCTTGGCTACGGGCAGGTGGTCCTGGGAGAAGTTCAACGCCCTCCTGATCGTCGCACCTATGACCTCGCGGCCCTTTTTCGCGAGGCCGGTGTAGCTTGTCGGGTTACGGAAAACCTGGCGCGGGCGCACTGGGAAAAACTGGTTTGGAACATACCCTTTAACGGACTTGGCGTGGCGAGTGCCGCTGGGTTCGACGTCTTCGTTCGGCTGTCCTCCGACACGGGCCCATCGAGTCTAGACCCTCAAGGCTCGACGCCTGGTGAGTGCCTGACCACGGACAGGCTGCTGGCCGATCCACACTGGGCACGGTTAGTGCGTGAGTTGATGCTCGAGGTCATTGCTGCCGCGCGCTCCCTGGGTCACGATGTGCCGGATGCTTTCGCCGACCAGCAGATCGAGCAGACAAGAGCTATGGGTGCTTACAAGGCCTCCACGGTGATTGATTTCGAGCGCGGCCAGCCGCTCGAAATGCAGAGTCTGTTCCAGGAGCCGCTGCGGCAAGCCACCCGGGCCGGCGTGGCCATGCCGAGGCTCGCAACTCTTTGCCGGGTCTTGGAGGACTTGATGCGTAGTAATCCCCTAAGGCGCTGAAGCGGACTTGATAATTGAAGTCGGCTACGGTCGACATTACGACACTCCGCCGCGTACGACTCCCCATTGCTGCCCAAGAACTCCGGCTACAAACTCGGAAGCAGCTTCATCATCAGCAGCATCGGCCAGCCGAGATATTTGCAGGCGCGGGGAGACCGCGTGGTCAAGGCGGCATCCGCCACGTATTCACTCATGTGCTCCAGGGTAAGGCCCCCCCGAATTGCCGCCATCAGGTAATCGGACGTGCAGCGCGCATAGCCCGCGGGGCTGATTCGCCGGCCAGACCGCGGCTCGATGAACCGGGCTTGGACACCCCGCAACGACATCGCCGGGTGCATCACGGATATGACGACCCGCCCCGAGGGCCGGCACAACCGCCTGAGTTCGCGGAAGAACCCGTCCAGCGCGGAGATATGTTCCAGAACCAGGCAGCAGAATACCATGTCGAACGCCGCGCTCTCCAGCGGGAATGGTTGGGCCAGGTCATGGTGGATAAAGGTAACGATCTCGGCACCGGGTTTGGCGCGCGCGCGTTGCAGCATCGCCTCGGAGAAGTCCACCGCGGTGACGCGCGCGCCGGCGGCGGCCCAACGCAATGCGTGGCGGCCCGTGCCGCAGCCGATGTCCGCCACGGCGAGGCCAGTCACTTTCCCGACGAGCGGACTGATGTGCATTTCTTCCAGCAACACGAGCGGATTGTCCTCGCCGTCATATACTTCGGCCCAACGGTCATAGCCGGCTTGCGTCGGCACGACTTCCACTTCCGAATTATCCAAACCCGCATCGCTTTGCTCTGTTGGGTGCTTCATGTTCCTCTCCGATTGAACCCAGAGTGCAGGCAAGAGGTCGAGCGGAAACGCGTGCTGGGGAGAACATCGCCCTGCCACTGGCGCACGGACTTTCTCGTCCGCAGCAAGCTCCGAGGAGCCACGCGCTCCCACCGCTTGCGAAGCCTTCGCATAGATCGCGTGTTGCTGCGGACAGGCACGTCAATGCGCCGGCTTGGCGGCCGCCTCGGGGACAGGCTGGTCGCCTTCGGCTCAGGCCGCGCGCGACCAAGCCTGCTGCATCGGTGCGCCAACAGCCGCTGCCTCAGGCACCTCCAGCAGCTTGCCACTGCGCACATCGAAGATCAGACCATGGATCGGGATCTCGAATGGGACGAGGGGGTGATTGCGCAGACGCCGCACGTCAGCTACCACGCTGTCGTGCTGACCGGAGATCGTCAGCCAGTCAATATAATCGCCCTCGCTTGAACCCGGCCCGGTCCCTGGGTCACGCCACTCTTGTCCGTCAAACGTCGCGGTCTGCAAGCTGCTTGCCAGCAAGCGGCGCATGATGTTGTCGGTGAAAGTCTCCATGCCGCAGTCGGTGTGGTGGATAACGAACCATTCGCAGGTGGCCAGCAGTTTGTAAGAGATGACCAGCGACCGAATGGCATCGTCGGTTGCGCGCCCGCCGGCGTTGCGAATGACATGGGCATCGCCCTCCGCCAGCCCGGCGTAATGGGCGGGGTCCAGTCGCGCGTCCATGCAGGTGAGAATGGCAAAATGCCGCGCGGGTGGCATCGGCAGATTGGCCTTGGTGCCGAACCTCGCCGCATAGCGCCCATTCGCGACCATGATTTCTTTGTAAACTTGGCTCATAATCAGGCTTTGTGAACGAAAACTCTACTTCACTACCATAGTAGCTCCGTGTCGGTCTGTGGATGGGGTAAACACCCCAGTTGATTTACTTCTTGGCGCGACATCCTGCTGTCAATGCCATAGGCTGGACGCACTATGCCAACAGATGCTAGTTTTCACATGAGCCCGGAGGATTTCCGGCGCTGGGGTCACGCGGTAGTGGATTGGGTGGCTGACTATCAACGGCGAGTCGCAACGCTGCCGTTGCTGTCACTCGTCCAGCCTGGGCAGATTCGCGCCACGCTGCCGCCGCATCCGCCCGAGCACGGCGAGCCATTCGAAGCCATTCTTGCCGACGTCGAGAGGTTGATCCTGCCGGGTATAACCCATTGGCAGTCACCCAATTTCTTTGCTTTCTTTCCGGCCAACAACTCGGGGCCTTCCATCCTGGGCGAATTGCTCTCCGCCGGGCTGGGGGTGCAAGGCATGCTCTGGGCCACCAGCCCCGCCTGTACCGAACTGGAGACACACGTGCTCGACTGGATGGCCACCATGCTTGGCCTGCCGGAGAAGTTCAGCTCATCCGGGGCGGGGGGTGGGGCGATTCAGGACTCCGCTTCCAGCGGTGTCCTATGCGCTTTGCTGGCGGCACGTGAACGGGCCACCGGCTTGCAGTCCAACGAGCGCGGCTGCAACGGCCAATTGGTCGCCTACACCTCCTCTCAGGCGCATTCGTCGGTGGAGAAGGCGGTGAAGATCGCTGGGCTGGGCCGGGCGAACCTGAGGCTGATCGAGGTCGACGCGCGCTTCGCGATGCGTCCCGACGCTCTGGCGCAGCAAATCGCCCGGGACCGCCAGGCTGGCCTGCAACCATGTTTCGTATCGGCCACGGTCGGCACCACCTCGTCGAATGGCTTTGACCCATTGCCTGAGCTTGGCCGGATATGCCGCGAGGAGGGGCTGTGGCTGCATGTGGACGGCGCGATGTGCGGGACGGCGGCGTTGTGCCCTGAGTTTCGCCACATCCACAACGGGTTGGAATTGGCCGACTCCTACTGCTTCAACCCGCACAAGTGGATGTTCACCAATTTCGACTGCGACTGCTTCTACGTGGCGGACCGCGCCGCGCTCATCAAAGCGTTGAGTGTGCTGCCTGAATATCTCCGCAACAAGGCGACGGAATCCGGCGCCGTCATTGACTATCGCGACTGGCAGGTCCCACTGGGCAGGCGGTTCCGAGCGTTGAAGCTGTGGTTCGTGATCCGCCATTATGGCGTGGAGGGTTTGCGCCATCACATCCGACGCCATGTTGAGCTGGCTCAGGAATTCGTCCGCTGGGTGGAGGCCTCGCCGGACTTTGAACTGACCGCGCCAGCGCCACTCAACCTGATCTGTTTCGCTCACAGGGCAGGGGATGACTTCAACCGCCGGCTCCTGGAGCGACTGAACCAAAGCGGCAAGCTCTACCTGACACACACCGTTCTGAACGGCCGCTACACCCTGCGCCTATGCGTCGGGCAAACCCAAACCGAAGCCGCTCACGTGCGGCAGGCCTGGGAACTAATTCAGCAGAACGCGAGCCTGCTCAAGGGCACAGGGGAAGGCGTTGATGCGTGATGCGTGATGCGTGATGCGTGAAAGGTGATTGACTGATCGAGGTCTCGGGCGACTGCAAGGCGAAGACAGGGCACGGTGGGTCCAGGAGGCGGCAGCATGCGGCGATGCTCCGCCTGACCTATCCGACCCCCACCATCGCTCTTTGGAGCTGGCGGGTATGACGATATCGCGCCCGAAGGCGGTCATCGGTGAGAATCTGGCCGATCGTATCCGATATGACGGCCACGATGCCCAAGACCGGCAGCACCAGCAGGAGTCCCGTCGGCCCCGCCACTGCCGCGCCCAGGAACAGCATCAAGACGCTCAACACCGGGTGCAATCGCTGGCTTCGACCCACCGTGAGCGGCAGGAACACAAAGTCATCGAG
>Ga0073936_10010729_pt1 | contig 11199 bp, 9 predicted proteins | sample AliMusrvi5mmetaG_FD_87041 | JGI IMG/M metagenome (GOLD analysis project Ga0073936, IMG submission 87041) | Freshwater lake bacterial and archeal communities from Alinen Mustajarvi, Finland, to study Microbial Dark Matter (Phase II) - Alinen... | ecosystem: Environmental > Aquatic > Freshwater >... | reverse complement strand
TATTACGGATATACCTTTACATCCTTATTTTTAGCTTGATTGCTCTCATTCACTGCGTTCTAAATCTTTAGTAAAAGATGTCTCTTAATCATCAGTCCGGGCTCAATAAAATTTCAGTAGCGGGTTTATTGGTAACACTGGGTATTATTTACGGGGATATTGGCACCTCTCCCTTATATGTATTCCGTTCTATTATGGGTGAAAGACCCATAACTGAGCAATTGGTTTATGGAGGAATTTCCTGTGTAGTATGGACGTTAACTTTGCAAACCACGTTCAAATATGTTTTTTTAACACTGAAAGCCGATAACCGGGGTGAGGGTGGTATCTTTTCTTTATATGCACTGGTAAGGCGTTATGCCAAATGGTTATATATTCCTGCTATTGTAGGTGCCGCAACTTTGCTGGCTGATGGAATCATTACTCCTCCTATTTCTGTATCATCTGCTATTGAGGGATTAAATGGTATCAAAGGTCTGGAATCCATTATCGTTCCCGGTAATAATCTTACGGTTGGTATCGTAATCGCTATTATTTCTCTTTTATTCTTTTTTCAGCGTTTTGGCACTAAGGTTGTGGGCTTTGCTTTTGGGCCGATTATGCTGATATGGTTTAGCATGATCATGATATTAGGAGGTTTACAAATTATACATACACCAGGTATACTTAAAGCGATTAATCCTTACTACGCTATTGACCTGTTAGTGGAATACCCGAAAGGTTTCTGGTTACTGGGTGCGGTGTTTCTGTGTACTACCGGAGCAGAAGCTTTGTACAGCGACCTGGGCCATTGTGGACGTAAAAATATCCAGGTCAGCTGGGCATTCGTTAAACTTACCTTGATCATTAATTATATGGGTCAGGGAGCCTGGTTGCTTTCTCAACATAGCGAAACACTAAATGGACTGAATCCATTTTATGAATTGATGCCTCATTGGTTCCTGTTGATCGGTATCGTTATTGCTACTATGGCTACGATCATAGCCAGCCAGGCCCTGATCAGCGGATCTTTTACACTTATCAGTGAAGCCATCAGTATGAATTTTTGGCCAAGGGTAACCATCAAATTCCCAACAGATGTAAAAGGGCAGATCTATATCCCTAGCCTTAACTGGATTTTATGGATTGGTTGTATAGGCATGATGTTGTATTTCCGGGAAAGTGCACATATGGAAGCCGCATATGGCTTTTCAATTGTTATTGCGATGTTGATGACTACGATGCTAATGTATGTGTATATGCATCGGGTTAAAAAATGGAATATTGTAATTATTACCTTGATCATGGCGATATTTTTAACAGTGGAGGGGTCTTTCTTTATCGCTAATGTTGCCAAGATCAAACAAAGATGGATGTTCCTTTTCTTTGAATTTGGGCTGATGTTTATTATGATCGTTTGGTTCAGGGCCAGGAAAATAACCAACCGATATCTGCAATTCGTAAAACTGGCTGATTATGTTCCGAAATTACAGGAACTCAGTGGCGATAAGGATTTTCCAAAATATGCAACCCACCTGGTATATCTGACAAAAGCCGACTTTGATGGCGAAATAGAAAAAAGAATTATCGATTCCATCATGGCCAGAAAACCCAAGCGGGCAGATGTATATTGGTTTATTCATATTGACAGGGCAGACGCACCCTATACGATGGAATATACCGCAAAAGAAGTATTGCATGATAAGATCATGCGGGTTGATTTTAAATTGGGCTTTAGGGTTCAACCAAGAATCAATCTATTATTTAAGCGGGTGATGCAGGAAATGAATAAACGAAGTGAGTTATCCATGGCGAATAAGTATGAGAATCTTGATCAGAACGATTTTCACACCGATATCACTTATGTAATAATAGAAACCTTTCTTTCTGTTGAAAATGAACTGTCTCTCAAAGAAGGCTTTATTATGGATTCTTATTTTGGGATCAAAGGATTTTCCCAATCTGATCAGAAAGCATTTGGATTGGATAGTGCATCCACCGTTATGGAAAGTGTACCGTTATTAATAAATCCAAAAACCTATCTGCCTTTACACAGAACAGAATAATATTCTGGATAGATTATTTTCAAATTGAAAATTGAGCGACTGCTTAGAAATGAGAATCAATGGCATAGCTAGCTAATGAGATTCTATTGGTAATGTAAACTCAAACCGGCTACCTTCTCCTAATTTGCTGCTTGCCCATATATGCCCATGTTGCGCTTCAATAAACTCTTTTGAAATAGATAAGCCTAGCCCTGTACCGCTTCTCTCCAAAGTGCCGGGAACCTTAAAATAGCGGTCAAATATCTTTGGTAGGTATTTTTCGTCGATGCCTTTTCCTTTATCAGTTACAGCAAAGGAGATATTGTTGTCTTTTAGGAAAGCACTTACTTCTATATCGGAAGACTCCGTAGAATATTTAATAGCATTGGTCAAAAAATTGATCAAAACCCAGGAAGTCTTTTCAGCATCGGCCTGCACTGGAGGTAAAGATGGTTCTATACTTTTGCTGATGGAAATCCCTTTCTGCTGGGCCTGAAATTGTACGGTCAGGATAGCCTGCTCAATCATTTTTTCTGGGTCGGTTGATTGTAATTTCAGTTGAATATTACCTGTTTCAACCTGTGAAATGTTAAGTAATTCTCCGGTTATTTTCAATAACCTGTCAGAGTCATCAGTGATACTTTTTATGAGTTCTCCCTGTTCGGGATTTAAATTACCAACCCTTGGATCAGTTAATAATTGGGCACTCATTTTAATAGAAGAAATCGGTGTTTTAAGTTCATGTGACACAGTAGCAATAAAATTTGTCTTTGCTTCATTCAGTTCATGAAAGGGAGTAATGTTTCTCAAAACAATCACCTGACCAATTATGGTTTCATTATTAGTTACGTCCAAAACATCTTTGGTAAAATAACTCTCTTTATTATCGGCATAAATTTTTAACTCTTTGGTTTCCCTTTCCTGCAACAAACTCCGCATCAGATCATTTTTAAGTGCAATGTCAGCTGCATATTTTCCAATGATATCGATTTCTTTAAGGCCAAGCAATCCTTGAGCTACTTCATTTAAGAACAGAATATTCTTTTTACTGTCTAATCCAATGATTGCATCACGCATCTGATTAATAATGGTTTCAATCCTGCTTTTTTCAAACTTGATCTGGGCTAGATTACTATGCTCATACTCATCCAGTTTCTCTGCCATACTGTTAAAGGCATTCGCTAACTCTCCAAACTCATCTTCCTGTTTCAGATAAATTCTTTTCCTGTAATCTTTATCAGCAATAGCCCTGATGCCTTCATTTAATAGTCGGACAGGCGTGGAAATCACTTCCGGAAAATTAATCACAAACGTAAATGTGATCAATGTGAGTAATACAAAAACTATCGTAAGCCATAAATTTGCATCTTCAGCTGTTTTTGTAGCCACTTCATTTTTGTGAAGTATTGCCTGTTGATTCAAATCTGTGATGAGTTGTAAAGATTGACGTATCTCATTATAATTACTAGGGTCATTCGGATTGGCCAGGAGTTCAGAATAGTCTTTTCGTAATTTACGGGTTGCTTCCATTTCTCCTGGCTCGGTAATATTTCCCTCCTGTTTGTGCAGGTTTTCCTCAAGCATAGCTTTTGCAGAGGGTTTCGCAATATCCTCAAGGGCTTTGAGCATATTATTGCAATACACCAACGATTCATAGTTATTTTTCAAAACCATTTTTGAATCGTTGCTTAAGCGATTGATATATACAATAGCCATTATCCCGAAACCAAGGATCACGAGAAACAGAAAGGAGAGTCCAAAGCTGAGCTTTGTTTTTAATTTCATGGCCATATCAGGAAAGTATTACAATATCTATATCTGCTGCAGATAGTTTGGTAAGTAACTGATTAAAAACTGCAGTATTCAAAATTACGCTGAAAAGGTTCAGATGAGGTTTACCGATACAAATAGTAGTGATTCCTTTCTGCTCTGTTGCCTCAAAAATTCCTTTGGCAATATTGCTGCTTTTTATTCTGATCACTTCTGCCCCCAACTCAGTAGCCAGTTTAAAGTTATTGATTAAATGCCTTTGAGCAGCCAAACCTATTTTATCGCCTTCTTCTTTAGGTGTTTGCACATACAAAAGATGCCATTTGGAATTATAGTATGCGGCCAGTCTGGCGGTTTTCCGAATTACCTTTTTGGCTATCTCATGGTTACTGCTGATACAGGCAAGAAAACGTTCCTGTTTTAAATGCGTATTTCTGGGAAGTTCGGTTTCTATCTTGCGTTCTACCTGCGAGGCAACTTCCTTTAGCGCCAGTTCCCGTAATTGAAGAATTCGCTCACTTTGAAAAAAGTTTTTAAGCGCGATCTCGATTTTATCAGGGGTATATATCCTCCCCTCCTTTAATCGGGTTATTAATTCGTCAGCTGTCAGATCGATATTTACCACTTCATCCGCCTGTTGCAACATGCTATCCGGAATACGTTCAGCAACATCGATCCCTGTAATGGATTTAATCTCTGCGTGTAGGCTTTCTATATGCTGGATATTAACAGCACTGATCACGTTGATTCCCGCGTCCAGTATATCCAATACATCCTGCCAGCGTTTCTCATTTTTACTTCCTTCGATATTTGTATGTGCCAGCTCATCAATCACAACCACTTCTGGTCGTAAGGTAAGAATAGCCATTACATCCAACTCTTCAAGTTCTTTACCCTTATAAAACAAAGTTCTTCTGGGAATTAAGGGCAAACCTTCTAGTAATGCATGCGTTTCTTTCCGTTGGTGCGTTTCTATATAACCTATCTTAATATCTACACCATTCCGAAGAAGTGATTGGGCCTCCTGAAGCATGCAGTAAGTTTTACCTACACCGGCGCTCATACCAATGTATATCTTAAGCTTTCCTCTTCTTGATTTTTTAATCAGTTCTAAAAAATGCTGAACACTATTTTCTTTTTCATCAGCCATGTTACTATTTAAAAGTATTCTCTATAATTATTTACTGCATTGACAATATCAAAACCGTACAATCATAGCTATTATATATCTCGATTCAGATTTTACTAAATCAGGTACCCAGTTTGCCGGATTGGCAAGCCCGGTTAATGCCTGTGTATATCCGCTGGGAGAGGTTACGCCACCATGACCTGCAAAATAGGGAACACTTGCTTCGCGATGTACCAGTTCAAATTTCCAGGTAATATTTTCATTGGGCATAAAATCAAAAGTGGTAGAACAATCCCAGGCATCAAACTTATCTCCTGGGTTTTCTGTAAATGGATTATTGCCATAAGGAGGAAGTGCTGAGGCATCGCCTGTTGGTGATAAAACAAGATAGCGACCGGGATTATGCATATAACCACCTCCAAATGTCCAAGCAAATTTTTCACCAAACCAAAGCCTGTGATAAGCCATGCCACTGATAAAATTCTGTGCCGGGCTTGTTCCATCTTTGCTTCCAAACGGTGTTACCCCTCCACCGTTCTCAAATCCGAGGTCTCCGGTAAGGCTGAAAGCTGCTCTTGTTACGCCCTTTGCTTTTGAATTATTGAAATAGCGAAGTAAAAAACTATTATCAGAATGGAAGCGGGTACGTTTAGGCAAACCAGCAGCATCAGTTCCCACATAATTATTGGTAACCATGCTAACATATTCTTGCGGACTATATTTTATTGAAAAGCCCATCCCGGGCATTTTATTAAATTTCGCGTAAGATTGCCATCCATTAATTAACCATAATTCTACTTTAAGCCTGTCGGTAGGAAACATCTGTAAACGAACTCCATTAAAGAACCAGGGAGTATTATCTGAAGTATACGAAGGTTGATAACCCCAATTCTCAAAATTGTTATACGACATCAGGCCTATATATGACATAAATATACCTGCATCTAAATTAATTCCATGCCAGGTATCCCAATGGTAGCCACCATAAGCTTCGCTGATATATTGATAGGCAGTTGCTAGGTTATATTGACCATGGTACTGGCTAAGATCATTGCGCGGAACCACAGTGGAACGTGTACCAAACTGGGTCATAAACCTGCCACGAACATTATTATAATGAAAATCGCCACCGATACCTGCAAATGAAACCTGTACTTCACCGTTACGTGAAAGAGCAGTAGAGCCTACTACAGTATTATCAATTGGCGCGTGATTAGACTGGGTGTAGTTTACATCGAAAGTGGCACTTCCTGTAAAATATTTGGAATCAAGAAGGGTATTCTTTTGTCGGTTATTGCCATTCAGCCAGCCAAAATCTCCAAATGCAAAGGGCTCACTGGCGGGTAATTTTGCTTCAATAACTGCTGTATCTTTTTTTATTGGTTGTGTACTGTCTTTTTGGGCGAATGTAGCTGAACTCAAAAGGAATAAAAATGGAAGGATACTAGTTTTCATATTTAACGGATAATTTTTTATTTAAGTTGATCTAAGGCGATATTAATCTTCAGAACATTTATTTTGGCAATACCAATAAATGGCTTGGTAATGGATGAATCGATAAGCGCATTGATTTTTTTATCACTAATACCCCTTGCTTTTGCAATCCTTTCTGTTTGTATATAAGCGGCTGCCGGTGAGATATCAGGATCAAGACCACTGCCGGAAGAGGTAACCAGATCTGAAGGTATATCTGTTTTTTTGATGCCTGGATTGTGTACCAGAAAACTATCAATCCTATTCTGTACCTCTTTCAGGTAGTCGGGATTTGAAGGTCCTTTATTGCTTCCCGAAGATGCTGCCGCATTATAACCAGCAGCAGATGGGCGGCCATTGAAATAAATGTCTTTTGTAAAGGATTGACCTTCCAAAAGGTAGCCAGTGGTTTTCCCATTGATTGTTACCGATTCCCCTTCTCCATGATTGGGAGCAAGCTGAGCAAAACCAAGTATCACTAAAGTATAGAATCCACTAAAAAAAAGTAAGCATACAACTGTAAGACGAATGGCGGATAGAAAAGGTAAATGTTTCATATTGATAATCATTTAAAACCAAGTACTGATAAATAGGTCAATTAATTTGATGCCGAAAAAAGGTATAATCACCCCGCCGAAACCATAGATCAACAGGTTCCTTCTCAAGAGGGCGCTGGCACCGATGGGTTTATAAGAAACGCCTTTCAGTGCCAAAGGTATTAGCATGGGAATGATAAGGGCATTAAAAATAACAGCAGAAAGGATGGCGCTTTCGGGACTGTGGAGTTTCATGATATTCATTCCCTGTAAAGCCGGAATAGACGTAATGAACAATGCCGGCACGATTGCAAAGTATTTCGCCACATCATTGGCAATTGAAAAGGTAGTTAATGTTCCCCTTGTCATTAATAATTGCTTCCCTATTTCTACTATTTCAATCAATTTCGTTGGGTCATTATCCAAATCAACCATATTACCCGCCTCCTTAGCTGCGGCGGTGCCACTATTCATGGCAACGCCTACATCGGCCTGGGCCAATGCCGGAGCATCATTGGTACCGTCACCCATCATGGCTACCAATTTGCCACCTTGTTGTTCCTTCTTAATATAATTCATCTTATCCTCTGGTTTCGCTTCTGCGATAAAATCATCTACCCCGGCTTTTTCAGCAATGAATTTTGCTGTTAATGGGTTATCACCAGTAACCATTACTGTTTTTACTCCCATCTTCCGTAAACGCTCAAATCGCTCCTGTATACCAGGTTTAATGATATCCTGTAATTCAATAACGCCTAAAACAATATTATTCTGACTAACTACTAATGGAGTTCCGCCTTTAGAAGAAATTATTTTCACTTGCTCTGCAGTTTCTTCGGGAAAAGAATTACCAGCTTTATTCACCAAATTTCGAATAGAATCATAAGCCCCTTTACGTATTTTCAAACCGCTGGGAAGATCAATACCACTGCTTCTTGTTTCGGCTGTAAATTCAATGAATCTTGCCCCACTGGTATTAAATGAATGGATATTCAATCCTGCCAGTTCAATAATTGATTTCCCTTCAGGCGTTTCATCTGCAAGAGAAGATAATACACAGGCTTCTGTAAAAAGAGCATCATCAATACCATTAGCCGGATAAAAATGAGTGGCTTTCCGGTTACCAATGGTAATGGTGCCTGTCTTATCCAGTAATAATGTATCCAGATCGCCTGCCGTTTCAACAGCTTTACCACTCTTAGTAATCACATTTGCACGAAGTGCTCTGTCCATTCCGGCAATACCAATAGCGCTAAGCAGTCCGCCAATAGTTGTAGGTATCAGGCATACAAAAAGGGAAATGAAAGCGGCAATCGTAATCGGCGTATTGGCAAAATCACCAAATGGTTTAAGTGTAACACAAACAATAATGAATACCAAGGTAAACCCAGCCAATAAAATAGTCAGGGCAATTTCATTCGGGGTTTTTTGCCGGCTTGCACCTTCCACTAAAGCAATCATCTTATCCAGAAAACTTTCACCCGGCTCAGTGGTTACCCTTACTTTAATCTTGTCTGATAAAACTTTTGTTCCACCTGTTACACTTGATTTATCGCCACCACTTTCTCTGATCACCGGCGCTGATTCTCCGGTAATGGCACTTTCATCAATAGTAGCAATCCCTTCAATAATCTCTCCATCCATTGGAATAATGTCGCCGGCCTCACATAAAAATACATCGCCCTTACTCAATTGAGAAGAGGAGACTATTTTTATTTCTCCTATAAATATTTCTCCAACGGTCTGAATCCATTTAGCAGGTGTTTCTTCTCTTGTTTTACGAAGACTATCGGCCTGAGCCTTGCCCCTTGCTTCTGCAATCGCTTCGGCAAAATTTGCAAACAATAATGTTATCAATAGAACCCCAAATACGATAGAATTATAAATCAGGCTACCCTGATTCTTCTCACCACTTATGATCCAGATACAAACAGCCAGCATTACAGCTGTTCCTATTTCCACTGTAAACATAACAGGGTTGCGGAACATAATACGTGGATTCAATTTTATAAATGATTGCTTGAGCGCTTCTTTCACGAGCGCAGTTTCAAACAATTTTGTAGAACTATTTTTTGCCATGGCGATCACCCCAGATGAGGGATTTTATGTTAATGGATGAATGATAATTGTATTAGATATTTTTAGGAACGGTACAAAGAAAAATATTCCGCAATAGGCCCTAAAGAAAGCGCAGGGAAAAAACTCAATGCGGCTATAATAAATATTACTGCGAATACCATGATACCAAATGTGGAGGTATCTGTTTTCAGTGTTCCCGCTGTTTCAGGCACATACTTTTTATTTGCCAGAATACCGGCAATCGCAACTGGTCCGATGATCGGAAGAAATCTTCCCAGTAACATTACAATGCCACAAGCAATATTCCAGAAATGGGTATTATCACCCAGCCCTTCGAACCCACTTCCATTATTGGCAGCGGAAGAAGTAAATTCATACAACATTTCGCTGAAACCATGATTGCCAGGATTATTCAACCAGGCGGCATAAGCGGCAGGATTTTGAGCATAAATATGGGAAGCAATAGAAGTTCCTACCAGTATCAGAAATGGATGAAGCAATGCAATGATGGCGGCTATCTTCATTTCTTTAGCTTCTATTTTTTTACCCATAAACTCTGGAGTTCTTCCTACCATAAGCCCACTGATGAAAACAGCTATTATAATAAAGATGTAAAAATTTAAGAACCCAACACCTACTCCGCCGTAGAAAGAATTGATCATCATACCCAACAGGGCAAACATACCTGTAAGAGGTGTAAAACTATCGTGCATGGCATTTACTGATCCATTCGAAGTAACCGTAGTGGTGATACCCCAGTATGCAGAGGCGGCAGGACCGAAACGAACTTCTTTTCCCTCCATACTGCCCAGCGGTTGAGAAATACCCATTTTGCCGATGGCCGGATTTCCATTCATTTCATAATAAACAGAAGGAATCAGCAATAACAGAAAGCCTATCGTCATTACCGAAAAGATCATCCATGCAAATTTTTTCCGCTTCAGCATATAACCCAGTGCAAAAATCATTGCGATAGGTATCAATATGATGCAAACATTTTCAACCGCATTCGTAAAATAATTGGGATTTTCCAATGGATGTGCAGAGTTGGCTCCAAAAAAGCCTCCTCCATTTGTTCCTAATTGCTTGATAGCAATTAAAGCAGCTGAAGGTCCCCGGCTTACTTGTACGGTATCACCCTGTAAAGAAATAAATTGGTCTTTCCCTTTAAATGTCATCGGTGTTCCATTACATACAAGTATAATGGCAACAATAATGGAAATAGGTAACAGAATCCGTGTGCAACTCTTGATAAAAAAGGCATAAAAATTGCCCAACTTCTCAGTATGTTTTTCCTTCATCGCTTTAAAAACAACGGCACAAGCGGCCATGCCCGTACCTGCACTAATAAACTGAAATAACATTAAAACCAATTGACCCAGGTAAGTAACACCTGATTCTCCTGAATAATGCTGAAGGTTTGTATTGGATACAAAACTGATAGATGTATTGAAAGCCAAATCAGCACTCATAGATGGATTACCGTCAGGATTCAGTGGCAGAGAACCCATGGTCATCAATACAAGCATCGAAAATAAAAACCAAACCAGATTAATAGTAAGTAAAGCAACCAGATGTTGCTTCCAATTCATTTCTTTTTCTTCGTTTACACCGCCAATTTTATAAAATAGTTTGTCTAATGGATTAAACAGGAAATCAAGCCATGTCTTTTCTCCATTATACACTTTGCCGATATATCTACCCAATGGGATAGCCAGCAAAAGAGTAATGATAAACATGAGAACAATACCAATAATTTCGGAGTTCATTGTAGTATGATAAGAAGTAATAAAATCTAAGCCAGGTAAAGAGTCGTTTTAGATACTTTGCATGGATTAATGGCGGCTAGAATTTTTCGGGCTTTACCAGTACATAACAGATATAACAGAAAACCAGAATGGCGATAATAAAAAGGATAAACATAGTTTTATATTTTATCGAAGAAGTCAATGGATTTAAAGAAAACGATAAAGCCAATAACACCGGCAATAAGCAAAATAGCAGTAAGCATACAGTTCTTATATAAATTAACAAAAACAGATTAAGGATTAATTCCACCAGTTACCAACCGGAAGATTAATCCGGTCAATGATAAAAGAAGGAAAAAACCAATGACCAGCTGATAGGCCGAAATATTTACCAGTTTCATTTTTTGTAACGGGTTCATTATTAAAAAATTTATTTATAC
>Ga0073936_10010725_pt1 | contig 11202 bp, 11 predicted proteins | sample AliMusrvi5mmetaG_FD_87041 | JGI IMG/M metagenome (GOLD analysis project Ga0073936, IMG submission 87041) | Freshwater lake bacterial and archeal communities from Alinen Mustajarvi, Finland, to study Microbial Dark Matter (Phase II) - Alinen... | ecosystem: Environmental > Aquatic > Freshwater >... | reverse complement strand
AGGTTAGCATGGAGAAATCCATGGTTGTGCAGATGGTCATCCACGTTGGTGATCAGGACAAAATAAGCCATGCGTTGCCAAAGCTCCTCGATGTCGGGCTGGGCGTCAGCGCCGTGTTTTCGCAGAGCATCGACAATCTCCGTGTAGAAATGTTCCTGTGAGTCGGCAGGGTCGGCCCCCAGAAGCGTTGCCGCTGACACAAATGGAATTCGCCCGCCACCACCCGTCCGGTCAAAGCGCCGGATCAGCGTTACCGACACTCCGTCGCTGTCCACCAACCGGGCTTGGGCAACCAGCAATCCGGACTTGCTGGCAAGCTGCATGGCCAGGACCTCGCCTTTGGTCACAGGACGTTCGTCCTTCACGCTGGGAAACTTGCCAATGGCCAATCGACCGTCATCATCGACCACTGTGCACTTCGGACGCATGCCGCCTAGTGACGTTCCACGTCCACGAAGATAGGCGAGATCAGCGGCCGTCTCGCTTTCGGTTTCAACAGCTCGCGTAGCGGTCAGCAGTTGCTTCAATTCGATGAGCGGAGGAGCAGTGCGGCGGCCGGGTTCGGTTGCTCGACAAAGCGCGCCAGCCTCATCTTGAAAGCGGAGTGCGCCAACACGGCTGGCATCATCCACCGCCAGCAGGAAGTCGATCGCCTTAAGCTGGGCGGCCTCCTGTTCTTTGCCGGCTCGGCGAGCTGCCTGGCGACGCTTGGCATGGTCGCGCAGGATGACTCGCCTGGCCCAACCATCCGGCTCCGTATCAGCAAATGCCCCATGAAAAACCGAGCCGTTTGGAACCTTGCGATGATATTGCGGACCTGCCACCAGCGAAAGCGCCGGCTCAATGGCGAAGCAGTCTTCTGAGCCCAGCCACGTTCCGGCATAATCAAAAGCTGAGCGTTCGCATGAGCCGACGGCATCATAATGCATCGTTCCCACCCGAGTTGCCGCATCGCCCACAAAGACTTTGATCGTTCGTTTCATAATGGGACTGGGGATTTCTTAATGCGCACGCGCTTGGGCAGACGTTCTTCGTCCATCAGCAACCCCTCAGCATCACGACGAGCATCCGTCAAATTGCCCAGAGCCTCGCCGAAACCCAAAACGAATAGCGCCATTGCATAGGCACCCATGCCCACCGCCGGATCGCCCCTCTCGATGCGGGCATAAGTGCTTTTCGCGACACCAGTTCGCTCCGCCATCATCCCAACCGTGAGCTGGCGCTTCCGCCGAGCCACCGCCAGATCGTGGCCGAATTTGATCAACGAATGGCGTACTGCCGTTGGCAAAACATCATGCATTGCTGATCTCATAAAGATACTATACATCATTGTTTAACTCGTTTAAAGACTTATATATGGATCTTTAAGTAAGAACCTGAGAAATCCCCCAGGTCTCGTTATTGGCGAGCTCAGAATTGCTCGTCGAAGGGATCGCTCGATTTCGGCCTGTTGTCCCGGGTATTTCCCCACCTTTTCAGAGGAATTCGACATACCAGTCTTAACCCGATAGCGCTAACGGGAATCATACCCCCGCAGCTAATATGATTGTTGCCATTGATTCACAGCAGCGAGTGGTGGTTCTTCTTTCCAAGGAGAGAGGTTTTTGTTTTCCGAGTAGTTGGAATGATGGGCAGGGGCGAGCTAGGTTCCCGCCTTAAGAACGTCGTTCCAGTGGAGGTGAGGGGGGCGGAGACGCTGGACGGTCGGATGGAGGGCGATCATGGCGTGGGCCATGTTCTCGCCGCTGGGATCGGCGTCAAAGCCACAATAAACGAGATAGTCTTGGGCGATAAGGGGAGCCTGCCAGCGCGGGTTGGGTCGAGCGCCGGCAGTCGAGATGCAGCGGTGCTGGGGGTAGAGAGCCAAGCAACTGATGGCGTCGATGGCAGACTCGACGAGGATGAAGGCGGCCAGAGGGCCAGCGGGGATGGCGAAGAAGCCGAGATCTTCTTGAGAACCTGGGGCTGGCCCGTGCCAAGGGCGCTGGGTGGTGCCGCGCAGTTCGGCCCCGACAGGCTGGTTTTCTTTTCCAAGGAGCAGGAAAACCGCATTGGCTCTGGGGTCGGCGTAGAGAGCGCCGGATTGGATCAGGGGATCGATCAGAGCTGAAGGAAGGGCACGTTCACCGATGAGATAGTGCCGGACGTGCCAGAGTTTGGAAGACTCTGGCGGCGGTATGGCCAGAGTAGCTTTTGGAAGAGGCCGATCAGGTTCCGGCTGAAAGGAATCTGGAAAGGACTGGCCCAGCCACTGGACGGCTTGCGCAAAGCCAAGGTGGTGCAAGTGGATCACCAGGTCGATGGTGCCGCCGCCGCCCCGGCCGCAGTTCCAGTTCATGAACTTGGCGCCGGTGACCAAGAGCACACCCCGGGCCGTGTGCCACTTGCGTTGGTCGTAGCGGTCGGGTTGGGCTCCACTCAGACGGAGCACCGATTCCAGGGGGATGCCGCGGACTTGATGGGCGCGGTCCCTGAGCGTTCCCAGGCTCACGCTTCGGGGGTCAGCTTGGGCCTCAAAGTCATGCACTGTTTCATGTTGAAGACATGGCTGTTCTCGGTGAGCCGATCGACCAGAGCGGCGGTGAGATGAGGGTTCTTGAGAAAAGAGCCCCAGTCGCTAAAGCCCAGATTGAAAGTGATGAGGGTGGGCTTTTTCTTGTGCCGCCTCTGCATGAGGGTAAAGAAAATCCCCACCTGAATGGGTTCCACCTCGATATAGCCAATTTCGTCAATGAGCAAGCAGTCGTAGGAGAGGTATTTCCTGAGCAAGGTGGTTTCGGAGTGATCGGCAACGGATTGGTAGAACTGGCCGACCAACTCCGCAAAGAGGACGTAGCGTCCGCTATAGGCCTGGTCGATGGCATGGGTTAAGAAGCTGGTGGCCAAGCCGGTCTTGCCGACGCCGGCACCTCCCGCCGCTGAGGCGCTACTGGACAGCAATGTCCTATTGTATGCGTTGTCTGGAGCGCCGGAAGAACGCCCTAAACGAGAGTGCGCCGCCGGCCTCATTGCCCACGAGAACTTTGGCACTTCATACCAGATCCTGATGGAAACCTGGGTCGTGGCGACTCGCAAATTGGCGCGACCGATCAAGGAGGCGAGGGTGGCCGCTTTTCTGGAGAGGATTCTGGTCTTCCCGTGTGTTCCCGGCACGCCTGATCTCTACCGGCGAGGGGTGCGGCTAGCGCAGCGTTACGGAATACATCCCCATGCCGGCGCGATTCTGGCCGCCGCCCAGGAATTGGGAGCCCAAACGGTCTATTCCGAAGACCTGAGCCATAGCCAGACCTACGATGGGGTGAAGGTGGTCAATCCGTTTCACGGCTTGGCGGCGTAAGCACCCTCGTGAAACCATGCTGGCCGGGTAGTGCAAGCGCGACCACCTAAACCGTGACAATCCAATCCAACCACAGATGGACACAGCTAAACACGGATAAGAACTGCCCAAAAACCGTGCTTTTCCACGGCAGGAATCCGATGAGCTGCTCGCCTTCCTCAAGCAACACTGCCGCCCTGAACGTGACCCGGGCGGCGACGTTACGGTAGTGGCGCAGGCGTCTCGCCTGCGGGTCAACCGGGCGTCCCGCCCGGTGAAGTCTTGGCACGGGCTCAATTATTCATCCCCCCCCGGCCTTCCACGCGGGCAGGCGTCCTCCCGGGCGCCTGCTCGCTATTTTCATGCGAAGAATCAAAGCCCACCAGGCCCAGCGCGTGATGGTGCTGCTGAAAGTCGAAGCTACTCCAGTAAGAGCCTCCCACACTTGCTTTCGCAGTAGATTATGGAATGGTTCAAAGCGAGGCTACTTCGATGCGGTTGGTTGTGGATTTGCCAGATTATCCGATGGACTGGACGCTCGGCTCCGGCGGGCGAGGAGTCAGGCCACTTGCGAGGTGTAGCCGCACTTAATCATTCATGAGAACAACTCGTCTTTGGCTCTTACCCCTCCTGGCGGGGATGCCGCTGCCCTTAGCGCTGGGTGCGCCGAGCAATGCCATCGAGTTTAACCGCGATATTCGGCCCATCCTTTCGGAGAATTGCTTTGTCTGTCACGGCCACGACAAGAACCGCCGTAAGGCCAAGCTCCGGCTCGACGTTCGGGAGGTAGCGGTCGAGCGGGGTGCCATCGTCCCCGGCAAACCGGAGGAAAGCAAACTCGTTGATCATATCTTCGCCGAGAACCCCGACGATCGCATGCCGCCAGCCGAATCGGGCAAAGTCCTTACCCCGGCCCAGAAGCTCGCCCTCAGAGCGTGGGTTGCCGCCGGAGCCGTGTACGAGGCTCATTGGGCCTATATCCCGCCGAAGCGAGCCGAGGTGCCAACTGCCAAGAACGCGGCTTGGGTTCGCAACCCGATTGACGCCTTCATTCTGCAGGGTCTCGAAGCCAAAGGCGTTCAGCCGTCGCCGGAGGCGGACAAGCGCACCTTGCTGCGCCGGTTAAGCTTGGACTTGATCGGCCTTCCCCCGACGCCGGAGGAAGTGAAGGCCTATCTCTCTGACACGAGCGCCTCGGCCTATGCGCGCCAGGTCAACCGGCTGCTCAATTCGCCTCACTTCGGCGAGCGCATGGCGGTGCCGTGGCTCGACCTGGTCCGGTTCGCCGATACGGTTGGCTATCACGGCGATCAGAACCAAAATGATTTCCCTTACCGGGATTACGTGATTGCAGCGTTCAACAACAACAAGCCCTTTGATCAATTCACCATCGAACAGCTTGCGGGTGACCTGCTGCCGAACCCGTCGATTGAGGCGCAAGTGGCTACCGGCTTTAACCGTCTAAACATGATGACGCGCGAAGGGGGCGCTCAGGCCAAGGAATACCTGGCCAAGTACGCCGCCGATCGGGCGCGCACGGTCTCGATGACCTGGTTGGGTTCCACCATGGGCTGCGCGGAGTGCCACGACCACAAATACGATCCGTTCACTTCGAAGGATTTCTACCAGATGGAGGCATTCTTTGCGGACCTCAGGCAATGGGGCATCTATGCGGATTACGACTACTCGCGCTCACCGGGATTGGAGGGGTACGGCAACGATCATCCATTCACCCCGGAGATCCGGGTGGACAGCCCCTACCTCCGACGCCGGATACTCAAACTCAATCAAGAGATCAATGCTGTCCACGAGGTCGCTACTGCGAAGCTGATGGCGGATAGTCGGCGCCAGGCTGCGCTCCATGAATGGTGCCAGAATAGCCGCAGCTTCTTGCAGCACTCGAACGACGGGTGGGTCATTCCCCAGCCGGAGGTCACGCTTAAAATACCGGACACTAATTCCGTGGCGGCAACCAATTTCAGCATCGGCTCGGATGCCACCATTTCCTTCAACGACACGGCGAAGGAGGAAGTGAAGGTGAGGCTCCTGCTGCCAGACATGTGGGTATCGGCCATTCGACTTGAAATCCTCCCCCACACCAGAACCGACCTCAAAGATGCGGCTATCGAAGCGTGGAAGGGGACGGCCCTTGCGCCATCCGCTGTTTTTCGCTCGGCAGGCAAGGAAACTAATCTGCCGCTTTACTTCGGCGAAGCAGACCGCAAGGAGGATCGGTATGCCATGGGCTTGCCGGTAATCGGAGTCACTGACACCTGGGTGGTCTCGACAAACGCGGGGCACCAAACGGCGGTATGGCTGCTCGACAAACCGGTGCAGGCAAAAGCCGGGGACACGGTGGTGGTCAACCTCGGCCGTGCCGATGTAGCCAAAGCGCGTTTGGCTGTAACCCCTTTCCCCGCCGCCGAACCGTTGCAGGCGGGACGCGGCGACTTGCTGCGCGAGGCGCTTAATCACGCGACGGGGCGACCGACTGCTGCTGAGAGGGAGCTACTCCGGCGCACTTTCCTGCTGACCACGCAGTGGGACCCCGACGCGGTGGCTCAAGCGCGGAAACTGCAAGCTGAAGTTCGCGAGTGCCGCGGCGGTCGTGCATTCACCACAATCTCAGTTGCCTGGCAACCGGCGGTGACGCGGGTGTTGCCGCGCGGCAATTGGCAGGACGAGAGTGGGGAAGTCGTTGAGCCCGCGACACCGCATTTCCTGCCGCAGGTTCCGGAGGCCGGGTCACGGCGCCTGACACGGCTTGATCTGGCACACTGGCTGGTGTCGCCCGCGAACCCGCTGACCGCGCGGGCGGTCATGAACCGCCTCTGGAAGCAATTCTTCGGCACCGGCATTTCGACGGTGGTGGACGATCTTGGTGCCCAAGGAGAATGGCCGAGCCATCCGGAGCTGCTGGACTGGCTATCCTGCGAGTTCATGCGACCCGCGGTGTGCGATGATGGCGGCGTGTATGGTCGCGGGGGAGCGCGCGCATATTCTCCTCACCCGTGGGACATCAAGCACCTGGTCAAGCTGATGGTGATGTCCGCAGCGTATCGGCAGGACTCGAACCAGCGTCCCGAGCTGAAGGAGATTGATCCCAGCAACCGGCTAGTGGCCTGCCAAATGCCGCGGCGGCTGGAAGCGGAGTTCGTGCGTGATAATGCCCTGGAGATTGCCGGTTTGCTGAATGACGAAATAGGGGGGCCGAGCGCTTACCCTTACCAGCCGGCTGGCTACTACGCGAACATTCAGTTTCCCGACCGCGACTACTACTCAGATAAGGATGAGCGCCAGTATCGGCGGGGCCTTTATATGCATTGGCAGCGCAGCTTTCTACATCCGATGCTGGCCAACTTTGACGCGCCTTCCCGCGACGAATGCACCGCGAGTCGCGTCGAATCGAACACGCCGCAGCAGGCGTTGACGCTGTTAAACGACCCGACGTTTGTGGAGGCGGCGCGAGTGTTTGCCACCAGACTCCTGGAGGTGCCATGCGGCGGCGACGAGGCCAGGCTGGAGTTGGCATACGAACGGGCCCTGGCCCGGCCTGCGCGACCTGAAGAGAAATCGTCGCTGCTGGAGTTCCTCACGGCACAACGGGCACAGTATGCGGCGGATACAGACGCGGCGGGGAAATTAGAACACGTTGGCAATGCCGCAGCGCCAAAGAAGCTGGCCCAGTCGGAGCTGGCCGCGTGGACTCAGGTTTGCCGCGTCATCCTGAATCTGCAAGAGACTATCACGAGGTATTAATGAGCACGCCGTTCAACCCTTCGCAGTTTCAATTAGACCTCAATCGCCGCACCTTCCTGGGCCGCGCGGCGTACGGCCTCGGGGGCATCGCATTGGCCAGCCTGCTCGAGCCTGCCCTAATTGACAGCGCCAAGGCCGACGAGCCGGTCGGACGCTGGCGGGGCGTGATCAACCCGCCACAGTTCCCCGTGCGGGCCAAGCGCATCATTCATCTGTGCATGGCGGGCGGACCCTCACACCTGGAAAGCTTTGATTATAAGCCGGAGCTGAAACTTATTCACGGCCAGCCTTTTCCGGCCTCGTTCACTAAAGGGCAGCAGCTTGCGCAGTTGCAGAACTCCGAGCTGAAAGCGCGCGGGCCGTTCACGGAATTCCAAAAGCACGGCACGACGGGGCAAGAGATCTCCAACCTGTTCCCTGCCATCGGGAGCATCGCGGACGACATTTGTATCGTGCGTTCGATGCATACCGAGCAAATCAACCACGACCCCGCACACGCGTTCATGAACACTGGCTCGATCATCAAGGGCCGGCCCAGCATGGGCTCGTGGCTGCTTTACGGGCTGGGCTCGGAAGCCAACGACTTGCCGGGCTTCATTGTGCTCACCTCCCAGGGCAAGACCGGCTTACAGCCGATTTCGGCACGCCAATGGTCGAGCGGCTTTTTGCCCAGCAAATTCCAGGGCATCCTTTTTCAATCCAAAGGGCAGGCCGTGCACTACGTCGGCAACCCGGAAGGTGTGTGCCAGAGCACCCAGCGGCAAGTGATTGAAGAGGTCAACCGGCTCAATGGCATGCTGGCGCAGGAGCACATAGACCCCGAGATTCAAACGCGGATCAGCCAGTATGAGCTGGCCTTCCAGATGCAAACCTCGGTGCCGGAACTCACCGATTTTCGCTGCGAGACCAAGAGCACCCTCGAGCTTTATGGGGTGAAATCGCCTGGCGACGGAAGCTTCGCTTCCAATTGTTTACTCGCGCGCCGGCTGGCCGAACGCGGCGTCCGTTTTATCCAGCTCTATCACCGCGCCTGGGACCATCATGGCGACATCGACAAGGACATGCCGCTCGCCGCCAAAGATGTGGACCAGCCTTCCGCTGCATTGGTGAAGGACCTCAAACAACGCGGCATGCTGGATGATACCCTGATCATTTGGGGCGGCGAATTTGGCCGCACGCTCATGGGCCAGGGCTCCGGACGCGACCACCACATCAACGCCTTTTCCGTCTGGCTCGCGGGTGGCGGAATCAAGGGCGACCTTACCTGGGGACGGACGGATGAACTCGGGTATCGCTACGTGGATGACGACCAGAAGATGCACGTCCACGACCTCCATGCCACCATGCTCTACTTGTGCGGCATCGACCACAAACGGCTCACCTACCGTTATCAGGGCCGCGACTTTCGCCTGACCGATGTCTCCGGCAAAGTCGCCACCGGGGTGATTGCTTGATCAGACTATTCCCCGTCTAGCCAGTGCGGGTGCCGTTGACGCGGTCCTCGTCATGGCTCATCCTCACGGTTGGGCAGCTTCTGTCCCTCGGAGAGCAGCCTCAGAATAAACGCAAGAAATGAGAATACACTTGGCGACAATCTCGTTGTGCCTGCTTGCCACTTTTGCTTGGGCGCAGGAAGGTCCTTCGAAGGTCGCGGGCGGCTCGTCCAAATCCACGGTGCTGCGCGTCATCATTTCGACGGACTTCCCACCGCTGGATGTCATCCCTGTCAAAGGTGCCCGCAAGGGTGACCCACCCGAGAGGTGCAGCGATCCTGATGATGTGCAGTCGATGGTCCGCTTTCTGTTGTATGCGAATGAGTTTGAGGTCGAGGGCCTGCTCGCTTCCGCAGGCACTTTTGCCAACGTGGCGAGGAAACAGAACATCCTGGACATACTAAACCTCTACGACCAAGTAGCTGACAACCTCAGGCGGCATGATCCCCGGTATCCGACGGCTGAGAAACTGCGTTCGGTCACGTGGCAGGGGCGCGATGGCGCTTGGGGCACGACCAACGTCGGCACGAAAGCCAAGCCGCTCGAAGAGATTCTCGGCGAGGGCAAAGATAGCGAGGCTTCGGATGCGATCATTCGCGTTGTGGACCGGCCCGATTCCCGGCCGGTATGGGTTTGCGTCTGGGGTGGTTCACGCGAAGTGGCGCAAGCGATATGGAAGGTGGGAGCCACGCGCAGCCGTGGCGAACTTGAGCGCTTTCTGAGCAAGTTGCGCCTTTACTTGATCGTGAAGCAGGATAGTACGACGGACTGGCTGCTCGATTCGTTCCCGAGCTTGTTCGTGATTCTCTCTGAGAAGAATTACATGGGCATGTTCTGGAACATGCATGGCTCCGATCCGAAGCTGGCGGACTTGGCTTGGATCAACGCCAACGTTCGCCAGGGACACGGCCCCTTGGGGGCTGTGTATCCGCAGAGTGGGTGGGATCCGAAATACCCTGGGCAGCAAGAGGGAGATACCCCTTCCTTCCTGCACCTGGTCAGCGCGGGGCGCGGGCTGAACGACCTCGAAAAACCCGACCAAGAGAGCTGGGGCGGGAAGTTCGTCCGCAAGGACTCTTCCAAGAATCACTGGTTCGATGATCCAGCCGGCACGCAGACCATCTCGCGCTGGCGCGCCGAAGTCCAAGCGGATTTCGCTCGTCGCGCGGACTGGATGCTGCGGTGAGCGACATACGACAAGCGCTCTTTCCAGTGCTTGTGTGCTCGCAGAGAAAGGGGTATTGTCGAGGGCATGAAGACGGTTGCCGCGCATTTTGACGGGAAGCAGATCGTGTTGGAGGAACCAGTGGAGTTGACGGCCCATACGAAGCTCAAGGTGCTTGTCGCTGAAGAGGGTGAGACGTTTTCCGACGATGATCTGAGCGGCTGGTTCTTGCGCCTTTCGGAGCCAGCCTTCGCCAAGGTCTGGGATAGCGCCCGCGATGCCGCCTACGACAAATTATAGTCGTGGCGCGGTCGTGCTGTTGCCCTTTCCGTTCTCGGACCAATCGGCCGCCAAAGTCCGGCCAGCCGTAGTCGCCCATCCACCGTACGCATCCAATGATCTGATTGTCGTGGCGGTGAGTTCGGAGCGAGGCCTGTTGCGGCCCGGGGAAACCGGCTTGGCATTCTGGCGTGAAGCGGGTTTACTGCACCCTTCTTTCCTCAAACGAGCCGTCGCCACCGTCTCAAGCGATTTGATCCGCCGACAATTGGGTGTCTTACAGGAAGCCGACGTGGCCGCACTGGAACTCGCCTTGTGCACTTGGTTTGGCCTATGAAGCGTTCTTAGACCGATACATGCAAGCGTTAGTCTGGAATGGAGCTCAGTTAAGGTGTATGGAGATCGGCCCGTGATGGTTTCCGGACGGGTTGGTCCAAAGAGCTGATGAGCACCAATGCAGTCGTTGCCGTGGCCGGGCTGTCGCGACATTTTGGGACCAAGGCCGCCTTGGACGAAGTGACAGTCTCCATTCCGCATGGGAGCGTGTTAGGGTTGGTGGGGGAGAATGGAGCCGGCAAGACCACGCTGATAAGACACCTGCTCGGGATGCTCCAGGCGCAGGCCGGCATTGTGCGGGTGTTCGGATGTGATCCGGTCGCCGATCCCGTGGGCGTGCTCTCGCGTGTGGGCTACCTTTCGGAACGTCGTGATTTGCCCGGCTGGATGCGAGTGGACGAATTCATGCGCTACACGCAGGCCTTTTACCCGAAATGGGACGAGCAATATGCCGAGCAGCTCCTCGAACAGTTCCAGTTGGATCCGACGCAGAAGATCACGACCCAGTCGCAAGGGCAGCAGGCCAAGACCGGTTTGCTGGCGGCACTGGCCTACCGACCGGAGTTGTTGATCCTGGATGAGCCCAGTTCGGGGTTGGACCCGGTGGTGCGCCGGGACATTCTCGAGGCGATTATTCGCGTCGTCGCTGACGAAGGCCGCACCGTCCTGTTTTCATCGCACTTGCTCGACGAAGTCGAGCCTGGAGTTTGGACATTCTGAGCGGGTCTCGCTCGGCAGCAGGGCTTTGTTTTGTTTGATTTGCTCAGGCGGCGGCAGCCCCGACCATGGTTCGATACGTGGGCGGGGCTTGAGCGGTGGCAAAGGTGGTTGGTTTTTCGGCCAGTTGCTTGCGT
>Ga0073936_10010709_pt1 | contig 11213 bp, 7 predicted proteins | sample AliMusrvi5mmetaG_FD_87041 | JGI IMG/M metagenome (GOLD analysis project Ga0073936, IMG submission 87041) | Freshwater lake bacterial and archeal communities from Alinen Mustajarvi, Finland, to study Microbial Dark Matter (Phase II) - Alinen... | ecosystem: Environmental > Aquatic > Freshwater >... | reverse complement strand
GAACTGTATCGAATCGTCCTTCTTTTTCTTGGCGGGCTTGCCGAAGTTGTAGATCACGCCGACGTAGATGATGCGGGAACTCCGCCGGCGGGTGATCTCGTCGTGCAGGTTCGGCGTGTCGATGACCGTCCGCTCCTCGAGCGAATTGAGCACATCCGAGATCGTGAGCACAAACGCCGTCTTCCGATCGGAGAGCTCGTGCCGCAGGCCGATGTTCGCGATGAACATCGGCCGGCGGTAGCCCTGCGGCGTGAGCCGCTTCCCAAAGTAGGAGGTGTTGAACTGGACCAGGTCATCCTTTGTCGCGTGCCAGCTCGCGTTGAGCTTGGTGCTCCAGGTGATCGCGGACTTGGGGGTATCGAATCCCAGGTTGGAGGCATCGATCTCGCTGTAGAAGGCGTTGGCGCTGCCGTTGACCGAGATCTGGTGCCCCAAGTCGCCGTTCGCCGCGAGCTCGAGGCCACCCGAGCGGTTGGTCGCAAGATTCTCGTAGGTGGTCAGGAGCGTCACGCTGTCAATGTAGCGCGTGATCATCGTGAAGGCATGATAGGTCTGGCGGTAATAGAGCGTCGCCAGGTAGGTGGTGTCGCCCTCCTTGTGCTGGATGCCGGCCTCGAGGGAATTCGTGTCCTCGGGCAGCAGGCGGGGATTGCCCTCGCGCAGATTGTAGGGGTCCTGGTACTGCGGAAACGGGTTCAAGTCCTCGCTGTCGGGCCGGTGGATGCGATGGCTGAAGTTCAGTTGAAGCTGGTCCGCCTCGGTCAGGTTGTAGCTGAGGTGCAGGCTCGGGTAGAGCCGGAGATAATCGGTCTTGTCCACCTGCTGCACGGTCGCCTGGTTGGTCACGATCGCGGTATTCTCCAGCCGAAGACCGGCGAGCACGCCGAACGAGCCGAACGAGCGGCGATAGGTGCCGTAGATGGCGTGGAGGTGGTCCCGGTAAATGAAGCGATTGGTCCGGGTCGGATCATTCGTCGCGGCGGCGGTCACCGGGTCAACGTAACCGCCGCGGTAATCCATGTCCGTCTTGCCCAGCTCCAGCGCATAGCCCGCGTCCAGCTTGGCCCCGCCGTCCATCGGCTGCGTGTAATCGGCGCTGAGGGTGGCGGTGGTGTCGGTGGGATTGATGCTCGTGTAGTCCTGCGTGGAGGGTGCGGCCGGCAGGCGGTACACGTTCACATAGTGGTTGGCCTCGAGTTCCTGGTGCCGCTCGTGCTTCACCTCCACGTCCAGCTCCTGCCCCTCGCGGTCGAACGTGTGCTGGACCGTGGCGCCGAGGGAGAGCGTCTTCTGCCACTCGTCATCGGCCCGGTCGCGGTCGTAATCCCCCACCGCCAGCCCGGCGGTGCGCGAGAGGTTGCCCGTCGTCGAGGTGCGGAAAAAAGTCCGATAGTTGTAGTCCGCCGTGGCCCCGACCTTGGTGGCGTCGCTGAGCTGATACTCCGAACCCAGCTGCGCAAGCCGGGTCAGCGGGCGCATGTTCTCCACCAAGGTCTGCTCGGTGCCGACGACCGCGTTGGCGGTGCTGTCGAAGTGGCTGCGATTCTCGTGGGTGTAGCGGAGCCGGGCATCCTGGCGCACGTTGAGTCCGCCAAACAGGTGCAGTCGGCCCAGCTGGCGGTGGAGGTTGACGGCGAGATTGGACCGACCGTCGTTGCCCACGTTGGCCCGGATGCTCCCCGCCTGGCCGGAGTCGGGCTGGCGCTTGAGGGTGATGTTGATGATGCCCGCGGTCCCGTCCGGCTTGTACTTCGCCGAGGGATTGGTGATGACCTCGATCTTCTCGATGGCGTCGGCCGGCATCATGTCCAGCGAGGTCGCCCGGTTGGCCGCGTTCATGAGCGCCGAGGGTTTCCCGTTGATGAGGATCAGGACGCTGTCGTTGCCGCGCAGGCTGACATTGCCCTCGATGTCGACGTCCACGGACGGGATGTGCTGCAGGAGATCGCTGGCCACTCCGGTCGCGCTCTGGAGGTCCTTGCCCACGACGTAGACTTTGCGGTCGATCGTGTTCGCCATCATTTCCCGCTGGGCGGTCACTTCGAACTTGGCCATGCGGACCGGCCCGACGGCCAGCGCCAGCCGGCCGAGGTCGCACCGGCGATGCGCAGCATCCACCGTGAAGGCTGGCGTCAGTTGAGGCTCGGCGCCAACCGTCGCGTACATCGCCTGGTAGCGCCCGAACGGCACGTGCTCCACGACAAAATGCCCCTTGGCATCCGTCACCGCCGCGCGCACGGCCGTGCTGCCCGCCACCGGCCTGAGCTTGACCGCCACCAGTTCCACCGGCTGGCCACTGCCCGGGTCGAAGACGCGGCCCGTGACGCGGCCTTCCGTCGCGTCGTCGTCCGCGCGCAGCGCCGGGCCCAGAATCGTCAAACCGAGGAGCAGCCAAAGGATTTTCACGCGAATATCAGTCAACCAGGGAGTCAGAAAGGTAGCCGGCCAACCTGAAAGCCGCCTGAAATTTCCCAAGCAAATAACCTCCAAGCCACGGCAGATTCACTTCGTCGTGACGCGGCCGGCGCGGCCGCGCAATGCAGGTCGCACGCTTGCTCCCTGCCGCACCGGGTTCGGCAATCCTGCCACGCCAGTGGTATGCCTCGCGCCCCACGCGCCACGTTCAGAGAAACTGATCCATCCGCCGGAGCCGTCCCGCCATGATGGTCATCAGCTGGAGCGCGAAGAACGGGTTCTGCTGGACGAGAAACAGGAACCGGCGCCGGTCGATGCGCACGAGCTTCGCCTCCGCCGTGACCCGCGCGGTCGCGTTGCGCGGGAGCTCCTCAATGAGGGCCATTTCGCCGAACACGCCGCCGGCGACGACGGTCTCCACGACCCGGTCGCGGATGACGATCTCCACGGCGCCACCGATGAGCGCATACATGCAGTCGGCCGCATCGCCCTCGCGAAAGACCATCCCGCCGGCCGGCATCGTGGTGTAGTCCTGATCCTTGTCGAAGAGGTTGATTTTCATCGGTCGTTTATGGCGCAACCACGAAAGACGCGCCGCGCGCATCGTGACAATCAGAACCGACGGTCGTAACCATGACGTAACATTGCCGGCGCCGCGAGCGGCGGGGGCGCGCGCCCGCCGTGAAGTTGCCGATTCTTCACGTGGGAGGCTGGCCTCCCGCTCAAGTGTCCGCAGACGATACCGAACGTCAGCCAAGCCTATGACTACTCTTGTGCCGGTGCCCTCCCCCCGCCCGCTCCCGGCAGCGCCGCAGCAGGAATTCCTGCGATCGGTTCCCGCCCCGCTGAACGCGGAGACGATCGAGCTCGAGTCGCTCGTGCACCACGCCTGGTCGGTGGAGGCCGACACGCCCTTGGAACTCGCCCACCGCGAGTTCGGGCGGCGCGACGTGGATTTCATGGCCGTGGTGCGGGAGGGCCGGGTCGTAGGGCTGTGCGCCCGCAGCCAGCTGGGCTTCATCATGGGTTCCCGGTTCGGGTTTGCCCTATACAGCCAGCAGCCGGTGGAGGCCGCCCAGACACCGATGCCGATCATCATCCCACGGGAGGTCCCGCTGCGGCAGGTCATGGACCAGGCCCTCTCGCGCCAAGGCGAGCATTTCTGCCATGATGTCATCCTGATCGACGCGGAGCATCGCCTGCTGGGCCTGATCCGCATCGAGACGCTTGCCCAGTTGCAGAGCCGACTGGTCCGGGAGCAGGTGGAGGCGCTCACGCAGCAGCACGAGGCGCAGCGCCGACAAAATCTCGAGCTCTTCCAGGTCAACCATGCGCTGCGCCAGTCGCAGGGGCTCTACCTGGGCCTGTTCGACAGCCACACCCTCGGCATCGCGCTGCTGGACTCGCACGGTGGCATCCACGAGCACAATCACCGCCTGGATGACCTCCTCGGCCAGCGGATTCAGCCGAGCGACCGCCGGTCCATTGTCCCGCTGGTGGCGGAACGCGATCGCGCGCGTTTTCTGGCGCTGCTTGAGTCGCAGGCGACGGGTTCCATGCCTCCGACCACGCGCGAATACCTGTTCAACCTCCCCGCGATTGGAGCGCGGCAGATCCGCTGCTCCATGGGCTGGATCCGGGAGACGGGCCAGATCTGCGCCTGCCTTGATGACGTCACGGAGCAGCGCGCGCTGGAGGGCAACATGCGCCAGCAGGAAAAGCAGGCCCTGCTCGACACCCTCGTGGGTGGCATTGCGCATGAGCTGAACAACAAGCTCACGCCGGTGCGGGGCTTTGCCGAGTTGCTCACCACCGAGGTTGGTCCGCACGCCCGGGGCTACCTGGAGACCATCACCCAGTCGGTGAGCGAGGCCGCGGAGATCATCAGCCAGCTCCTGCAGCTGGCCAAGCCCGCCGTGCCCGCGCTGCATGCCGTGGATGCCGCCGACGTGGTGCGGCAGACCCTCCGGATGCTGCGGTTCCAGCTGCGCGAGACGAAATGCCAGCTGCATCTCACGCTTCCGGCCGGGCCGCTCTGGGTCTTCGCCGACACTGGGCAGCTCAAGCAGGTCGTGCTCAATCTGGTCCTGAACGCGCTGCAGGCCATGGACGGCCGGACCGGCAACCTGCTTTCGATCGAGGTCCGCGGCCCGGACGATGAAATCTGCCTGGTGGTGGAGGACAACGGCCCGGGCATCGCTCCCGAAATCATCGGGCGCATCTTCGACCCTTTCTTTACGACGAAAAGCGCCGCCCGCGGCACCGGGCTCGGGCTCAGCATCTGCTCCGGCATCATCCGGCAGTTCGCCGGGCAGATCCGCGTGGAGAGCCAGCCGGGGGCCGGGGCGCGCTTCACCGTCACCCTGCCGCAGGCGCCGGCCGACGCGGCCCTCGACGCACCCGGCGAGTTGGAGGCGTCGGCGCCCATCCGGCTGTCCGCCCGCTCCATGCGGGCGCTGGTCATCGACGACGAGCACGTCATCCGCTGCTTGGTGCAGGAGGCGTTGCGCATGCGGTTCGGCTGCCATGTGGACCTGGCCGCCAATGGGGCCGAGGGGCTGGCGGCGCTCGGTCGCCATCGCTATCAGCTGGTCATCTCGGACATTCGCATGCCGGAGATGAACGGCGTGGAACTCTATGCGCGCATGCTGGAGGACTTTCCCGAGCAATGCCGCCGGGTGACCTTCATCACGGGCCATGCCGGCGATGCCGGCCTGGAGGGACAAATTGCGACCTGGGGCGTGCCAGTGATCGCCAAACCCTTTTCCGTGACGCGGCTGGCCGAGGTCTGCGCCCCGATTCTGGCCCTGGCCGGTTGAAGCCAGGCCAAGCCGGAGTCCGACGGCAACCACGCGCTACGGATCACTCAGCCGGTCGCTGGCGAGAGGGATTCCGTCCTCGCCGCCACAAGCTCCGCGCCCGGCTCGAAATCCGGCGCCGCGGCCGGCTGAGGGGGCCTGGCCCCGATGCTCAGGAACCGGGCAAGTTCGGTCGCATCCACCTCAAGCCGTGTTGCCTGCTCATGAAGCGCGGCCGCGATGGAGGCGCCGCGGGCCGCCTGCTCGGCGGCCCCGCCAGTGGCCGAACCGAGCTCGCGCAAGGTGGCGGCGACCGCCGCCATGTCCTGAGTCTGGCGCTGGGAGGCCTCGGTGGTCTCGTCCACATGCGTCCGGAGACGCTCGAGTTCACGGGTGATCGTCTGGAACTCTCGCCCCACCCGATCCACCGTCTCGACGCCGCGGCCTGTCGCTTTCTGGGCCGTGGCCACGATCTCCGCGGTTTCCCGGGCCGAGTCCGCGCTGCGACGCGCCAGCTGGCGCACTTCCTCCGCCACCACGGCAAATCCCCGCCCCTCCTCGCCCGCGCGGGCCGCCTCGACCGCCGCGTTCAGGGCCAGCAGGTTGGTCTGGAAGGCAATTTCATCGATGGCCGTCACGGCCAACCGAATCCGCTCGCTGCACTGGCTGATGTCCCGCATGGCCCGGCTCATGCCCTCCATGCTTTGGCCGCCATGGTTGGCACAGGAGCTGGTATGCTCGGCCAGCTTCGCCGCTTCCCGCAGGTGCGTCAGATTGGTATCGGTTGCCTGCGAAACGTCCGCCGCGTTGGAATTGAGTTGGGCCAGCGCCGAGGCCTGCTCCTCCGCCGCCGCCGCGAGCGCCGACGCATCGCTGTCCGCGCTGCGGGTCTGCTCGGCGGTCGTGACCGCCGCGGCGCTCACGCGATGGGCAATGGGCGCCAGATGCCGGACAATGCCCCGCGCCAGCCGTCGCCCGGCCAGCACCCCCAGCAGGGGCAGCCCCACCGCCGCGATCGCCAGCGCCACCACCGTGGCGTGCAGGCGCGCGCTGGAGTTGGCCGCCGTGGCCACCGTCTGCGTCATCACCCGCGGCCCGATCGGATCCAGCTCGCTGAGCATGTGATCCCCCGCCACGAGCATCCGCACCTGCGCCTCATCCCGGCCCGCGATTCCCGTCCGCAGGTTGGCGAGTTCGTCGCGCAGGTCCTTGGTCTTGGACTGCACCTCGTCGATGAAATCGTGCAGGTCCGACGGCGCCGTGGCCGTGACCAGCTCGCCCAGCGACTTCACCAGCGCCGCCTGGCAAGCCACGGCCTTGTCCAGGTAGATGGCGTCCGATGACACGGAGGCGGACAGGACGAGATTCTGGATCTCGCCGATGCCGCCCAACGCGACCTCCATGCGCTGGCGGTGGTCGGATGTGCGCACGCCCGGGATGGCCGTGCCGTCGTCGGTTGCCAGCTGCGTGAGCAATGTGTTCAGGAGTGAACTCTGGGCGGCCAGGCCCCGCAGCGAGCGGTCGACCATTTGAAAATGTGCGGCAGTGTCTTCAAAGGCGGTGCGCCACGCGGCGAGCAGCGGCAGCGTGCGCGCCACGAGCCTCCGGGTATTCTCGCCATCGGACCGCCGGGCCATCGCCGCCTCCACCCCGTGGAACTGCTGCTCGGTGACCCTGAACGCATCCAGCGCGACCTTCCGCTCGGCGGGACCATGCGTGCGCAGGTAGCTCGAGACGGCGAGCGCCACCCGGTTGGCCCCGCGCATCAGGTCGGCGGCCGGCGCGGCCTCCGATGACACTTCGCTGGCGAGGCCCGTGACCCCTCGCTCGACCCGAGCCAGCACCACGACCGCGGCCACGCACAGCGCCAGGCAAAACAAGCCGCCAATCACGAACGCGAATTGGAGCCGACCGTAAAGGGTACCCTGGCCTGAAGAGCGCACACTCATTGTATAATGGTGCATGCCGTATCGGCCACGTGACACAGGACCTTAGGCCACAGCCTAAATCGTAACATTCCGGGCCGCATTTGTAACAATCGCAGGGCCACCGCTGCCTCCCCGGACGGCGCCGGCTCGTGCCCGCATCGAGCGGGTCTCAGACATTGCCGCCCTGGCGGCAATGCGCGTGCTAAACGGGCAGTGTGCCCAGCGCTTTCTGCCTCAACTCTAATGCTTCGCGCGCGCTCCGCGACAGGTCGGCCAGCATCGCCTCCCGCCTGGGTCCCGGCGGCATCTGGTCCGCCAGCTGAGCCAGGATTTTACAGCGAACAAACGCACCGTAGTGCTGATACTTGTCTTGCCGATAGGCCGCCGCAGGCAGCCTCGCCTGATGACGCTCAAAATCGCGCAGCATGCGGGCAACTAAGGTTCGACGTGCTGGACGAGCAATCCGTTTCATAATTTGTCCGATGAAAGTACTCGTCCAGCTTGGGCCTATAACTTTCGGTTAAGCTTCGCGTCCCCGCGGTGCATCTAAACCAGAGGCGCTGGCCTGCGGATGGCCAGTCTGCGGGCTATCCGCAGGGCCAGCAGATCAATCTCACGGTGACCCTTACCTAATCCGCGCGAGAGTGCCTCGATCAGGAGGCGGTCGCCAGGGGTGAGAATCGAAGTGCTACACGGGATCTTACGACGGCTGGTCAATGACATGCACTGGCATTGTGCCAGACCGGCGCGACAACCGGATGGCGGTAAGGCGCCAATCAGGTAAATCCGGCGCACGGAGGTCCGATCAGGCGCCGGGGGTTGCGGTTCACTCCCTCACCGAGGCGGGGAAGGGAGCACTTTCCAATCGGCCCACGCGCTCCGGTTCGATTTGCACGACACGCGCCGGCTTTAGCCTCTCCAAAGCCTCGCGCGCCTGGCCGAAATCAGGATGAATCCGGAGACACTGTTGGTAGGCAACACGGGCCGCCACATGGTCGTGGCGGGCCTCGAAGATTTGCCCCAGATACCACTGGATGCTCTCGTGACCTTCATCGTCCTCCGTCGGAGTCAGTTCCATGCAGCGCTGCAGGCATGACTCCCCTTGGTTGAGCCGCATGCCGCTGGCCAAAGCCCAGCGTCCGTAGGCGCAGTTCACGGCAAAATTCCGTGGATTGCGTGCGAGCAGCATGTCCAGAATTGCAAAAGCCCGGGGAAAATCCCGCTCTTGTGCGTGCAGCTCCGCGAGGGCGAAGGCGCCGCGCTCGGGATTGTGCCGGCCAATCTCTGCAGCCTCGGCAAATGCCCGGGTCATGCCGCCGCCCCAGATCGCGGGTACATGGCGATAGACATTCATCCGACCAATATGCGCCTGCAGGTTTTCCGGATCTAGCTCCAAGGCACGATCGTAGGCTGCGAGGCATTTGCGACCCAGTCCGATCTTTTCCCGCAGCGGGGCCCCTGCCGCCTGCCAGGCATAGCCATTGCCCAGCCACAGAAAATAGTCCGACCGCCCCGGGACCAGGGCCACGGCCCGTTGCAGGCAACCCACGGCCATGTTCGATTCACCCCGGGCGATCTCCACCTTTCCCAGCCCATAGGCGATCTCGGGGCGTTGCGGGTCAGCCGCTTCCAGCTTTCGATACGCCGTCTCGGCCTCGGCGAATCGCCGGGCCCGATAAAGCTGATCGGCCTCAGCCAAGGTTGGTTCCGCGGTCGCACGGACCGCCAGAGCAAGGAATCCAGCTAGGTGCCATCGATTCATGGAATGGTCTGGGGGTCATCCAGTTGAGCCGCGCGATCGAAATGCGGCGCGACGATCCTGTCGAGTGGGGCCCAGTTACGATTGGGAAAAACTACGCCCGCGGGCGGACAGGGACCCCACCGCCTGCTCAAATAATGTAACATTAGGAAGGTTGCTGCCACCCCCCAGGTCCAGTCTATGTATCGGAAGCAGTTCCCTGAACATGACCAAGAAATCCACGTCCCAATCTCGCGCCAACGAACTCCACGCCCAGATTGCCGCGGCCCAGAAGCAAGCCGATGCGGCAAAGAAGGCCGCCAAGCTGGCCAAGCTGAGTTACCGGACCGCCAAGCAGAAGCTCAAGGATGCCAAGCGGAACGCCAAGAAGCTCCGCAAGGTGGTGAAGGGCCTGAAGGCCGAACTCGCTTCCCTCGCCCCTCGTCGGGCCAAGCGCCAGCCGGCCGCGGCCAAGACCAAGCCCGCGGCGAAGGCGCCGCGACCGGCGGCCCCACTCCCGCGAGTGGAACCGGCCGCGGTCCCCACCGTCTCCACGCCCGAGTCGCTGACTCCGCCCAACGCTCAGTAAACTTCCGGGATGATCATCTCGGGACGCACCGGCTCGCGCCGGTAGTCCGGATGATGGACGCGCGGCGGCAATTCGATCGCCGGGTGCTCGATCTCGCCATATTTCACCTGTGAGAGCAGGTGACGGATGCAGTTGAGCCGGGCTTTCTTCTTGTCGGCACCCTGCACCACCCACCAGCGGGCCTCGGGAATGTGCGTGCGCTCGAACATGATTTCCTTGGCCTTGGTGTAGAGTTCCCAGCGCTTGCGCGATTCCAGGTCCATGGGGCTGAGCTTCCACTGCTTGAGGGGATCGTTGATCCGGCAGCGAAACCGGAACTCCTGTTCCTCGTCGGGGATGGAGAACCAGTACTTGATCACCTGGATGCCGGAACGGACGAGCATCTTCTCGAACTCGGGCACCGAGCGGAAGAACTCCTCGTATTCCGCGTCCGTGCAGAAGCCCATCACGCGCTCGACCCCGGCGCGATTGTACCAACTGCGGTCGAAGAGCACCATCTCCCCGGCGGCCGGCAGGTGCGCCACATAGCGCTGGAAGTACCACTGGGTCTTTTCGCGATTGGAGGGGGCCGGCAGCGCGGCCACCCGGGCCACGCGCGGATTGAGCCGCTGGGTGATGCGCTTGATCACGCCGCCCTTGCCCGCCGCGTCGCGGCCCTCGAACACAATCACCATGCGGTGGCCGCTGGCCACAATCCAGTCATGCATCTTCACCAGCTCGCCCTGCAGGCGGAACAGCTCCCGGAAATACTGGTTGCGCGTCGCCCGGGACGCATCGGCCTCCACGGGACGAGTTTCCTGGCCGGGCTCGATCCGCTCCCAGTCCTCGCGCTCCATCTCCAGCTCCTCGTCGTAGTCGTCGATCAATTCGCGATGCACGCGCTGCATGAGCTGGTTTTCGTGGTTGGGCGTTGGTTTGGGCATGGAAGGGAGGTTGGACGCCGAGACAAACGGCGGGACCCCGGAGCGCAAGGCGTCAACGCGCGTCGTGAGCCGAGCGCCGGGATTGTCACACGTTTGTAACCTGTCCGGGCCCTTCCTGTGCGTTCCGCTGCTCGACTTTGCCATCCCGGACGGCAGCGTCGCGCTGCATGGCAAAGGCGAAGCAGCGGCTGTCCAAGCGAACCTATCAGGCCCGGGCCCGGGTGCTGCGCGCGCAGTTGGTGCAACTGCAATTGGAGCTGAAGCAGGCCCCCTTCAAGGTGCTCCTGATCCTGGCCGGCCCCGAAGGTGCCGGCCGCGGCAACCTGCTCAACACCCTGGCCGAATGGCTCGATCCGCGCGGAGTGGAGACATTTTCGTACCACGCCCCGACCGACAACGAGCGCGCCCATCCGCACCAATGGCGCTTTTGGCGCAGCCTGCCCGGCATCGGCCGGATCGGCCTCTATGCCGGTTCCTGGTACACCGAGACTCTGCGGGAGGAGGCGCGCAGCGCGCGCGCCCTTCACCATATCGCCGAGGAATCCGAGCGCATCCGCCATTTTGAGAAGCTCCTGGCCGATGGCGGCACCCTGATCGTCAAGGTCTGGCTCCACCTGTCCAAGTCCGCCCAGGGCCGGCGCCTGCGCACGCTGCGCGCCGACCCGGCCACGGCCTGGCGCGTGACCGAGGAGGATTGGCAGCACCACCGCAATTACGACCGCCTCGACCGCACCGCGCGGCTGATCCGGGAAAAGACGCACCGCCACGGTGCCCGCTGGACGGTCATTGACGCGGAGGATGAACGCACGCGCGACCTGCGGG
>Ga0073936_10010702_pt1 | contig 11218 bp, 11 predicted proteins | sample AliMusrvi5mmetaG_FD_87041 | JGI IMG/M metagenome (GOLD analysis project Ga0073936, IMG submission 87041) | Freshwater lake bacterial and archeal communities from Alinen Mustajarvi, Finland, to study Microbial Dark Matter (Phase II) - Alinen... | ecosystem: Environmental > Aquatic > Freshwater >... | reverse complement strand
GATGACACAGACCGACACGGCAACACTGGCAGGCGCGGGCGGGGGGCAGGAAGAGATCGTCCGCACCATCGACGTCGTCAAAGAGTACCGCATGGGCGATGAAGTCCTCCGCGTCCTCAAAGGCATCAATGTCACCATCTACCGCGGCGAGTACATCTCCATCATGGGCCCCTCCGGCTCCGGCAAAAGCACCCTCTTTAACGCCATCGGCGGCCTCGACAAACCCACCAGCGGCAAAGTCTTCATCGACGAGGTGGACATCGCCCAGTTAGACGCCCTGGAACTCGCCTGGCTCCGCTGCCGCAAGATCGGCTACATCTTCCAAACCTTCAATTTGATCCCCGTCATGAGCGCCCTGGAAAACGTGCAACTCCCCATGATCTTCGCCGGCTTGGGCAACAGCGAGTCCCAGGACCGCGCCGCCGAAATCCTCAAACGCGTCGGCCTCGAACACCGCATGCTCAACAAGCCCGGCCAACTCTCCGGCGGCCAGCAGCAACGCGTCGCCATCGGCCGCGCCTTCGCCAACGACCCCGCCATCATCCTCGCCGATGAACCCACCGGCAACCTCGACCTCAACACCGGCAAGCAGATCATCGGCCTGCTCAAAGAAATGAACCGCGAACGCGGCGTCACCGTCATTTCGGCCACCCACGACCTCAAAATGCTCGATATTTCTGATCGGATCATCTGGATTCGCGACGGCCTGGTCGAAAAGATCGAAAAACGCGCCGATATCAGGATAGATACCGGCGAAATCCACGGCTAATGCCCCCAAAATGGCGCCGGATGGCGCCAGATGGCGCTGGATGACGCCATTTTGCTGCGGCCTTCTTTGCGATACCATGCTCTCTAATGAGCGCCCGTAGCTCAGCCGGATAGAGCATCTGCCTTCTAAGCAGAGGGTCGTGCGTTCGAGTCGCACCGGGCGCAGTATAATTAAGTCTTGCCGAACGCTGGAGTTAGCGTACCTGCCTGTGTTGGGCAGTGCGGCTCAAGAGCCATAAGAAAAACGGTACATACCGTTTTTCGCAAGCTCGGGAGTTGCATATGCCCAAACTCAATGGTCGAGTTCCCACCTACCGCCTACACCGCCACTCTGGCCAGGCCATCCTCACCCTCAATGGGGTCGATTACTACCTGGGTCCGCACGGCACCGCGGCCAGCATGGCCGAGTACGACCGCCTTGTGGCGGAGTGGCTCGCCGGTGGTCGCCGCCCACCCGTGTTGGCGAACACTTTACCGGCGCTGACGGTCAATCACATTATTCTGGACTTCTGGGAACACGCCCAGACCTACTACCGCAGGCCCGACGGAACGCCCACCAGCGAGGTGGACAGCTTCAAGACCGTATTCCGACTCCTGCGCCGCTTCTACGGAAACACTGCCGTCCAAGAGTTCGGACCGTTGGCGCTCAAGGCCCTCCAGCAGGAGATGATCCGGCTAGGCTGGTGCCGCAAGAGCATCAACAAGCAGACCCGTCGCCTGATCGCGGTGTTCAAGTGGGCCGTCAGCGAGGAGAAGATCCCGGCAGCCATCTACGAGCAGATGCGGACCGTTCCGCCCCTCAAGCGTGGCCGCACCCAAGCCCGAGAGACCCAGCGCGTGCGCCCAGTGCCCGACGAATGCGTCCAGGCCATTGAGCCGTTCGTGAGCCGCCAAGTATGGGGGCTGGTGCGGCTACAGTTGCTGACGGGTGCTCGGCCCGGGGAGTTGGTCCTGCTGCGGGGTGTCGATCTGCATACCCAAGGCAAGATCTGGACGGCTGAACCCGAAGAGCATAAGACCGCGCACCACGAGTTGTCCAAGACCATCTACTTTGGACCGCAGTCCCAGGTGATCCTCCAAGAGTACCTCCAAGATCGGCCGCTGGATGCGTATCTGTTTAGCGCGTTGGAGGCCGAGCAACAGCGCGACCGCGAACGTCACGCAGCTCGCAAGACCCCAGCTAGTTGCGGCAACCGTCCTGGGACCCAAAGAAACGCGAATCCTGCTCGGCCGCCCGCCGACCATTACACCGTGTCCAGCTACCGCCGGGCCATCGCCCGAGCCTGCGACCAGGCTTTCCCGCTGCCGGAAACCTTAGCACGCCGCCGGGTACCGAGAGGCAAGAGCACACGCTGGGAAAGGAAGGCCGAGTGGAAAGCCCGGCTGGGCCCGGAGGCGTGGGCCGAACTCAAAAAGTGGGAGAAGACCCACCGCTGGCACCCCCACCAACTGCGGCACAACGCCGGCACCAGCATCCGCAAGGAGTTCGGCGTGGAGGTGGCCCGCGTGATCTTGGGCCAGCGGTCGTTGCCGGTGACCGAGATTTATGCCGAGATGGACGAGGCTAAGGCTAGGAGCGTGATCGGGAAGATCGGGTAGGCGGGCTCCGCGTATGTGCATGTGAACGGCGGTGGCTCAGGCGTGCGGGCCCAGGCCTGTCGCAGGACCGCCACTGCGCCTCCTCGTGATCTTCTTGACGGCATGTTCGAGGCATTCCCCGTCAGGTTCAGAGACGGTGAATCCGTGGCGCTCGTACCACGCCAGGAGGCCCGGCCAGCGTTCCAAGTCGACCGGCACCACGGCGCCCCACAATTCGTCGACGCCAGCTGCGTCGGCTTCGGCCAGGACACGCTCCAGCAATCGTGTTCCGATGCCCTGCCCCCGCAGCTTCCGCTGCCGGCGCGAGAGCCCCAGCCACGCCAAGACACGAAAAGGCAACGGCCAGGACAACTGAATGCCTTCCTCCACCTTCAAGTCGCAGAGCTTCCACCGAGGACCGGCGCAGGTGCAGGTGGCATGGCCCACGCAGCGACCCCGCCACCGGACCTGGACTTCCAGACCGCTGCCGTACGTATAGACGCCGAGGGTCATTTCGCCGACTGGCTCGGGTGTGGCTGCCGTCTGGCCCATCTACCTGTCCTCCTGTCCTGCAGCCACGTCCCGAAGCCGGCCAATGGACCGCCCCAGGACTGCACGCGTTTTACCCCATCGCGGCCCCATCGCGGGCACTTGCGGCAGATTTCCACGTAGGCCGCCAGATAGGCTGCATCGCGTGGCGTCGGGCTGGCATGGGCGCTCTGGCGGCGGTGCCAAGTCTCAAACTGGCGGCCGGCTTTATCCGGTTCCTTCGATGTCTTGAAGGAGCCGGTGGTCGAATCCTGGGGGTAGAAGGCGGTGAGGATGTCCCACGCCTGGGTCGTGTACATGCAAGGCCTCCGGCAGGAAAGAACCAGATTGACGACGGCTACTTGCCCCCGACAGGCTTACCCTTGGATGGCTTGACCGTATTGAAGATTTCGTCCAGCGTGGCGACAAGCGGATAGAGGCAGTCGATGGCCCGCACCATGGTGGCCACGAACTCCCGACCGTCGCCCTGCGCCAACTGTCGCAGCAATTCGGGCTTGGACGAGACCGTCAGCCGGAGGAGAATCTCCTCATCCGCGTCGGTGATGACGCGCGCACGATCCTCCGAGGCCAGAGCCTGTTCCGCAGCCCGCGCCAGCCGCACCTTGGCCTTCCCCAGATCAATTTGGGCCTGCCGCGCCGCCTTGGCCGAGAACCATACGTACACCGACGGCGCGTCCTCGTCCTCGTCGGCCAGGATCTCCAGCCGGATGTCCTGAATCCAGAAGCCGCCAGGGGAATCGGTCTCATCCGCCGGCCAGGCCGACTTGCCGATCCCCAGGTACCCGGGACCCCAGAACTGCGTGACGTAGACTCGACTCTCATCCAAGTCCGGGTGCATCTCGGTCAGCGTGTCCAGGACCCGCTGGTGGATGGTCTTGTACTTGGTGCGGACCGCCTCCATTGCCTCCTCCATCTGGTGGGCTTCCGCCCAGTGCTCCAGCAGGTAGCGCTCCGCGTCGTTGAGAAACTCCTTGGCCATCGGTGCTCCTTTCCTCGGCGGCAAAACGCCGGACCGAACGTGCATAGTGGGCGGCGAAGAGCCGCACATCGGGTGGGCGGGCTTGTTCCGCGAACCGCTCAGCGACCTTCGCGATCCGGGACCAGGCCAGGGGTGTGAAGGACGGGGTCGCGGCTGGCGTGCCGGCGGGCGTCAGGAAGAACGCATGTACGTCGGCTGACGCGACCTTGAACGCGGCGGCGCGGCGGCAGATGTCACGCCACTCCCGCCCGGTCTGATCCTCACCCTCCGACGCGTAGATCTTGTTCTCGATGTGGATGAGAAAGGACTTGCGGCAGCGGATCTCCACGTCGATCCGCGACTCGTCCCCTGCCACCTCGCGGAACACCTTGTAGGGCGCGTCCGCGTACGTGGGGGATAGCCCGACCTCCTCCAAGAAAAGCCGGAATCCCAGGCTTTGTTGCGCATGGGTGCCGTGGTGGCTACGGTTGCGGTCGAGCAACCACGCGAGGACCATGCTGTGCCGGACCTCGGCGTGGGCGACGCCGAGCACTTCAAGGAGGTCGAAGGCCGACGCGTGATCCAATTCCTTTACATCCTCGCCCTGGCGCATCCGGCGGAATCCCTCAATGAGGCCCTCGCAGACCGTCTTGGTGGAGAGGTCACGGTCACGCTCAAGCACGCGGACCCCGGCGGAGCGCTCACGAAAGCCGCGAAGCAGGTCTTGGTAGGCGGTTACTTGAGGGGACGGGCCGTTAGTCTTGTGGTGGAGAAAGCCGGCGATCAGCAGCGCGAAGAGCTGCCGTTGCATGCCGACTTCGGTTTCCCGCTCCTCGACTGCCATGGGAAGTTCCTCGTCCATGGTGATGGCTAACGCAATCGCATCCTGCTCAAGCCGGCGAAGTCTATCACAGATTCAGCGGGCCAGCACGTATCGTGATGCCACTTGAGGGCGGCGGCATTGGCCTCAGCCCGTTGCGTCTGCTGCCCACCGTGGTACGATCCGCCCCAGCTATGCTGCCGAAACGCACCACCCGCCCGTCACACCCTTTGCCTGCGCCACCGGGCACCGCGCCCATAGTGCCGGAGGGCCCGCCGCTGCAGCCTGCAGGACAGCGAGGGCCGCGGCCCGCGACCGCCCACGAAGTTGAGCAGGCCATCCGCACCCTCCAAGCCTTCTACGAGGCCGGTCGCCAGAGCCTGGAGGAGTACCCGGGCCGCATGCCGTACGGCAAGATGAAGGAGCAGGCCCGTAAGTACCGACTGCACGCCGAGATGCTCGGCAAGGCTCGCGTGCTGGCCCATCCCCCCGCCGGCTACACTCCGGCGCAGATGGCAGCACTGTATGGCCTCATCCGGAACCACGGGTTCTGGCATGGGCGGCCGGTCGGCCCCTCCCACGTGATCCGGTTCTTGACGATCCACGGCCAGCGCCAGCGGGCCGCCTTTCAACGGGATGCTATCGTGGGAAAGTGGAGCCGCAAGCGTTTGGACGCCGAGCTGGCGGCCCGCTTTGGCCGCCGCCGCGAGGCCTTCCGCAAGTCGCCGGCGCCGGCCACGCCAGCCGACGCCCTATACGAGATTCTGCGCCTGTCGGAGCGGTGGCTGCGGTACTGCCGGATGCTCCGTGACACCAGGAGGCGGAAGAGGGACGTGACGCCGGTGTGGCCGGCGCTGAGCCCGGCGATGCGGGCGACGCTGGAGCGGGTGGAGGGGGAGGTCGACGCGCTGCAGGCGACGCTGGTACAGACGCTGTCACGCGCTCGGCATGGATCGTAGCGTCAGAGCGGGCAGGACAGGACCTTGCGCACTTGAGCGACGTGCGTGTGGCCGACGGCGTGCTTCATGGCGCGGGTATCTCAAGGAGGACCCAGGCCGGTAATGTAAGGTGCGGGCGGGAGGCCGAGCCCTGGTACTTGCCGCCAAGGCCACACGATCCCTCCGTGCTCCAGGACACGATGCCAACCAACTCACCCCGGTCGTTGACCACTGGACCTCCCGAGGTCCCACTTTCGATCTTCCCGTCCGGCTCCAGCACCAGCATGCATGAACGCTCACAGAACACCCGGGCGCTCCCCGCCAGCCATCCTCCCTTGTGGGTACGGATGTGCACCCGGAAGGCTTTGCGCAGCGGGAACTCGTCTCGGCACAAGACCAACGGCTTGATCGCCTGGCAAAAGGCTTCGTACCTTTCCACCTCATGAAGGAACTCCTGATTGTCCAGGGGCCCCAGAACGGCTATGTCGCTGACAGGCTCAACAGCCAGCGGCGCTACCTTGTACTTCTTTCGCCCCGCTGAGATGCGTTCAATGAAGTAGTCGCCGAGCACCATGGCGCCGGTGCAGACATGCTCCACGCAGTGTGCGGCCGTGAGGATGTAATTCCCACCAACCAGTACGCCCTGCCCCCCTTTGCCAGGCAGGCGGACGGTTGCTCTAGCCACCACTTCGCGCATGCGCTTGGTGATCATCCCGCTCCTTACTGGCTAGGGACAGCAGAGCCGATGCAGCTACCGTGCGACGAGCCTGGTCTTCTCCACGGCCGCGATGACCTTCGATGCAGGCGTGCCCAGGATCCTGCAGACGCGGAAGAGCATGGCGACGGTGGGCGACTGCCGGTTCCGTTCGAGCTGGCTAACATATTCGCGTGAGATCCGAGCCCGAGCCGCCACCTGCTCTTGGGTCAGACCAGCCTGGAGTCGGGCTTTCTTTAGCTCATCGCCTAACATGGCCCGGACAATACCGGTAGGCCGTGGCTCCGTCTGTAAATTATGATTTACGCTGATTGGGGTCCGCGTCTCGTCCGGGCATGTCGTGCCCCTGCTCCCACGGACTTTTGGCCCCGTGGATGCAGCCTCCGCGGACCAGAGCTTCACACCGCGTGGTGTGCCTGAACCAACCGGGCCAGTTCGGGTCGATCCGTGCTGGGGCTGCGGCGGCTGCCTCAGGTGGAGACCCCGATGAACCCCGACAAGACGCAGCGACTCGCAAGACTGACCCGCCAACTCAACGAGACCATCATGACCGTGGCCCTGTGCGCCCAGGAGATCCACGCCGAGGTTCACGCGGAACTCGGCAACCAGGCGGCGGGAAATGGCAGCTCCGGGCGGTATGCCGCGATGGGCGGTGCCCTGTTGCGGAACCCCCGGCCGGTATTAGACGAGTCCACCTTTTGCGTGACGTGGAAAAACCATACGCGGCGGCTGGGATTTTTCCTTCCCTTCAAGATTCTGGCCGTCCTGGCGCGCCGGCCCAACCAGTTCGTAACCCACACCGATCTGCAACGGGAGGCCTGGGGGGACGAATGCCACGCCCCCGCGACGGTCCGCAGTGGCGTGCGGGATCTCAAACGGCGGCTCCGCGCCGGGGGAATGAAGGACTTGGCCGCCTCCATCCATGGCCATAAGGGGCGTTACATCCTCGAACTGTAAGCCTCCGACTAAAGATCACACAGAGATCCCACAGAAACCCCCCACGGATTCGCACAGCCCTGGTGCATATTACCGGTGGCGGGTTCAGGCCCCCGTACGTGGCACCGATGGTCGGTCCCACCGAGAGAAAATGCGCGCCCGGAGCCGGGGCGGCCCGCCGGCCACCCCCGCGGCGGCGGAACGAAGGCCCCGACCCTCGCCACGGCATGGCGCGGGAACAAGGACACACGAATGGAACCCTGGTGGATTCAAAAGAGCGTCGAGGCGGCGGCCAAGGATCGCTTGCGGGCCGTGGCCTACTATCGGCACTCGGCGGAGATCGGCCAGGAAAACTCGGTCGAGATTCAGCACGACAACGTCGTGCCGTTTGCCCAAAAGCACGACATCGAGATCATCCACGAGTTTGCCGACCGCGGCAAAAGCGGCTTAAACGCCGAGGGCCGACCCGCCTTTAACGAAATGATGGAGTGGGTGCGGACCCGCGACGATTTTCAGCTCGTGCTGGTCCTGGATGTGAGCCGCTGGGGACGCTTCCAGGACACCGACCTGTCGGCCCACTACGAGTCGCTCTGCACCCAGCACGGCAAGCAGGTTATTTACACCAACATCGGCTTCGGCCGGGATGAAGACCGCCTGATCAACCAACTTCGCAAGAGCATCGACCGCTACCAGAGCGCCGAGTACAGCCGGACCTTGAGCAAGAAGGTCTACGAGGGCGCCGCCAAGGTGGCCCGACAGGGCTACCGCCCTGGCGGATCGCCGCCCTACGCCTTTCACCGCATGATGCTCGATGAAAAGAAGCAGCCCGACCGCATCTTGCTACCGGGCCAGCGGAAGGCCATCCAGAACGGGCGGGTGATCCTGGTCCCCGGCGAGCCGGCCCAGATCCAGATCGTGCAGGAGATCTTCTTCCTGTTCGTGGAGAAGGGCTTGGACGAGCGGCAAATCGCCGGGCAACTCAATGCGCGGGGCATTCCCTCGCCCGGCGGCGCGCGCTGGAGCGAAGGCTCGGTGCGGCACATCCTGACCAACCAGCAGTACGCCGGCTGCGTGGTCTACAACAAGACCACCCAGCGCCTCAAGACCCCGACCCGGCTCAATCCCATCAAAGACTGGATCATCACCCCCGGGGCGTATCAGGAGGTGGTGCCCCCGGAACTCTTCGCCCAAGCCCAGAAAATACTGGAAGCCCGCCAGCGCCGCTACGAACCGGCGGAGATGCTGGCCAACCTGCGGGCCCTATATGCCAAGTACCACGTGATCACGTCGCAGCTCATACGTTTTGAAAAAACCTGCCCTTCGCCGACTTTTTATGCCCAGAAGTTCGGCGGCGTGAGCGGGGCGTTCCAGGCCCTCTTTGGCGACACGGTCAACCGGGTCAAGGAAACAATCCGCGATGCGTTGAGCCAAACCGTGCGGCTGGATGCCTATGAGGATTTCCTGGTGGTTAATGAACGGCTGACCGTCTTGGTCCAGCCGTCGGTGCCGATCCCCGCCGGTTACGGCACCTTCTGGGCCTTCCGCCCCGATACCCGGCCGGTCATCGACATTACCCTCGGGGTGCCTTTGGGCGGCGGCGATTCGACGGAGGTGCTCGGCTACCTGGCCCTGCCGCGGCTCATGGTCCGGGAACCTTGGGTGCGGCTCTCGAGCAGCAGCGACGCCCGCATCGAACTGCAGGGCTACAACGGGCTGGACTTGATTCGTGAACTCACGCAATGAGGAGCACCGTAATGCGCAAGATCGCCATTCGTACCATGGCCCAGCGTGAGTACCGGATGATCCCGGTCGACCAGATTCGGGTGGTCGTCGACCGCGCCCGCAAGCAGGGTCCATTCGCGGTAAACGTCCGTAGCCTCAAGCTGGGGGCGTACTTCAAGCCCATCCTGGTAAACAAGCGGCACCTGGCCGAGACCGGCCGGTACGACCTGATCTGCGGGGAAGGACGGTTGACGGCCCACAAGCAGTTGGGCAAGACCCACATCATCGCCGACGTGTGGGACGTCGATGACGCGACCGCCTACCGCATCGCTCTGAGCGAAAGCCACGCAACCCCGGCCCCACCGTACGTCCGCACGCCCGGGGACTTGAGGGCGGCCTTTAGGCGACCGCGACGCCAGCGTCGCACCACCGGGCGGCAACGGTTTGGACTTTGATTCGTGAATTTACCCCATGCAGGAAAGGAGCGCCGTAATGGACAAGATCCCCATTCGCACCATGGCCCAGCGTGACTACCGGATGATCCCGGTAGACCAGATTCGGGTGGTCATCCACCGCGATCGGGAGCAGGGCCAGTTCGCGGAAAACGTCCGCAGCATCAAGGAGGTGGGCCAGTACAAACCCATCCTGGTCAACAAGCGCCACCTGGCCGAGACCGGGCTCTACGACCTGATCTGCGGGGAAGGACGGTTGACGGCCCACAAGCAGTTGGGCAAGACCCACATCATCGCCGACGTGTGCGACGTCGATGACGCCACCGCCCGCCTGATGACCTTGGGCGAAAACATCGTCCGCACCCCGCCCCAGACCATCGAGTTTGCCCGGGCTCTCAAGCAGATGCACGATTACGGGATGAACTGGCAGCAGCTCATGGCCATCACCGGCAAGAGTCAGCCCTACATCCAAGACTACATTCGGTTGGTCGAGCAGGGGGAGGAGCGCCTGATCAAGGGCGTGGAGGAAGGCGTCTTCCCACTGGTGTTTGCCATGAGCGTGGCCCAGAGCGCCGACCGCTCGATTCAGCACCTGCTGATGGACGCGTTTGACAGCGGGGTGGTCAACTCCAACAACCTCAGCCGCGTCCGCAAGATCATCGAGGACCGCCTGGAAAAAGGCAAGGAACTGGGGTCCAAGAAGGCCGCCGCCCCCTACACCGTCGAGAAACTCAAGAGCGATATCCGCAACATCACCCGCCAGAAGGAGGCCTTCGTGTTTGAGGCCGGGCAGCGGGAGAGCCGCCTCATGCAGATCCTGGTGGCCCTCAATAACCTGCGGGCCGACGAGACCTTCCGGCGGCTGCTCAAGGGGGAGGACCTTACCGAGGAACCCGAGCTCAAAGGGCAATACACAGTTTGAACCCCGCATTACCCCATTAGGAAAGGAGAAACCCCATGGCCGAACCCCAAGTCGCCAAAGTCAAAGGCGAGGACGTACCGATCGTCCAACTGGTGCCCGTGCGGAAACGCAAGGTGAGCCAGAAGAACTACAACAAGCTCCTGGCCAACATCCGGGCGGTGGGTCTGATCGAGCCGCTCCTGGTCTGCCAGGAAGGGGCCCAGTTTTTCATCCTCGACGGCTACCTCCGCTACACCGCCCTGGTGGACCTGGGCGTCGAGTCGGCCCCTTGTTTGGTGTTACCCAGTCGAGACTTTTACACCCCCAACCGCCAAGTGAACCACCTTTCGTCCAAGCAGGAAATCCAGATGCTGCGGCAGGCCCTGGAAACGGTCGACGAGAAGACCGTGGCCGCGGCCTTCGGCATCGAGTCCCTCAAGACCCGCCTCAACACCGCGATGTTCCGGGACTTGCACCCGGAGGTTATCGCGGCGATGCAGGGGGGCAAGCTCCAGCAGGGGGTGGCCAAGGAGCTGACCTTTGTATTACCGGCCCGGCAGTTGGAGATCCTGAAGTTGATGCTGGAGACCGGCGATACCAGCATGGCGTTCGCCAAGGCCCAACTCCTGGCCACGACGCCGGCGGCGCGCAGCAAGAAACACCGCCGCAATCCCCCGTGGGAACGGGGCCAGCAGACGCGGCGGGACCTGGTCCGCAAGCTCACCGAGGTCGAGAAGCACTTCGACTTCTACAGCGGCCTCTACCGCCAGTACGTCGGCGACTTGCTCAAGCTCTCCATCTACGTGCGGCAGATCGTCACCAAGGCGGCCCTGCGGAACTACCTGGCCAAGGATCACGCCGACACCCTGAAGTTCTTCGAG
>Ga0073936_10010695_pt1 | contig 11223 bp, 13 predicted proteins | sample AliMusrvi5mmetaG_FD_87041 | JGI IMG/M metagenome (GOLD analysis project Ga0073936, IMG submission 87041) | Freshwater lake bacterial and archeal communities from Alinen Mustajarvi, Finland, to study Microbial Dark Matter (Phase II) - Alinen... | ecosystem: Environmental > Aquatic > Freshwater >... | reverse complement strand
CGAAACCGCGTCGCCGCTATGGCCGCCCTCCGGTTCCGCTACGTTCCACCTACGGCCGGCCATAGCGCTGGAGGCTGGAATGCACTAACAATCAAAACGGACCACCCGGTGGGGGCCGATCAGATGCTGGTTTCCAGATTGGTGCCGGGCGCGGGCGCCGCGGCGACGGGCTTTTCATCCTTCGTGGACGCGGAGAACCAGCCGGCCTGGGCGCCGATGGTAGATGTGCCGAGCAGCAGGGTGGTGGCCAGGGCAAGACGGGTGGCGGACAAAGCCATAGGGGGCAGCCTCGAAAATCGCTGCGCGCAGAGTGCCAGTACCCCAGTCAACAAACCCTTAAGTATATGAGCCCATATAGAATCAAGCGGATTCGCGGCGTTAATACCTGTTAAACGCCCCAGTCCTGACGCAATAAAGGATTAACTCTTCAGATCATGTCGCAGCGTCTCGCAGCCCTGATCGCCTTGCTCGCCTTTGTGGCGCTGGTGGTTGGCGCGCTGGTGACGGGCGGCAAGCTGGGCCTGGGCGATGCCGGGCCGGTGCGCATTTCCTTCCAGATCGCCACGGGCTCCACCGACGGTGTCTATTTTCCCGTCGGCCAGGCCATGGCCGGGGTGATCAGCCATCCCCTGGGCGTGGGCCGCTGCGACACCGCCACGGTGTGCGGTCCGGCCGGCGTCATCCTGTCGGCCCGCACCAGCCAGGGCGCCGCCGACAATCTGCGGGCCGTCAACAGCGGCGCGGTGGATTCCGGTTTTGCCGACGGCGACGTGATCGCCGCCGCGGTGGCGGGCCGGGGCGCCTTTCGCCGTCCGGCGCGGCATCTGCGGGTCATCGCCGCCCTGTTTCCCGAAGAAGCCCATCTGGTGGTGGCCGCCAAATCCAGCATCCAGTCGGTGAGTGATTTGCGCGGCAAGCGGGTGCTGCTGGGACCGCCGGGCAGCGGCGGCGTGGTGCGCTCCCGAGCCATCCTGGATGCCTACCGGGTGCGGGTGCGCGAGATCGTCTCTGACGACAATGCGGGCCAGATGATGCGCGACGGCAAGATCGATGCCTATTTCACGGTGGCCGGCGTGCCGCTGGATTCGGTGAAGAATTTGCTGGCCGATCATGTCGCACGGCTGGCGCCGATCGACGGCGAAGGCCGCGACCGGTTGATCCAGGCGGTGCCGCAGCTGGAACGTGCCGTCATTCCCGCCGGCGCCTATCCGGGTGGCGGCGGGCCGGTGGAAACGGTGGCCACCCGCGCCTATTGGGTGACGCGCGACAGTGCGCCCGATCCTTTGATTTATGGCATGGTGCGGGCGCTGTTCAATCCGGCCAACCAGAGCGTGCTGGCGGCCAGCCATCCCAGTGCGCGCAATATCGGGCTGGACAATGCGTCCACCAATCCGGGCGCGCCGCTGCATCCGGGTGCGGCACGCTTCTATCGCGAAAAAGGCAAGCTGGACGGCGGCGCCGGTTGAGTGCCGCAGCGCGCTTTTATCGGGAAGGCACGTCGAGGGGGAGCCCGGCGTCCACTTCCTTTTGTGAAACCTTGCGCCATTCCTCCATGCCCGGCAGGGCGATGATGCGGTTCATATAGGCGCGAACCGCGGCCGGCACGGCGACATCATAGGTTTCGAAGCGCGACACCACCGGCGCATACATGCAGTCGGCCACCGAGAATTTCCCGAACAGGTATTCGCCCTTGTACGTCGCCAGCGCATCTTCCCAGGACGCGATAATGCGGGCGACCTGTTTTTGCGTGTCCTCGCGCAGCTGCGGCATCGGCTTCTTGCGCACGAAATCCATGGTCAGCTGGTCGCGCACATCCGGAAAGCCCGAATGCATCTCGCTAGCATAGCTGCGGGCGATGGCGCGGGCATCCTTGTCGGCGGGCCACAACCCGGCTTCGGGATGGCGCTCGGCGATGGTTTCGCAGATCGCCAGGCTGTCCCACACCGTCAAGTTCTTGCCGTTCTCTTCGATCTTCAGCACCGGCACCTTGCCGGCGGGGGAATGTTTCAGGATCTGTTCCCTGGTGGTGGGCGACTCTTTCTGGCGCAGGCGGATGTTCACGGTCTCGAACGGCGCGCCCGTGGCCGACAGCGCCAGGAAGGGGCGCAGGCTCCAGCTCGACCAGTTGCGGGTACCGACGATCAGGGTATAGCGGGCCATTGGGAGCGTCCTTGCGGTAGGGTCCATCGATTCATAAAGTCGGCCCCGTCAAAGCGCCAGTAAGCGTAAAGAGCAAATCATGCATCCGAGCCTTGTAACAAGCGGCGCCAGCGCCATTCCCGTCCATGCCGTGACCGCCAAGGACGCGCGCGCCTGGCTGGCCAGGCAGAAACGCAGCGGGCTGGTGACGGCGTCGGGCTTTTCCGGCGCGGCCGGCGCTTTGGCGGCGCTGCCCGATGCCAGGGGCGGTATCGCGGCCTGGGTGCTGGGACTGGGTGACAGCAAGGATGCCTTCGCGCTGGCGGCAGCGGCCGAAAAGCTGCCGGCCGGCACTTACCGGTTGGGCGATGTGCCGGAATTTTGCGGCGGCGCCAACGCGGTGCTGGCCTGGTTGATGGGCGGTTATGGTTTCGACCGTTACAAGAAGAAGACCGCCAAGGCTGCGCGGCTGGTGTTGCCCGCTGGCGCGGATGGCGAAGAGGTTTCGCGTATCGCGGAGAATGTTTTTCTCGCCCGCGATCTGGTCAACACGCCCGCCAATGACATGGGTCCTGCCGAGCTGGAAGCGGCCGCGCGAACGCTGGCCAAGAAACATGGCGCGAAAGTCTCGGTGGTCAGTGGTGTGGCGCTGGCGAAGAATTATCCCCTGATCGCGGCGGTGGGCATGGGTTCGCCCCGCGCGCCACGCTTGATCGAATTGACCTGGGCCCCCTCCAATAAAAAAAGTGGACCGTTGGTGACGCTGGTCGGCAAGGGCGTGTGCTTCGACACCGGTGGCCTGGATCTCAAGCCGTCCGCCGGCATGCTGACCATGAAGAAGGACATGGGCGGGGCGGCCTGTGTGCTGGCGGTGGCGGGCATGGTGATGGGCGCCAGGCTTAATCTGCGCCTGCGCGTGCTGATCGGTGCGGTGGAGAATTCGGTGTCCGGCGCCGCCATGCGCCCCGGCGATATCTTCAAAAGCCGCAAGGGCCTGACAGTGGAGATCGGCAACACCGATGCCGAAGGCCGGCTGGTGCTGGCCGATGCGCTCGCCGATGGCGATGACCAAAAGCCCGAATTGATGATAGACGTTGCCACGCTTACCGGCGCCGCGCGCGCCGCCACCGGCATGGAGCTGCCGCCCTTCTTCACCAATGACGAGAAGCTGGCGAATGATCTGGCGCGCGTTGGCGCGGCGGTTCAGGATCCGCTGTGGCGGCTGCCTCTTTGGCGCGGCTATGAAGATACGCTGACCAGCCGGGTGGCCGACCTCAACAACAATCCGGCCTACAATTATGCCGGCGCTATCACTGCAGCTCTGTTTCTGAATCGCTTTGTGTCCAAGACCAAAAGCTGGGCGCATCTGGATATTCCCGCCTGGATCGATCGCGCCAAGCCGGGGCGGCCCATCGGCGGCGAAGCCAATGGTGCGCGCGCCATCTACACGCTGCTGAAAGAACGTTATGGCCGATAAACGCCTTACGCCTGCGCGGCCCGATCTGGCGGCGGCGCATCTCAAAGGCACGGTGGATGCGCCGCGCTATGCGCAAGGCGTCAAATATTCCATCGGCGTTGGCCGCGCCGCGCTGTGCGTTGAGCCGACCTTCGGCTCTGCCCAGGACAGCGAACTTTTGTTCGGCGAAGTCTTCACCGTCTATGAAGAAGGCGACTGGCTGTGGGGGCAGGCGGAAAACGACCGCTATGTGGGATATATTTTCGAACTGGGGGGGCGTCCGCTGTTCACCACCGACGCCACTGTTTCCGTCCTGATGGCGCCGGTCTTTTCCGCGCCGGATTTGAAAACAGCCGTCCAGGATTTTCTGCCGTTGAATGCGCGTGTTCCGGTGCTGGATCGCCAGGGCGACTATGTGCAGATCGGCGAATACCAGTATGTCCACCAGCGGCATCTGGAACCTCTGGCGGAAAAGGATTTTGTCGCGATTGCCGAACGCTTTGTCGGCGCACCCTATGTCTGGGGCGGCAAGACGGCAGCGGGACTGGATTGCTCGGGCCTGATCCAGACCGCCTTGCAGGCGGTGGGCAAAACGGCGCCGCGCGACACCGACATGATGGAGAAGGCGCTGGGCGAGCCGGTCGCGGCGGCGTCACAGCGCGGCGATCTGGTGTTCTGGAAAGGCCATATGGGCGTGATGCTGGACCAGACGCGCCTGCTGCATGCCAATGCCCATCACATGCTGGTGGCGATCGAGCCTTTGGCGGATGCGGTTGCCAGGATCGAAAAGATCGCCGGGCCGGTGACGTCTATCAAGCGGCTTTGATTTTCGCGTTATTGCGGATTTCGCGCACTGACTTGTCCTTGTGGGCGATCCACAAAAACAGCCGGTTCAGCAGTGACAGGCCCAGCGGCATCTTGCGCGCCACGTCCAGGAATAGCACCACCCGCACGGAATCGGTCTGGTTGGCGGCATCATGCAGGAAGGTGTCGTCAAACAGCACCGCTTCGCCGTCATGCCAGAAATATTTCTCGCCCTGTTCGATCTGGGTGCGGTCGCCGCTGCGCGACTGCGCATCGGGATTGATCCGGATCCAGCATTTGCTGTCCCGGTTGTTGTCCGGAATGATCACGCCCAGGTGATAGCGGACAAAGCCTTTCCAATAGCCCCAATGCGCCTTGATATGCTGGTCCGGCTCCAGCACCGAGAAGAAGGCGGTATAGACACCCGGAATGTTTCGCAGCAGCGCGGCGGTTTGCGGCGCCAACGCGCAATTCTCCTCAATGAACTCGCCCGATTTGAACATGAAACTCTTCCAGGCGATCTGGTGGATGCCGCCGGAAGTGTAGCTGGTCAGCTCCTCCATGCCGGGAATGCGCAGCTGGCTCTGGATCAGCCTTTCGCATTCGGCGCGGATCACGGGATAGTTCTGCCGCAGCACGTCCAGTTCGGGATATTCGCTCAGGTCGCGTTCAAAGGCCGGCAACTTGCGGAACACGCCGCGCCGTTCGGCGCCGATGAACAGCTCCGCCGCGGCGTCCTTGATCCGGCTGGCAACAGACATCAATAGCCCCGGTTCAAATCCACGACATTCCTGAACGGCGCGCCGGTCTCGGCGCGGGTGACGCAGTCCACCACAAAGGCCGAGGCGTTGCGCGGATCGGTGATGCCGGCGATGTGCGGCGTCACCGTCACCCTGGGGTGGCTCCACAGCACATGGTCTTCGGGCAGGGGCTCGGTCTGGAACACGTCCAGCACCGCGCCGCCCAGATGGCCGCTGTCCAGCGCCGCCACCAGGTCCTGTTCGTTGCAATGGCCGCCGCGTCCCACATTCATCACCCAGGCGCCTTGCGGCAATCCCGCGAACAGTTTGGCATTCATGATGCCTTCGGTTTCCGGCGTCAGCGGCAGCATGCACACCATCATGTCGCATTGGGCCAGGAACTGCGGCAGTTCCTGCTGGCCGGCGAAACTGGTGACGCCGGGCACCGTCTTGCGGCTGCGGCTCCACCCCGAAACCGGGAAATCGAACATCTGAAGCCGTTCGGCTGTTACCGCGCCGATATCGCCCATGCCCAGGATGCCGATGCGCACGTCGCGGCTGGGCCGCGACAGCATGCGCTGGCGCCAGGTGTGCTCCTTCTGCGCGGCGTCGAAAGCGCGCTGATGGCGATGCACGATCAGGCAATGCATGGTGACGTATTGCGCCATTTCCCGCTGCAAGGTCTCGTCGACGAAACGCACCACCGGCAGGTGGCGGGGAAATTCCGGATCGCGCAAAAAGCCGTCGACGCCCGCGCCCAAAGAGAAGATCGCTTTCAGGCGCGGCAGGCCCTTCAAGAATCCGTGCGGCGGGCGGAAGCCGACGAAATAGTCGATCTGCTGGGGCGCGTAATGATCCTTGCCGTGCAGGAAGCTGTTGAAAGCCTCATGCCCGAACAGCGCCTTGCTCAGCGCATCCCATCCCGGCGGCAACAGGAACAGGACATTGGGCTTGCCCGACAGTCCTGCCACGATCCGTTAGTTGGCTTTGGGCGCGGGCGGTGCGGCCGGACCAGTGGGGCCCTTGGCGGGCGCACCGGCGGCGGCCGGAGCGGCACCGGCAGCCGGAGCGGCAGCAGCGGGAGCGGCAGCGGCGGGCGCGGCGGCAGGCTTGGGCGCGGGGATCGCGGCCGGCGCATCGGCATTGCTGCGCAGGAAGGCGATCAGGTTGAGGCGGTCGTCGGTCTTGGAGATACCGGCGAAGCTCATCTTGGTGCCCGGGATGTAAGCGCCCGGTGACTTGATGAATTTGAACAGCTCGTCATAGGTCCAGTTGCCCGGCTTGCCCTTCATGGCGCCGGAGTAAGAGAAGCCGGCGATCGAGGCGCGGGCACGGTCGACGACGCCGAACAGCGGCGGGCCGATCTTGGTGGTCTTGGCGGCACTCAGGTCATGGCAGGCTTCGCACTTGGCGGACGTGGCCTTGCCTGCGGCGACGTCAGCCTTGGCCAGCACGGTGCCCCAGTCAGGCAGGGCTTCTTCGGTGGGCGCGGCGGCGCCGCCACCCGCCGGAGTCTCGGCCACGCCTTCCACGACATAGCCGGGCTTGGCCGGCTTTTCGGGCTCATAGATGTTTTCGGCCACGACGCGGACGACGAAGATGAAGATCGCCGTGCCCAGAACGGCACCGATGATCTTGTTCCACTCGAAGGAATCCATGGCTCTCCCCAAAGCCGGGTGGGTCCCGGCAAAATACGGGGCGACATTACCCGCCGCCGCCCCCACGTCATTGCGGCGAAGCGTCGCATAATTTGTAGGCGGTAGCTGGCCTTAGCGCCATTCCCGGCCTAAAGAGGCGCAGGCGATGGAACCGTTATGAACCCAGTCCTTTTGATCCCCGCCCGGATGGCCTCGATGCGGCTGCCGGGCAAGCCGCTGGCCGATATCGCGGGCCAGGCCATGATCGTGCGGGTCTGGGCCCGGGCGATGGCCGCCGGCCTGGGGCCGGTGGTGGTGGCGGCGGGCGAGGAGGAGATCGTCCGTTGCGTGGAAAAGGCGGGGGGCCGGGCGGTTCTGACCGATCCAAACCTGCCTTCGGGCTCCGACCGGATCTGGGCGGCCCTCAAGGCCGTGGACCCCAAAGGCGCGCATGACGTGGTGGTGAACCTGCAGGGCGACCTGCCGGCCCTGGACCCGGGCCAGCTCAAGACCGTGGTCGATGCCCTGGCCAAATCGGGCGCCGATATCGCCACCCTGGCCGCCCCCATCGACAATGCCGCCGACGAGACCAATCCCGCGGTGGTCAAAGCCGTGGTGGCCTGGGACGCCGATGAGCGTCTGGGCCGGGCGCTGTATTTCACCCGCACCACCGCGCCGGGCGGCGAGGGCGCGCTGTATCATCATGTCGGTCTTTACGCCTACCGGCGCGAGGCGTTGGAAAGCTTTGTCGCCCTGCCGCCATCGCCGCTGGAAAGCCGCGAGAAGCTGGAACAGCTGCGGGCGCTGGAAGCGGGCATGAGCATCGCGGTGGCGCGTGTGGACGAAGCGCCCCTGTCTGTCGATACTCCCGCCGATTTGGAACGGGCCCGGAAACTGCTGTCGTGATCAAGACCATTGCCAATGCCAAACGTGTCGCATTCCAGGGCGAACCGGGCGCCTATGCCAATCTGGCGGCGCGCGAAGCGGTGCCGCATGCGAGCGCCATTCCCAAGCCCACTTTCGAAGACGCCATCGAGGCGGCGAAATCGGGCGACACCGACCTGGTCATCATCCCGGTGGAAAATTCGCTGATCGGCCGCATCGCCGACATCCATCACCTGCTGCCGGATTCGGGCCTGCATATCGTGGGCGAACACTTCCTGCCCATCCGGCACCAGTTGCTGGGATTGAAGGACGCCAAGCTGGAAGACATCAAAAGCGTCTACAGCCAGGCGCCGGCGCTGGCCCAGTGCCGCACGATTTTACGGGACCGCAAGCTGGTGGCGCACAACTGGTACGACACCGCAGGTTCGGCCAAGCACATCGCCGAACTGGGCGACAAAAGCGCGGCGGCCATCGCCTCCACCCTGGCGGCGGAATTCTATGGCCTGAAGGTCCTGCAGGCCGATGTTGAGGACGAGCATCACAACGCCACGCGCTTTTTGATCATGTCGCGCCAGGACGAGCGCGCGCCCAACAAGGGCAAGGTGGTGACCAGCTTCATCTTCCAGGTGAAGAACGCGCCGGCCGCGCTCTACAAGGCGCTGGGCGCTTTCGCCACCAATGGCGTGAACATGACCAAGCTGGAAAGCTATCAGCTGGGCGGTTCGTTCAACGCCACCCAGTTCTATGCGGACATCCAGGGCCATCCCGACGAGCCGAACGTGGCCGCGGCGCTGAAAGAACTGGAATTCCAGACCGCGAAGATGTCGGTGATGGGCGTCTATCCCGCATCGCCCTTCCGTGAAGACATGCCCTGAGCCTGTCGGCGCCGGAGCATTGCCAAAACTGTACGCCGGGATACAGTCCGGCCATGAGCGCACCCGCCAGTACCGTCAAAGTCACCTCCATCACACCGCTTGGCGACAACAAGGTATTGATTGTCATGGAGATGGTGGTGGACGTGCACCGGCTGGCGGAAGTGAGCAGTACGCTGCTTCAAGTCGCCGCCAAGGGCGTCGGCGCGAAAAAGAAGAAGTAATCAGCTCAACGCGAGCCTGATTCCCGACGCCAGCAGGATCGCCGCCAGCATGAAGCGCAGCGCCTTGGCGGGCAAGTAGCGGCTGCCGACCCACACGCCCAACAGACCGCCCGATGCGGCTGCCAGCGACCATAAGGGCAACTGGGCCGGCAGCGCCGGATGCGCCAGCCAGATGGCGGTGAAGGCAAAGCCGGCGGTGTAGAGGTTGCTGGTCTGGGCGCAGGCGGCAACGCGCTTGGTCGGCGCCCATCCCAGCAACAGCATCGTGGCAGCCACGAACAGTCCCCCGCCGATGCCGGTGATGCCCGCCAACAGCCCGCTGACGCCGCCGCAAATTATCGCCGGGATCAGTGGCGGCTTGTCGCGGGCCCGCGCGTCCAATTCGGCCGTCATGCGCGCGGCCCAGGCCATCTGCGCGCCCGCGGCCAGCAGTATGACGGTCATGGCGGCGCGAAAGGCGGATGGCGGCAAGTCGATCAGCCCGCCGATCACGGAAGCCGGAATGCCCAGCACCGCGAAGGGCGCCCAGTCGCGCACGCGCAGCAATCCGGCACGATGAAAGCCGAAGACGCCGATGGCCGCCACCAAGGTGGTGAGCGCCAGCGCCACCGGCTTGATCACGCCAGGACCGTGGCCGAACAAGCCCATCACCACGACATAGCCGGGTGCGCCCGCCTGCCCGACACTGGCGAACAGGGCGGCGATGATCGCAAAGCAGACGGTGAGAGCTGCGTTCACCTGCCGGCCCAGTCTTTCAGCAAGTGATGGGCGATGGCGATGGTGACCGGCAGCTTCATTTCATCTTCGATGCCGCCTGCCAGGCGGTTGCGCACCTCGTCCTTTGTCAGCCAGCGGGCATCTTCGATCTCGTTGCGGTCGATCGTGAAATCGCGGCTCAGCGCCTGGGCATAACATCCCAGCATCAGGGACGACGGAAACGGCCAGGGCTGGGTGGCGTGATAGGTGACGTTGCCGGTCTTCAGGTTTACTTCCTCGCGCAGTTCGCGGCGCACCGCTTCTTCCATGCTCTCGCCCAGCTCCACAAAACCGGCAAAGGCCGAATAAAGCTGAGGCGGAAAGCGCTGGCTGCGCCCCACCAGACACTCCTCGCCGAAAATCGGCAGCATGATCACCACCGGATCGGTGCGGGGAAAATGTTCGGCGCCGCAACTGGGACAGGTGCGGCGATAGCCGCCATCGCACATCTGCGTGACCGTTCCGCAGTTGGGGCAAAAGCCGTGGCGCTTGTGCCAGTCCAGCAGCGCCTTGGCCTGGCCGGCGATGGCGGTGTCGCGTTTGCGCAGGACAAAGGCCGCTGGGCGCATCTCCTGAAACGTGCCGCCCTCCAGTTGCGGTTCGCTTTCGCCCGGCAGATCGACGGCGAACAGCGGCTGGTCGCCGTCCAGCCCCAGGAAGACGCACGTCGTGCCGTTCCACTCGGCACGCCAGGGCAGGAAGCCGGCGCGGTTTCCGGCAACAAAGGGGCAGTTTTGCCAGAAGGGCAGGAACAGTCCCCTGGCCGCTTGCGCCGCCAGCCAGGCGGCATCGGCGCGGTGGTAGCTGGCCCGGTCCAGGGGGCTGCCGGAAAATGCCATGGGGCTCATCCGCCACGACTCGCATTTTTCGCCGGGAAATCCTATATCCCCGCCCGGAAGTCGGCGGGCGCAGCACTCGCTAACCTGGTCAGGACCGGAAGGTAGCAGCCATACCGAATCTGCTGCGGGTCGCCGGCTTCCACCGTTAGACCCCGGCGCCGTCAGGCGCGAGCAGGTCCAGTGGACCTGCGAGAGGGGGCTGACGCCGCGAGCCCAGGCGAGCGGCCAGGGGACTTTCCCCAGAAATCCTGCGCAAAAATCGCCCCCACAGGCGGTGCCCTTGCTATAGTCCGGTCATGGCCAAAACCCCCGCGCCCGCCCAGCCCTATCGCGTATTGGCGCGCAAATACCGCCCCACCGACTTTACCGGCCTGATCGGGCAGGAAGCGCTGGTGCGCACCCTGTCCAACGCCTTTGCCACCGGCCGCATCGCCCATGCCTTCATGCTGACCGGCGTGCGCGGGGTGGGAAAAACCACCACCGCGCGCATCATCGCCCGCGCCCTGAACTGCATCGGCGCCGACGGCAAGAACACCCAGCCCACTATCCAGCCTTGCGGCGTGTGCGAGCCCTGCGTTTCCATTTCGGAATCCCGCAATGTGGACGTTCAGGAAATGGACGCCGCGTCGCGCACCGGCATCGACGACATCCGCGAGATCATCGAAGGGGTGCGCTATTCCCCGGTCGCGGCGCGCTACAAGGTCTATATCATCGACGAAGTGCATATGCTGTCCAAGCAGGCTTTCAACGGCCTGCTCAAGACCCTGGAAGAACCGCCGCCGCATGTGAAATTCGTTTTCGCCACCACCGAAATCCGCAAGGTCCCGGTTACGGTGCTGTCCCGCTGCCAGCGGTTTGACCTGCGCCGCAT
>Ga0073936_10010694_pt1 | contig 11224 bp, 12 predicted proteins | sample AliMusrvi5mmetaG_FD_87041 | JGI IMG/M metagenome (GOLD analysis project Ga0073936, IMG submission 87041) | Freshwater lake bacterial and archeal communities from Alinen Mustajarvi, Finland, to study Microbial Dark Matter (Phase II) - Alinen... | ecosystem: Environmental > Aquatic > Freshwater >... | reverse complement strand
GTTTGGGAGGGGCCTTGGGGACGCTGAGTTTCGGGTCGAAGGTGACGCTTCCTTTCATGTCGCCCTTTTGAAGGTAAACCACGGTGCCGAGCGCGTTGTCCGGATCGCGCTCAATGCTCAGGACTTGGAATTCGGAGGGCTTGTCGGTATCGATGGGAGGGACCGCTTCGGCCGGGTTTTTCTTGTTGAGGAGGGTGATGAGGTAGCCACCGGCGATGGGTGCCACGCCTTTGAGCGCCCAATCGTCAAACGGGTTGACCTCGGGGGCACCGGACTGCGGTGGGGGGGTGGTTGTGAACGGCGACTTGGTCCACAATTCGGCGTAGCGGGAGAGCGGGGCCTTCTTAGGCAGTTCGGCGGCGTTGAGGCCGGAGACGGCGAAGAGCAGGAGCAGGCTGGGGCGGACGATGGAGTTCATGAGGACGGATGGTTAGGGATGGACCGGACCCAGGGAAAGGAACCGCAATTCCGATCCGGTGTTCCCGCACTCGCGGGATTCTGGGTCTGGGGTTGCTCAGGCATGTCAGGCGGATGGCACGGGTACGAACCACTGTTCCACGACAGCGGTACAGTCGATGAGGGTGTCGTCTTCCTTGTTTGGGGAGAGGCGGATGGAGGTGACGCAGCGGAGACTTTCAGGCGAGTTGAGGTGGTCAAACCAACTGTAAAGGGCGCGCTCAGGGCCGACCATGGTGAGTTGGACTTTGACGCGATGGTAATAGGGGCCGACAATGTCGGTGGGGAGGAGCTTTTGAGTCTTGAGGGTGAGGCCGACACCCGTTACCTCCTTTTCGGCGAGTTCTTGCAGGGCGGTTTGGACCGGTTGGTAGTCGGTGGGTTTGGGCTCGTGCTTGCCGAGCCACTCCATTTGGGATTCCACCTCGTCGCGGCTGGCGCTGAACCTTTCAGCCGCCTTCAGCTCCTTGAAAGCCTTCTCGTGTTGGCCGTGGATGTCGATCCGGAGTTTGGAAAAGTAGTTGAAGCCCAGCAGGTTGATGACGACGAATCCCCCGACAGCGAAGTAGATGAGGAGTTTTTTTTCACGTGGGGACACAGGCGGAGAAAGGATTGGGGCTTGGGATGGCGGGGCTGCTAGCTTGGTAATGCCACCGGTTACGGGATTTGTCGGTGCGGGGTCGGGAAGGCGGGCTCAATTTTTCGGCGGAGCGGCGTTGAAGGTGAATTCCCAGCCGCGGGGGCTGGATTGGGGGGCGGGGGTTTGCCAGACGAGGCCGACGAGGTCGTTGCTCTTGGTCAGGGCGAGACTGAACTGGTTGACGGCGGCGGGTTGCTGCGCCTCACCGATGAGGGTGATTTCGTTGGCGGTGATGTCGGCGGTCTTGAGTCGCAGGCTGCTGTTGGCAGGGATGCAGCGGGAAATGCGGAAGAGGATATCGACGGGGGATTGGTTGAGATCGACCGCGTGTCTGAGTTCATTCCACTTGTCCTGGTGGATTTTGAAGGCGACGGCGTCGGGAGCGGCGGTTTGGGCCTTCTTGCGCAGGGCCATGGTGTCGTTGCGCACTTTCCAGAGGTCGTAGCTGAAGTAGCCGATGATGCCGAGGTAGGCGATGGCGACGGCGGCGACGGAGAGAATGGAATTGCGGCGGCGGCGGGCGGCGCGGCGGGCGGCGCGCACGTCGGCCGGAAGCAGCTTGCTGCGGGGCTCGGGCAGCACCGGCGCGGGCCGCGGCGAGACTTCCACCTGGACGTTGAAGGCACCGGTCAGGGCGCCGGGAGAGTGATTTTCGGACTGGGTCCAGAGGACCACGTGGGAGGGGGTCAGGTCGATGTCCTGCAGCGACAACTGGATGATGGCGAGGTGGATTTCGCGGACCAGTGACTCATCGGGTTCGGCTGCCGAGGTGGAGGTGGCCTGACAATAGACGGGTTTTCCCTGGTGGGAGAGGCAGAAGACCCAGCGGCCGAATTCCTTCCACACCGCCAGGCAATCGCCAAACATGGGGAAGGCGCGGGCCGAAATGTCAAATTCCTTGGGTCCGCGCAGCGGCAGATCTCCATCGGCGGGCGGCCGCAGGTGGACGGAGAGCAGCGCGGTGGTGTCGCCTTGGCGGGCGATGACGAAGGTGTCGGTGAGTTGGCCGGCCATCGGGTCGGGGCGCATGCCGAGGCCCTCGGCATGCATCACGGCCAACTCGGGAAACAGCGAGTCGTCCTCGCTGGTGACCTTCATCGGAATGGCGGTGATGGCCTTGACCGGGAAGAACATCAGGATGTCGCCGCTGGGAATGCCGATCAACTCGCTGGCGCGCGAGGATGTGGAGGCGGCATGCAGGGTGAACTCGGCCTCGGCTTGGCTGGTCCAGATTTCCCAACCGGTTTCGCCGGGGACGAGGAGAATTTGATCGGTAGGCTTGCTCACGGGATGATTTCTTCGAAGCGGTCCAGAAGGGAGGGATTGCCGGTACGGTTGCGCACGATGGCCGTGATGCGGCGTTTGGCCGAACCGGCGGTACCGATGCTTTCGATGCGGGTGGTGGTGTCGTTCACGGAGAAGCGTTGGGCTAAGTCGGGGCGACTATTGACGTCGAGGCCCAAAAGATCAAGCGCGCTGTTGACGTCTTTGAAAGGAACGTCGTCGTCGGTGTCGCGAATGCCATCGGAGCCGCACACGGTTTGGGGGATGATGGCGGCCAAATCGGCCGAGACGCCGGCGGCGACGGCGATGAGTTCGGCGGGTGCCTCGTTGAGATCGAGGCCGCCGCTGCTCCAGACGGTGAACCAGTTGCGCCAGTCGGGGCGGACGGCTTCGACCTGATCCATGCCGCGCACCAGGCGCATTTCGTCAATGTTATAGAAGGGCCGGTTGAAGGGCTGGTTGATGCGGCCCTGGCTTTCATACCAATCCTTTTCGGCACCGTTGAGCGAAACGTCATCATCAGCGTCAATCCAGTCGGCGAGGCAGGCGGTGACGCCCTGGGCGGTGTCGAGGTCCAGGCCCCAACTGATGAACAGGTCGCGCAGCAGGGAAGTATCGTTGCGCAGGAGGATGGTGTTGATGTTGAAGCGGCCGCCTTCGGCCATGATGCGCACATCATAGCCGCCGCCGGCGGCCTCGTCGTAATGATGGAGGATGGGATCGGCGCGTTTGACGACCGGGTTGGAGCCCACGGCGATGCCGATTTCAGCGATATTGCGGGCGCGGGAGCCGTGGACCTTGGCGGTGGTCAGTTCCATGTCGAAGGACACGACGCGCAGCGCGACCATGGTGGCCATGCCCAGCACGGCGATGAGCCACAGCACGGCCACCAAGGCGAACCCTCGAGGGGGGTGGGAAGTGCGCGGTTGAGGGGTCATTGCCGGGGTCAGGTTAGGGTTCATCGGCCGCCGCCGGGCTTGGTGCCGGTGCCCGCGCCGGGGAGGTTGCCGGTGGGAATGGTGATGGTGCCCGGGGTGCCCGGGGTGGCGGGAGTGCCGGGCGTGGTCGGGGTGGCACCGGTGGAGGTGCCTCCGCCACCACCCTGCATGATTTGGCGCAGGACGACCTCGGGATTTTGTTTTGGCGGGATCCAAAAGATTTGGCGCATTTCCTCGCCTTGGGCGCCGAAGGCGAGGGTGAGTTCGAGTTGGAGCGGCAGGCGGCCCTGGATATCCCAATCGTACTGCCACTCCATCGAGGTGCCATCGAGCACCCGCCACTCGAAGAAGGCGACATCACTGATGAGTTCCACCTCGGCAAAGGGTTTGTTGTCGAGGGTGCTCTTGCCGCCCTGAACCGAGGCGGAACCCTCGAGGATTTCGTCTTCATAATAGCGCAGGACAATGGACAGAAAGCCGCTGCGGCGCCGCACGGTGGAGAGTTGAACGGCTTTGGCGATGCGCGGTTGGCCGCCCCAGGTGAAACCCAGGGGGACATTCTGGAGGGTCAGATCGGAGAGGTATTGGCCGCCGGTGCCCTGCACTTGGAGGTCGAAGCGGGTATCGCCGGGAAGCGCTGAAAAGCGCTTGGCGAGCAGCTCGAAAAACGCCTGGTGAAGCATTTCGGCATTCTGCGATTTGACCACCGTATTGCCCAAGGCGAGCGAGGTGCGGGCGATGCCAAACACCATGCCGATGAGGATGGTCAGCAACAACATCGCCATCACGAGTTCAAGCAACGTGAAGCCGGATTGGCGGGATTTGACGGGGGGATGGGTCATGGCTGATACATGCGGCCGTAGCGCCAGGTTTCGGCGGAGCGTTCTTTCCATTGGCCGGATTCATACCAGCGGGCGGTCACCGTGATGAGGTACATTTCCTGGAGCGGAGCTCCCTGTTCGCTTTCGAGGCCGTCGAGGATGGTGATCTTGGTGGCCATTTCAATGCCGGTTTTGCCGACCTGCGCGGTGGTGGTGCCCTCTTCGAGCAAGGGCAGCGAAAAGGTCTCGTCGAGCGCGCTATCGAGAATGCGGGTGATGCGCAATTCGTTCTGGGCCAACGCGGCGGCTTTGGCCATCTGGTGCAGGGCGACGGCAAAGCCGGTGGCTGCGGCACTGAAAACCGCCAGTGCGAGAATGACTTCGAGCAGGAGGAAGCCGCGCTGCTGGCCCTTGCGGCCGGGATGGAGCGAAAGGGTCATTTGACTTCGAGCGCGGTGTCGCAAATGGAGGCGGTGAGCGGGTGATAGGTGTCCTCGATGTAATTGCTGCCGATGTTGATGCGCACCCCCAGCGGCTCGCACAGGCCATCGGGATCGAAGCGCCAGACATGGGCGAAGTGATCGCTCATCGGCAGCCATTCCTCGGTATTCCAGCGGCGCACGAAGCTGGCCATTTTCGCGTCGAGGTTGAGTTGGTCGCGCACCGGGGTGATGGCGCCGAAGCTGGGCATTATGACCTTTTCACCGCCGATGGAGTGGCCGCCGACGGTTTTTGTGTCGTCTTGGCCCGCCTCGGCGAGGGGCAGCAGGCGCACCACGCCGGGGCGGAACTCAAGGGCGTAAGGGATCTGTTGGAGAATGGCAATGGTGCGGGCGCGCTTGGCCAGCAGCTCGACCTGACCGGAGACCTTGCGCAGGTCATGCTCATCGGAGGAGAAGACCATCACCGCCACGACGCCACCGAGGAGGACGGTGGCAATCGCGAGAACCATGACGATCTCGATGAGCGTGAAGCCGCGGCGGCTGCTAGAGATCCTGACTGCTGATGTCATCTTCGGTTCCTTCCTGTCCGTCCTTGCCTCGGGAGATGATCTCGAAATCGGTGAGGTTTTTCTTGCCGGGGAAGCGATAGAGGTATTCCGAGCCCCACGGGTCGAGCGGCACATGGTCGGCGATGCGGCTCCACATGCGCGGCACGGGCGCGGAGTTGGGTTTGTCCACCAGCGCCCTGAGTCCCTGTTGGGTCGTGGGGTATTGCCCGCCGTTGAGCTTGTACATGTCCAATGCATTGCGCAAGGCCGCGCAGTCGTTCTTGACCTGGGTGAGTTTGGCGGAATCGCCGATGCCGCGCATGGCGAAGATGGCACCGCCCAGGATCATCGCGATGATGCCCAGAACGATGACCATTTCAAGAAGGGTGAAACCGGCGTTGCGGCGGGACTTGGGGGATGTGGGATGGATTCTCATGGCAGTGCTGGGGTTTGGTTGCGGCGTCAGCCTTTCATGAATGAAAACGCCGGGCGACTCAAAAGTTGTCGGGAATTTTTTAAAAGGCGCGGGACGACGGCCGGCAGGGCCTGTGCGTCAAGTTCGTGACGTCTTCAGAATTTTCGGGACAATTCTTACCACTGAGGCACTGAGGACCACTGAAACCACTGAAACCACTGAAATATTGACAAATTTCTCCTCAGCATGTGAAAATTTTGCCCTTGACCTGCGGCATCTCGTGAGATATTTTTCTCTCATGAGAACCGCCACCGTTGCCGATTTGCGTAATCACTTCCCCAAGGTTGTTGCTTGGCTCGACCAAGGGGAGGATGTCGAAATTCTTCGCCGTGGCAAGCCGGTGGCATGCCTCGTGCCGCCCCGTTCGGCCCGGCCCGCTGAGGTTGTGAAAATTGATTTTGCCAAAAGAAACAAAGAAATCTGGGGGGATCGGGTGTTTTCCATGAGGGAAGTTGAGGAAATGCGGGCGTTTGAATTGGAGGGAGAAGAGGGATGAACTTTTTTCCGGACACCAGCTTTCTGTGCGCCCTCTACCGCGAGCAAGACAACTCTCTTGAGGCCCGCTTGTGGCATGCCAGGCTGCCCGAGTGTCTGGAGATTTCCCGTGCGGTCATGTTCGAGTTCCGGCAATCCGTTCGGCTGCAGGTGTTCCTTAACAGCCAGGATCACGGAAAAGGTTTCCGGCTCAAGGAAGCGCAAAAGATGCTCGACGCACTGCAGTCGGACATCGACTGCGGTGCGGTGGTCATCGTCCCGGCCGATTGGTCCGGGGTTTTGCTCATCGCCGAGCGTCTCTCGGTCGCGCACACAATTCAAGGTGGCCACCGCTCCTGGGATGTCCTTCACATCGCCACGGCCATGCACCTCGGTGCCAAATCCATGTTGTCATTCGACCTGCGCCAGCGCGGCCTCGCCGCCGCTAATGGCCTCAAGGTGGTTCCCTGATCCGGGGCCATCGACAAGCGCCTCGCTGGCGCGGATGATCGCTGTCAAATTTCTTGCCAGCGGGCCGGCGGTGCGGCAGGTTGCGTCTCTCAAACCATCATGAACCCAGTCCTTTTAATCGGAGCCGGCGGCGTCGGCAGTGTCGTTGCCCACAAATGCGCCATGGTGCCCGAGGTGTTCGGCCCCATCACCCTGGCGTCGCGTACCCTCTCAAAGTGTGAGGCGATCGCCGCAGCGGTCAAACAACGCACCGGGCGCGAGCTGGCCACCGCCCAGGTGGATGCGGACGATCCGCGCCAGACCGCGGCGTTGATCCGGCGCAGCGGGGCGAAGCTGCTCATCAATGTGGCGCTGCCCTATCAGGACCTGGCGCTTATGGACGCCTGCCTGGAAGCGGGCTGCGACTACCTGGACACCGCCAACTACGAGCCCAAGGACGTGGCGAAATTCGAGTATGGCTGGCAATGGGCCTACCAGGACCGCTTTGCCCAGGCCGGCCTGTCCGCCTTGCTCGGGTCGGGTTTTGATCCCGGGGTGACCAACGTGTTCACCGCCTGGGCACTCAAGCATCAGTTTGACGAAATCCACACGCTTGACATCATCGACGTCAACGGCGGCAACCACGGCAAGGCGTTCGCGACGAATTTCAACCCGGAAATCAACATTCGCGAGGTCACCGCAGCCTGTCGGCATTACGAGGACGGGGCGATGGTGGAAAGTGCCGCAATGTCCCGGCATCAGGCGTTCACCTGCCCGGAGGGGGTGGGCACCTACGAGATTTACCGGATGTACCACGAGGAGCTCGAATCGCTCGTCAAACACCTCCCGTCGCTGCGCCGGGCCCAATTCTGGATGTCTTTTTCCCCCAACTACTTGAAACACCTCGAGGTGCTGCAAAACGTCGGCATGACGCGCATCGACCCGGTGCGCTTCCAAGGCCAGGACATCGTGCCGCTGCAATTCCTGAAGGCGGTGCTGCCCGATCCGGGCGACCTTGGCAAGTCCACCAAGGGCAAAACCTGCATCGGCAACATCCTCACCGGCGTCAAGGACGGCCAACCGAAGGCGGTCTATATCTATAACATTTGCGATCACGAGGCGTGTTTTGCCGAAGTGGGTTCGCAGGCGATTTCCTACACCACCGGCGTGCCCGCCATGCTCGGTGCCAAACAACTGCTCGCCGGTTCCTGGCGCAAGCCCGGCGTCTGGAACATCGAACAACACGATCCGGATGCCTTCATGGCCGACCTCCAGGTCCACGGGCTGCCGTGGACCTGCCACACTCTCACTCCCGCCCACGCCGCACGCTTTCAAGTGGCCTGAAAAACCGCCCCTGCGCCAGCGCCGTGGTTTTTTTTGCCGCAAACGATATTTCCCTTGCGCGCTCCCCCCCCCACCATCACATTTCCGCCGTGAATCGTCGCCCAAACCTATCTTTCGTTGCGTTGGCCTTGTTTGCCACCTCATCCCTCGCCTTCGGCCAGTTGAGTTTGAGTTTGTGGACCGATGCGACGTATCGTCAAATGACTTCCACTTCGACGAATTTCCGTGATGTGGGTGACTTCGGCGTGCTGCTGCGCGATGGCAACGTCATCATCAATGCCGGTTGCGGCCTGAATGGCAGTCTGACCTATTTCGGTGCCAATCCGATTGCCGGTTGCCCGATTGGTGCCACCGTCTATGTCGCCACCGGCGATATCAACCCCGCGGGGCCGCCGCCGCCCCCCGTTTTCAATGACTTCGGCGCCATTGGGCCTATCCGCGTGTACAGCCCCGACGACATGACTTATTGGGAAGTGCCGACCGCACCCACCGATGCGGTGGCCATCGCGCCGTCCTATCCTCAATACTGCCAGTTGTATGCCGCGCCGCCCAGCAAATTGCCGCGTCCGATCGGCACGTTCGACGATGAAACGCTCACGGTGTATGGCAACATCCAAAGCGAGTCGGTCAGGGAATACAGCCTGCCGCGTTACCGCTACGCCTTGAGCTACAGCTCGCTCAACTATCCGGACGAAACCGCCGCCGGCAATGCCATGCGAGCGCAAATCGTTCCCGGGGAGTATGACTTTCTGTTCCCGGAGTTGCAGGCTCCGACCGTGTCGGTGAAGATCCCGGTGATCTACCGGAATACCCCCGAGGGCTACGGAATCATTAGCGGAACCTCGATCAAGCAAGGGTTCCGCTTCACCAAGTTGAACGGCGCGGCTCTGGTCTGGTCAGCCGATGGCTACGTGCAAATGGACCCCAGGCTGGCAAACACCTTGGAGTGGGAAGGCAATGGCATCGAAATCATGTTCCCTACGACCGATGTGGCGTATTTTTCCGTGTTGGACTTGGGAACGCCGCTGCCCGGCGCGCCCGACCGGGCGCCGGCGGTTCCTGAAACCACGCTGTTTCCAGGCTTCACCGCCCCGGCCATCTCCCGCGTCTTGCTGCCCACCCCCATTGATACGAGTTATACCATCCCGCCGCGCGTCGTGGTCCTTGCTGCTCACGGCACCCCGGGCAGGGAAGGCGTCGCCGAGGTGACCATCGAGCGCGCGACTCCCACCAGCTCGGTTTCCACCGACTACTCGCAGCGCCGCTTCCAGATGCCCGTTCGATTCGTTGACACCTACGCCGGTTGGGCCGCGGTATCCTTCCCCGCCGGCACTCCCGCCTCGGCCAAACTGCCTACGGCTGATCCGGATCATGACGGGTTCACCAACCAGCAGGAATGGCTTGCGGGAACCAACCCGATGGATGCCACATCGCATCCGCCGGCGCCACACATTGCCTTTGTCCAAGGTCGCGCGGTGCGTTCCACCTCCACCGCCACCCCTGGCCACTGGGAGACGAAAATGACCAAGGCCGACGTGGTGCCTCCCGTCACCTATGAATACGAGTTCAGTACCGACCTGCAGACTTGGCGCACCATCGGGGACAACGATCCGGATTGGCTGCTGATCAATGACCCGGATCCCGCTGGCGAAATCAAGGTGCAGAGCAGAAGTGAGCAACTCAGCGGTGGCGGCTTCCTGCGGGTGAAGATGTCTCAGGCTCCCGACCCGACGCCCGTCACCACTGAATGAGATCCACCGGCTGCCGGAGGCACCGGGCGCTTTCCGGACCTGCCAGCCAGACGGGTCGCTTTTCTGGTAAGTAAACGCAATCGGCCATCTCGGACAGTTCATGCCTTTGACCCTAATCGACACTCCGGAGGCCCTTGCCAGTTACCTCACGACCAACCGCCTCGGCGCAGCCAATCCGATTTGTGCCATTGATACCGAAGCGGACAGCCTGCACCGCTACCGCGAGTCGCTGTGCTTGATTCAGTTTGCCGCCGGCGAGGATTGCCTGCTGATGGATCCGCTGGCCATTCACGACCTTTCCGCCCTCGGAGGCTTCCTTAGCCGGGCGGTGGTGTGGATGCACGGCGCCGATTATGACATGACCATGCTCAAGCGCCAGTTCGGCGCCCTGCCGGCCAAGGTCTATGACACCCAGATCGGCGCGCGGTTGTTAGGCGGACGGCGCTTCGGCCTCGCCGATTTGGTGCTGCATTATTTTGGCATCGAACTGTCCAAGACCTCCCAAAAGGCCGATTGGGGAAAGCGCCCGCTGACGCCGAAAATGGTGGAGTATGCGTTGAACGATGTCCGTTACCTCCTGCCGATGGCGGAAAAAATCGTCGCCGACCTCCGCGCCAAAGGCCGCTACGAGTGGTTTGAGCAAAGCTGCGAGTCCGCACGCAAGAAAGTGTTCGAGCGCGACGATTCACGCGAGGACGCCTGGCGCATCCAGGGGTCCGGCAAGTTCGACCCCCGCACGCTCGCCTGCCTGCGCAGCCTCTGGTACTGGCGCGACGCCGAGGCCTCCATCTGGGATCGCCCCTCCTTCATGGTCGCCACCAACCGCCACTTGCTCGAATGGAGCGTCGCCATGGCGCAGCGCCAAGTGCCGGCCCTGCCCCGCCATTTCCGCCCGGAGCGGGTCAAACGGTTCCGCCAAATGCTCGAAACCTTGGAAGCGCAGCCGGAGACGGAGTGGCCCGCATGCGCCAAACTCCAGCGCCGCAAGCGCGACCGCGATTTCGAACGCAAGGTCGATCAGCTCATCGCCGTGCGCGATCAAACCGCGTCCGAATTGGACATCGAGGCCTCGCTCATCGCCTCGCGCGCCGCCCTCGAGAGCGTCGCCGCCGGCGAACTCGAACCCCAGGCGCTGCTGTTGCCCTGGCAACTCGAGCTGCTGCGCCTGACCGCCTGAGCCCACCAGAGTCCTTGAAAAGCCAAAGATGTTGTCGTGAGGTCAGGTTTTCTTGTCCATACTCAATCCCGGGTTCGGGGCTTGTGTCTTCAAGTCTTGCGTCTTGGGTCTGAGGCGAAGCCTCGCTAGTCACTCTTGATCTCGATGCTCCGACAAGCGTTGGGGTTTGACTGTCTAACACAACCACAGATTAAAGGATTACCCGGATTGTACGGATGAAGAGGAAGACTTGGGGTGGGGTGGAAGCGTGACTTGGTGGGGAGGATCGGGAGGCAAAAAACCACTGGGGCCACTGAGCACCCTCCCGACTAACTTGGCTGTTACAGGCGGCGGGCAGGATGCCCGCGCCACGTGGCCCGGGCATCCTGCCCGGAGCCTCCAAACAAAAGTTACTCCCAATTCCACACCCAGCGCAGCGCGGGT
>Ga0073936_10010693_pt1 | contig 11224 bp, 15 predicted proteins | sample AliMusrvi5mmetaG_FD_87041 | JGI IMG/M metagenome (GOLD analysis project Ga0073936, IMG submission 87041) | Freshwater lake bacterial and archeal communities from Alinen Mustajarvi, Finland, to study Microbial Dark Matter (Phase II) - Alinen... | ecosystem: Environmental > Aquatic > Freshwater >... | reverse complement strand
TGGCGTTGGCGGCATTCCTTTTCTTCTGGTTCGCCGTCCCCCTGATGCTCGGTGGCGCGGGCACTCCCCACAATTCGCAAGAGCTGCCCAGACACGTGTTCTCGAACCTCTCCGTCGTCTTCGCGCCGTGGGTGGGGCTGATTGTCTTCGCTGGCTGGGTCGTCGTCCGTGGCAGGAAGTTCCTTGACCGCCAACTGCTCGACCGGCAGGACGGGCTGAGTTCGATCCGCGACCTATCTTGGGAGGAGTTCGAGCGACTGGTCGGCGAGGCGTACCGCCGCCAGGAATACGATGTCGTGCATACTGGATCCCCGGCGGGCGACGGCGGCGTCGACCTAGTCCTCCGGCGAGATGGAAGGACTATTCTGGTCCAGTGCAAGCATTGGAAGGCGTGGAAGGTCGGCGTGAAGGAAGTCCGGGAACTGCTCGGCGTGGTCACCAGCGAAGGAGCGCAAAGCGGCATCCTCGTTACCTCGGGCTCGTTCACGGCAGAAGCGGTCGACTTTGCCAGCAGGAACGCCATCACGTTGGTCGCCGGTCCCGAACTGGCGCGGATGATCCACTCCGTTCAGACGACGGGACGGACGAAGGACGACGGCGGGATAGACCTACCCGCGTCGGGGACTACTGTGGCCCCGACCTGTCCGGACTGCGGTGCCACGATGAAACGGCGTACTGCCACGCATGGGAAGTTCGCCGGTCAGCCGTTCTGGGGCTGCTCGCGTTTTCCGGCATGCCGGGGAAAACGGCAGGCTTAAAGTCGGTGGCGACATGGTAGGCGGTTCCCGAACCAAGGTAGCATCATGCTGCCTTGATCCTGGCTACTCTTCCCGGAAAATGCGACCGAAACTTGCGCCGCAAATCCCCGTGGTTTCGCAACTAAGCGAATAGAAGCCTCCCAGAGATCTGCTATGACAGCCATCGTCTCCGCCTCCCATGCCGTGTCCGTGCTAGAGGAAGTTCGTCGCGCCTTGGAAGACTACCGGCGGTCAGCCCACGAAGTGCTTCTACTGGGCGTGCGTGGCAAACTCCCTATCCGCAACATCAGTTGGCTCGACGAGTCTTCACCGTCCGTCCACGCTCTCGCCGAAATTGCCAGCCCGCTGTCCTATCTTGACCTTTTCGGGACGGCGGTTGGATCGTGATGACATGCCAATCACCAAGATGCGACATTTCCTGACTTGTCTTGGCTGGAAGACCTTCCACGATGGGCGAGGAAAGGACGGTCGCTGGTGTGTCTGTGCCACCAGTTGCGGCCACACCGTAATCGCCATCGCCGACACGCGGGAGGATGCCTGGTCGGCGGCCTGTTCGACGGCGATTGACGTGACGGCGCCCAGCCTGCGAGAACGCCGTGAGGGGCGGTCTTGAACTTGGGGTCTCAAAGGGCGCTTAGCCAAAAAGTTGGCTAAGCACGAGAGGGCGGGGTTTAGGATGCCTTCTGAGTCGGGTTCCCGGTGGATAATGATGTCTCAGCCCGCTCGTCCATAGCCCATTCTGAACGAGCGGGTGTTTCTGCTTGTCGGTAACCGGAACGACAGGATTACCGGGGTCGTCTCGGCGCATTGAAAAGCCCGTCACCTATTTGTGTGCAGCGATGGTTCCAGTACAATTGTGGGTTGAGTTGCTCCTTGTCGGCAGATCCCATACAAGATGGAAGGTGCATCGTGAAACTCAAGACGTTGAGAATCGTAAATTTCCGTTGTTGCCGAAATCTTCGGTTGGACATCGGCTCCATGCACGCCCTGGTCGGGGCCAACAATTCGGGAAAGTCCACGATCCTCAAGGCACTCGACTTCCTGTTTAATCCTTCGACATCGAAGATCAACGAGGAGTGCTTCTGGGCAAAAGACACGAGCCAGCAAATCCGCGTCGAGGGGCTGTTCATCGATCTGCTTCCCAATGAGATTACCGCACTGGGTTCCGCGATCCGTCCGGATGGAACATTTTTCCTTGCTCGGACGGCATCGGTCGGCGGCGGCGGCGAGGAGGAAGGGGACGAGGAGGCGGACAACAAGATTAAGATCGGGCAGGAATACAACAAGCCGCAGCCAAAGTATGAGTGGCTCGTCGAGGGCAAGATTACCGGAACCCGAATTACCGAATGGAGAAAGAAGCCGGAAGACTTGCAGGTGAACGGCAAATCCTTCTTCGACTTTCTTGAGAAGAACTACAAGGTCGAGTACTGGAAAGAGAAAGCCGCCGAGTTTGTCAAGCAGCATCTGAAGCCGGATGACTTCGAGGACACTTGGACGGCCAACCCCAAAGGCTTCCCCAATGTCCTCAAGGCGAATCTTCCCCACTTCGAGTTGATCCCTGCGGTCCGGGACGCTTCCGATGAATCCAAGGTCCTCAAGACGAACCCCTTCGGGCGGCTGATACACGAGATCCTCCGCACACTACAGACCGACCTTCGGGACGACATCACCAACAGGCTCAAGGAAACCACTCGCCGCCTGAACCGCGAGGCGGCGGCAGAGCGGCTCCCCGAGGTGGCAGCGGTTGAGGAGTCCATGAAGGGGTTTCTCTCGGAGATGATGCCTGCCGACATCGAGATCGAGTTTCAAGCACCGACCGTCGAGACCCTTCTCACCACGCCGAAGATTTACGTCGATGACGGCTTCAAGGGGGCCATTGACGGAAAGGGACATGGTCTCCAGCGAGCCGTCATATTCTCGATACTACGTTCGTACGCCAATCTCGTGACGACGAAGGCTGGTGCTGCCAAGAGGACGCTAATCCTTGGGGTCGAAGAACCCGAACTCTACATGCACCCGACTGCGCAGCGCACGATCCGGCGAATGTTTCGAGCTATCGCTGACGGCGGCGACCAAGTCCTGTTTTCCACTCACAGTCCCCTCTTAGTTGATGTTGCATATTTCGACGAGATCATCCGGGTAGAAGGCCCGGAGCGGTTGGACGGCAAGCCATCGACGAGCGGGGCGAAGGCTTTCCAGCTGCCAATGTCCCGAATGATCGAGGACTTGAAGGCACGCCACAAGACAGCGACGCCGACCGAAGCCTCGATGCGGGAACGATACGGTCATGCCTATACACCTACGCGGAACGAAGGGTTCTTCGCCAAGAAGGTGATCCTGGTAGAAGGGGCGACAGAAGCGTACTGTCTCCCAATCTATGGGCGGGCGTTGGGGCATGACTTCGACACGCTGGGTGTGGCGGTGATCGAGTGCGGCGGCAAGGACCAGATCGACCGCCTTTATCGGATTTTCAACGAGCTGGGGATTGCCTGCTATGTCCTGTTCGACTACGACAAGGGCAACACCGAGCCGGAGGCGGTTAAGGCGAGCAAGGCGATACTGGGGTTCATGGGACAGAGCATCAGGGAACCGGCATCTGCCGTCGTCGCGTCAACCTTCGCGTGTTTTGCCGAAACATGGGAGAAGGACTTACGCCCCGAAATCGGCAATCATGACCAGTTGGCAAGGGCAGCCAGGGCGTCCCTCGGGCAATGTGGGAAACCGCTTGAAGCCCGTTTCATAGCCACCGAGTTGGTATCGCGCGAGCGGCCCTGCATCCCAGGCACGGTGGAGAGCATCATCGAGAATGCCCTGAAAGTTCAATGGTGCGGTTCCTGTTTGAAGAAGGCAGAGGCGGTCGCTGAGCCTAAACGTCGGGAAACAGTGAGAATCGTAGAAATCACTGACAAGCCCAACGGTCTGACTGATGGGGAGACACGGGAGCCCCATGACAGGAGTGTTCCACTCCCGTAATCTCAAGAACTCGAACCGAGAAGCCTGGGGGCGGGGGTTCCTGGCGGGACATCGGTCGGCGTTCGTAGTGGCCGGGAACTCCCGGCGATGCTCGGAGCTGGTCGCTGAAGCCCTGGAGGAATGCCTTTTCAGTCCGTCCGTCCTGCTCGGAGCTTCCTGCGGCTTTAACCTGACGGCTTCGGCGGGTTCCCAGGCAGATTCAGTCGCTCGGTGTCAGCACGATTGCCGGCTAGCGGATTTCCAGGATCAGGGTAGCATCGTGCGACCTTGATCCGAGCGTCGCGCCGTGCCGTGCGGCCTGCGAGCATGTTACTTGCAGCCCTTGCTCCCCCTAACCTGCACGTCCTTCTCAAGCCTGGGGAACGCCAGCCACGATCAAGGTTGCATGATGCCACATTGATCCGTAATTTCTACGGCGCTCGGCAGGCGCGGGCTACGTTCTGGCGACGAGCAGAGGATACCGTTCAGCGGCTCGATTCTCTGCCCACATCATCTGCTTGGGGCCATCGTCTCCCAACTCTCGTCTAGGTATTAAGTTTCCAGGCGTCTTCCAGCAATTCCTGAAGTTCTTGCGGGGGGCGTTTCATTTCCAATAGGTGCGAGCTACAATCACATTCATGCCGCTTGACTCGATTCCTCGGCTCGCTAGGAATTGAACGGCTGCTCCGATCTTACGCCAGTCAACCAAATCAGTCTCTGTAGAGAAGAAAGGAAAGGCCAGATGAAGGTATGGAAGGAGTTCGGATCGTCGCACTCGGGGAATGTAACGATCATTGGTGAGTTCAGCACGGCAGAGAAGGCGGAAACCGCGTTTCCCATGATCGAGGATTTTGTCTTGGGCTGTTGGGAACAGCGGTATCCGGATGTCGCGGGTTTCGTCGAAACGTGGACGGCAAAGGACCCAAATACTCCATATATCGGTCTTTGTGAGGCCGACTACGAAATCGGCGTCGATGACGACCCGAGCGTTGATTGCCACGACAACCAGATCGTCGTTACAAGCCTTCGATCCGAGAACGTATCAGGGATCGTGAAGATTCTCTTTCACAAGGGGATGAAGGAGATCCGAATCAGCGGACACGGGGCTTAACACGATGGGCATCCGGTTCGAGCATTCGGGAGTGCATTGCTACGACCGAAGATCGGGTATACACGTCCTTCTTGACGAGGTCGCAGTTGCCCCTAATGCGGTGTCCGTCGGTCCGCGAACGCTCAGCATCGCCGTAACTGACAGTTGCGACTTCCGATGCCTTCATTGTCATGTCAAGAAGGGAATTCAGTTCCTCTCCGTTGACGCTATCATGGATGCCTGTCGCGTGTGTGAGAGTCTTGGCACGCTGGATGTCGCATTGGGCGGCGGTGAACCTACTCTGCATCCCGAATTCGTCACGATTTGCCGACGATTGTGGGCTGAGACGCAGTTGGGCGTGTCGGTCACTACGCATGGTCATCACCTGACCGAATCGCTCGTTGGCGCGATCCGGGAGTCAGTATCCTTCGTCAGGGTTTCCATTGACGGAGTCGAGCCGACCTACTCGCGACTCCGTGGCCGAGCCCTCGGCAGCTTGCTGGAACGGTTATCCTTGCTCAGAGGCATGATTCCCTTCGGAATCAACACTGTCGTTTGTACAGAGACATTGCATTCGCTCGATGAGGTCTTGAAGCTCGCGAGTGATCTCGGGGCAGAAGAACTCCTGCTCTTGCCTGTGGTCATCGATGGGTTGCCCAGGCTGTCGGAAGATCAATGGAAGCTCCTCAATGGGTGGATACGCGACAATCAGAAGTCTATTGCGCTCCGTGTCGGGACCTATGCTAGGCCCTTTCTTGAAGGCCCGTTCTTGTTTGCTGACCCGCAATGGGAGCAAGACTATGCTTACTTGGCAACTGACGGTACCCTGAGAGAAAGCTCGTACAGTGCCATTGGCGTGAGGCTATCAGACTACCGATCGATTGAAGAGGGTATTTTGGCTTGGCGACGAGATATGAAGAAACAGGGGCATTTCAACAAGAGCCTGGATGCGGTTTGAGACCATGCCCGATCTGCCCGGCAAGGACGATTTCGCCGAACTCATGGTGGAACGAATCTATCAGGCTGGCGAGAAGGCCGAGGTCGACTACGACCGCAAAGGCATTCTGCCTGCGCGGGGGAGGCAGGCCATCCGTCACGCACCATCTGGGCAGCGCCTTCAAGGAATACTGCCACGAACGAGGTAGATCGCGAGCGGTTGCTCAAGGACTGGAACCGGGACTGGTTCGCTCACTTGCGAGAAATCCCCGAGGACTTCGAGGACGCCAAGCCCGACCTGCTGCCCGTCGTCCGCTCCCGGCCCATTTCGTCCTCAACAGCCTGCGAGGGGAAGTCGAAGGCGGTACGCCGACATCGTGGCCTTATCAGGTCCTGGGCGAGCACTTCACGACCTGCCCGGGGCAATGTGGCACGTTCCGCAGACCAACCTCGACGCCTGAGGTATCATGTTTTACGAGGCTTTGGAGATCGCCAAGGAAAACCTTCGGGAGATCCCCGCGTCGTTCAAACGGCATCAAGATGCCTTACGACATGATTAGGGGCATTCCGGGAGAGCCAGGAGATTGTCCGGGTGAACCCCATCCGCCGTTGTCTTCAGATACTTGTGTCCAAGGTGGGTAGCAATGATGACCTCAGCCGTCCTGCCACCTCCCCGTGTCCAAAAGGCCCATTGATTGCCCTCGATTCCAGCGATTGCTTTGTCGAGGCTCAAACTCCAGTGTGTTCCGTCGGGGTTTACGCCACCGACAGAGTGGATACGCTCGTGGGGGTTGGTGCGGTCGGTTTTGTTCACGCACTTGATTTCGACTCTATCCGCCATTGCAAGACCTCTCTGCGCTCTATTAGCGCGGACTGAGACACGACACGAAAAACGGGAGGCTTGACCAGAGGGTCCGGGAGGTGTTCAAGATATTCCCTAACCGATCCGGGAAGCATCCTACAGGCAGGTAGTCTACCTCGCCTTTACGGAAATAAGAAGCCCCCAACGGCACAATCGCCTCCAGTGGGTTGATTCATCGAATGTCTCACGACAGAAGTACCGCAGGTTTCTTGGCCTGTTGGCCAATCGGCGTTTTGGTTCAAAAACTGCCCTGGACTGGCCAATGACAGTATTGGTATCTTCAAGCGGCATCACTTTTCTGTGATGTCATCAAGGACGGCCCAGCACCTTCGGTCGGGAAGTATCGACCATCTTGAAGGTCGCTGTTAATTCAAGGACGGGAATGGCGTATGTATCACAATGCGCTTATAGAGCCGGATTAGGAAATGGGCTCAGAATGAACTCATTTTCTCGGCAGCGAGATTTCATCCGTAAGAAGGAGATTGACCAATGGTCAGCGGCCTGTTCGACGGCATTGAACGTGACGGCGCCGAGCCTGAGGGAAGGCCGTGAGGGGCGGTCGTAAACCGGCATTCTTTCGGGGTTGGATGCAACTTGAATAAGTGTGCGTAGGGCGATTCCGCTCCTTGTGCTTCCTGGAACTCGGGTTAAGCGGGTTCGGTGAGGTTCCCGCCACCATGCAGTTACTAGACAGCGCCAGATTGGGGGCATGATACCATCAGGCGGATCAAAACCTGTCGAGTTTTTCCTGAAATGCTTTGGGATCAAGAGCTAGGTAAAAAATCGGATACGTTCGCATGTCCCCTGATGGTTCCTCGATGTCTTCATCCGCAACATGTTGAAAACCGAAGTACTTGCATAGTCGCACACCGATTTCGCTGGCAGCTGACGCTGTTATATACCTAGCGTTGCGGACTATAACATGGCCAACTTTCTTAATGAGGGTTCTGCCCACGCGCGATGAAGACCTAATGGGAACACTTGCCACAACCTCAATGTGGTAATACGATGTGGACATGTTACGGAGAACCTCCTCTTTGGGAAAATCCGTCAATGCGCTAAACTTGCCTTGGCAAATTTCGGACTGAAGATGCTCAGTGATTGGGACAACACACGCATAAGCCATCACCCAGTTCTTCTTATCACGCAACACATAGAACATCCCAGGATTATGCGTGTACCAATCACGGATGCTTGACACAGAGAAGATGTGTCCATAGCCAGGAAAGTCGCTCCACTCAATCTGAAGGATGCTTGAAAGTTCCTCTTCACGAGCAAGATCGAACGTCAACTCCCCATGTATTTCCGCATCAAGTCTCTGATACTCAAGAAAGAGATAATCGAGTCCGTGATCCCTCTCAATCTCGCAACTTAATGGGCAACCACCGCCACATCGATCAAGATCGCCACAGGTCTGACACCTTCCTGGAAGGTACTTCCGATCTCGGAAGGATGCTAGGACATCGGATGTATTCCATATTTCCAATAAAGGGGTCTCAAGGATGTTGCCGAGTCTGCCCCGAGGGTCTGCTCCGCACCGAGAAAGGTCACCCTTGTCGTTTACTCCGGCTTTGGTGAAGCCCCATGCACAAGGTGTCATGTACCTGCGGAGCCTTGCAGGCAGTATGCAAAGAGGAAATGGATCCTCAACGATGATCCGAATCCCAAGACTCTTCTCTATACGCTGAATATCGGAAAGTGCGACTTCAGCGTGCTCACGGGCAATTGTAAAGGCTGGCGTCTTCTGGGCTCCACCGAATGGGATGACCCGCTGGAGGATAATATAGTCCAATGGCACGCCATGAACCTCTCGTACGGTCTTGGCAATGTCGAACATGCTGGCTGCTGTGGACGGAGTGACATTAATCGCGATGCCCGTCTGGCAACCCGCTTCAGCCGCCATGCGAAGTCGAGACAAAACAAAGTCGAAGGCACCTTCCTTTTGACAGAACTTGTCATGCTCAATTGCTGTTGCCGCGTGGATAGTGGTCTCGAAAGAGGAAACACACTTTGTCACGTCGGCAAAGGGAACGCCGGGATAACTGTGAGTGTTAGAGAGTATCGACACAGTCAACTGCTTGGATCGGCAATAATACGCAAGGTCAACTACGGAAGGGTGAATCGCCGGATCACCTCCCAAGAGGGTCACTTCACGAACACTCGCGTCCGACAGTCGATCAACAATTTGTTTCAAAAGATCGAGAGGAGGATGACGTGGTCGCTCCTCACGGACTCCCGCCATGTAGCAAAATGGGCAACAATGCCCGCAAGTGGCAGTTATGTGAAACGCGACAAGATCGACTTTGTGCTGATGAGAAGGCATTCGCTTTTGACTCACCTACTGGCTAAGACAATCGAGAAGTTTGCGAGCCGCGAACTTGCACTCATCCAGAACCTCGGGGCAGGTCTCTATCAAATCGGTCGGCTCAAGGCATCCGAAGGACAACACCGTCGAAACAACGTCGATGCCGGCGTTGTTGCAGAACCCCAACACTGAATCACAAGCGAGCTGGACACTGTTATCCTGATCTGACGTACTCTGACCGACCGCGAACACGACTGCCCTCTTCCCTTTTAGCTTCTGCGAGACCGCAAGCGGGTTGAGCCTATCCATCAGCACCTTCAGTTCTCCAGAAAGTAGCCCCCACCGTGCTGGTGTGCCAATAATCAGACCATCGGCGGCTAGTATACTGCCAATGACCGCCGGCATTGAGTCGTCGATGTGGCATATCGAGGTCTTGTCACAGGACAGACATCCATCACAGAACGTGAGGACCATGTCCCTTGTATGCAGGAGTTCTACGTCACACCCGCTGTCCAGTGCATGACAAGCACTTTCCACCATAGCGTAGGTATTACCCCGCCGAGTGCTACCGACCAGTGCTACGATCCTCATATTGTGTCTCCGTTTCTAAGTAAGGTGCAAGTTTTCCAACGAGGGAGTCAAGGAGTTCTGAATTCATGTCGCCATGCAGATGTTCTTGGGTATTCATCGGTAGACCCATGTACCCGCATCGCGTTCCCGTGGTGTTGTAGGGGTCGTAAATACAGAAATCCAGGCGCGGCACAAAGAAGAAGAAATCGTCCGGCAAGAACACGAAGAGCAACTTGCCCTTTGTGTTACCATGCGACTGGGTAATAACGGCAACACGTCCTTCTGTCTTAGCGGACCGAGGGCAAAAATAGATGTAACGACGCTCCCTTTTCAGATTCCGATGTACGACATCAAAGTAGGGCCCCCCGGGGACATCTTCCCCTAGGTCACCAGTAATCAACCAAATCTCTTTGTCCTTCCTTGTTAGTTCAATCGCTTTTAGGCCCTCATTGTCAATGATGCCCACTTTGCTCGGGTCAACCGCTCCTGTTACGCACGCCTTAACCTCCTCAAGCAAGCCGAGGCACAATGGGCGGTATTGCAGTTCCAGGACGACTAACGTGACGACGTAAATAGTCAGGAAGCAAAGAAGGGCAACGATTATGGGCGACCAGCCGATGGATCCCTTCACTTCAGAAAGAGCAACTCCCACGATAAGCGTCAAGACAGAGACTATGGCGGGAAATCCGAGTATCTCGCCGATCTTCTTATGCGTTGTGGTCGAACCCATTCTAGCTTTTTCTCCCCAACAATAGCCTTCCTCAGAGGAAACTAAGGGCTCGCGCAGGAATAAGTTCGTCAAGTCCCGTAGGACGGATCCCTCCAACCCGTAGTCTTTCCGCAACTGGTTGGAAAACCCGCCCTCCAGTCAGATTGCAGAAGCCATTTCCGCGCGAGCCCTAATGTATCTCGTGAAGATTCTATCTTCAATAGGGGTGAGGCGGGAACATGGTGAGGCAGGAACATGAAACCGAAGTCACACGGCAAGGAATCGGGCGGTTCGATCACGGTGAAGGAGGACCATGAATTATCTCCAATTGAGATTGAGCTATGGATGGCATACTTTGTGGAGCAGGTGATTGGGAAATGCAGGCCGCCAACTAGCGGCCTGGTTCGAGCGGACGGAGGAGGGTGGGATCCTGAATCGTGGAGATTGGGCTGCAACGCATGGATTCAGAGCTCCCTTATGGTGGGAACCGTGGCATGTCGGACAATGGAGAAGATGCCAAACTGTGTTCCGAGCCGGAAGTGACACGATACAGACAAATAGTAGCGAACGGCGCAGTCGCTATGATAGGCCAAGGCAACATCGTGTCGCCTTGATCCGGGGAGAGTCCGTTTCTCAGGAGGGAAGAGGCAACGGCAGGAGAGGTCTCCGCGAACCTTGAAACCACATCTATCGCTTTCGCAGCAAAGCACTTCGGAAGGCTTGTCCGTGCGGTTGGCTGTGTGCCATCGCCGGCTTCCTGAGGCATTTGTGGATCAAGATAGCATCGTGCCACATTGATATGTGCCCAGCCCTTGGAGGCGCATGACTTCTCATGAGCGGTCGCGGGGACTGGAGTTTCCGAGACGACGCTGAATGGACGGGCGCCTTGCGCCACCGACTCTCACCGCGAGATCCGTCCCGCTCACCCCTGCCGCCCAGCCGCGGAGTGGACCCGTTTCTGCACATCGGTCTCCAGGACGCCGAAAGTCGCCTCGTGGCGCTGGAGGGTCATGGAGAGGGCGTGCCACAGCCGTTTGGCGGT
>Ga0073936_10010691_pt1 | contig 11225 bp, 9 predicted proteins | sample AliMusrvi5mmetaG_FD_87041 | JGI IMG/M metagenome (GOLD analysis project Ga0073936, IMG submission 87041) | Freshwater lake bacterial and archeal communities from Alinen Mustajarvi, Finland, to study Microbial Dark Matter (Phase II) - Alinen... | ecosystem: Environmental > Aquatic > Freshwater >... | reverse complement strand
CTGTGTTGAGTGGATAGCGTTTCAGAAGGGTTGCATCTGCCACCAGCGGTTGAGACCGGAGCGCCAGGCTGTCGGCCGCGGCGAAGACCGTATAAGAGGCGTAAACACCCTTATCCAGTTTTGGCGGGGTAGGTGGCAAGATTTGAGCCGGGCCGCGGGTCAGAAAACAGCCTGTGATGATTTTGGCCGGATCGGTTGACCCGGCGATGCTTGCGTATTTTGATTGGGTCAGTTTAATTTGCCCCAGGCTGGTTGGGTAGGGGAATGGATCGTAGACCATATAATCATTGCCGGCTTTGGCATAGGCGGTCATGTAATGGGTCTGTACCCCAGCCTGAGGCGACCAGTCTACTTCCAAAATCACTGGCAATCCCTGGGCCAGGGCCGCATCGATTTCAGTCAACGCCGCCCCTTTGCGATAGTCAACACTCATTCCAGAAACAACATTGCCAATCGCGCTTCCGATAATAAAGGCCGTACCCGCCTGAAAACCGCCGGATGCTTTCATCTTATCATTGAGTGTGGCGGGTGTAAGATCAGCCGCGCCGTAAAAGGTGGCGCACATGCTCAATGAAGTCAACAGGCAGCCGTAGACTCCGATAGTGGATGTTTTATCAAAACCAAGCAGTGCGTTCTTCCAGAGTGGATCGGTTTGCGAAAATTGTTTGATGGTCATTTTATAACCTGCCGATATTGAATAAATTTGATGAGTTATATCTCAATATTATACTTGAATTGCAATGTGTAAGTATTGGTAAACTTGAATGTCTGGATCAAAAGTGTTGTGCAGGGTATTATATAATTGGATAGGAATTTTGATCCTCATGCTCTTGCCTGTGGCACTAATCCGAATTTTGAATACGCTACCCTTTTTGTAAAATTACCATAATTTGGAGAAAAATATGTCCTCTGCCTTATCATCCCAGGTGCTTTTCAGCGGAAATGCCAGTCTTGACCAGGCTGGTATTCAGGCTTACTCCTTTGATGAAGTGACGGGGAAATTGAAGTTGATTGCCGCGTTTTCCGGGTTTGAGAAACCTTCTTATATTCTCCCGCACCCAAACGCAAAATGGTTGTATGCTGTCAGCGAAACTGCCCAGCAGAGCGATGGAGTTCCTGGCTCAGTTCTTGCGATTGCGATTGAAAAAGACCCCATGCGGCTGAAAGTCATCAACCGCCATTTATCTGGCGGGGATTGGCCTTGCCACTTGCGTCTGGATCGCTCAGCAAAATGGCTCTTCGTTTCAAATTATCAGAGCGGGAGCGCAGCAGTCTTTCCAATTCTCGAGGATGGTTCGTTAGGTGAAAGATCCGATCATCTCCAATGGCAGGGAGGTGGGCCAAACCGTTCACGTCAGGCCGGCGCCCATGCTCACTCGAGCATTCTGAGCCCTGATAATCGTTTTTTGATCGTTGCTGATCTCGGCAGTGATCTCTTGCTGATCCATGAATTTGACCCAACCAATGGAAAACTCAAGTTTCATCAAAGAATAGCGGCCCGGCCTGGGGCTGGCCCGCGGCACATGCTTTTTCATCCAAATGGGCAAAAATTTTATGTCACGAATGAACTGGATAATAGTGTGACGGTGTATGCCTATGACAGTTTGAACGGTAATTTATCTCCAATGGATACCCTGCAAACCTTGCCGCCCGACATGCCAGAGAATATTGTGGCTGATCTTCATCTTTCCAGCGATGCCCACTGGTTGTACGTTTCCAACCGGGGTCATAACAGCCTTGCTCTTTTTCGTGTGGATGAGGACGGAGGTCTTTCACGCAAGGCGATCTACAAATGCGGTGGAAATTGGCCTCGAAATTTTTCCATTTCTCCTGGCGGTCGCTTTATCCTGGTCGCAAACCAGAATAGCGGCGACATTTGCAGCCTGCCGCTGGCTCCTGATTCTGGTGAAATTGGCGAGCCAGTCGATTCTATTAACATACCGCATCCCACCTGCGTCCAATTTTTATTGCCGCCAGTTTGACAGACTCTAACGATGGCGAATAAAACTATATTCGAAAATCCGCCATACCGCATAAGTTGCTATTTTCTAGTGTCGTCACGAGTGTGGCTTGAAAACCTTTACCGCTAAACCAGCACAGAAAAACCATTTGGACGCGGACGCCCTGCGGATGACCTTAATATTTTTGCTTTTTTCGTGTTCGTCGGCGCACCCGCAGGGCGTCCGCGTCCCGAAAGAATTAGAAGAGGCAAGTTATGCGCTACTGCGAAAATCCAATTTAGATCAAACAGATTGTCAATCTTTGATCCACCTTGCCAGTATCTCGCTGAGTGCCTCAAGGCTGACTGGCTTGCTGAGATAATCATCCATCCCGGCATTCAAACAGATTTCGCGATCTCCACTGAGCGCATTGGCTGTCACAGCCACAATGATGGCGTGAGAGTTTTGGCCAGAGGCCAGTTCCCTTTCTCGAATCAGGCTGGTGGTCACAAGACCATCCATGACAGGCATTTGCACATCCATGAGGGTCAGGCAGAAGTCATCCGGGCGGGTTGTCAGAAGTTCAATGGCTTCTGCGCTGGATGACACAGAGATTGCCTTCATATCAAATTTCTGCAATTGGAAGACCAGCAATTTGGTATTGATTTCGTTGTCATCCACAACCAGCACATGCTTGTCGGATTTAAAGGTGGGCCTGGATTTTGCGAGGATCGAATTCTGTCCAGCCCGGGTGATTGGTTTCTGAGAAGGTTTTGCAACTGTTCGCGCAAGGGGCAATACGAACCAGAAGGTTGATCCAACACCCTCCACCGAATCGAAGCCTATTTCCCCGTGCATTAATTCCACCAAACGGCGTGAGATGGCCAGGCCCAGCCCACTGCCGCCATATTTTCTGGTAACTCCGCTGTCCACCTGCTTAAATGGTTCGAATAAATCTTTGCAGGCTTCTTCGGGGATGCCGATGCCGGTATCTGAAACGGCAAAATGGATTATTTCATCTGCGTCATGTTCCTCTATCGTCTCGGGCGGCGCAGGGGATAGCGCCAATATAACAACCCCGGTTTCGGTGAATTTAATGGCATTCCCCATCAGATTAACCAGAACCTGACGGATTCGCTCTGGATCACCGATCAATTCATCTGGCAGAGAGGGATCGATATTGATCTCAATTTGCAGACCTTTTTCGCTGGCTTTTGAGCGCAGCATTTGAATGATATCTGAAACCAATTTGGATAGTTTAAATTTCGTGAATTTTAGTGTTAATTTGCCCGCTTCAATCTTCGACAGATCTAGAATGTCATTGATCAATGTCAAAAGATGTTGGGCTGATGTTCCAATGATCCTGGCAAATTCCTGCTGTTCCTCAGTGAGCGGTGTATCGAGCATGATTTCATTCATCCCAATGATCGCGTTCATTGGAGTGCGGATTTCATGGCTCATGGTTGCCAGGAAAGTACTTTTGAATTGTGATGCGCTTAATGCCTCACTGTAAGCCTGCCGCAATTCCTTCTCGATGCGGTAACGCTCGGTTAGGTCTGTAATTGTGGCGATAGCCCCGGTAAAAATCCCATCCACCATGCGGGGTACGATGGTCAATAAACAAAAAATCTCTCTGCCGTCTTTGCGAACCAGCCGGCTTTCAAGGGTGGCAATATCGCCTTGTCTCAAATGTTGGGTACTTACTTTTAAGGCGGGGCGATCATCAGCCAAAACCACATCACGGATTATTTTTCCGATCAATTCACCTGCATCGTAGCCAAGTAAGTGTTCAAAAGTCGGGTTGACGTATTGAAAATGGTTGTCTGCCTCGATGATCGCCAGGCCCTGCCCCATGTTGTTCATGACCTGCAGGGATAGGTCGCGTTCATTTTTGAGCTGCATTTCTGTCATCTTGCGGGCGGTAACATCCTGCAGGATGCCAATTAATCCGGCAACTTTCCGGTTGGCTCCCATGACAGGTACTGCCGTATCTGATATCCAGCGTGTTTCTCCCGCTTGCGTCAGAATTCGGATATCGCACCGCCACACGCCATCTGTGTCACCTGCGCGGATGCGATTTGTCGCTTCCGTCGTGGAAAGGCCGCTGAATTTGCCGCGCATGGTCGATTCCTGGAGCAGGTCCGTAAATTTTTCAGGTGTCAACTCAGCATGGCTGAATCCAGTGATGCGCTCGATCTCCTCGCCCATAAATGTATATTGGTTGAGGTCATAATTTAATTCGTATGGCACGGCATCCGCATTGCTGATTGCAAGCCGGTAACGGCCTTCACTTTCCTTGAGGGCACTCTCTGAACGTTTTAGCTGGGTTATATCCGCCCCAATTCCAATCAGTAGATCTCGCGGGCCTTTGGCATCCGAAAACATTAATGTCCGCCAGGAACCATCCTTGTGGCGCACTTGATGCTCATATTGCTGCTCGTCAACCTGGGTTTCACCTGCCGCCGCGCGGCTGACATATTTTTTTTCAGTTTCTATATCGCCGCCGGTAATGCGTTCGATTTCCCACCAACCGGTGCCAACTATTTCTGCAGGTGAGTATCCTAAAATGTGGGTTACAGAAGGGCTTACATAAGTAATTTTACCCTGGCTGTTGGAAACCAAAACTAAATTATTAATTGAACGCAAAATGTCATCAGAGAGTTCAAGCTGCATTCTCGAATTTTCACGGTTGGTTATATCCAAACCATAAATGTTTACATATCCAAGTCTGGGGATGGGATTGAATACCAGGGAAAAAGTCTTGTCATTGTATTTGTAAACTGATTCTCTTTGAAGACCGGTTTTGTAGGAATTTTTTATCTCCCGCATCCAACCTGATGGAGCAATATCGATATTCGCTTGCCCTGCTATCTCCAGTAATTGCTTTCCAGCCGAGTTGCAAAATATAATTTTCCCGTCAGTTTGAACTCGAAATGTCGGGTTTGTGTTTTCCTGGGAAAATGTGGCCAAAAAACGAATTTGCGAGTCGATTTCTTTTTCGTAAGTCAGGTCGCGCAAAATCGCAATAAGCGTCAGTCTGCCATCTATAATTTCCTTGCCGATTGCGACATTGATTGGAAAGGTATGCCCATCTTTATGCTGTGCCATCACCTCGCGGAAATCTTTCATCCGGGGCTTTGTTTCAGCAGTCCCGGTGGCGAATTGCGAGAAAAGTTCTTTATGCCCGCCGCGTAGATGTGCTGGCAGCAATATGTCAATCGGATTTCCTATCAGCTCATCGAGCGTATAACCAAACGCTTTTGGAGCAGCAGGGTTGGCTCGCAATATCTGCCCTTTTTCATCAAAAAGAAAAACAGCCTCGGGAGAAAGATTAAAGAAGATATCAAACATCTATTTAAATTGTTATTTCGTGATTTATGAGCCGTTTTGTAAAATTTTTTGCACCATATCTAAAATTGTGCGAGAACTGGATGGCTTGGTAAGGAAGGCATTGGCTCCATTTTCCATAGCAATCGCGTTTTCATCATCATCGCCGCTGGCAGTTAAAATGATAACAGGCATTGCGTGTAGTTTTTCATCTGCCCGGATATGACTTAATAATGTCAGCCCATCCATGACTGGCATGGATAAATCGATGATTGCCAGGTGGGCGGGTTCCTGGCGCAATGCATCCAGTCCAAGCTGTCCATTGTTGGCTGCGCGCACTTCGTAGCCGGCCTTTCGCAGAGTGTAGGTCATAATGTGTTGATTGGTTGGTTCATCGTCAACAACCAGAATGGTGGTCATTTAGAAGCCTTTGGGAACAATTTCGGAGGAATCAATCGAAGTAAATACCTGGTCAAATTTTGTTAATTTTAAAATGCGCGATGCGATCTCTTCGCGCGGCCACACCAGGCGTACATCTCCTGAAGCCATGCGTGATCTTTTTAATGCGCTGACCAGCACGGCCAAGCCGGCAGAGTCCAGCATGGTGACTTCGCTCAAATCGAATACAAAATGGGCTGTTCCTTCTGCCAGAAAATCATCACACCTTTTGCGCAAAGCGGGCGCCTCAAAGGCATCCAGCCGTCCTTTTATTGCGAAACAGACGATTTTTAGCACATATTCTGTGGTCTTGATTTCAATTGACATGCTTACTCCTTATTTATAATGCTTCTTTAGTTTCCAAATATTCGTGCCATTCAGGCGGCGATAGGAAACATCATCCATCAGGCTTTTTATGATAGCCATTCCGTAGCCTCCTTCGGCCAGACTTAATGGGTCTGGCATTTTGACCTCATCCAGATTAAAGGCGGCTTCCAAACCGGCATCTTCGCTTTGGATAGAGATATTGGTTGAATCCACTTCAAAATGGATTTTTATAACGCCATTCGGATTATTCTCGTAGGCATGTTCAACCAGATTGGTCAATAATTCCTGCAGAACCAGTTCAACCTCTCCCTGGATTCTCTCGGGCACGCCGGATTGGTTGCAGAGTTTCCGCAGCGTGTCAGCAGGTGAGCGCAGTTGCTCAAAATCGGCATTTACTGTCAGGTCAGCGTTCATAAAAAGTCCCTTTTAGCTGGTAACTTTGAGCACAACCAGAGTGCGGTCATCATCTTGAGGATGGTCTCCGGCATAATCACTGACCGCCTGGATCAAGCCTGTTGCGATTTCCTGTGCACTCAGGTGCACAAGTTTCACTAATTCGCTTTTCAGCCTTTCAATGCCGAATAATTCTCCTGTCTGGTCACGGGTTTCATTGAATCCGTCGGTCATGGCAACCAGTACATCTCCGATGGATATTTCCAGGGTTTGGGATTTGTAAATATGGCCGTCAAAAATACCAACCGGAATATCATCTGCTTCAAGCAGGAGCGGCTCCCCTTTTTGGGGTATAAAAATGATTGGACTCTGACCGGCATTTGAATATAACAAACGCTGGTTGGTTTCTTCCAAAACCCCCACAAAGGCAGTCGTAAACATCCCAACTGTGGAATAATCATCAAGCAAATCTTTATTTAATCGTTCCAGTATCTGGTTTGGAGCTTTAAAAGGCATATACCGTATCGCAGACCGTGCGACTGTGTGAGTCATAGACATCAGCAGGGCGGCAGGCATGCCTTTTCCTGTGACATCGCCCATTAGAAAAACCAGGGGCCGGTTTGGCATGGCCACCACATCAAAAAAATCACCGCCCACTTGCAAAGCTGGAATGGATACACCGTAAATATCCACGCCTTTCAGTTTAGGCAGGGATTGCGGCATCAACGAAGTTTGGACCTGGCGCGCAAGGTCCATTTCGGTATCCTGGCGCACACGCAGGATGGCATCCTGGTAAAGTAAGGCGTTATCCAGATTTGCTCCAGCCTGGTCGGTGATCGCTTTTAGCAGCTTGCTGTCGGGTGCGGTGAAATTCCCATCTTTGTTAAAAACACCCAGGCAGGCAAATACCTTGTCACGCACCGGCATATAAGACATTACCACATTGCGGAGGCCGGTTGGCAGGGTCTGGCTGTCTTTAAAGGTGCGCTTGTTTGGGTCCAGGCGGTAAAGCGCAGCCGCCGCCAATAATTGTGATTCGGGCAGTGGGTTGGCGGCGCTTTGTCGAACGATGGGGGGCTGTCCCGGAAGGTAGACCACCGCGAAGGCGCCATCGGCATCCAGGAGACGGCTGGATTCAACGGTGAGCAGGTTAAGCAGATCATCAACCTCAATTGCGCGGCGTGTGGCTCTTGAAAGGTCATACAGCGCCACAAGGCGATCCTGTGTTTCAACCAGCGAAGATGTCAGGGCATCCATTTCTTGATCAGCGTTCAAAACTTGCCCAAACATTTGAATCTGTAAATCAGCGCTGGGTTGCCAGCCAGAGCGCATAAAGTTGTGAATATGCAATTCCAACCCGGTGACTTTATCGTTGGCGATCATAGCGGGTGTAAGATCGGTTTTGCCGACCGGGTAGGAAGCAATCACGGATCCGTTTTCGAGCAATTCAACAGAACTGGCGCCTAATTGGAGCCAGACAGTCGCCATCGTTTCAAATTCTGTTTTGTGCTGGGGAACCAGGTTGGCTAGGCTCATATTTTATTGGTATCAGCGTTTCTATCTTTGCTCGCTTCGCTCGAAATTAAACAAGCAGAAAATTGGCGGGTATCAACCCTTGTTTCGTAGGAACTTGTTATGATATGCCAAATGAAGCCGCGGCTTCTTCTTCGGTGACGAGAATATTAAAGGCTTTGTCGAGGCGGGTCAGCTCAAAAATGACGCGCACCGCGGGTTGCAAAACGCATAGCCGCAGATCTCCGCCTTTTTCACGGCAGTGTTTCAAGCCACGCACCAGGCTGGCAAGGGCCGTCGAGTCGATAAAGTTGACCCCTTCCAGGTTGACGATCACATGAAATATCCCGGTATCTATTTGGGTTTGCAGCCAGGCTGTCACAGGCGCAATCTCATGTGCATCAAAGCGGCCTTTAAGTTGCAAAATGGCAATTGATCCCGATGTCTTTTTGTTGATTTCCATGACAAAACCTCACTTCATTTTTTGAGTAATTGTTCGAAATGGATAAGATACCAATCCACAACCTCGGTGATGGGCAATCCTGTGGCAGCCATAAAGTTGACGGAACCCATTTCCATCATTCTTTCCGGGTGATCAATCACGCGGCAGATGGCCTCCGCCAGACTCTCTGGGCTTTCGGGCTCAAAGAATTCGCCCTCGTAGCCTTCTTCGATCACCAGTTGTTCAAGATCGCCCAGCCTGGGCAGCACGACTGGCTTGCCATAGCCCCCGGCCTGGTGTAAAACCCCCGAACTTCCGGTTGTGCTGGTGTAGGGGAAAACAACCACCCAGGAATCGCCAAAGATGATCGGCACCTGTTCTTCACTGACATAGCCGGTGAATGTAATGTTGGGAACACGCGCATATTTATCGCGGATTCCATCCAGATAGCCTTTGACGTTGGGGTTATCCGTGCCGGCAATCACCAGTTTGGCGGTGGGGTGATCGGGCAGCAGGCGTTCGAAAGCTTCCACCAGTACTTCCACTTTCTTATAGGTGCCAAATTTGCCAAAGGTCATGATATTGGGCGGACCGGCGGGCACAGCACTTGGCATCTCACGGTTTGTTTCTTCAAATGAACCATGCGGGGCCAGAAGAACATTGTTGGCATGGTATTTGGCTTCCAAAATCTCAACATATTTTGGAATGGTCACCGCCACCAGGTTGGCTTGTAATATAAAACGGGTCACCATGTTTCCAAACAGGCGAATGACGGTTTCGATCACTGGATTGCCGCCGAAACCGGCCTGCTTTAAGTTTACGGTTTCCATGATATTGTGCAGCAGCACAGCGGTCTTGAAGCCGGAACTTCTCACCAGCCATGGGGCCAGCAAGCCGAGCGTTGCGGCAACCTTCCCACCTGCAAAAGATGCGAATTGAATATTGAACAGAACCACATCCGGCTTGGTTTCCAGAACAGTCTGGCGGATGCGCAAGGCATTGTTCATTGCACCGAACTTCCAACAGACATGCACTGAAACCGGAACCTGACCGGGTTCCTGTCCGAATTCATACTTTTCCCCTGCTGGCAATTCATCCAGCAATAGGATGATCTCGCTCACGTTCTCGGTTTTTGTGCGTAAAAAACGGATAAAGTGATAGCCGTATTCGGTTAAGGAACCCTTGCCTGGTGGGTGCGTGCTGACGATCGCAATTTTCATCATGCCTCTTTAATTGTAAAGCCCTTTGAGGTTGTTCATTTGAATTTTGAACAGATCTCTCAAAAAGCGCTGTACCTCTTTGCGGGTATCCACTTTGGACCCGGGGGCGTCAACCCATGCAACGGGAACTTCAGCCACACGATAGCCAAATTTGGATGCCAGGAATAAGATTTCCAGATCAAAAGAAAAGCCCATGATGGTCTGTTTACTATGTAATTTCTTTGCAGCTTCGCTTGTATACATTTTGAATCCGCATTGGGTGTCGCGAACACCAATGCGCAGGCCATATTTTACGATCAATCTCAGCCCATTGCTTAGAACGTGCCTTAGAAAAGATTTTTTCCCCTCTTCTGCACCAGCGACAGCCCGTGACCCCACAGCTACATCGTAGCCTTCTTTTTCCAGCTTCTCGAGCAATTTTGAAACTTCTTCGATGGGTGTCGAGTTATCCGCATCTGCGAACAAGACATATTTTCCCTGGGCTGCCAGCATTCCGCGCTGAACGGCGTTGCCCTTCCCTCCATTTTTGGGAGTTTTCAATACTTTCAAGTTCGCCAGGTTGAGATCCTCAACCGTTTTTACGGTCTCGTCTTTTGAGCCGTCATCCGCAATCAGCAGCTCCCAGGGAAAGCCTAAATCTGAAACATGGGAGGCAATAGCGCCAATCGTTGCAACGATACGTTCTTGTTCGTTATACGCGGGAATGACGATTGAGAGGTGAGGCGGCTGGTCGAGTGGGATTGTTTTCCATTTCAAATAGTTCTCGTATGCCATGGATAGCTCCTTTTTTTTACGATGCAACAATGATCAAGAAGGTCTGAAAAAAGAACAACAGAAGATGGATTTTCTTTTTTGAGAACCGGACTTCAAGTATCACTTGACCATTATTTTCCTGCGCAGATCGGCGAAATATACTAATAAGTCTTTTCGCAATTCTGCGCTGCGTTTATACAGGTTTGTTCGCACTACAACGCGCTGATCTGTCAGTTCTACCAGGCCGTCATATAGTTTCTGACTGTCAAAATCCTCGTTAATGTTGATGGAGTATTTCTCCATGTTCAGATATTCCACCAGTTCATGTACCTTGACATCATAAATAAGACCATAAAACGGCGTGCCAATAATGGATGCAATCACCAGGGTATGCAAGCGTTCTGCCACAACAATGTTACACCCGGCGATAATTTCGGCAGCTTCCGCGGTTGTCTGTGGGTTATTGTAGACCATCTCAATTTCGGGAATCCGTTCGTGGAAAGCTTTCAGCACAGAAAAGTCATCATTTTTCTTAAACCGGCTCTGCATTGGCAGGGCCTGGAGCACTATTTTTTGGCGCTGGTTCATCAAGCGCAGACTTTCGGCCAGGCGGGAGAGAAATCCTTCCCAGGCGGATCGATTTTCAATGTCGTAGTTCAAATTCAGCGCAACTTGTAATGTTTCTGAAGAATTTTCAATGACATTTTTGGGGAGTAAGTCTTCAGGAGAATTGGCGAACACTGCATCTGAAACGCGCAGAACTTTGGAAGCGGGAATCCCCAACTTCAAACAGATATCCAGCGAATTCTGATCCCTTACTGAAATGTAATCTACTTGTTGAATAATCCAGCGCGCCAGGGTTTCGCCCATGGG
>Ga0073936_10010690_pt1 | contig 11226 bp, 6 predicted proteins | sample AliMusrvi5mmetaG_FD_87041 | JGI IMG/M metagenome (GOLD analysis project Ga0073936, IMG submission 87041) | Freshwater lake bacterial and archeal communities from Alinen Mustajarvi, Finland, to study Microbial Dark Matter (Phase II) - Alinen... | ecosystem: Environmental > Aquatic > Freshwater >... | reverse complement strand
CTTCTGAATCTTCAAATGTGTCAATCTGGAGCTGTGCTATGCACCCTCAGATCCGGATGGAGCAACCGGGTAAATGTCCGATTTGTGGAATGAATTTAATACCGCTTAACCAATACAGCACAGCACAAATGGATCCTGCGGCTATCTATCTTTCCAAGGAAGCTGCGCAATTAGCCAATGTACAGACTTCGGTCGTTTCGCGCCAGAACGCCATCAAAGAGGTTCGTCTCTACGGGAAAGTCCAGGCCGATGAGCGTCTGCTTCAAAATCAGGTGGCCTATGTTGCCGGAAGGGTCGAGAAATTGCTGGTTAATTTTACTGGCGAACCCGTCAGGAAAGGGGAACCGTTGGCACTGATCTATTCACCCGAACTGGTGACTGCACAGCAGGAATTGCTTGAAGCCACCAAATCGAAGCAGTCACAGCCCGAAATTTACGAGGCGGCCAAAGATAAACTCCGTCAATGGAAGCTTGCTGAATCGCAAATATCAGCCATCGAAACCACCGGGGTTATCAAAACAAATATCGAAGTTGAATCGACCACTTCTGGAATAGTAACTGCAAGGCGTGTCAATAATGGTGATTATGTGAGTCAGGGTTCTGTTTTATATGAAGTTTCTGATCTGTCAAACGTTTGGGTGTTGTTTGATGCTTACGAAAGCGATCTTCCATTTCTGAAAGCCGGCGATAAGATTGAATTTTCGATCCAGGCACTTCCGGGTTCATCATTCTCCGGAATTGTGAAATTTATTGATCCGGTGATCGATCCCGTTAACCGGGTGGCAAAGGTCCGACTCGAAATCGGCAATCCCGGAGGAAAGCTCAAGCCCGAAATGTTTGCAACGGGTCTGGTTAAGGCCAATCTTGATCAGTACCGCGATAAATTGATCATTCCAAGTACGGCAGTTTTGTGGACCGGCAAACGCTCTGTCGTGTACGTGAAACAACAAGGGATTGATGAACCCGTTTTCAAAATGCGTGAAATAGAGCTCGGACCTTTGTTGGGAAAAAGTTACGTGGTTATTGATGGAATAACTGATGGAGAAGAAATTGTGACGCAAGGAGCGTTCAGCGTTGATGCAGCTGCCCAGCTGGATGGTAAGCCCAGTATGATGAATCAGATGGAGAATGAAAAGGAGCTTCCTCTGAAGGTTCAGATTCAAACAATCAACGGAATTTCCGATCAGCGGTTTAAAGTGGCAGGTAATTGCGATATGTGCAAGGAGCGGATTGAGAAGGCTGCAAAATCGGTATCTGGAGTTCTAAAAGCAGTATGGAATAAAACAGATAAAATAATTCAAATTCAGTTTGATCCGGCAAAAACTAATTTGGATGCCATTGAAAAAGCTATTGCCAAAGCTGGCCATGACACAGAAAAATACAAATCTTCGGATGATGATTACAAACTACTTCCTGAATGTTGCTGGTATAGAACGAATTAGTATCCTTAACCCTGGCAGGGTTCCAAATCCTGTCAGGGTTATAGGGTTATATTTAGTGGTTTCCGGTTGCAGTTTCAAGCCGTTTCAATATGCTGAAAATAAAAGTGGCTGATAATAAACACATCACCACCAAAATTGAAAAGAATTGCCATAGTTCAATTTTTTCCCAAAGGACACCAATTAAACCAGCAGCCAGGTTTCCAAAAGCGGTTGCTCCAAGCCAGGCCCCCTGTGCCAACCCCTTGTATTTTGGGGGAGCGACTTTGGATACAAAAGAAATTCCGATAGGGCTTAGAAATAGTTCGGCAACAGTAAGCACAAGATAACAGTTGATCAGCCAAAACGGGGAAACGAGGTTTTCGGAAGTGCCGCCATTCAAATGTTCCGGTGATGTAAGTCCCATAGATGCTGCGATCAAAAGTCCAAAACCAACTGCTGTAAAGAGCATACCAAACCCGATTTTCTTTGGCGCTGATGGTTCTTTCCCTTTATTCCGTAACCAGCTGAAAAATCCAATAATTACTGGTGTGAGGAACACAATAAATATAGGATTAAATTGTTGAAATTTCTGTGGTGTGATCGTGTAATCACCAGTAAAAGAACTAATCATATACCAGGCAAGTGCTACACTTGCTACAAAAACCCCTGCTCCGATCAATTTTAGATTACGTCCTTTTCCAATGAAAATCAGAATTGAACCGATTATGGCAAACAGTACAGGTAACAATTGGCTCAGATCGAAAAGTACATAGGTGCTTGGTTTAACATGACCAAGCTGCGTGTAATCACGTGCAAAAATGGTCATTGTATAACCATTTTGATGGAAGGCCATCCAGAAAAAGATCACTACGAAGAAGACCAATCCCAGTGCGATCAGCCGTTCGCGTGTTTGTTGAGGTGTCAAAACGATCATCTTGCTTTTAAGATCATCCGATTTCGATTTTTGTTTTTCGGTAACATCGGCTTGCTGATAATATTTTTTAAACCCGATAAAAATCAAAAATGAAACAACCATACTGGCGGCGGCGACTGCAAAACCGGCATTGTAAGAACTGGCAAGTGTCTCGATATATGTTTTTGAAAACGAAGTCAAATCGGTAAAACTGTTTCCCATTTGCGCATGTGCCAGCTGGGTCAGTTTGTTTACATCCTCGAGTTTCCCGTTCAGAAACTGATGTGCCAAATGGGGAATTGAGGAATCGTAGGTAAGCCCTTTTCCTTTTAAAACCCAGTTTCCGACAGCGCCTGCAGCCGAAGGTGCAAAGAAAGCTCCGATATTGATACCCATGTAAAAGATATTGAAGGCATTGTCGCGGTTTGAGCTGTATTTTGGATCATCGTACATATTTCCGACAAGTGCCTGCAGATTTCCTTTAAAAAATCCGGTTCCCAGCGAAATGACGGCAAGGGCAGAGTAAACCACTGCAATTCCCAATCCGGGCATAGCCAACAGTGTGTAACCCAAGAACATGATAACCAGACCGATCGTAATTGTTTTCCCGTACCCAAGCAAGTTGTCGGCTACGTATCCACCGAGCAAAGGCAAAAAATAAATTCCAAACAGAAAGCTGCCGTATACTCCACCAGCTTCAGCAGTCGAAAAGCCAAACTTGGCCTGAAGATAAAGTACAAAAATGGCCAGCATGGTATAATACCCGAATCGCTCACCCATGTTTGCAAAAAAAGCTACTAAAAGCCCGCGGGGATGTCCTTTAAGCATAAAATTTTATTTTTAAGGGGTTTGAAAAATGTTAATTTGCGCAAATATAGCGAACTTTTTTGGTGAGATGATGCTGTGAAAAATCATGTTTTTATCTGAATTGTATCAATATTCGAACCATCATCGATCTTTACTTTGACAATATGCGATTTCTTCGTAAATTTGAAAATAGTAATACGATCAGGAATGAAGATTTTTACCACCAGCCAAATAGCTGATCTCGATAAGTATACCATTGCAAATGAGCCGATCGAACCCATTGATCTGATGGAGCGGGCTTCATTGCAGCTGACTGACTGGATTTCGGCCAACTTTGATAACAATCAAAGATTTGCAGTATTTGCCGGTCCGGGAAATAACGGAGGCGATGCCCTTGCTGTTGCCCGACTTTTGGCAGAGAAAGACTATTTTATTGAGGTATTTATTCCCGATTTTGGAAGGGGTAGCTCCGATTGCTTCTTTGAAAATCGTAACCGATTGAAAGATAGGGTTAGTGTAACCACGATTGATAATGAAAAACAATTTCCGGAACTTTTATATTTTGATCTGATTATTGATGGTTTGTTTGGATCAGGGCTGACACGCCCGCTGACCGGTTTCCCAGCCCACCTGGTAAAATATCTGAATAATTCTGGTCTTCCGATTATTGCCATCGATATCCCTTCAGGGCTGATGGGGGAGGATAATCGGGAAAACGATCCGGAAGCCATCATTCAGGCAACATACACATTAACCCTTCAGTTTCCCAAATTAAGTTTCTTTCTAAGGGAAAATGAAAGGTTTACCGGAAGATGGGAAGTACTTCCAATCGGATTGCACCCATTGGGAATAGAGATGTTAGCTACACAATGGAATTATTCAGACCGTGAATCGATAGTGCCTATTCTCAAACTAAGAGGAAAATTTTCACATAAAGGGACCTTTGGGCATGCCCTATTAGCTGCAGGAAGTTTCGGAAAGGTAGGTGCAGCTATTCTCGCGGCTAAAGGTTGCCTCCGATCGGGTGCAGGGCTGTTAACCGTTCACCTTCCCGGAATAGGAAATCAAATCATGCAGAGTGCCTTACCGGAAGCAATGTTGAGTATTGATAAATCTGAAAACGTGATCTCTGATATTCCCTTGTTATCCGGATATAAGGCGATCGGAATAGGTCCAGGCATTGGAAAGTCACCCCAGACTGTCGGTACATTTCGTGAACTTTTAACAAAATGTCAGGTACCCCTGGTGATCGATGCTGATGCGCTTAATATCCTCTCTGAACACCCAGAAATGCTTGAATTGCTTCCTCCTGAATCAGTTCTAACTCCTCATCCTGTAGAATTTGAACGTCTGGCAGGAAAAGCAGCAACAGATTTTGAGCGATTAACGCTTGCCCGAAGTTTTGCACGGAATCACCATATCATTTTGATTCTTAAAGGGGCCTATACCGCCATAGCTTTTCCGGATGGCAATTGTTGGTTCAATACGACCGGCAATCCGGGCATGGGAACAGGAGGAAGTGGTGATATTCTTACCGGAATTCTTACAGGACTTTTGGCTCAGAGATATTCGGCGCGTGAAGCTGCAGTACTCGGTGTTTACCTTCACGGGCTTTCCGGTGATCTTGCACTTATGGGATCTTCTGAGGAGGCCTTGATTGCAAGTGATATTGCAGATCATCTCGGGATGGCATTTTCTGTACTGAAAAATGATCAACAGGTTGGAATTACCAAAAAAAAGAGTCCTTTTTGAGAGGTCTAAAAATTTTGAGTAGATTTACCACAGTTGGCACTGATGGTAACAACAGATTTGTATATTCTAAAGAGTAATTTAAAATTTTAATAATGAGATCAATAGGAATTTTACTGTTAAGCTCTTTTCTTATCGTAGGAACAATAACAGCGCAAAGGAAAGACGATAAAAAGAAGTTGGCTGGTGAACCAGGATTAGTTTCGGGAGGTATTGTCTATTCTCTGCCACGTACCGGAATTCGGATACTGACAGAAGTATCTCAGGAGAAATTTTTCCACGGACCGTATTATGAATTTGCTCAGAAATATATTGGGGTAAAAAATGCTCCTTCAACAGATAGTGAGGTATGGAAAATCACTGACTTGAAATTAGAGACCTTTGGCACTCCTGATCCTGCTGAAGTGCATAAAACAGCCGGAGCAGTGGCATCATTGATCAGTCTGACAGATGATGGATGCATCAGTGGAATTAATAGTACTGTAAAATCAGAAGCGGCTAAAACCTATACCTCTGTTTTTACCCCAACGGTTGAAATTCCCCGTGAGGTATGGGCAGAAATGTCGATGCATTCTTTTCTTGAAGAGAAAGATTCAACCAGGCAGGCTGGTGACAAGTTAAAAACAATAGAGCAAAAGGCTGCCGAAGCAGCCCAGGATGTTATGAGATTACGCAAACGGAAGGCACTTTTACTTGCTGCAAAATATGATAAACTTCCACCAGATGGGAGAGCTTACGAAGTAGTGGTTGAGGAGCTGAATAAAATAATCAGCAATTACGAAGCACTGTTTATCGGAAAATCATACAAAGCAACCCATAAATATGTATTTGAGATTGTTCCGGATGCAAAGGTAAATAAAGCGCTGGTCGCATTCAGGTTCTCACCATCGTCAGGTATCATGCCTGAAAGTAATGTTTCGGGAAAACCAATAATGCTTGAATTGGAGCCCAATAGTGATCTTGCACACAACAGTGAGCAAAAAGCGGTCCCTGCAGTAGGCGAGACCTCTGCCAACGGACTTTTTTACAGAATTCCCGGATCGGTTGTTGCAAGATTATTGAATGGCAGCGATGTTCTTGCCCAGGCTCGTCTTTCTATGGCACAATTCGGCATCGTTTCCCCCTTGCCCGACGGATTCGTTAATGGTGAATATTCGATTGAATTTCATTCTGTTACGGGTGCTATTCGACGTATGGGAAACTAAAAGTAATCAACAAGAGAAAATTTCAATTTAAATTTGGAATTGAAAACCGGTATTGCCTGGCTTCGGAGCTAAGCTTTATCCCTATTCATCTTTTGCTTTTTCATGATTTTTATTCAACACAGAATCATCTGCTTTTAACTATATTGCGCAGCTAAAATCAAAAATAATTTTTCCATTTAAACATTCTTACCCATTAAAAATGCAAGAACTTAAAAAATCCCTTCGCGACTCGAAGTCAGCACGTTGGTTGATGCTTGGACTGGTGTCATTTACCATGATGTGTATGTATTACCTCACCGATGCAATGGCTCCTTTACAGGAGAGATTACAGGCCAGTTTATCATGGTCAGCCTCAGACTATGGTTTGTTTACCAGTGGTTATGGCTGGTTCAACGTGTTTCTGCTGATGCTTGTTTTTAGCGGAATGATTCTCGATAAGCTGGGAGTTCGGTTTACGGGAATTCTCGCTATTGCGATTATGTTGATTGGAGGATTTATTAAGTATCTGGCTATCTCTGGCCATTTTCATGGAATGTTCGAGTTCTCAATTGGTTCGATGCAATTAGTTTCTCCAACTACAAAATCTGCAGTGGTAGCCGGATTTGGATTCGCCATTTTTGGAGTGGGGTGCGAAATGTTTGGTATTGCGGCCAACAAAGCGGTGGTACGTTGGTTTCGTGGAAAAGAGATGGCATTGGCAATTGGATTGAACACATCGACAGGTCGTATTGGAACAGCCTTGGCAATGTTCACGCCAATTCCATTGATCAAGTTGACGGGTGATATTAGTATGCCGGTTATCGTTTCCCTGTTCCTATTGGGGATTGGGATGCTGGTATTTGTTCTGTTTACCTTCATGGATCGCCAATTGGATAAGGAGGATGCGGATGCCGGTATGCCGGAAGAAGAAGAATTTAAGTTTGCTGACATCATCGAAATAGGGAGAAACCGTGCATTTTGGTACATTACAGCCTTGTGTGTCCTATTTTATTCGGCTGTATTCCCTTTTATCAAGTATGCCACTAACATGATCGTCCAGAAATTTGGAATTACAGACTCTTTTGCCGGTTATATTCCTGCCTTATTACCATTCAGCGCGTTACTGCTTACACCGGTTTTTGGCAGCATGTTCGACAAAAAAGGGAAAGGTGCCACAATCATGATTATTGGTTCTATACTACTGGTTTGTGTGCATTTGCTGTTCTCGATACCTTCATTAAACAGCTTCCCTATCGCCATCGGATTAGTGATGGTTTTAGGTATTGCCTTCTCAATGGTACCGTCAGCAATGTGGCCATCAATTGCTAAAATAATTCCTGAAAGCAAATTGGGAACAGCTTACGCATTGACATTCTGGGTTCAGAACTGGGGTCTGATGGGAGTTCCTCTGCTTATTGGTGTAGTGCTGGATAAATATTGTATCACAGGAACAATAAACAAATTGGTTGATGGCAAGGAACAGATTATCACACAATACAATTATACAATCCCGATGTTGATATTTGCTTGTTTCGGGATAGTTGCTATCGTGTTTTCATTTTTGTTGAAAACTGAAGACCGTAAAAAGGGTTATGGTTTGGAATTACCAAATATCAAATATCGAAAAACAACTGTATAATATAAAAATCTTAAAATTATGAGTAAAGAAATTCTTAATCTTGAACCAAATGCTGTTTGGGAAAATTTTTATAAACTGACTCAGGTTCCCCGTCCATCCAAAAAAGAGGAGAAAATTCAGTCTTTTATGATGGAATACGGAAAAAGCCTTGGACTTGTCACTGAAAAAGACAAAGTCGGAAATATTCTGATCCGCAAACCTGCTACACCGGGTATGGAGAACAGAAAAGGGATTATTTTTCAGGGTCATCTCGATATGGTCCCCCAAAAGAATAGTGGAACTGTCCATGATTTCGAAAACGATCCCATCGATGCCTGGATAGATGGTGAGTGGGTTCGTGCGCGAGGTACAACCCTTGGTGCTGATAATGGTTTGGGTGTTGCCTGTGCAATGGCTGTGCTCGCTGCTAAAGATCTGGTTCACGGTCCTTTGGAGGCTCTTTTTACCTGCGATGAAGAGACAGGAATGACCGGAGCACTTGGATTAAAACCTAACTGGCTGAATGGAGAAATTCTGCTGAATATGGACTCAGAGGAAGAGGGTGAACTTTATGTGGGTTGTGCCGGAGGGATCAATGCAGATATTGAATTTGAGTATGACGAGGTTATTGTTCCTCAGGGTGTGACACCATTAAAACTCGTGATTTCCGGATTGAGAGGAGGACATTCCGGTCTTGAAATCAATCAGGGAAGAGGCAATGCCAATAAACTGATTATTCGTTTTTTGAAATATGCGACCCGCGAACTTGATGCGCGTCTGGCAGAAATCAATGGCGGAGGTATGCGTAATGCTATTCCGCGCGAAGCTTATGCCATTGTTTTGGTCCCTGATGAAAATATTGCCCAACTGAAAAGTGCAGTTTCAAAATATGAATCAATCTATAAATATGAATTAGGTGCCATCGAACCAAACCTCAGCTTTACGATAAAAGAAACCGAAATTCCGGAATCGCTGATCGAAGAGCGGGTTCAGGATGATTTGATCGATTCAGTTTACGCATGTCCGAACGGAGTAATCCGGATGAGTGATGCGATGGAGGGATTGGTCGAGACATCGACAAATCTTTCGACCATTAAATCCCGTAAAGGGGTGATTTTTGTGAAATGCCTTCTGCGTAGCTCAGTCGAATCGGCAAAAAATGATCTCGTCGAAATGGTTGACAGTGTTTTTGCCTTGGGTGGTGCTATGGTATCTTTTGATGGCGATTACCCGGGTTGGAAACCCAATATGGATTCACAGATTCTGGCCTTGATGAAAGAAATTTATCAAAACAAGTTTGGGAGAACTCCTCAGGTTTTGGGAATTCATGCCGGACTGGAATGTGGTATTTTGGGTGCAGTTTACCCGAATTGGGATATGATCTCTTTTGGACCAACCATGCGTTCACCCCATTCACCAGATGAGCGTGTAAATATCCCTTCAGTAGCTAAATTCTGGGAATTTCTCGTTGAAGTTTTAAAAAATGCCCCGGTAAAATAATTCTGATTTTCCATTCAATATTTGATGAAAGACCCCGACGGTTTCGCAAACCTTCGGGGTCTTATTATTCAGATATACTTATCAACTGTTGTCAGAAAAATTGAGATATCTATCGGTTTGGTCAGGTAGCTTTTTGCTCCTGCAGAGATCAAACTTTCAAGTTGCTGAGGCATCGCATCCGCACTGATCACAACCACGGGGATGGAACATGTTCTCTCTTCAGCTTTAAGAAGCTCCAGCACTTCGGCTCCGTAAATGTCAGGCAGATTTAAATCAAGAAGAATTAAATCTGGCTGATGTGTTATTGCCAAATCTACAGCCCGCTTACCATATGTATTAGTAATTAGTTGAATATTAGATCGATGAACAAAAATGATTTGCTCAATTAACTCAATATTGGATTCATTGTCTTCGATGTACAAAATCTTTCCTGGCCTGAGGTCAGAATTGAATTCCATTTTTGACAATATGCCAGATTTTTCAACCTTTTTTAGCCCATTTTCACAATTGGGTAATTCTATCCAGAAGGTACTCCCTTCTCCAGGTTTGCTTTCTACTCCTGTTTTTCCTCCAAGGGCATCTGTCAGTTTTTTAACTACTGTCAGTCCCAGCCCGGTCCCTTCGGTAGCAGATTTTTCTGCACCAATCCGTTCGAAGGGACTAAATAGTTTTGGAAGATCCTCTTCTGCGATTCCCAAACCGGTATCTGAAACAGAAATTCTGACAGGAACAATATCCCCTAATTGGTCAAGCTTCTCGGTTTTAATGATTAATGAACCACCTAATGAGTTGTACTTTATGGCATTGTTCAATAAATTCAACAATATTTGTTTCAGTCGTTGTCGGTCGGACATTACAAAAAGCGGATCACTGTCTAAATTCACCAATTGAAGTGATAACTGGCGTTGGGTTGCTTGTGGTCTGACAGTATCCATCATCTCGTTAATAATAGTGTTTAACTGTACGGGTTCCAGGGAGAGTGATAATCGACCAGCTTCAATTCTTGAAATGTCCAAAACTTCATTAATCAAATCGAGCAGATGCCTTCCACTGCGTAAGATGTGACTGATCCCTTTTTTTTGTCCGGAGTTAAGTTCACCCATTTCGAGTAATTGGGCAAAACCAAGTATTGAGTTCATTGGAGTCCTTAATTCATGACTCATACGTGACAGGAATTCGCTTTTGGCCAGATTTGCCTTTTCGGCTTCAATTCGGGCTTTACTGATTTCAATTTCTGCTCTTTTACGTTCTTCAATCTCTTTCAGCAGGATTTCATTTGTCGCGGCAAGTTGTGCGGTCCTTTCATTTACTTTAAGTTCAAGGTTGGTGTAAAGATCTCTTTTCTCCTTTTCCGTTGCTATGGCATCAATGGCAAAACTTATATTATTTGCCACCTCATCCAATAGTTCAATTTCTTCCTGATCAAAGAAATGTGGAATGGGAGAATAAAGTGAAAAAGCTCCGAAAACTTTTCCAAATTGTTTTAGTGGCAGTGCAATTGAGGAGCGATAACCGCGGTCAAGGGCATCTTTTCTCCATACCTTCATCCTGGGATCATTTGCAATATCCTCGCAGACAAAATGATCTCCGTTTCTGATTGCAGTACCTGTGGGGCCGCGCCCTTCCGGCATATCACTTACTGAAATCGGTTTAATAGTGGTGAGGTATCCGTTTTCAACCCCCACATAGGTAACAGGTTTAACTGATTTTGTCTCCAGATCAATTAGCCCGATCCATGCCATCTGAAATTTTCCGTATTCAATAGCGACGCTACAGACTTCATTCAGAAGTTTTTCCTTTTCCCTAAAACGGATAATCACCTCATTTATGTGGCTGATGAAAGTATAAAACCGGTTAGCTTTTAATAATTTTTCTTCTGCCAGTTTCGGCGCCGAAATATCAGATAATGAACCTGTACCGCCAATCATCTTCCCGTTTTCGAAAATCGGAGTAGTGGATGAACGGACCCAACGTAAATCACCATTTTTTGTATGATACCTATACTCCAGAAACGAATATCCCTAAACTGAAGAT
>Ga0073936_10010687_pt1 | contig 11228 bp, 3 predicted proteins | sample AliMusrvi5mmetaG_FD_87041 | JGI IMG/M metagenome (GOLD analysis project Ga0073936, IMG submission 87041) | Freshwater lake bacterial and archeal communities from Alinen Mustajarvi, Finland, to study Microbial Dark Matter (Phase II) - Alinen... | ecosystem: Environmental > Aquatic > Freshwater >... | reverse complement strand
CCGTGCGGCCGCATCGCCACCCGGACGCCAGCACGCTGGGATACCCAGAAAGCGAGCTGGTTTGTTGTCGCGTTGCAGCTCCGCAACCGAGAGTTTCAGCAACTCCTCGCCCAGCCCGCCGATGACCTGCCGCCCCCGGCCATCACAGATCGGCAGCCACATGGTGACATTGCCGAGCGTCGCCAGGCCGCCCAGCGCGCACTGCTTCTCAATCAGGCAGACACGCACACCCAGACGCGCGGCCACCACAGCAGCCGCCACGCCCGCGATGCCACCGCCGACAACCACCACGTCAAACGTCCCGGATACGGGCAGGTTCCGGGCTGGTTCCTGAACCTGAAAAGGTAAGTAGGCTGAAGGCTGAAGACTGTTAGGTTTGGCAGCCAATGAGTTACGAGTTTTAGGCGCACTTCCATTGGGAGCTACCCTCATATTGCATAACTCATTCATTCTCAACCTAACAGACTAACAGTCTTCAGCCTAAACACCTTTTTAGGCTGAACCGTCATAGTCATCCGATCTCCTTCGCTGCCACCGGCCGGGACGGCCGGCTCCAGAACGAATCCCTATTCTCCGCTCACAATTCCTTCCGGCCCTGCAAACCGGTTAGAATGTCGGTCACACGGATGGCCCATTTGCGACTGGCTTCGGAAATCGAAAGCGGGATCATGACCTCGCCCTGTCCGTCGGCACCTGACGTCACGTTGCGCCCCAGGTCTGAATTCGCCTGACCACTCGTGGAGTCGAGCACGTCCACGCGCACCACGTGTGGCACAAACTTGCCGTCGCCCGCCTCGCGGGCAATCCGCCAATGCACATCCAGAACGCGATCCGCCGTTTTGGCCTTCACCTCCACGCCGGTCACAACATACGGCAGGAACGTGAGTAGCTTCCCTTCGGCAGCGGAAATCTGCACGGGCACGGCATCGCTGCCGGCCGTGATGCGCCTGCCGCTGCTCTGCTCATAACAGGCGGCATACGGGATGCCGCGGCAATCGGCACCACAGGATGCCGGCTTGCCGGCTTCGGACGAGGACTCCACGCGCGGAACGCCGTCCGCCCCAATGGTGGTCTTGCTGTTGGGCGGCGGCCGCAGGAATGAAACGATAAATCCCTGGTGCGTGTCGTCCGCGCGCAAGCTGTGCACATACGTGCGCAGCGCCGCCAGCGGCGAGCCGTCCGCATTCCCGACGACGACCTTCGGGTGCACGCCGCGCCGGGCCAGTTCGCCGGCCAGATTATTGGTGATGGAGGACAGCGACACGGCCTGCTCCGTCAGTTCCGAAGGCGGCGTCAGCGGCTGGAGGAATTCGTCGCAGGCCGGGGCGGCGGTCGTGACGACCACGCCTTTTTCATCCAGGAAGGCTTTGATCGCGGGCCAGACCGGAGTTCCACCCGGTTGCGTGCCCATGCCCAGCGAGAGCGTCATGGGCAGGAACAACGCCTTGGCGCCCTTGGCCTTCAGTTCGCCAGCCAGAACCTGCTCTTCGGATATGAAGAACGGATCAAAGCCGGCGGCACGCAGCGAATCGACTACATCCTTCTCGTCCGCCACAAATTTTTCGAATCGATCGGACGCGTAGGCGGCCCGCTGGCTATTGGCGCTCCAGAGCACGGCAACCGGCGAAAAGTCGCGCCGGGCCAACTGGTACTGCTTTCCGAGGCCGCGGCGGAAGACGTCGAAGACCGTCATGTAGTCTTTGGCGGACTGGCTCCAGGTCAGATCCGGGTTGCGCATGGAGATCCACCAGAATACGCCGCAGCCGCTGTCGCCGGTCAGCAGGTTCTCCCACATCTGGTAATGCGCGGCCAACCCCTTGCTGCCATAACCGACCCAGGAGAGGGACTTAAAGTCGCGGGTGGGGTGGAAACAGAGGCGCTGCAGATCCTGATAGCGGCCGCGATAGCCGACAATCGAGCGGAATGGTTTGGTCATTTTCGCCCAGTCAATACCGTTTAACGGAGTTGAGGATTGTGTGCCGGAGAGACTGCAACGAATGCCGGGACAGGATTCATCGAACCAGTCGGCATAATCCTGCATGGCCTGCGTCCACATGTCGTCGTTGTGTGCGCGCCACTCATTCCACAACCCCCAGTTGCCGGACTCTTTGGCCTCGGCCGTGGTGGGCGGGATGATGCCGGCAAAGGAGGTTGCGGGTTCGCTGCCGGGGCGTTTCGACGGCGGGGTGAGCCGGATATTGTTGTAATACAGGGTCGTGCCCGCGGCCGGTTTTTCCAGAAAGAGCGCAACGAGTTTGATCTGCCTGGTTTCGAGCACGCCTTTCATTCTGGAGATGGGGATCGTGACGGTATTCTGCCCCGGTTTGATTTTGGCGTAATCGTTGAAGCGACTGGCGTAGTTGCTGCTTTTGGCGTCGTCGATGCGCACGCCGAGTTGCGTTTCGACTGACGACCAGACGGTGAAGGCGAAGCCATCATACGCTGACCAATCGGCTGGCAGACTGAGCAGCGTAAGGCCGGGGAAGGCAGCGGCGGCATGCTCAACCTTGAGGCGGCTTTCGGAGGTTCCAGAAACCGCAGGCTCCAGTGTCAGGGTCACGCCACTGCTGGTGGCCTGCCATGGGGTGAGATCCGTCTGCGGCGTGAATTTGCAGAGCGGCAATTCGGCCGTGACCTCCACATGTCCCGGTGTCGCAGGGACGTTGGATTTGCCGAGACACAACGCCTGATTCATGGCCTCGACGGTCTTGAACCGCGCCTCCAGTTTTTTGCGAAAGGCGGCGATGTTCGCGGGGTGGAAATCGAAATCAAAGGCAACCGTATAGCTGGTCAGTGCGGTTTCATCCGCCAGGATGCCCGAGAGCGGTTTGTAGGGGGCCAGTTTGGTCAAGCGGTCCCGGGTCTCCTGATGTCGCTTGGCGAGTTCCTCGGGGTCTGTCAGCGACGGTTTACGCACGAGCAGCGTAGGGTCTTTGGTGCGGCTGTATTCAGATACGATGTCGCCAAGGGAAACGTGGAGTCCGTTGACCCCGGCCATGAACTGGTTGCGGAATCCGTTGGCCAGCGCGCCGGCCATGCCAGCAGGGTTGGAGGTTTGCTGACAGGTGGCGCCAAGCTGCTTTTCCATGCGCCGTTCGAGGTTGTCGAAAAATGGCAAGCCTTCATTACCGCCCCAGCAGTGAATTTCAAAATCGTCCCAGACTTGATTCGGCGCGAAGAGCACGGTCGCGCGCGCTTCCGCCACGAGGTTACCATCCCGTGTGGCGGTGAGGTGGAGCAAGGCCGCGGTTTTCGTCAGCCGCAGGGTCGGCACGTTCACAACGCAGGGCTGCTCTTTCGTGGGGGCATGCGCGCCGGTCACATCCACATCAACAGATTCCAGGATGCGCTCCTCGCCGATGGACGGCTCCGCAACGGTCAAATGCCACTTGGCTTTCTCGTAATCCTTGCACCGCCACAACGGGATCTCGACCGGAATGTCTTTGCCATGCTCGACCATTTCAGGGACGGTCAGACGTAACACGCTGATCACAGGCGGCGGTGTGAACTCCATCTGCCAGTCGGTCACGAGACCTTGGGGATCTTTCCACTGTTTGACGTGAAGGCAGGGGTCAGCGTCTTCGCCTTGCGCAACCAATGGAACGCCTTCGCCCTCGCGTTTGAAGGTGCGGCCCGCAGCCCAGTAGGCCGAACGTGCCAGCAGGTTGTACCAGACCTCCCAGTAGCGATATGGATATTTGGCCATGCGATTATCCGCGTCGACACGCAGCGACGGCGACAGGCAGCCAGCGCGGAAGGCGAAGGTGATCACACGCCCCTTGCCCACCTGCTTAACCGCCATGACCGGATGGTCATCCTCGGTTTCAATCAAGACCTGCGCCCCGGGGGCCAGTTTGTAATCCATGATTTGTTTATCATAACTGCCGGCCGTTGGCAGGGCTTCCAGCGGGACGCCGCTGGTGATGGGGTGATCGCCGACCACCCGCCACTTCTTGCTGGGGATGATGCCGGCTTTGGCGCCCCTGGTTTCATTATGATCCCAGTTGAGATAGTCCGATGGGGAGTCGATCAGAGCGCAGACCTTGCGCAGTTCGTCGGTCCACTCGCCGGGCGCGTTCTCTCCGCCCGGAAACGGCATGATGAGGATGAGACCGGCACCGTCCTGCTCGACCCGGTTGAGGATGCGCTCCCTGGCGCCCTGGGGAAACATGCGCCACCCCATGGGGGTGGTCAGGATCATGGTCTCGAATTTCTCGGGGCCTTGGATGGAACTGGCGAGATAACGCTGCATGACCGTCTGGTCGTCCGGTGCGCCGCGCTCGCTGTAGCAATTTCCCAGCCCCCAGGAGTTGGCGTCACCTTGACGCCCCCAGGTGACGACACGTATTTGGGCATCGATCCGCTGCATCAATTCCGAAACATTGCGCCCCTGGAGCACACTGGCAATGGCAAACGCCTGGAGCGGCCCGCCGCTCAAGTTGCGGCCGAATTCGAAATGTGGTGTGCGCACGTCCAGCGTGGGCTGGGTGTCGCTGCGCTCGCTATAGGGGATGAACGGCACCACGTCTTCTTCCAGCGGGCCCAACCGGAAACGATCATAATAAAGCGTGAAGCCTGGTGTAGCCGCCAGCGAAAACAATTTGACCAGTTTGATCTGCCTGACATCCACGGTCCGCCGAATCTTGTCAATCGGCACCTGCACCAGATTGCGTCCCTTGGATATCCGGAAGGGGTAGTTCAGGCGTGTGGTGTACCCTTTGCTGTTGGCATCATCCACCCGGAGTTCCATGCTGGCATTGGCCGGGGACCAGACCTCGAAGGAGAAGACCTCATAGGGTGACCAGTCGGCAGGCGGTTTGGGCAATCCGATGCCGGGACAGTCCCCGCCTTCATAGACGACCTTGAGTTTGTAGTCGGCATCCTGCGGGTTGCGCGGTTCCAGCGTAACCTTTGCATGATCGCCGCACCCCTGCCACAGTTTGAAATCCATCTGGGGCTGAAATGCACAAATGACCAGTTCCGGCGCGGAGGCGGCCCACCCTTCCAGCGCAGGCAGGCTGCAGCAACCGGCAGTCAGCAGCGCCAGCGCAGTCAGGTAATGTGCGTTTACCCTTTGAGTCCGTTTCCGCATCTGGTTCATGGTACGCCTTTCATGCACGAACGTTCATGCCGCATTTCTGTTTCACTTGCGCAACGCCTCGATGGCCTCGCTGGTTTTGGCGCGGAACTCCTCATAATCCGCCGCGCCAAAAAGTTTGTCGTGGTTGCTCTGGCCGAGCCTGAAACTCGCCATGCGCTCGGCAATCAGTTTCTCCGCCGCCTGAGCCGCAGGCGTGCCAGCCTTCTCCTTGGCCAGGTGCGCCAGTGTAAGCAGACGACGGTAATCGTTCAACCCGGAGCGCTTGCGCTCAAACAAATCCACATCCGCCACCAGTCTTCCATCCGGCGAGGCGTTGCACCAGGCAAAGTCGTCTTCGCGGCAATCGAGCGCATAGTACGGATCGCCGGCTACGACGTTCCAGTGCCAGGAGACACGAAACTTTAGGTTGAACTCCTTGGCCGCCTTATACATATAGTCGCCGAAGGTCCAGCGGTTGCCGTTGTTGTAAAAGGCCCAGTCGCTGCCTGCGTCGTGCAGGAGTTTGACTGAGCCCTCGTTATGCACATTCCAATCGGCCACAGTCAAAGCCTTGGCCAAACGGAAGTGCTGGTTGGTTGGATCCGCGCCGTCATAGCTGCTGCAACCCGTGAAAAACGGCGGACCCTTGGGAAACGCCTTGCGATAGGCCTCGGCGTTCTCCGTTGCGCAAACCAAGTCGTCGCCCAGCGGTTCGTCGCACAGGTTGTAGTACACGGGCAGCCACCCCTGTTCATCGGCGTGTTTCTGGACGGCCGTGTGAACCGCCTTGATGAACTCGCTGTAGTCGCTGAATCCCGCGGCCTTCATGGCGGCAACATCCTGGACGTAGGCGTTAATCCCGCTGACGCCGCCGCCGTAGGTGACCACACCTAGAAACCCCAGGTCCTTCGTATGTTTCATTTGCACATCGGCGCGCGCAAAATCCAGCACCGGCAAACCGTCCTTGAACCCCTTGTAAACAATCTCAGGCAAGCCGCTGAATCCGGTGAACCCGTATTCGCGCATCTTTCGCAGGCTCTTTTCGGACATCATGTCCCTATATTCGGCTGCCGCCGGATCGTTGCCGCCCCACGGCACACCGATATGATACCCGAACGGGCCTGCCGGAATATCCACCTGATCCAACGCGCCGTGGCGCACAATGAACTCCAGCGGCATGGTGGCGCTGCGTCCCTTCGCCGGTGCTACAGTCACTTGCCCCTGGTAGAGACCGGGTTTGGCGTCTGCCGGCGTCTTGACGGTCAGCCAGAAGCGTCGCGCGATCCCCTGGGGACAAGCAACCGAGTTGGTCGGCATGAGCAGGCGCGGCTTGATCGTGTAGACCGACCCCTCCGCGGTCACGCGCGTGACGCGGTAGGAGACAAAGCCGATGTCCACGTCACCAGACGGAATCGTGCCACCCGGACCTTTGAGATCGCTTACTGTCACGGTCACGTTGCCCAGGTCGCGCAGTGGTACGAGAGAAAGGGTGACAGGCTCGTACTCGCCCGCAAACGCCTGCGCCTGCAAGTTCGCGCAGAGTTCGCCAGTCTTGGGTGTGTCGTTGTAATAGACGTCCTGCATGGGCTCGCGATGGAAGAGCGCGTAGCCGCGCGCCTGGTCTTCCGTGGTCGGCGTCAGCGGATCGCCTGTCGGCCGGTGCAGCGTGCGCTTGAAGAAGTTGTCGAAGTAGAAGCGCCGGCGGTCCCCGACAAACTGCAGGAACTTCTGCCCCTGGGACGCCTTTTCCACCGGGTAGATCACGACCGCCGAGACGCTGCAGGCCCAGTTCTCGCCCTGAAAACCGAGATCGAGTTGGCCGTTGGTGACGGTGACATCGAATTGCTTCTCGTGAAAATATGCCTTCTGGTACTTGTCGAAGGTGTTCTCGGTCGGCAGGTCTTCCGTGTCCCAGAAGCAAAAATATTTCTTTACCTGGTCCGCGAAGGTCATGGTCTCGGACACCACCGGTTGCCCCTGCGCCAGAATCGCCCGTTTGGCGAAGGTCTGATATTCGCCCCAGTAGCCCGAGGGGCTGTCGATATTGACGAACACGTGATACGTGCCGTTCGGCACATCCACGGCCAGACCGCCGGACTCGATGCAGATAAAATCCTGGTAAAGCGGATCCGGTTGAAGGGCGTCGAAGGCACGCCAGACCTTGGCGTTCTTCAGTCCGTAGCCGCGCCCCTTGGAGTAGAGTGTGCCAGGCGTGATCTGTGTGAACCCATCCATTACCGGGCTTGTGCCCGTGCCGAAATCGAAGGCGTAGAGACCATCAAAGGCAGCCTTCGCGGGCGCATCATCCCGTTCGAGGCGGATATTGGCGATGAACAGTGGCCCCGCGGATTTCTCTGCCCCATGGGCGATCACGAAACGGTTCACGTTTTTCAGGTCGAGCATGCGGCCGGGGCGGGATTTTTCGCCCACGTAGAGCTGCTTGACGGGAATGGTGAGCGTGCTTTGCCCGGGCGGCACGATGGTCGTGTAGTTGACGCGCGTCCAGTAGTCGCGGCTGGACTTGTCGCGGAGTTCAATACTCACCGGAACCGGATCGGCCGCATCCGCATAAATGTCGGCCTTGAGGAAGTCGTAACCGGTCCAGTCCTGCTCGCCGTCCATGCACGCATAACCGCTGTCCATGCGCATGGACTTGGATCCAGCCGGAGCGTGTTCGGCAACCACCTTGATAGCGGAGCCGCTGAATGGCATCCTAGTTTCCGCAAACGACGCAATGACCTTCACCGACGGCACGTCGGCACGCGCGGTCTTGGATTCCAGCGCAGTACCGCAGGCGTAGCAACTCTTCCACGCCGGTTCGTTGCGGTAGCCGCAGCAGGGACAGCGCACGGCATCGGCTTTCAGTTCGCCCGACGGCGCAATTGGCGCCTCCTCCGCGCCAAACACCGGTTTAGGTGTCAGGGGCGTGTCGTCCGCCACTTTCTCCAGCGACACGTCGTCAATCCAAAGACGGCCGGGCGCCATGAGGCCAAACGACGGGCCGGAAACCTTCTTCTTCTCCTTGATGTCAGTTACGAAAGTCAGCGGTGTCCAGCCAAAGGTGCTGTTCTTGTTGAGGTCCATGAACTGACCGTCGAACATGAACTCCGTTGTTCTGCGGTAGGTGCCGGTGCCAATGTCGAGCCCGCGCAGAAAAGCCGTGACGCGGTAGCGCCCGGGTTCCAGTTCCTGGTCGTTGGCGCGAATGCGGATTTTCGGCGCGCTGTTGCCAACCAGCAGACAGGATGTCCTGCCGGAATGGGCCACCTTGCCCACTTCGAATGAGCAGTCGCCTTCATACTTCCAGCCGCCCCACTTCTTGAACACCAGGCCGAACTGATTGGGATTCTGGGTTTCCTCGAAAGAGGGGTCGGGGATTAGATTCTGCGCACCGATTGCGGTTAGTGTCCCCGCCATACCGATTGCTGCCAGCCATGTCGTCAGTCCACGCATATTCGTTCTCCTTGGGGCCGGCGGTCCCCGCCGGTCATTCGCTGCCAGCCGGGACGGCGGTCTCCACTTCACGACACCACATCCATGCTGGTCAGCGGGTGCCAGCCGTCCGGCGCGACCTCCCCGATCGCAAAACGCACCACCGGTCGCCGCGTGACCGGGTCAATGATGCCGACCGACACGACCACCTCGCCGAGATCGAACCCCACCGGCAACACAATCGTTTCGCGGAACCATGTTGGCTGGTCCGGCATCCAGGTGCGGATGTCCTGCGCCGACTCCACCACGCGCTCGGTCGCGCCCTGCGTGAACCGCCAGGCCAGTTTGTAGGGCCGATAGATGGGCGCTACGCCAATGTTGTCCAGAAATGCCTGTACCTCGAACGTCTGACCCGGACGCGCTTCCAGTGGCAGGATCATCTGCCGCAGCACGAAGCGGTAGCCGAGGCGCAGATCGAAGGTGTCGAGTTTCGCGCGCCACTCCTCCGGGAAGTACGCGGACTTGGGCATGAAGATGGAGGGGCGATAGCGCAACGCCTGTTCGAGAATGAAATCAAGGTCCCATTTCTGTTCGTACCAGTGCGGCACGGTCCAGCAGGTTTCCAGGGTGATTGGCGCCTGACGCCATGCGTCGCGCACGCCGCAGTTCTCGACTTCCATGGGGTAGGCGTCGTACATGTGGTTCCAGCACAGGCGGTCCGGCACGACCCCCTGCCCGTCGGCATGGACGTCGCCCAGGCAGTCCGTGCGCCACCCGAGCGGACGCTTCGTCACGCGAGTGCCATAGGCGCACCCCTCAGTCCCGAGCATGGAGAGGAGTTGCGTCTGCCGGAAACTGGCGAGGTAGATTTCCACCAAGGCGTGGGCAGTCTCCGGTGTGCAGTTGCCGCCGGTTTCGCCACAGGGTCCGCCATAGGCAATATCGAAGCTTTCGAGGTTTGGGTGGCCGTCATAGCGCGCGCCCAGCGCACGGATGATGTCGCCCCAGTGTTCCAGATAAAGCGGATCGTTGTAGTCAATCATGCGATGGGTGGCGTTGCCTGTCGCGGGATCCATGCGCGCGACGATAGCCCAGTACCAGGCCGGTACGAAGGGGCCGTTGCCAGGTTGCAGGCGCATTTGCACCGTCTGCCCGCGCGCACGCGCGGCTGCCAGCGTGCCATCGAACACATCCCAGCGGATCTCGCCCTTCTTTGGCTCGATGTCGCTCCACGCCCAACGACAGTAGGAGAGCGTCGTGTGCGGGTAACGGTCGTTGACCAGTGTGGACGGATCGCCGCTAAACGGCCGGAATTCGGTTGGCCCGTGGCGGTCGTCCCAGGAACCGTTCGGCGTGACGGGGTCGCCGTTGAAACGCTGAAACGTGGCGGTGCCGCGGTGCGGGTTCGCCACGTAGGCGCGGCTTTCAACCGGGCGCACGCGCTGGATGATTTCGGCAGGTCCGAAGCGATTACGCCAGCAAGTTTTGCGAAGGGTCATATGTATGCTTATTCTTTCCTGGGCTGGCGCTCTCCGCTAATCATTCGCCACCGACCGGGACGGCCGGCTCCAGTGCGATCCGTTCTCTGGGGCCAGCGGTCCCCGCCGGTCATTTCTAGCGGAAGTAGATCACCGATCCGGATGGATTGGGAGCATGCGCGCCGTATTCGAAGGCGCCGATGTCCGACGCGCTGTCGCGCTTGTAGCCGCGCTGGTCGTAGGGGAGCGCCGTGGCAGGGTTGGCCTGGCCGATGCACGGACTGCCTGGCAACAACGCGCAGGTCATGGTCGGCCCGCCATTGTTCGCCAGCGGACCGACCTTCGGGTTCGTGCTGAAAACGCAATTCAGATTGGTGGTTATCTGCGCGATAGAAAAAGTCGCCGTAAAGAAACAATTCGTAACCGTAATGACGGGGGATCCGGCGACTCCCAGTTCTGACAATGCCGTACCCGCCGATCCCGCCATATTGGTATAAAAAAGGGAGTTTTGGACAAAACTATTGTAAGCGCCGTTCCAAGCCATTGCACCACCAGACGGACCGTTGCAGATATTCGAAACAAAGGTGCAATGCGTTGCAATTCCGCCTCCCGCATAACTAAAAACCGCACCGCCTTGTTTATTTGCGCCTGCATGATTATGAACAAACGTATCGTTTTGCATGGTAAAATACCCTGTGCTGTAGATCGCGCCGCCACCACCGTTCGTGGTGAGGTTTTCGTTCAGCGTGCAACCGTAGTACAAACTGGCCGGAGCATAAATCGCACCACCATTCCCAGCGCAATAATTTGAACTAAAAGTGCAGTTGCTCACCACCAGCGGGATTCCCGAATAGATGGCGCCACCGCTGCCGGATGGGGCATCGTTCTGTTGCAGAACACACCGTGCGAGCGTGCAACCGGTGCCTGCAGTGCCATAGATCGCGCCGCCGCCAGTGGCGTTATTGGTATATCCGTATTGGATCGTCATATCCGAAATGGCGAACACGCTGCCTGCGCTATTCAGGATAAAGATCAGGCCCGGCATGGGCGAGTTACTGCGCACGTTCGCGGCCTGCACGATCGTAACGCCCGCGCCCTGCCCCTGAATCACCACGCTCTTGGTGATCGTGTTATTGGGCTGGGTGAACGTGCCGGGCCCGAGCAGGATTACGTCGCTGTTCGCCGAGCGGCACTTGGCGTGAGCGTTGGTGATGGTCGCCAGGGCCGTGGGCCAACTT
>Ga0073936_10010684_pt1 | contig 11230 bp, 7 predicted proteins | sample AliMusrvi5mmetaG_FD_87041 | JGI IMG/M metagenome (GOLD analysis project Ga0073936, IMG submission 87041) | Freshwater lake bacterial and archeal communities from Alinen Mustajarvi, Finland, to study Microbial Dark Matter (Phase II) - Alinen... | ecosystem: Environmental > Aquatic > Freshwater >... | reverse complement strand
TATTTGTATTAAAATGCAAAGATAATTACAAAATGCATATTATAGAGCATATTTTGTATATTTATATGATATTTGCGTTAAATGTTAAATATTTATGAATATTTATAAAAATACATGGTTCCTTTTGTGATATTGGAAGTTTTAACCTACTTTTGCCTCCGTGCGACAACATCCGGATATATCGATCTTGTTAACGCAAAAAATGCGTTTTTACTGCTGAACAAAAGTAGTGGAAACGCATTTTTTCTTTATTGAGGAATGGTAATTCTGAAAAAGCAATTTTCGATTTTGGATTTAGGATTTAGTCTCCTGCCGAAATTTGGAAACCAAAGGGTTGATTGCGGAACGCACCAACACAAGGCTAAAAGCCAATAGCTAACTGCTAATAGCTTTTTAAAAAGGATAGACAAACAAATAAATATATGCGAAAAGTAAAGTTGGTACTTGAAGACGGAACCTCATTTGAGGGGAAATCTATCGGTTATGAAAAATCGGTGACCGGAGAGGTGGTGTTCTACACCGCCATGACAGGCTATCCCGAGAGTCTGACGGATCCTTCCTATACCGGTCAGATCCTTGTATCCACCTATCCGATGATCGGGAATTATGGAGTGCCCATAGATAAAAAGGTAGACGGACTGCACAGTTATTTCGAATCGGATAAAATCCATATTACCGGATTGGTTGTTGAAGATTATTCATTCGGTTACAGCCACTGGAATGCACAGTCCAGCCTTGCCGACTGGATGATTTCGCAACAGATTCCCGGAATTTACGGCATAGACACCCGCGCGCTGACCAAGATTCTTAGGGAAAAGGGTTCGATGATCGGGAAAATAGAATTTGAAGGCGAACCGATTGAAATGGTCGACCCCAACCTGATGAACCTGGTGGCTAAAGCCAGTACCGACAAAGTAGAAACCTACGGGGAGGGAGATAAAACAGTCGTTTTGGTCGATTGCGGTGTGAAGAACAACATCATCAGATGCCTCATCAAACGCGGAGTCAGGGTGATCAGGGTTCCATGGGATTATGATTTTACCACCCTCGATTATGATGGTCTCTTTCTGACCAACGGACCCGGCGATCCAACCATGTGCGACATCACGGTAAAACATATCAAAACCGCCATCCTGCAGGAGAAACCCATCATGGGCATCTGTCTGGGAAACCAGCTGCTGGGACTGGCAGCCGGTTGCAAAACCTACAAGCTGAAGTATGGCCATCGAAGCCACAACCAGCCGGTTCTGCTGACCGGTACCAACAAATGCTACATTACTTCCCAGAACCACGGTTATGCCATCGACCAGAAATCTTTACCTGCCGACTGGGAGACCCTGTTCTACAATGTCAACGATGAGACCAACGAAGGAATCAGGCACAAAACCAAGCCATTCTTCTCCACACAGTTTCACCCGGAAGCTTCTTCCGGTCCGGTGGATACTGAGTTCTTATTTGATGATTTTATTGCAAACATTAAAAAAGTGCCTAAAGTGCACTAAAGTGACTAAAATGCCTAAAGTTTTGGACTCCAAACAAATATTTCATTTGGCGCAAGTACTTTAGGCACTCTAGGCACTTTAAAATACTTTAGGCACTCAAAAATAAAAACATATGCTCAACACAAATATCAAAAAAGTCATCGTCCTGGGTTCCGGCGCACTGAAAATTGGTGAAGCGGGTGAGTTTGACTATTCGGGTTCACAGGCGCTGAAGGCCCTGAAGGAAGAGGGCGTGTATACCATCCTGATCAATCCCAACATCGCGACCATCCAGACTTCCGAAGAGATTGCCGATAAAATATATTTTCTTCCGGTTACGGCCTATTTTGTGGAAAAAGTCATCCAGAAAGAAAAGCCCGACGGCATCCTGCTGGCTTTCGGCGGACAAACTGCACTCAATTGCGGTGTGGATCTCTTCCGTCAGGGAATCCTTGAAAAATATAATCTGAAAGTGGTCGGAACACCCGTTCAGTCGATCATCAACACCGAGGACCGCGAAATATTCTCCGGCATTCTCCATGAAATTGATGTACTGACACCAAGAAGCATAGCCTGCACCTCTATCGAACAAGCCAGACAAGCCGCAAATACCCTGGGCTATCCGCTGATTATCCGGGCTGCTTATACCTTGGGTGGCCTCGGTTCAGGTTTCTGTTCCAACGAAACGGAACTTAACAAACTGGCCGACAATGCCTTCTCCTATTCCGGACAGATACTCGTGGAAGAGTCCATTAAGGGCTGGAAAGAGGTGGAGTATGAAGTTGTCCGCGACCAGTATGACAATTGCATCACGGTTTGTAAGATGGAGAATTTCGACCCGCTTGGCATCCATACCGGAGAGTCGATCGTTGTCGCTCCTTCCCAGACCCTTTCCAATTCAGAATACCATATGCTCCGTGCACTTTCAATCAAAATCATACGCAAGATCGGTGTGATCGGAGAATGTAATGTCCAGTTTGCACTCGATCCAAACTCCGAAGACTACCGTGTTATCGAAGTCAATGCCCGTCTTTCCAGGTCTTCCGCACTGGCATCCAAGGCAACGGGTTATCCGCTGGCATTCGTGGCGGCCAAACTCGGATTGGGTTACGGGCTTCATGAACTGAAGAATTCAGTGACCAAGGTGACCACTGCCTGCTTCGAACCTGCACTCGACTATTGCGTCGTGAAGATCCCGCGCTGGGATCTTGGCAAGTTTGTAGGAGTATCCAAGAATCTCGGCTCAAGCATGAAGTCTGTGGGCGAAATCATGGCAATTGGTCGCAACTTCGAGGAAGCGATCCAGAAAGGACTCCGCATGATCGGAATCGGCATGCACGGCTTTGTCGGCAACCGTGGCGACATGGAGATCATTGACATCGATGAGGAACTGGTCAACCCAACCGACAGAAGGATTTTTGCCATCGCAGAGGCTTTCCACAAAGGATATTCAGTCGACAATATCTGGGAGATCACAAGGATTGACAAGTGGTTCCTGATGCGCCTGCAGAATATTTACCTGCTAAGAAACCGCCTGATTGAATTTGGCTCCCTCGAGAAGTTGCCTGCTGAACTTCTGCGTGATGCTAAAAAGCTGGGATTTTCAGACTTCCAGATAGCCAGGCTGGTATTGAAATCCGGAGTGAAGGACATGAATGTGGAGAGCCTGAAGGTGAGAGAATACAGGAAGAAACTGGGTATTTTGCCTTTTATCAAGCAGATAGATACCCTTGCCGGAGAGTATCCCGCCCAGACCAATTATCTCTACGTGACCTACAACGGATCGGAACATGATGTCACCTTTGAGCACGACAACAAATCGATCATCGTTCTGGGATCCGGTGCCTACCGCATCGGCTCCTCCGTCGAGTTTGACTGGTGTTCGGTAAATGCCGTGAACACCATCCGCAAGGAGGGATTCCGTGCCATCATGATCAACTACAACCCTGAAACAGTTTCTACAGACTACGACAACTGCGACAGGCTCTATTTTGATGAACTTTCCCTGGAAAGGGTGTTGGATATCTGTGATCTGGAAGAACCCAAAGGTACCGTGCTGTCGATGGGAGGTCAGATCCCTAATAACCTGGCCATGAAGTTGCATGCCCAGAATGTGCCGATCCTGGGTACGACGGCCGAAAAAATCGACAATGCCGAAGACCGCAACAAGTTCTCGGCCATGCTCGACAAACTGGAAGTCGACCAGCCTCGCTGGAGCCAACTTACCACCATCGAAGAAATCTTTAAATTTGTAGATGAAGTAGGATTTCCGGTACTTATCCGACCCTCCTATGTTTTGTCGGGTGCCGCCATGAACGTGGTTTCTAACCGCGATCAGCTGGAACATTTCCTTGCACTTGCAACACACGTTTCCAAGGAACATCCGGTAGTTGTATCAGAATTCATAGAGAATGCCAAGGAAATAGAGGTCGACGCCGTCGCCAAAAACGGCGAAATCGTAGCTTATGCCCTCTCCGAGCACGTTGAGTTTGCAGGAGTACACTCAGGTGATGCAACCATCGTCTTTCCACCTCAGAAACTGTATGTGGAAACGATTCGCAGGATCAAGAAAATTTCGCGTAAAATTGCCAAGGCGCTTGAAATCACCGGACCATTCAACATTCAGTACCTGGCCAAGGACAATGACATCAAGGTTATAGAATGCAACCTGCGTGCTTCCAGGTCATTTCCGTTCGTCTCCAAGGTATTGAAGACCAACCTGATCGAGATTGCCACCAAGGCTATGCTTGACGTACCTTTCGAGAAACCGGACAAGTCCCTTTTTGAACTCGATTACGTCGGAGTAAAAGCCGCTCAGTTCTCCTTCCACAGGTTGCTGAATGCCGACCCGGTTTCAGGTGTCGACATGGCCTCAACGGGAGAAGTTGGTTGTATCGGCGAAAACTTCTACGAGGCATTGCTGAAATCAATGCTTTCTGTGGGTTACCGCATTCCGAAGAAAACCATCCTGATCTCATCAGGACCTGCAAGGGGAAAAATAGAGTTGCTTGCAAGCGCCAAAATGCTCAAAGAGAGAGGCTTCACGATCTACGCCACTGGCGGTACACACCATTTCTTCCAGGACAATGGCATAGAAACCGAAAAGGTATATTGGCCCGACGAGGAGGACATGTCGCCAAATACCCTGGAACTCATCAAGGAACGCAAGATCGAAATGGTCATCAACATTCCGAAGGACCATACCAACAGGGAGTTGTCGAATGGTTACCGCATCCGCCGGAATGCCATTGACTTCAACATTCCGCTGATTACCAATGCACGCGTTGCCAGTGCGTTTATCTATGCCATCTGCAAACTGGAGATGGATGATATCAGCATCAAATCGTGGGATGAATACAAGTGAAGGAAAAAGGATAAAGGATAAAGGAAAAAGTGAAGAACGTTTCTATCAAAATTTTCCTGTAACTTGAAACCTGTAACTTGCAACCTGTTACCGGCTAATTGATGAAGGAGTGATACATAAACATTAACAAGAATAAATCTCAAATTATGAAAACACATTTTTTGAAAATAAATGTTGTATTTATTTTGTTCATGGTGTCATTGTCCGGGGGATTTTGTTTTGCACAGTCCATATCAAGTATAGCCGATGATTTCAAACCTTCGACTTTGAATCAACCGGGAAAATTATATCCGCAACTAAACTCACAGGGATATGTTCGTTTCCGCATTGAGGCTCCCCAGGCCCAAAGTGTCGTAGTGAGCCTTGGATTAGGTGGTACAAAAGGCGGTACACCACTCACCAAAACTGCGGATGGTTCCTGGACGGGAACTACGGCAGGACCAATGGAAGAAGGCTTCCATTACTACCACCTCACCATTGACGGCGGCGTATTCAATGATCCCGGAACTCTAAATTTTTTCGGCTCAACCAGGTGGGAAAGCGGCATCGAAGTGCCTGCACATGATCAGGATTTTTATGCATTGAAAGATGTTCCTCATGGTAATGTACAGCAGATACTATTCCCATCAAAGAGTACAAACACTTCCCGCAGGGCATTTGTATATACTCCTCCCGGATATGGGAAGGAAAAAAAGAAACGTTACCCGGTGTTGTATTTGCAACATGGATGGGGTGAAGACGAAACGGCCTGGACAAATCAGGGACATGCCAACCTAATCATGGACAACCTGATTTCCGAAGGTAAGATCAAGCCCTTTATCGTGGTAATGACTTACGGAATGACCAATGAAACAAAATTTGGCGGGCTGAAAAATTTCGATATCATTCCCTTTCAAACAGTGCTTGTCGATGAATTGATTCCCTATATTGATGCTTCTTTCAATACTCTTTGCGATAAACAAAGTCGCGCCATGGCCGGGCTCTCGATGGGTGGTATGGAAACCCATAAAATTACATTGAACAGACCTGATGTATTCTCCTACTATGCTTTGTTAAGCGGTGGTTTATACCTGCCTGAGGAAATTAAAGACAAGTCGAAAGTGAAATTGATTTTTTTGAGCTGTGGCAAGTTTGAAAACCCCGATGGTGTAAAGAATGCTGCAGTTGCATTACAAAATGCCGGTATCCATGCAGTCTACTTTGTTTCCGAGAATACCCGTCATGAATTTCAGACCTGGCGTCGCAGTCTGCTGGAATTGGCACCGTTGTTATTTAAATAAGCCATCCCTGATATCGCGATGTTGTAAAGGTTTACTATTACCAAATCCGTCAGTTTGCTGAAGCTGCTCCAATTGGTCTTGTATAAGCAAAATTGATTCATAACTTTTATTACTTTTGAGTTCAAAGGTTTCATATGGCTCAATGTTTTAGACTTTCCATTTGCATCATATTTTGTATAACTATTTCTGTAAAGACCTATGCAGCAAAATTTTATAGCGTCAATTCCTTGTATGGAATTTCGATGCGGGAGACGAATTATGTCTGCAAGGATGACAACGGATTTGTATGGGCCTCATCAAAAACCGGCATTTTAAGGCTGACCAAAGATAATTACCATGTTTACAGGCTTCCCTACGAAATGACCGACGTAATCAGGGTAAGGATGAATTACAGGAACTCCAAACTCTACGCCTACACAAATAACGGTCAAGTCTTTTACTACAACCCTGTACTCGACAAATTTGAACTGATTTTGAGCCTAAGACGTCAACTTCATGACAACGATGTGATCATTTTTGACATGCTGATCGATGACAAGGGTAGTTGCTGGATCGCAACATCTTTGGGTTTGTATAAATTTCAGTCGGGAAATCTCACTCCGGCCTTTGAATTTTCATCGAACAGGTATGCAATTAACTGGAGTGATTCGAAAAATATCATTGTGGCCAAGGAGGATGGAATTTGGTTATTTAATATCGATTCGCAGGAAAAGCAGCATATTTATGAGAACAGATATTCTAGTCCTTTCGGGTTTATCACAGTTTATTCCGACAAGAATCAGGATAAACTTTGGCTTGGAACAGTGTCTGAAGGATTATTTGTCTACAATTACAAAAATGGAACCTGTTCCAATCAACTAAATTCAGTTTTACCCAAACAGCCTATTCTCGATATTGAAGAAAACAGCGACTCTACCTGTTTGATCGGATTTGACGGCCAGGGAATCTGGGAACTGGACAGGAGAAATCAAAAGGTGCTGAATATTTACAAGGAAAGTCTGGATGTCCCCTCCTCACTGAAAGGAAATGGCGTGTATGACCTGTTTTGCGACAACGACAGAAGAATCTGGGTATGTACCTACAGTGGAGGACTCTCTTTTCTGGACCAGGCTTCACCGCTCGTTAATCAGGTTGTTCATCTCTCCAACAATACCAATTCATTGATAAATAATGATGTCAACAACATCATTGAAGATCATTCGGGAAAACTCTGGTTTGCAACAAATAACGGAATCAGTTGCTGGGACGTGGCAACCAACAGATGGAGCAGTTTTTACAATGACAAGGAGACACAGGCACAGGTATTTCTCTCACTCTGTGAAGATAATCAGGGTAGAATATGGGCCGGCACCTACGCTTCAGGAGTGTATCTCCTCGATGGAAAAACAGGAAAGGAACTGGCACATTATTACAAAAACGGCATTGGATCTCCAATATTAAACGATTTCATATTCAATATCTACAAAGACGGTAGCGGTGATATTTGGCTGGGAGGAGGCAGTGGCGCCATAGTTTGCTATTTATCCCGGGAAAATAGATTCAGGACCTATTCAAACGAGCCCGTCGGATGCATTGCTGAATTATCAGACAGCCTGCTCCTGTTAGGTTGTAGTTATGGATTATCTAAACTAAACAAAAAAACGGGTGATATCCGGAGAATATTGACTGGTTTGCTTGTTCGTTCGGTTTTGGTCATGGGGGATGATGTATGGATTTGCACCTCCGGAGACGGATTGGTCAGATTCAATTACAAAACAAGTGAAATGGAAAAATTTACGACAAAAATGGGACTTCCCTCCAATTTTGTGAACAGTATTACCTTCGCAAATGACTATCTGTGGCTTGGGACAGAGAATGGATTATGCAGGTTCAATCCCAGGAATAAAAATGCACTCACCTATTCGTCGATCTATTCGCTGTCAAGGACTTCCTTCAACAATTGCGCAACGTCACAACTTAAGAACGGTCAATTGGCCTGGGGTACCAACAATGGCGTGGCAATTTTTGCCCCGAATCTGGTAAATGAGTCTGCAGCAAAAGGGAAAATCTTTTTCCAGGATTTGACTGTTGCCGGTCGTTCAATCAGGGAGATTCCTTCCTTCAACCTGAATACTCCCATTGATAGCCTGAAGGAAATTAATCTCAGATATTTCCAGAATACGATCAGCATTGAATTACTTTCACTGGGACAGACATCCGGACCAAAATTTTCATGGAAGATGGAAGGATTTGACCAAAATTGGAGTCAACTTTCCGGAAACAATGTCATTACCTATACCAATATTCCAAGCGGACATTTCATTTTAAAAGTGAGGCTCTTTGACAGTTCATGGAGCAATGTTTTGGCCGAAAGGTCGATTAAAATCAATTCCATTCCACCGTTTTGGCGGACGGGATTGTTCTGGGTACTCGTTGTTCTGGTTTTTTCCGGAGTCTTTTTTCTCTATTTGTTGTACTTCATCAACCGCCTGAAACAAGAACATACAGAGGAAAAGATACGGTTTTTCACCAATACGGCACACGATATCCGTACCTCTCTCACCTTGATCAAGGCTCCAGTCGAAGAATTAAGCAAGGAAAAAGGTCTGACAGAATCGGGTAAGTACTATTTGAATCTGGCCATCGAACAGGCAAGGCACCTTTCATCGGCAGTCACCCAATTAATGGATTTTCAAAAGGTTGACATCGGAAAGGAACACCTGCTGCTGTCGATGACTGATATCGTAAAATTTGTCTCTATCCGTCAGGTCATGTTGGCTTCCTATGCCAAAAACAAGAACATCGAGCTCGTATTCAATTCGGATCGTGAAAGTTACCTGACGGCTGTGGATGAGTCGAAAATGGAAAAAATCATCGACAACCTGATATTCAATGCGATAAAATATTCACACAACAACAGTCAGATTAGTATTGACCTGAAATGTGAGGATAGGAAATGGATGCTTCAGGTGAAAGATAACGGGATCGGCATTACCCGGAAAGCGCAGCGGCAATTGTTCAAAGAGTTTTACAGGGGCGACAATGCCATCAATGCGAAGATTGTAGGTTCTGGAATTGGGCTTTTGCTGGTTAAAAACTATGTAGACATGCATGGCGGTAACATCAGTTGCGTGAGTCAGGAAAACATTGGATCAACATTCCAGGTTGCAATTCCATCTAAATTCATACAGGAGAAGTCTACGGAGAATTATTCACTTTCGAATTTATCAGCGCCTTCCGTTCCATTGATGGATTTTATCCCTCAACCCGAGCCTGAAGGCGAATTCCAAACTGGCAGGGAGATGAAAGTGTTGATTGTGGAAGACAACGACGATCTCCTGAATTTCATGAAGACTACCCTCAGCGTTGATTTCAAAGTATATACTGCCGGAGACGGGAGAAAAGCCTGGGAGTTCATTTCCAAACAAATACCTGATTTGGTCGTCTCCGACATCATGATGCCAAAAATGGACGGTTTCGAATTGTGCAAGATGATGAAATCGACCTATGAAACCTCCCATATCCCGATTGTTTTATTAACGGCGCTTTCCGACACAACGGATCAGCTGCATGGATTGGGACTGGGCGCCGACGATTACCTGACCAAACCTTTCGACATGACCCTTTTGGTCCAGCGTATCAAGTCGATCATCCGTAACCGGGAGGTCGTCAGGGAAAAAGCATTGAAACTGATCAAAGGTGAATCAAACGAACATATTCTGACCAACGAACTCAACGATAAGTTTGTAAAGAGAATGATAGAGGTTGCCAGGGCCAATATCAGCGAAACAGAATTCGACAAGGAAGAATTCGCCTCGGCCATGAATGTCAGTGCATCGCTCCTGTACAAAAAGATTAAGTCACTCACGGATCAGTCGCCGACAGATTTTATCAAGACCATCCGGCTCAATCATGCCGTGGAACTGTTGCAAACCCGAAACTACTCGGTTACAGAAGTGAGCGAACTATGCGGTTTTGCGAGCGTGGGCTATTTCAGTACGGTCTTCAGGAAACACTTTGGGAAATCACCGTCGGAGATATTGGAATAAGCAGATGATCGTGAGTCATCGGGTGACTCCAAGACACCCGATGACTTAACGAGATTCTTTTGCTATCGGTGACTTTCCTTGTCCTTCGTCCTTCGCTTTCATTTTGTTTCCCTTTGCCTCGTGTGTTACTTCTGCAAGTCCAAGTTCTTCCATTAAGGGCGGAATATACATTCCAAATCGTCCGCGAAGTCCTTTCTTTAAACCATACCATCCTTTAACCGGATTTTCCCCGGAACGACCCCAGGCTTCTACGGTTCCTTCCTTTGCTGGTTTCTGCTCATCAGCACTACCAAGTTCCATCCACTCGCCGTGCTTTTTGAGCATAGAATGAAGGTCATCCAGACAGCGGATGTCGTAATGCAATACCGTTTTGCCAACGGTGCATACTAAAACTTCTTTTCCATCTTTTTCGTCAACATGCATAGTGTATTCGCTCGTTAATGGTGGTGTCTTTAATGCCATTGGGCTTTCCTTTGTTCCGATTTTGTATTTCATTCCAAGTCTATTTTAAGAGTTAATAATATGGTTTTATGAACCAAATTAAAATTAGTAGAAACTGTTGACGTCGTAGCATAAACTGTAAAGGTTTACGTTGTGAGCATGCGGCGGGTTTCGGAACACTTCGCTATCTAAATACACATGACGACTTCAGTCCAAAATATTGAAAATTTTGTGGCTGAGGCTGACAGAGACCAGATTTAGTTTTCTAAAAATAATCTTTCCTTAATTGTGAAACAAATTGACCATAAATTAACTGCAACTCTTTTTCGGCCGCATGCAGTTAGCCGGCCGCCAGTTAATGGGTGACTCCGGGTCACCAGTTGGCTTAAAGGTCCGATTAATTTATCCAAAATCAACAATCAAATATCTATTATTGGAAGTGCGTCGCTCCGACCCTTCCTACTTTTACCCGTGAAAAGAAATGATAAATCTGTATGGATACAAGAGAGTATGCTTGTACTCAAATGTCAAAGTAAGATTTGAATGATAACTAAAACTATATATGAAAAAATAAAAATTCAAAATCACCAGTAGGTCTGATTAACCAAAAGCAGATCATTATCGGAAGAAATGACC
>Ga0073936_10010681_pt1 | contig 11231 bp, 9 predicted proteins | sample AliMusrvi5mmetaG_FD_87041 | JGI IMG/M metagenome (GOLD analysis project Ga0073936, IMG submission 87041) | Freshwater lake bacterial and archeal communities from Alinen Mustajarvi, Finland, to study Microbial Dark Matter (Phase II) - Alinen... | ecosystem: Environmental > Aquatic > Freshwater >... | reverse complement strand
CAACAGCGGGCTCTGAGAGAGTTCTTCCTGAGGCCGGGCGTAATCACGCGACACGTTCTGACTGCGCTGCGTCACCCGGCTTTGATCAAGAAGTATGCACAAGGGGCGATCGTGCTGCTTGCGTCATAGCACGCAAGTTCTGCGACCTGTGCCTGGGCCGGCGGATGACTTCCGCGCCGGTATGACTGCATTCCGGCTTGAGCTATGCAATACGCGCCAACATCCGCGTGCTGGCGCCAGAAAGAAAACTGAAAATGAGGCTTGAATTCGGTTGGATTGCTAGTAGAACCTAGCCGGAAAATCTCTGAGGGACGATTATCGTGGTCGCGTGCGGTCGGTTCCGCACCGGCAAGCCAAGGCAGAATTGAAGGAGAAGTGAAGAAATGAAAGACAGATTCAGTCTGGCAGGTGCGGTTGTGATCGTGTCATTTCTGGGGCTTTGCGGGATCCTGTTGACGGGATGCGGACGTGAGGAGGACTCATGGGCAGGTGGCACAGCTGATCTGCAGGATTCTGATGACACCACGCCGCCACCGGTCAACATCAACACCAATACGGTCAACACTAATACGGTGAACACCAGCACCAATGACGCATATTCAGGCGCCTTCATTTCCGGTTCCTCAGCGAAGAGCGCGGACGGATACAGCGGCATATATACCTTCATCAATGGAATGGATGTGCGTCTTACGGTCAACGACGGTTCAAAGACAGCCGGGGTCAACGGAGCTTACAACCTTCAACCATCCCTTGTTGCGGAGACGGGTGCCTTCTCACACCAGGGGAATGTGTTCACGGCAAAGAGCTTTACATCTCCGCGAACCCAGATGAAATACAGGTTTATGGGATGGGCAGTCAAGAGTAGTAGTGCTACACTGACGATGGAGAATCCGCTAACTCTGACGAGCTTCAGTGGAACCCTGCGCGCCTACTGGGCTACAGTTGAGTAATCAATGTCGAACGGCTGATTTCGGACAGTAGCAAGAGCTGCAGTTCGGGCTCGGTAACAGTATGTGTCCGAAGTTAGGAAGACCGTCGTCGGCTGAGGCAAGGCGACAAAACCAGAAGCAAGGGGTAAGTCATGATGAAACTCAGTCCGATAGTGATAGTCTTGGGAATATGCTGCTTTCTGCAGGCAGGATGTGAGTCTTCTCAAGACTTGGCTTTGGAAGATACTGGCAGCGTAAACGTGGGCGACGAATATGACGGCGCTTTTGTTGCTGGAAACAAGGCGGCTGATCATGGTCAGGATGTATTCGGATACGTAAACGGAATGGATATCCGCTGCCTGGCAAACGATGGGAGCAAAGTTCCCTGCGTGAGCGGTTACTACTTCATTTCCGCCAGCATGCTCCGTCAGGTTGGAGCGCTGACCTGGAGCGGCAACACTGTTACAGCCAGCAATTTCACTTCCCCGCGGTCCGGAAAGAAGTACCGATGGATGGGATGGACAATCGGAAGAAGCGCCACACCCCTTGTGACAACCAATCCTCTCACACTCAGCAGCTTCTCAGGAACCTTGCGTTCATATTGGTCGACTGTCGAGTAGCAGTAATGTTGGATGGTAGCGATTGGTACTGTATCGGTGCCTTGGCGACAACTGGGGCGTGAGCTCAGACAGGGCGTGGTTCCGCGATACTGGTGTCAAAGCGAACGAAGCAGGACAGCTGTCTCAAGCCAAGCGCGAAGGAGGAATGAAGAAATGAAGAACAACACAGGTCAGATGTCGTCAACAACGGCAGCGTTTCTGAGTGTTTGCGGTCTTCTCCTGTCAGGTTGTGAGATTATTCCTTCGTACGAAAGCGCATGGGGCAACAACGACACTCAGCTTCAGACTCCAGCCACAACTCCATACACAACTCCAGCCAACACCCCCCCCTCGGCAACGACTCCTCAGACCGTCAGCTCATTCAGCGGCACATTCGTCCCCGGTGACAAGGCTAACGATCATGGCTTGGAGATATATGGCTTCGCAGGTGGAATGGACATTCGCTGCCTGGCCAATGACGACTCAAAGATATCAGGGGCACTCGGTGGCTACTACTTCATCTCCTCCGCCTTGCTCGACGAAACCGGAGCCCTGACATGGAGCGGAAACACTTTCGTAGCCTCGGATTTCGTCTCCTCGCGATCGGGCAAGAAGTACATGTGGATGGGGTGGACAATAGAGAAGAGCGCCAATCCGCTTGTGACGAGCAACCCGTTAACTCTGAGTTCACTCAGAGGGACCTTGCGTTCGTACTGGGTCACAGTTCAATAGCAGAAGCACTGCGCCTTGTACATTGGCTCGCTCTATTCGATGTCTGTATCGCAATCACGGCACTAGTATCGGTTTCCAAGCGTCACGTCGGTCGCGGTAAAGGCAACTCAGAGCTCTCTGCTTAAGCCTCCCATAGCTCAAGCCACGACGCCAAGCACAACTCTATTAGAAAGCAAAACGGGTCCGCGCCAGCAGGCGCGAACCCGTTTGCTTCTAACCTTGAGACCTGTCCAGCTCAGCAGTTCTTACTTTGCAGCCGGCAGATAACTGTTCCAGAGAATGTGGAACGTGTTGACCTGATCACCGGGCTGGAGTACGTACGGGTCGGTAGTAATGAGCGGATTCGATGAACTTCTCAGCCTGAAACCTACAAATTTCCAAACCAGACCAGACCCGCGGGGTGAGACAAAATCCCTGGCTGTACAGATCACCGAACCATCGCCATTCGGGTTGGGACTCATGTTGAGAGCGCCAGCTTCGAGCGCGAGTTCCGCACAGTAGCCGTCTGAACCGTCAGCCACCACATTCTTCTGGTTCGAGTGAACCATGATCTCAAACGTGCGGGTGTGGCCCTGAATGGCCGTGTACAAAGCAGGAGTGAGGTGCTCCAATCCCACATTATCAACCGCACTGCCACCAGGAACCTGAGCGCCGACCGGGATCGACACGATCGCGTTCGTGTTTGTGTCAGTCCCGTCGCCATCTGATGAGTCGCTGCTGCCGCAACCCGTTGTCCATGCCACCGCTCCTGCCAGCAACATAGCACTGCAGAAAACCTTCACTGGTACCTTCATCTCCATCACTCCTATGCGTCTGCTGTTTCCTCTGTTGTGTGTCCGAAGAGCATGCCGCCTCTTCTACCAAACACGCATATTATTACGTTAGAACAGCAAAACAGGTGAGTATCTACGCGACAACCTTGTCAACGTCAAACAAAAATGGCACCAAAAAGAAGAGCTCTTGCGGTGCTGCGGCAGGAACAGTCGCCGGGTGAGGTCATCGGGCCTGAACCGGCCACAAGTACATAGGGAAACGTCGATGTTCTCCCCTATTGCACATCATGCCGTTTGAACTTCAGGAGTCATTTCTGGGAGTTTGACAATTCGTCGGCAATGGCCCATCTTGTCTTGCATGGCAGAAGAAAAGGAAATCCTTGATATACAGAAAGATCTCTTTGACGAGCGAAAGTCCGCTTTCCGCAAGTACCAGGATCTGGTGGTGGGCAAGCGTGGGTTTCTGTCGTTGCTCAAGTATGAGTTCTTCAGCACCTGCCTGAGCGGGATCCCCGGGGCTCTGGGGCTGGCCTTGCGCAAGCTGCTTTATCCTTGTCTTCTCGGCTCCATTGGAAGGAACGTAACGTTCGGAACACACGTAGTGCTTCGACATCCCCACAAGATCTTCATCGGTGACAATGTGGTGGTAGACGACAACTGCCTGCTGGATGCTAAAGGCCACGACAACCGCGGGATCACTATAGGCTCAGGTGTGTTTATCGGGCGTAACAGTATCCTGCACTGCAAGAATGGCGACATCATCATCCGTGACAACGTCAATATCGGCTTCAACTGCGATATTGCGTCGTCGAATCACATCGAGATAGGCGAGAAGGTGCTGGTCGCTGCATATGCCTATATAGTGGGCGGCGGGCACGACTACTCGCGCCTGGATGTGTCCGTGATGGAACAAAAGAGGATCGCGAGACCGATTCGGATCGAGCCGCATGCATGGATTGGTGCCGGCGTAACTGTTCTCGACGGGGTAACGATTGGTGCTGGTACTATTGTCGGCACTGGTGCAGTGGTCACAGAAGACTTACCACCCAACTCGATGGCAGTAGGCATGCCCGCCCGCGTTGTCCGCCAGAGAGATCCTGAAGTCGCGACGTAGATCAGAAGGTTCTTCCCATCGCTCTCCGGACTTTGTAGAGAATCAGGTCCCAGATGTATCCCACAAACCCGATTTCGCCACTACTCATTTTCAGCCGGAAGATGTGCGTATACCCCTTGAATGCCCGGTAAGCGATATTGAACACAAAGTTGTTCGGCCAGCGGATCAGTCGGCGGGAGAGCCCCCGAAGCGACGGGTGCTCTACAACTATGGCGAAGAACTTATGCAGGTTCTCAAACTCCCGCTTGGTGAGCCCCTTGTTGATGGGTGATTCGACCTGATATGACGCGTGCTGTACGTGCGCAGGGTCAAGATAGCCCTTCTCGATACAATAACGGTGCATTTCGGTCCGTGGATATGGCTGGAAGATGGAGGCCCAGGAATAGGCCGGCTTGACGCGGATATTCACATCAATGGTCTCGTAGGCATTGTCGATCGTCTCTTCGGGCAGGCCGACCATATTCTGCGTCATGATCGATATGCCGTACTTATGAACAAATCTGCCGCGCGGATAATCTTCTCGTTGGACATCTCGCGCTTCAATACGGTTCTACGCAACGCCTCATTTCCACTCTCGATACCCATCGCAATAGTAATGCAGTTGGCTTCTTTGAGACATTTGACCACTTCCTCATCAACAAGATTGGCCCTGACATAGCAAATCATGGGGAGCCCTATTTTCGCCTTATAGGCGACAGAGAACTCCTTCAGCCATTTTCTGTTCATGATGAAGAGATCGTCGTGGAAGTAGACGATCTTGAGCGGGTAGTTGCGGCGGACCTGATCGACCTCTTCAACAACGTTGGCCACGCTCCGCATACGGCAATAGTGACCATCGCCAGTCTCGTCCTTGTAGATCTTCTTCAGCATGTGATTGAAGCAGTAGGTGCAATCGTACGGGCATCCGCGGCTTGCGAGGAAGTGCTTCACACTGCTGTGTGCATATGCATAGTACTTGAGGAATGAGGCTCGGTCAGGGAAAGGAAGCGTGTCGAGGTCATGAATGAGCGGCCGCATCGTGTTCTTGATGATTTGGCCGTCTCTCTTGATCCATAGGTTCTTGATGTCTGTGTAGTCCTTGCCGGCCTGAAGCCTATCAAGCAGTTCCACCAAAGCTTCGTCGCCTTCACCACGGCAGATCACATCAACCCCGCCCTGCTCGATAATCTCCGGGAAGAAAGTCGGATGCGGCCCGCCCATAATCGATATGAACTTTGTGTGCTGGCGGAGACGCCTGATGAGTTCAAGGTAGTATGCCTCCGACCCGCTTGTAACGGAAAACGCTATCACATCCGGCTTGTACTCCCGCACGGACCGGAACAGGTTGCGTTCGAGGTTGGTCAGCATGAGGTCGGACTCGTGGCCGGCCTTCTTGACAGCGGCGATAAGGCACATGATGCCCATCGGGTCAGTAATATCCAACGACGCTGTTCTATATACAAATAGGCATTTCATGACGCGAGGAGGCTAAATCAAAGCTTGTTAGGCCGCAAGTAATTAGATACGTATTGCACACCAAGTGCGAGGTGACAATGGCAGAGATTCGTGTTCTTCACATCATGGACAAGATCAGCGCGGATGGGTCCAGAATCCACGGTCCCGCCCGGCAGATATCTTACCGGGTACCGTTTTATCCCGCCGATCGTTTCAGGGTGATGCTGTTGAATCTGCGTGGCGAAGACGCCGCCTGCGACGTTCTGCGCCAGGCTGGGGTTGAGGTCTTGTCGCTGAACAAAGGCAAATACGATCTCTCGACACTTTTCGACGTACTCCGCGTTATTCGCGAATGGCGGCCGTCGGTACTTCATCTCCACGGATACGCCTCTTTCAACTTTGGCCGTATTGCCGGGCGGATCAGACATGTGTCTGTAGTAATCCAGGAGCATTACGTGGATGAACGACTGCCGCGATACCAGCGCGCCATCGATTGGTTCCTGCGCAACTGGCAATCCAAAGCGCTGGCAGTCTCAAAGCCGGTGGCTGACTTCATGATTGAAGAAAGATATGTACCAGCCGGACAGATGGAGGTCCTCGTCAATGGTTTGCCAGTTGATCGAATCGTTCGCTCCACTCCGCAGGATAGGCTGGCCCTGCGACAGAAGCTTGGGATCCCGAACGGCGCGATCGTCGTTGGCACCGCAGGCCGTCTTGCCGAGATGAAAGGTCACCATTACTTCCTGCGGGCTGCAAGATTGGTCCTTGATCGAATTCCTGATGCATGGTTCGTTGTTGTCGGCGAGGGGCCGTGGGCCGGAGCACTACGGACACAGGGGAAGAAACTTGGACTGGAAGAACGCCTCGTGTTCACTGGATACCAGGAGGATGTGGCACCATATCTGTCGTTGATGGACGTGGGTGTCGTGGCCTCAATATTCAATGAGGGATTCAACACGGTTGGAGTTGAAATGTTCGCTGTGGATCTTCCGCTGGTAATAACGGACTTGCCGTGTTTCCATGAGGTCTACGCAGACAACGAGAATGTTCTCATGGTTCCGCCGCGAGACGAACGGGCTCTGTCGGTCGCCATAATCCGCGTACTGCAGGAGCCTGAACTCGCAAGAAGATTGATCGAAGGCGGACGAGAGACCGTAAAGCGTTGCCGGATCGATAAGATCGCGGCTCGCTATGCCGCTATCTATGAGGCCGTCGTCGGCTCATCCAACACGTAAGACTTACACCCGGAGGATATGGAATGAATCTGAGCGCCGACATCGCCGGCGGCAAGAGATCCGAACGAGGATGGCTCCTGGTGGCGTTGATACTGATGGCCATCGGGCTTGCCTTGCGAATATGGAAAGCTTGGACCGGTCACCTCAGCCCCAATTCCGATTTTGGCATCGTATGCCTTGCGGCAAAGCATATGGTTGAAGGAGTAGATCTCCCGGTCTTCTTCTATGGGCAACCCTACATGGGCAACTTAGAATCGTCCGTTACGGCGATTCTCTGTCGAGTCTTCGGCCTGGCTGTGTCGGGATTTACGACAAACCTGGCACCAGCAATGACCGGTGCGATTCTGCTCCCCTTGGTCTACCTCTGGGCCAAAGACGCAGGGAGCCGCCGAGCCGGCGTTCTTGCCCTCCTATTCTGCATCGTAGGGTCCGACACTAACTTCCACTATGCCGTGGCCGCACGAGGTGCTTACATGGCCACTATGGTCTGCGGCGTCCTGTCGCTTTGGCTTGCGGCTCGGATTGCCACTGCAATATCACGCGGCGAACAGCCGGGAATCCTTTCCTCCGCAATGTTGGGGCTCGCTGCCGGGATCGGTTGGTATGGGACTCAACTGGTAGTCTTCTTTCTTGCCGCAACAGGACTGATCTTGCTGACCTTGTTCAGGCGGAGTGTCGTCTTCAGAGTCTATATCCCAGCATTCGCTGGGTTTGTAATCGGCAGTGCTCCATGGTGGTGGTGGAATCTTCACAATTCCTGGGGAAGTCTCGATGTGGGCACGAAAGTCGGAAGGACGCCATATCTTGACGGCCTCATGGCATTTGGCCGGGGCTTCCTGCGCCTTGTGGAACTATCGCCTCTGACAGACAAACTGAATGTCGCGAGATTCGCCCTTTTTGCTGCAATAATGATTCTGTTTCTGGTGATACTCGTGCGCGATAGAGTCAGAAGCGAGAACCCAGCAACCTTCCACTTCCGGCTTGCCGCTCCTCTGCTCATACTGGTCGGTGCGATCATAAGCGCATCATCCTCAAACATCATGTTTCCGGGTGCCGATCGCTACCTCCTGCCGCTCTTCCCACCCGTTGCAGTAATGCTTGCGGTCGGTTGCGACTGGCTGCTGCGAAAATGGCGATTCCCTCTCGGGTGGTTCGTCTTGATAGTGCTGATACCAAAGCACATTTACTCACTTCCAAAAATGCCGCGAGATTTGATTACCGACAGGCCACAGTGGGAAGTGGCGTCGCAACTTGCCGAGACCATCGGACCACTCTGCGACGGCGTGTGTGTCGGGAGCTACAGTTTTCACTGGATGAACTTCGCCTCCGGCGAAAAGCTTTGTGTGGCGGCGATGCCGAGGGAGCGCTACGCGCCCTACGCAAGACGCGCCGAAGTTGCCGATAATCCCGCTTTTCTGGCGGACCATTGCGACATCAGGGAGTTTCTGCACTATACGATGGGAATGAGTAAACAGCGGGTCGTGGACGGAGTACCCGTTGACTACAACCTGACGCCGCCTCCAGATGATTGGCGCTATGTTGAGCCGACCACCGTCACGGCGGCTGGTGCCGATTGGCAGCCTTGTGGCGGGTCACTCACGGACACGGCAATGGATACAGCCGCGGCCGTGTTGGTCACTACAAACGCATCAACCCTGACATTCGTTTTCAATCGTCCCGTTCCGCTTTGCGGGATCAGATTCTTCAGCCCCAGCGACCACTACCCGGACCGAATAGTGGTTGAAGGCGCAACTAATGAGGGTGGCCCGTGGCAAGAGATGTCGCCCGCGAGCAAGAGAACCGGCTATTTCTGGTCGGGGCGGCACATCATGCTGGAAGGCCTGCAGGCATTTCAAGAGGTACGTTTCGCTGCTCCAACGAATGGGGTCACCAGTGTGCGACTGGACTTCCAGCCCGGGCACGCCCCTCAGCCCATTCGACTCGGCGAGATACTCTTCCTTGAGAAGGCGCCCGCTCCGGCTGGTGAAGAGCCGTCCGTCGAAAGCTGCGTTACCGCATTGCGCCTCAAAGGTGTGAAACAGTTTTACGGACCACGATGGCTCTCCGGACGCATTGCCCTGGCGGCGACGGGCGAGATATCGGTGCTGGCTCCATCTTCCATCTCCCGCTCGGTCAATGAAATGCCGACTCGCAATTCTCCCTTCCCTTACCCAGTCGTGATCCGTCAAACCACAGGGCTTATGATGGATATAAGAAATGCACCGCGTAGTCGCACAATCTTGAGCTCTGTCGGCCTTCACTGGGAAGAAGTTCCGCTGGGCAACCATGTGCTGTTTGTGGTGCAGGTACCTGAGGCGGGCGAAGACGCTGCACGGTATCCAACATTCTACTGGACAGAGCAGGGATGTTTTGGAGCTGACATGGCACGGTTCGCCAACCTGCGGGCAGCCATTGTTTATGATGAGGCAATGAAGCGCCGCAAGTCTGGTGACAATGCCGGTGCGGCAGAATTGCTCCGCAAGGCGCTGGCCCTGTGTCCCGAGCATCAACAGGCGCGAAGGACGTTGATTGAGACACTGGCCGCCCTCGGACTGAAAGAGGAGGAAGCGACGAACTCTGTGGTTCTTCAAGAGCAAACGATTCCACCTGTTCCAGCTCGCATCCTGTTTCCCGACGGAATTGAGTTCCTCGGACTTCGGATATCGAACAAGGAGACTGGCAAGAGCAGCTCGGTAGAGATCGACTACTACTGGAAATGTCCGCCGACAGCGGCATCACATCGACCGGTAGTGTTCGTGCATTTCCTGAAGAACGAGACGATCTGTTTCCAGGATGACCACACCTTGCTTGAAACCAGTCAGCCAAGAGACCTGCAAGAACAAACGTTCGAAAGGGTCTTCATTGAACACAGGCTGGTGAGTATCCCTGCTGTGGTGTCACCCGATGACTTCACGATCACCATCGGCTTGTACAACCCAAAGGACGGCAAACGTCTGCGACCGAAGACGAATCTGGAACAAGCCCGGCAGGAAGTCACGCTGCCGGTCAAGCTAAAGACGGTACGGCCGGGCTGATACGGGCCTGTCTGGTCGTGCTGATAAAGAGATCTGATTAACAAGTTGGGCGCTGTATGGTTCGCGTTCAGCGTTGAACGTGCGGATCGGCCTCGTCGCCTATAGCCGCAAGTTGTCGAATACCAGAGGGGTACCATGAAACACCGCTTTGTCCTGACGATCTCTTCTCTAGCCGTTCTAACTTGCCTCTTATGCGGCTGCGGCGAAACCGACACCGCCGCTAGGCAGACCATCGTTGCACCGCCTCCTGATTTCGGCAACAATGACACGACCGTTTGCGTTGCAATGGGCGATAGCATCACGGTCGGCCACAACGGACCGGATGCCACCCTTGCAGGATACACCGTTCTCCTTGCCCCCATGATCGGAAGAACCATCATCAACGAGGCGATAGACGGTAGCGACACGGGTGACGGAAAGGGGATCGTCAACCGCGTCCTGCGCGATCACAAGCCGGCCTATCTGCTGATATTGTATGGCGCCAACGATGTAATTTCCGGTATGCATACAACACAAAGCGTCGCAAATCTTCGTACGATTATCCAGGCCGCCAAAGCAAACCAGACAGTTCCAATCATCACGACCTTGCTGCCCATGTCGGGATCTCATAAATTTTTCGCTGGAGGCGTGGTGAATTTAAACACTGCAATCCGCCAACTGGCCCAGGATGAGGCTGTAGCACTGGTTGATCTTTACACAGTCTTCGCCATCACCGCGATCGCCACCGACGCCTTGGGCCTGCAATCACCTCTTATGACACACGATGGACTTCACCCGAACGACGATGGGCAACGTGTCATTGCACAGGAGTTTGCCCTTGGGGTGGATTGGGCGCCAGTTGTTGTGCCATAGACTCCGGGCACGAACGAATCGCGAACGAGTTCTCTGTATCACCGTTTTCGCCTCGCTTTCTTGACCACGAATCTCTAACCTTCTCCACGGTCTGGGAAGCGGGTGGTGCGGCACTGCTGCATGCACGCTCCCTGGCAGGAAACAATCGATGAGAGCGTATTCTCAATGCTTTGTTACATTCGCATGTCTTCTGGGCTGGACTGCATGTGTCGCTCTAGGACAAGCGACGTCCGATGCTTCCCAGGCTCGCAGAAACATCGCCACGCGGATTGCCAAGAACCACCATGTCGCTTTTGACTGGCACGCATGCACGCTCCAGCAACTCACCGACGCGGAATCACGTATGGATGCAGCCAAGCGTATCACAGAAGCAACAGGCCAACCCGTTGACTGGAGCAAACACTCCCTCGTAGCGTTGACTCAGGCCGAGACGACACTGCAGAATTCCAGAGGCCCACCTGCTGGCGCGAACAAGAAAGGGCTGGTTGGCGATCAACTGGAAGCAGGGACACGCAGCATGTATTTCAT